>JRHI01000787.1_pt1 | contig 31986 bp, 33 predicted proteins | sample 215371 | NCBI WGS metagenome assembly JRHI01 (sample SAMN02929681, study PRJNA255918) | sediment metagenome | biome: cave system; feature: Ice Cave; material: Sediment; isolation source: sediment from deep within a dark volcanic ice cave with no known source of... ...
CCCTAACCCTCTCCCCACGCCGGGAGGGGCGTGGGGAGAGGGGACAAGTCCGGTGCAAGCCGCCGTCCGCGTCGTCACGCTGGGCTGCCGGCTCAATGCCTTCGAGTCCGAGGTCATGCGCGGCCACGCCGCCGCCGCCGGGCTCGAAGGCGCCATCGTCGTCAACACCTGCGCCGTCACCGCCGAGGCGGTGCGCCAAGCCGGCCAGACGATCCGCCGGCTCAAGCGCGAGAACCCGCATGCGCGACTCATCGTCACCGGCTGCGCCGCGCAGATCGAGCTTAGCCGCTTCGCCGACATGCCGGAGGTCGATTGCGTCATCGGCAACGCCGAGAAGATGCACGTCGGCACTTTCCGCGCCTTGAGCTTGGCTGGCAGCCCGCGCGTGGCCGTCAACGACATCATGGCGGTGCGCGAGACCGCGCACGCGCTGGTCGACGGCTTCGGCTCGCGCGCGCGCGCCTACGTGCAGGTCCAGAACGGCTGCGACCACCGCTGCACCTTCTGTATCGTTCCCTTTGGCCGGGGGCCGTCGCGCTCGGTGCCGGCCGGTGAGGTCGTCGCGGGGGTGCGCCGGCTGGCCGAGGCCGGCTATGCCGAGGTCGTGCTCACCGGCGTCGACATCACCGACTACGGCGCCGGTCTGCCGGGCAAGATGAGCTTGGGCAGGCTCGTGCGCCAGATCCTGCGCCACGTGCCCGAGTTGAGGCGCCTGCGGCTTTCCTCCATCGACCAGGTGGAGGCCGACGCGCACCTCATAGACGCGATAGCCGAGGAGCCGCGCCTGATGCCGCACCTGCACCTCTCCCTGCAGTCCGGCGACGACATGATCCTCAAGCGCATGAAGCGGCGCCACTCCCGCGCCGACGCCGTTGCCTTCTGCGCGAAGGTGCGACGGCTGCGCCCCGACATCCTCTTCGGGGCCGACCTGATCGCCGGCTTCCCGACGGAGACGGAGGCCATGTTCGCCGGCTCCATGGGCCTCGTCGACGACTGCGGCCTGACCTTCCTGCACGTCTTTCCCTTCTCGCCGCGACCCGGCACGCCCGCTGCGCGCATGCCGCAGGTTGCTCGCGCGACGGTCAAGGAGAGGGCGGCGCGGCTGAGGGAGAAGGGAGAGCTTGCGCTGGCGGGCCAACTGCAAAAGCAGGTCGGCAGCGATGTGGAGTTGCTGATGGAGCGCGACCGTCTGGGGCGCACGCCCGGCTTCGTCGAGACGATGCTCGCCGAACCCGCACCGAGCGGGCAGGTGCTGAGGGCCCGCGTCACTGGGTCCACCGGCCGCCAATTGCATGGCCAGCTGCTCGCCCCTACGTGTGCTCCGTGAGCGACACGCCCGCCAAATCCCGCGGCCTCTTCGGCCGCTTTCTCCGTCCGGCCGCGGAGCCGGCACCTCCGCCGCCGGAGCCCGCCGAAGCGGCTACCGCGCTGCAGCAAGAGCTTGCGCCCCGCGCGGTCGAGCCGGCCGTGGCGCCTCCGCCTCCGGTCGAGCCGCCGGCGAAGAAGCAGGGCTGGTTCCAGCGCCTCAAGGCCGGACTGACCAAGACTTCTGCCAAGCTCTCCGAAGACATTGCCGGCATCTTCACCAAGCGAAAGCTCGACGCTGATACGCTGCAGGAGCTGGAGGACTTGCTGATCCAGGCGGATTTGGGCGTCGAGACCGCCATGCGCATCACCGAAGCCCTATCGAAGGGACGCTACAACAAGGAGATCGCGCCGGCAGAGGTGCGCGCTGTGCTCGCCGCCGAGGTCGAGCGTGTGCTGACCCCGGTGGCCAAGCCCTTGCTGCTCGATGGCGATCATCGCCCGCACGTCATCCTGGTCGTGGGTGTCAACGGCACGGGTAAGACCACCACCATCGGCAAGCTGGCTCAGCGCTTCGTCCAGGAGGGCAAGAAAGTCACACTGGCAGCCGGCGATACCTTCCGGGCCGCCGCCATCGACCAGCTCGAGATCTGGGGCGAGCGCACGGGAGCGGAGGTGGTCGCACGCGGGGTCGGCGCCGACTCGGCCGGGCTTGCGTTCGATGCGCTGAAGCGGGCACGCGAAAATTCCAGCGAGGTGTTGCTGATCGACACCGCTGGCCGGCTGCAGAACAAGCAGGCGCTGATGGACGAGCTCGAGAAGGTCATTCGCGTGCTGCGGAAAATCGATCCGGAAGCGCCCCATCACGTGCTTTTGGTGCTCGATGCGACGACCGGCCAGAACGCGCTTAACCAAGTGGAAGTATTCAAGGACAAGGCCGGCGTCACCGGTCTGGTCATGACCAAGCTCGACGGCACGGCCAAGGGCGGAATCCTGGTCGCAATTTCGGCAAAGTTCGGCCTCCCTGTGCATGCTATAGGTGTCGGCGAGGGCGTCGAGGACTTGGCCGCTTTCGATGCCGGAGAGTTTGCTCGCGCCGTCGCGCTGAGTTAAGAAAGACAAGGGAAGGGAGGGCTGGTTCTGACGAGGAACCGGCTGCTGGATAAGACGTGGCAGTGGAAGCATTGACCTGGCGGAAGCGGCATTATCCGTTCAATGCCGAGCAAACCGTCAATATCCTGGGAGAGATCGGGCCGCTGGTCGCGATGTTCCTGGTCAACGGCATCTATGGGATTGCCGCTGGCACCTGGGCATTGATCGGCTGCACGTTGCTCTCTCTGGTCTCCACCCTGTTGGTGCTCGGCCGCCCGCCCATCATGCCGTTCATCGCCGGCGCGGTGAGCGTCACGTTCGGCACGCTTACGCTGATCACCGGCGATGCCATGTGGGTGCAGATCAAGGTGACAGTGTTCAACGCGCTGGTCGCCTTGCTGCTGTGGATCAGCCTCAGGACGGGGCACAACTTCTTCCGTTTCGTGTTCGGCAAGACGTTCCACTACACCGACGAGGGTTGGAACAAGCTCACGCGCAATGTGGCGCTGTTCTTCCTCGCCACGGCCATGGTCAACGAGGCGGTGCGCCTGGGCTTTGCGCACGCGCACATCAACGCGCTCAATCGCGTATTCACCGGCGTCGACATCTGGATACTCTTCAAGATCTTCGTCATCATGCCGGTGACGGCCCTGTTCTTCTGGTGGCAGGTGCGCGTGTTGCACAAATACCGCCTGCCGGAGCCCATCGCCGACAATGCCCCGCGAAGCGATGTGATTTCCTAGAGCAGGATCGCTTCAGCTTGAATCACCAGCTGCCAAATGCAACGTGGGGCTGAAGCGTGAATCCTGCTCTACTTATTGAGTCTTAGCGGGCTTGCGTCGGCGCGCCAGCGCAGGCAATGGCACGCGACCGCGCGAGCCGGTGGGCAGGCATGGCAATTCGGGTGCGGTGGGCACGTGTTCTTTGCGCTAAGCTTGCAGCCGAGCAAACTCGACGACACGTCACTTTGGAGGGCGTATGGCGCTACTCATCATCGAGCTGGACAAACGCATCGGCGATGCGAAGGCCTGGCGCGAGACGTTCAAGAAGCAGCTTCCAGATTTGCCAATTCGCTTCTGGCCGGAAGCGGGCGAGCTGAAGGACATCGAGTATCTGGCGTTCATGCATCCGGATTTCGACAAGCTCCCCGCCTTCCCGAACCTGAAAGCCATGTTCAGCCGCTCTGCCGGAGTGGAGTCGTTCATCAGGCATCCAAAACTGCCGAAGGCCCCTCTCGGCAAGGTGGAGCCGGCAGGCGGCGATCCGATGATGACGGAATACGTCGTCATGCACGTGCTGCGGCTGCATCGCGACATGCCGGCTTATCAAGCCGCCCAGGCCAATCGGGAATGGCGCCGGGTGCCGATCACCCGGCCCGAGCAACGGCGCGTCGGCTTCCTCGGCTTCGGCATGATGGCAACGGCGCCGGCACTGGTGTTGAAGTCGCTCGGCTTCAAAGTGTCGGCGTGGGTACGCTCGGAGAGGCGCGGCGCGGAGGTGCCCATTTTCCATGGGCCTGGCCAGCTCGAGCCGTTTCTCAACCAGACCGATATCGGCGTCTGCCTGCTGCCGCTGACGCGGGAGACGGAGGGCATCTTCTGCGCCCGCACGTTCGCCATGATGCCGAGAGGCGCCATGCTGGTAAACGTCGGACGCGGCAAGCACGTGATGGACAAGGACCTGATCGCTGCCCTGGATTCCGGACAGCTGTCCTACGCGGCTTTGGACGCGCTGTGGCCCGAGCCGCTGCCGTCGGAGAGCCCGCTCTGGCTGCATCCCAAGGTCACGGTGATGCCGCACTTGGCGCGGCGGCCGACCGTCGCCCAGCTTGTCACGGAGATCGTCGCCAATATCCGCAGCCTCAGGGCCGGCGGACCGCTTCTGCAGGAAATCGACCTCGCGATGGGGTACTGATCCGTCGTAGCGCGGATCGGTTCGGTTTCCTGCGCAGGCGCGCCTAGCGCCGCGGCGCCAGCTCGGCGGAGCGGGGGCCGTTGAGGCGGTCGGTGAGCGCGCGCTGCAGCGCTGCCGATCCGGCCGTCGCGGCGAGGCTCTCGGGGATGATCCACATGCTGTAGTCGTCGGCGTAGATGCCGTGCCGGCAGGAGAGCCGCCCGGCGTCGGCGCGGCACTGGGAGTCGGCTAGGATGGCGTGGCCGAGCCGCAGGTCGTGCTTGAAGAGATGCAGGTCGACGGGCTGCAGGAAGCCTGGCAGCGCCCCGAGTTCGATGCCGCGGAAGACGCAGCCGAGCGTGTTGCGGCAGGCGCCGGCGCGCGCGCCCCAGGTGTTGCGGAAGCCCAGCGCTCTGCGTCCCGGCAGGAACATGGCGGGGTGGTCGGTGCCCGCGCTGACGTAGCAGCCCTCGCGCGTGCACAGGACGGGATCGGCAATCTTGGCGCCGCCGCGGCGGATGCCGTAGGTGCCGGGCTCCATGACGAGCAGGACCGTCACGCGGGTCGGGGCGAAGCCGGCGGCCGACTTGAGCGCGGTGCCGGTCGGTGGAGGGGGCGCGCTCGGAGGGGGCGCCACCGCGACCCGCGGCGTTGGCTCGGGCAGCTTGCGTTCGACGGGGTCGTCGACGGGTTTCGGCGCGGCCGGTGCTTGTGCTGCCGGCGGGGGCGGGCTCGCTGGTGCGGTGGCGACGGCCGCTGGTGGCGCGGGCGGTGGCTCCGCGGGCGCGGGAGGAGGCGCGCTGGCTGACGGTGGAAGTCTGGTCGCTGGCGAGGGGAGGATTTGCGGCGGGCGCGTGGGAGTGTCGACCGGTGCGGGAGCAGCGGACGCGGTGGCTGCAGACGGCGGAGCCCCTGCGCTCGGTGGCATTGCGGGCGGAGCCTGAGGCGGTGCTGCGGCGGTGGCCGCCTTCTGCTCCTCCGCCTCGCGGCGCGCCTGTCCGGCCAGGCGAGACTCGCGGATCTGGCGCACGCGGCTCAGCTTCTCGACCAGGCGTCGGGTCTCCTCGCTGCGCTGATGCGCCAGCTGCTCCTCTGGCGAAGCCTTCGCGGGCTCTGGCGCTGCGGCGGCTTGCGCCGGTGCGGGTGCGGGGGCAGGTGTCGGCTTGGGCGTGGCGGCCTCGCGGGCCAGCAGCTCCTCGGCCTTGGCCCGCTCCTTCTCCGCCTGCTCGATCAGGCGGCGTGCCTCCTCGGTGAGGCGCCCTTCCTCGGCGGAGGCGCGCATCTCGTCGGCCTCGCGGCGAGCGCGTGCGAGCATCTCCACCTCGTCGGCGCTGCGCCGCTCAGCAGCACGGCGCGCATCCTCGGCCGCCTTGGCTGCCGCGCGCCGCTTGGCCTCCGCGGCCTTGCGAGCGGCCTCCGCCTTCTTGCGGGCTTCCTGCTTGCGGGCCTCCTCCGCCTTGCGCTCTGCCTCGCGCTTGGCGGCGGCTTCGCTGGACTCGGTTGCGGGCCTCTTGGTCTCGGCGGCCTTGCCGTCCGCGTCCTTCTTCTTGGCCTCGGCGCTGTCGGACGCGCCGGCGAACTTCTCGGCCATCCTTTGCGCGGCATCGTTGGCGCGCGCCGGCACCGCCAATGCGAGCGCAGCAGCGATCCCGACAATCGCGCCGCGCGCAACCGCCATTGCGGACATTGCCTACTCCTGACGTGATCCATGATCGGCGAGCAAGCGCGCCCGTCCCGCTGGCGGCCGGGGATAGCGCAACGGGTGCGGCCCCGACCGTTGGCGCAATCTTGTTCCGCTTTGCGGCGGAAAGCGGGAGCTGAGCTGAACGATGGCTGAATGGGCGCGGTTGCGAGGGCAACCGGGGGGTGACAGGGGCAGGGATAGTCTGAGCTGTGCTCGGGCTTCCGGGATGACGGGTGGAGCAGGGATTGGGTCAGGGGAAGCGCAGACGCAACACCAATTGCGGGCAGCGATCGATTGCGTCGGGTCATCGCTGACGCTCGACCCAACCTACGGTCTGGCTTGCTTGGGCGGTCCCAGATTGTCTTTTTCGAAGGTGCACAAAGGTCACCACGCAAGCGTGAGTTGTGCGCGGCGCCGTTAGCCATCATAAGCCACTCCCCGCACTGCAGCATGTACGTTGGCGGTGCCAAAAAGGAGCTACACGATGAAGATGATCTCAGCCGTTCTGATCGCCTTGGCTCTGCTCAGCATGGCCGCCCCGCTCTATGCCTTCGACGCCAAGAGCTTCTACGAGCAGCTCGACCGTCAGCCCAACTGAAGCTGCAAATTGCAGCGCGGCGGCCAATAGGACCCCGATAGGTTCAAGGCCACGAGAGTAGGGGTTCGCGACGGGGGTCGCGGACCTTTTTTGTGGGGGTGCCGTGCTTGGGGTGATCGTCCCGGGGCCGAGGTGGGTAAGTCTTCCTCCAGCGTTCAGCCCGTGGCGTTCCGTCCTCCCCCCTCGGTCGTGCCGAAGGCGTCGCCTTCGGCACAGGGGGGGCGAAGAGATGTCGTTTCCTGTACATACGTAGGGGACCTGGGGCAGATTGCGCGCGTGCGGTCGGATTGCACCTCAATGGATGCCATGACGCGCGGGGCGCGAGTGCAGACGCCAAAGAGGCCCGCTGATGACAAGCGCTAGCAAGACGCCGGCCGACACGATCTGGCATCTGCTGCGCGCGGCCACGGGGGTCTACGGCGGGTGCGTCGGCATCATCATTGCCTTTGGAGCGTACGACTCCAGCAACGACGAGTTGAGCCGCAGTCTGTGTGTGGCGTTCGCCGCAGTATTCAGTGTGCTGGCTCTAGTCTTGTTGCGCGGCGGCTTGGGCAGTCGCCCGCCGTAGTCCGAGCAATGACGGTTCATGTTGCGGGGGCGAGTGCAACTCGAGCGCCTACGCCAATAGAGGTAGGGCCGGCATTGCCGGTGGGCCGAGTTTCGGGGTGAAACGTGCCGCTGTTGCCGCTGAAGCCGCAGCCGGCGGCATGGGCGCCAATTGACGGCCGACCCCTCTCTGCTACACACCGCAATCGTTGGTGAGGACCAAGTCGATGATACGGAAATTCGTGCGTCGCGCGACCTTGGTCGCGGTGGCCCTGGTGCTGTACCTGGCCTCGACGGTGCCGGTGGGGCTGTTCCTGTACAGTTTGAAAACCGGCGCCGGCATCGACATTTTCAATCCGGGCGGATTCCACCGCTACATGGAGTGCCTGGGCAAGTCATTTCCCTGAGCGAGCGCGCGTCCAAACCATAATTTTCATATCGCCGGCAACGAGGACCGCGTCGCGCGATACTCTTGGTCCAACGCGCGAGACAGCATGCGCTTGCGGTCGCTGCAGGGACTCCCATGACTGCGCATCGGCGTCCCGGTGATACCGAACTTTAGCCGTGGAATCGAAGCAAAGACGTTAGGAGGCAATTCTCGGTGGATCACCTGCCCGCCAAGTCACAAGCGTTGTTTGCGTCTGCTCCTCTAACGTGCGTGTGGGACGGCGCGGGTCTGGAACGCCGATGATCGGCGTCACAATCACTTTTCCACGCCGACCCGATCACGGCAGGGCGTTGCTGGCCCGCTGCTACGCTTTGTCAATCACCAGCGCGATCGACCTATCACGCGGCTCCGCGATCACAATCTGATCGCCCGAAACCAGGAACCGATATCCCTGCAGCTGCGGCACGCGGTCCAGCACCAACGGCGCGAACTCGTGCAGCTCGATGTCCTCCGGGATCTCCGCCCCAAGCGCCAGGCGCAACCGAATGCCGGCATCCGGAAAATCTGCGGGAATGCTGTCGCGCACGACGCTGATTTCGCGCGCGCTCAGGTGTAGCCCCGCCACTTGCGGGCGGCCAGGTCCGCTCCAGTACCCGCGATCAATGACGTCCACGACCACATATGTGCGCGGATCAATGATGCAGATGTCGTCGTCTACCACGAAGTAGCTGTAGTCTCGGTAGTACGGGAAGAACGCGAACACCGCTGCCGAAATCGGGAACAGGTGGATGTGGCGTGGTATGCGATGACCGATACGGCGATCGAAGTTCACGTTCCGCACCCGCGCACGATCAAAGTCGAATGCCTTGTGCAATCGCTCTTTGTTCTCGGGACTCAACTGCGTGCGCGCGGTCTGGATTTCGTTGTGTCGCTCAGCGACACGCCGCTCGACATTTCCCGTCTGCTCCCGACCGCGACGCTGTTCTGCAGCTCGCCGGTTCAGTTCTTCGCGGCCAGCCCGCCGCGTTTCGGTGCCCTTCCGCAGGTCACGCCGAACTTGCCGCGAACGATCCACTGCACGCGACTGAGCCCGTCTCGTCTCGCTGCGATAACTGCGCTCCATTCTCCGCGCATGTTGCGCACGATATGCCCGCGGCGCACGAAACTCTCCGCGTTGCGACCCGCTCGGCGCGCTTCGGACTGCGCCGCCGCCATCAGGAGCGCGGATTCCTCCGCCGCCCGGCGCGTGCATCGCAGCACCGCCTCTTCCCTGGCCACGATCCTGCGCAACAGCGAAGCCACAGCTTGCAAGGAGCGCTATTCCGACTCCTGCGGGTATCAGGATTGAACGCATGCGTTTTTTGCTCCATCGAAGAAGGTTGTCCAAGGGGTAACGTCTCCGTACCGCCGCTGTTCCTGTGGGTTCAACCGCAACCTGAAAAATACTTGATGCGCTGCGAGAAAAACCGCGGCGACGCATCATCCTCTGCGCACACGGGCATGAGCGAACTTGTCTCCGGCATGCCGATGCGAGTGCGCAAGGCTCGCGGGCGCAAAACGGTTAGGCGTCGCCTTTCCGCCGCTGCGCCCGTTCCAAGGCGCGCCTCAACTCGGCCAAATGCGCGGCACCTTCCACCGTCGGCTCACCGGTGCTGAGCAGCTCCGCCAGCACCCGTTCTTGTTTGAGAAGCGCGAACTCCGCCTCCCCGACACGAAGATGTTCGCTGGCCTGCTTGGTGCGACCATCAATGGTGGGCGCGCTTCGGGGCATTGGTTCTCCTCTCTCCGTGACGCCGCTGTCGCTCGCTCTCTTCATTCGCCAGTTGCTCGCGTAGCCGATGGATGCGGCCGGGCAGCGGTTCCGCGACCACATTGGACCATGCGACCCGCAGGTTCATGGCGATAAGGTCGTAGGGCCTGGTCTTTCTCTGCAGCATGCGACGCGCCTCCGCTCCGCGCTCGGCGTACAACATCGTCGGGCATTGAATCGTGCTTGAAAGCCGCCATCCCGGCGGCAGTCGCCGCGTCGGTCGGGACGCTATCTGAGGGGGCAACGTGGGCTACAGGCGGCTGTTCCGGTCGCAATGTAATTAATCACTTTCTTTTCTTTCATTGATTGGAACTTTGAGCCGCAAAGGCTTGGCTTCAATCATCGTCTGCTGACTTTTCGGACGCGGACGCTTGAAAGACGGTTGGTGCTCTTGCCCTCACGATGGGAAGAGCGATGCAGACGCGGAGGCCTCGCGTTAGCAATTTCTTTACCGGCTTTGGTCACGATTCGTTAGTCCTGCCGATGCCGCGCCCGGGATTGGATCGGAATGGACGAGAGGTCGACCGCCTAGCCAGCGCGATGCCTCTCCATGCCCAAAGATGACAAGAAGCCCCGGCGCTCATCGGCGCCGGGGAATTCATCGACATTCACAAGCCCCTATAGCGCTCGATGATCTGGGCCCAGTTGGCGAGGTCCTCGGGTCCACGGATGCGCGCCTGCAGGCCCGCGCCGCCGGCCGAAGGGACCAGCACCCGTGTAACGCCCAGCCGGCGCAGCGCATCGAGCTCGGCCAGATCGTCCGGCAGGCTTGCGGTGATCTCGAGCTTGTCGGGATCGCGCGCGGCCGCCTCCGCCGCCTTGCGCGCGATCGCGATCAATTGCGCCGGCGCACCGCGCGCAGGAAAGAAGCCGTCGCCGAGCCGTCCCGCGCGCCGCGCCGCGGCCTCCGAGTGGCCGCCAACGATGATCGGCACCGACTTGTTGGCCGGTTGCGGCCGGCAATAGGCACCCTCGAATGCAACGAAGCGACCCTTGAAGGTCGGCTTGTCGGCCGACCACAGCTCGCGCATGGCCGCGATGTACTCGTCCATGCGGGCGCCGCGCTCCGCGAACGGGACACCGAGTGCCGCGAACTCCTCCTGCAACCAGCCGACGCCGACACCGAGCAGGGTGCGGCCGCGCGACATATGGTCGAGCGTAGCGATCTGCTTGGCGGCGAGAACGGGGTTGTGCTGCGGCAGGATCAGGATGCCGGTGGCGAGCTTGATTTTGGTTGTTGCCGCCGCGACGAAGGCCATCCAGATCAAGGGATCGGGCAACGGCATGTCGTCTCGGCCACCTGCCATCTTGCCGCTCGGATCGTAGGGATAGGCCGATGCATAGCCGGCAGGGACGATGGTGTGCTCGACCGTCCATAGCGATTCGAAGCCGGCGGTCTCGGCCGCCTGTGCCAACGCGACGGCCTCTTTCGGATCGACATAGCGCGCGGTGTTGCAATAGCGCAGTCCGAATTTCATGGGCGTCCTCCAACATCCTCAACTGGCTGGCGCTTTCCCGCAGGGTTCAGGCCTGCCGGCTATGCCGTCGCGCCTCCGTCGACAGCGAGCGCGGCACCCGTAACGAATGAGGCCTCATCCGACAACAGGAACAAAGCCGCGTTGGCAACCTCTTCGGGCCTGCCGGTCCGGCCGAGCGGATTTTGTCCGCCGCGCTGGCGTACGAGCTGTTCCTTGTCGGCCCCTCTGGTCGACTGCTGGTCTGGACGGGCGACGAACACACGCAGCATCGGGGTATCGATCGGACCAGGACAGACCGCGTTCACTCGGATCTTCTCGCGTCCGTAGCGTTTGGCCATGGCCCGCACGAATCCGACCACGCCGTGCTTGGCCGCCGAATAAACCGGCGAGAACGGCGATCCGGTAAGGCCCGAGGTGGAGGCTGTGAACAGGAGTGCGCCGCCGCCGCGCGCGCGCAGCTCGGGCAGCGCCGCCTCGGTCGTGATCAGCACGGTGCGCAGATTGAGCGTCATCGCCAGATCGAAGTCCTTCATGTCGATCCCCTCGACCGACGCCGGTCCCGGATGGCCGACGTGGTTCCAGATGAAGTCGAGCCCGCCGAACGTCTTCGCCGTCTCTTTGACGATGTGCCGTGAGTCCTCGTCGCGCGTCAGATCGGCGACGATCGGATGGGCGCGTCCTCCTGCAGCCGCGATTTCGGCGACGACCGCCTCCACTCCGGCCCGGTCGATGTCGACCACGCCGACTGCCGCGCCCTCACGCGCAAAGCGCACGGCGCCTGCCCGTCCCATTCCAGAGGCGGCGGCCGTTACGATCCCAATCTTGTTCTTCAAACGCATGGAGGGCTCCTTACGCATCTGTTCCCTAGCTTCTCAAACAGCCGGCTCGCGCTATTGTCGAACGCAAGCGGGGCTCCAATGGTCCGCCCGCGGGCCACCCAGCAAGCGAGGCCGATGACAAATGACGCTTCCCCTCGACGATACCCTGAAGATTGGCGTCAACACCATGCTGCGGCGCACCGAACCTGCAAGCGGGCCGTGGATGCCGACGGTCGACGAGCTCGTCGATGTCGTCCGGCAGGTCGACCGGCTCGGCTTCGACTCCTTCTGGTGCGGCGATCACGTCGCGTTCGCGATCCCGTTCCTGGACCCTATCACGCAAATCGCGCAGGCCGCCGTCGTCAGTCGCCGCTTGACGTTCGGCACCGCCGTCTACTTGCTGCCGCTGCGCCATCCCACGCCCGTTGCCAAGCAAATTGCCACCCTCGATCATCTGACCGGCGGCCGCTTCATCTTCGGCGTCGGCATCGGCGGCGAATTCCCCAGAGAGTACGAGGGCTGCGGCGTGCCGATCAACGAGCGCGGCGCACGGCTGGGCGAGGGGATTGACGTCATTCGCAAGTTGTGGACCGGCGAGAAAGTCTCCCATGCCGGACGCTTCTACAGGTTCGAGGACGTGCGCATGACCCCTTCCCCGCGACAACCCGGTGGGCCGCCGATCTGGTGCGGCGGCCGTTCCGATCCGGCGCTGCGACGCGCCGCGCGTCTCGCCGACGGGTGGTTCTCCTATGCCGTGTCACCGGAGATGTTCGCCAAAGGGCTCGTGACGATCGAGGCAGCGGCGCAGGAGGCGGGCCGCAACCTCGATCGCTTCGGCACGGCACATCTCATGTTCACGCGCATAGATGACAGCTACGAGCGCGCTCTCGATGCGGCATCGGAGTCGCTCAGTGTCCGCTACGCGATGAACATGCGGCCAGCGACCGAGCGGTATGGAGCTATCGGCACCCCCAGCCAGGTTGCCGAAAAAATCCGCGCGTTTCATGCGGCCGGGGTCCGGCACCTGAGCCTCGATCTGGTCGGCCCCTATGAGCGGCGCGGCGAGCAGTTCGAACGCTTCGCGGCGGAGGTGAGGCCGCTCATCAAGGATCTGATGGCATGAGCGACGCGCACACGACGTTCGGCTTCAGCGACGAGCAACGGCAGATGCGCGCCAGCGTGCTGGGGCTTCTGGGCCGAGTGCTTCCGCCGAGCAAGATCCGCGAGCTCGACAAGGCGGGCGAGTATCCCTTCGAGGCCTGCCAGGCGCTCGCCGACGGCGGCTACATGGGGCTCATGTACGCACCCGAGTACGGCGGCATGGGCGGCAGCTACATGGACCTCGCCGTGCTTGGCGAGGCGCTGGGCTATCACTACGGGGGCATCGCGCAGGCCTACGGCATCACGGTGATCTACGCCGGCATGCATATCGCGCTGCACGGCTCGGACCAAATGAAGCGCGAGGTGCTGCCGAAGGTCATCTCAGGCGATATGCGGCTCGCGCTGTGCCTGAGCGAGCCCGACCATGGCTCCGACGTTGCGGGGATCGAGCTGGCCTCGGTGCGCAATGGCGATACTTACGTCTTGAACGGCCAGAAAATCTACAACAGTGCGGCGCATGTCGCGCACAACCTGGTGGTCGTCGCCAAGACCAAGCCCGGGCGCGGATACGACGGCATCAGCATGTTCCTGGTCGACGCCTCGTTACCGGGTGTTTCAATACGCCGGCTGAGCGCGCTCGGACGGCACACCACCGAGGCCAACCACTGCTTCTTCGAAGATGTGCGTATCCCAGCTGATCGCATCATTGGCGCAGAGAACAGCGGCTGGCGCGGCTTGATGAAGTGTCTCAACGTGGAGCGGTTGAACCTCGCCGCCAACGGTGTTGGCAATACGCGCCGGATACTCGATCATGTCCTGGAATACGCCAAGACGCGCGAGCAGTTCGGGCGGCCGATCGGCAAGTTCCAGGCCGTTTCGCACAAGCTGGCCGAAATGGAGATGATGTGGCAGACCGCGCGGGCGCAAACGTTCCGCGTCGCGCAGATGCTCGACGCCGGGCTCGACCCCGTTTGCGAGAATGCCGTCGCCAAGGCCTACGCGACCGAGGTGAACTGGAAGGTGGCCGACATGGCCATGCAGATCATGGCGGGCGCGGGCTACATCATGGATCAGGACATGCAGATGATGTTCCGTGATGCGCGCGTCGGGATGATCGGCGGGGGCACCAGCGAGATCCAGCGCAACGTCATCGCGCGCTGCATGGGGTTGTGACGCTACGGGAGAACATGCCATGCACAAACGCGAGCCGCGCGGTCTCTATTTCGAGGACTTCGAGGTCGGCAAGACATATCGGACACCGCGCCGCACGGTGACGCAGACCGACATCGTCAACTTCGCGTGCCTCTCCGGCGACTTCAACGCCCCGCACGTTGATTGGGAGTTCTGCAAGCAGCAGCCCTACGGCGAGCCGATCGCTCACGGCCCGCTGGTTCTCGCGATCGCCGGCGGGCTCATGTGCCAGTCGGGCATCAACGACGGCACCATTGTCGCCATGATGGGCGTCGACGCCTGGCGGATCCACAAGCCGGTCAAGCATGGCGACACCATCGAGGTCGTCATGACCGTGACCGAAAAGCGCCGCACCAGCAAAGGCGACAAGGGCATCGTCTCGTTCCGCCGCGAGATCCATAACCAGCGCGGCGAAGCGGTCCATTCGATGACTGCCTCCAACATGTATCTATGCCGCGAGATCGCCGCATGACGCGGCGCGTTGCGGTCATTGGCGGCGCAGCCAGTCCAATCGGCAAGCTGCAGACAGCGCCGGATGCGCCTTTGCAGGCCCTTGAGCACGAGATCTTGGCGCCGCTTGTGCTCGACGCGATGGCGGCGGCGGGCCTGCCGAAGGAGGAGATCGATGCACTCGTCTTTGCGCTGTGCCGGCCCTACACGCTGCAGAAATACTTCGCGACGTTCCTGGCCAACTATCTACGATTGCCGCTCGAGGGCACCATCATGGAGGTGCTGGGCAACGGCATGACGGGCGGGCTGGCCTTCGATCAGGCTGTGAACACCGTGGCGCTGGGTCAGGCGGACGTGGCGCTCGCGCTCGGCATCAACATGGAGAGCCAGGCGACCTCGGCGGATCACGCCATGTCGACCATGCGGGCAACAGGCGACGTGGACTTCCATACCATCTTCGGCTTCACACCGATTTCCTGGTACGCGATGGATGCCGTGCGCTACATGCACGAGCATGGCGCCACGCGGGCTGAGCTGGCGAGCGTCGCCGTCAAGGATCGACGGCACGCCTCGCTCAACCCGATCGCCCAGTTCCGCAAGCCGTTGACGCTGGAGGAGGTGCTCGCCGCGCGTCCGATTGTCGAGCCGCTCGGGCTTTACGAGGTGCCGCCGCGCGGGGATGGGGCGGTCTGCCTGGTCGTCTGCGCGGAGGAGGTGGCAAAGGCAACGGGCCGGCCTTACGCGTTGGTGCGTGGGCGCGGGTTTTTTCACGAGGGCGCGCACCAGATCAACGAAGTGCCGAACGACATGACGGCCTTCATCTCGGCACAGGGCGCAGCCAAGGCCGCCTACCAGGCCGCCGGCATCGGCCCGGCTGATCTCGATCTCGCGGAACTCTATGCGCCGTGCACCATCGTGCAGGTTCTCGTGACCGAAGCGATGGGCCTGACGAGGCGCGGAAAGGGCGCCGCGCAGGCCGCAGCGGGAGAGACCGCGCTCGGCGGCCGCATTCCGGTTTGCACGTCCGGCGGTTGCCTGTCGCGCGGTCATCCGGCCTACATCACCGGCCTGCTGACGATCTACGAGCTGTGGGAGCAGCTGACCCGTCGCGCCGGCGAGCGCCAGGTGGCGCATGCCCGCCTCGGAGCCGGCAGCTGCGAGCTCGGCAATTACAACGCGGCGCTGATCCATATCCTAGAGGCCACCGCATGACCTTGGCCTTCGTGGACATGCCTGGAGCACGCCCCTGGCCGCCGCGCGTCAGCGCATTCACCAAGCCGTTCTGGGATGCGTTGGCGGAAGGACGCCTGATCACGACCAAAGGGAAGACCTCGGGCCGTATGACGTTCCCTCCCAAGCCATTCTGTCCTTACGACTGGGGACGCGAGGTCGAGTGGGTCGACCTATCCGGTCGCGGAGCGCTCTATTCGCAAACCGTCATCCATGCAGCACCGGCGGCATTTGCCCGAGAAGCGCCGGTCCGCAACGGCATCGTCGATCTCGACGAGGGGTTGCGGGTGGCGGCCCGCATCCTCGGCGCACCTGCGCTCGATGCGGTGATGGAATGTGTTGTGCTGCGATATTCGGACGGTCCTTTGTTTGCATTCCGGGCCGTCCAAGCCTGACGGACGGGTGCCCGCGGCTCGGCACGAGCTTCACCGTTTCCCGTGCCGAACGCGTTTCGATCAGGCGAGGCGGTATTTGGCGATCATGGCGGCGTCGAGTTCGAGCCCGAAGCCGGGTCCCGACGAGACGGCCATCATGCCTTCAGCGATGGCCGGACGGTTGACCCACATCCGCTGCCAGACGGGGTCTCGCTCGGGGTCGGCGAAGCACTCGATGCAGGTGCCGTGGCGGATGGCGGAGATGAGATGCTGTGCGATCTGCGACTCCTCGTGATGGGAAACCGCGACGCCGGCGATCGCGCACAGCGCTGCCGCGCGCCGCCACTCGGTCACGCCGCCACCTTCGGAGGCATCGTAATTGACGATGTCGACTGCCCCCGCCTCGATCAGCCGGCGCACGCCGTGGCTGGTGATCTCGCTCTGGCCCGCATTGATGGGTATTCGAGTCTTTGTCCTGACGCGGGCCATTTGCGCCGCGTCGTCGTACCAATGGCATGGCTCTTCGAACCAGCGGATGTCGAGCGGCTCGACGAGCCGGGCGAATGCAATCGCCTCGTCCGCCGTCCAGCCTCGATTGGCATCGACCGCGAGCATGAAATCGGGGCCCGCAGAGGCGCGCGCGGCTTTCACGCGTTCCGCATCTGCCTGCGGCGAGAGGCCCCCGACCTTGAATTTGCAGCCTGCCATGCCGGCCTGCCGGTAGGCCTCCATCTCGCGACCGATGTGGGCGAGCGTCTTGCCCTCCATGTAGTAGCCGCCGATGGAGATGATCGGGACCTTGTCGGTAAAGCCGCCGAGCAGCTCGCGTACGCTACGACCGGTCGCTTTGCCGATGACATCCCACACGGCGCAGTCGATGCAAGCGATCGCTTCCAGAAGCGTCTTGCGGTCGCGGTTTGCCGATGTGAGCGCGAACAGCTTCGACCATATCCGCTCGGTGGCGAAGATGCTTTCGCCCTTGATCAGAGGTGCGAGCTCGTCGCGGATCAGGCGCACGATCTCAGGACCGGACTCGCGGTTGTCGCCGTTATAGACCTCGCTCACCAACCCGTCGTGCGTTCGCAGCCGCGTGATCACGGTCGAACGCTTGAGCACCGCATAGGTGCTGCCACCGAAGTTCTTGGTGAGGGGAATATCGATGGCGATGGCATCGACGCCGCAAATGCGCATGTTCGGTCCATTGTGCCGAGGCCTGCGAAGTGTGGCGATCCCGCGCGCGGGTGTCCAGCGGGCGCGGCAACCGTCAAGTCGGGCCAGAGACATATCTACGAGGGGCACCGCGCCTATGGAGGTGGCCGGTGGGAGCATTCCCACGCATGCACAAGTCGCTGAAATACGCGAAGATGGCGGTCATGCATGCGAGGCAATCAAGATCTTCGCAAATCGCTCTCGCCAATTCTCGCAGTTCCACGCTATGTCTCAGCGTGGTAGCCGCCGTTCGAGAGGAGTCGGCCGACGCCGCCGGGCACGACCCGAGGTTTGTTGACCGATCACCGGCAGTCAAAGCATCGGTTTGCCTGCAGACTGCAAAAACACATAAGCCACCGGGAGGAACCAAATGAAGATCAGTCGCCGCAAAGCATTGGCCGGGTCCGCAGCGAGCGCCGCCGCACTTGCGACGGGCGTCTTCCGCCCGGCGATCGCACAATCCGAGCCGATCCGCATCGGATACCTGCCGGCCCTGACCGGCCCCAGCTCATCCACGGGAATCGGCATCAACAGAGGGACGGAGCTGGCCGTAAAGGAAATCAATGCGGCGGGCGGAATCAAGGGCAGACAGATCGAGCTGATCGTCCGCGATACGCAGAGCGATCCTACCAAGGCGGTGAACGCGTCAACCGAACTCACTCGGAGGCACAAGGTCCACGTCATGTGGGGGCCGCTGAACTCCGGTGAGTCCCTGGCGGCTACTCCCCTGATTGCGCGCGACGGCGTGCCCCAGATGCACCCTTGCTGGGTCGACTCGCTGATAGACGTGAAGAAGTACCCGATGGCGTTTCGCAATGCGCCTACCAATCAACAGGTCGGCCGCGCCGCAAACCATTACGTGGTGAACATCGCCAACGCCAAGAAGGTGGCCGTGGTCAGCGACACCACGGGATACGGCACGGCATCCCTCGACGCCTATGTGCCGATGCTCAAGACGATGGGCGGAGAGGTCGTTTATCAGGGCAGCGTCGAGGCGAACAATCCGGACGTCAAGCCGGAGATGTTGCGCATGCAGGCAGCGGGCGCGCAGGCCATCATGCCCTGGAGTGTGAACGCCGGCTTCCTCTCGCGCCTCATCAACACGCGCGCGGAGATGAACTGGGACGTGCCGATCGTCGGCCAGACGACTCTGGGCTCCGGCCAAACCAAGGCCTTGCTGAAGAAGCCCGAGTACTGGGAAAAGGTCTATCCGAACAACTTCCGCAACTGCAGCTACGATGCCTCCGGCAAATTGCCGCCGCGCACGGTCGAATTCGTGGACCGGCTGCGCAAGGCCGGCGTTGAGACGGGGGATACGCTGCTGTGGTGGGTCGCGCTCGGTTACGACGGACCCCGGTTGATGGCCGACGCGATGAAGGCCGCAGGTAGCGCTCCCGAGGAGATCGTCGGCTATTGGAACCAGGTCAAGGCATGGCCTGGCGTCTATGGCAGCATTACCTGGACGCCCGAGTTGCACGACGGGTTCCAGAACGAAGAGGTCATAATGTGCCAAGCCAATTCGCTGAAGGAAGGCGCCTTCACGCTCGCACCGGGCTACACCGGCTAGTGTCCTTCAGATCGCGAAGTTCGTTCCGAGCCAGCCGCACAATGAGACGAATTTCGCGATCAGGACACTAGACCGATGCTGGAGTCGATCGTCTCCCACGGCTTGGCATTGGGGGCTGTCTACGCACTGATCGGCATCACCTACAACGTCATGTTCGCCGCCTCGCGCGTGTTCAGTTTCACGGCGGGCACGGTGGGCATGCTGGGAGGTGTGTTCGGTGCCCTGTTCATCGACCGCTTGGGCATGCCGGTCATCGTCGGCTTCATCGCCACGCTCGCTGCGGGAGCCGTGCTCGGTATCATCACCGAGATCGTGACGGTGCGGCCGGTCCTGAAGAGCCTGGATCAGCACCTGTACGTGCTGTCCACGCTCGCCTTCGCTTTGATGATCCAGCAGCTGACCGCCATCGAGTGGAGCACGGAGCCGCAGCCCTTTCCGCGCTTGCTGCCGATCGGTCCGGGTATCTTCGACCAGCAATTCTGGCTGCCGCTGCTGGCCTGCGGGACGACGATCGTTGGCCTCGAGTGGCTGTATCGCCGTACCCTGGTGGGGCGCGCTTTCCTGGCAATCTCCGAGGACAACTATGCGGCTCGCGCACTCGGCCTGCCCGAGCAGCGGCTCCGACTGGTGAGCTACGCGCTGGCCGGGGCGATCGGCACCTTGGCAGGTTTCTCCTCGGGCGAGATGATGCTGGCCTACTTTGGCAATGGACCGATGTTGAACTTCTACGGTTTCGTCCCGGTCGCGCTCGGCGGCATGGGCAGCAATCGCGGCGCCGTGGTCGGCGGGATCGCACTCGGCCTCTTCCAGCAGACCGCCAGCGTTCTGGTGGGAGGCATATTCGCCTCGGTGGCCGTGTTCATCATCGTCCTGCTGGCGCGGCCCGAGGGCCTCGCCGGCGCGGCCACCGCGCGGCGCGTATGAGGGATACCGCCACATCGCCCGCCCGCACCGCGCAGACGGGTGGCCTAGCCAGGCTAGAGGCCTTGATGCCGGTCCTGGTGCTGGCCGCCGTCGGCGGCGCCCTGCCTCTGCTGGGCGATTCCTATCTGGGCGTGATTGGAACACGCGCGTGCATTTACTGGGTGCTCGTCTCGGGCCTCAACCTGGTGGTCGGGTTTGCCGGGCAGATCGCCATCGGCTGGGTGGCGCTGCTGACGCTCGGGGCCTACGTCACAAGCGTGTTTACGGCTGGCACCGCCGTGCCCGAGCTCTCGCCGTATCTCGCGCTGGCGATTGCTGCGGTGTTCGGGGCGATCTTCGGTGTCATCGTCGGTTTGCCGGCGCTGCGGTTGCGGACGTTCTATTTCGCGATGACCACGCTTGGCTTTGCCACGATCGTCACGCAGGTCGCCCTGGCCTGGAAGAGCGTGACCGGCGGTGGTGTCGGCGTGCCCGGGCCGGTGTTTCCCTGGCCCTTCGACTCTCCCTGGGGATTCTACTATTTCTGCCTCGTCCTCGCAGTGGTCTGCACGTGGATGACGACGAATGTTGCCGCGAGCCGCTTCGGGCGCTCGCTCGTGGCCATCCGTGACGCGGAGGTCGCAGCCGAGTCGGTGGGAATCTCCAAGCCGGCCCTGCTGGTCACGGTGTTCCTGTTCAGCGGGGCCGTCGCCGGAATCGCTGGCGGCTTGTTCGCGTCGCTGCAATCCTACATCACGCCCGACGCCTTCACGTTCGATCTGTCGGTGTTGTTCTTCATCGCCATCCTGATAGGCGGGCGCGGCTCGATCCTCGGACCGCTCCTCGGTACCATCATCCTGACCGCTCTACCCGAATTCGCCGCGCCGCTGGTGGCGTGGTCCACCTTCCTCTATGCCGTGCTTCTGCTCGTGATCGTGCTTGCCGTGCCGGGGGGCATCGCCGAGATGCTCGACTACAAGAACCGCCGACCGCTCGAGCAGCATCGCGAGATACGTCCACGCCCCGAGCTGTTGCCGCAGGTAATGGGCGAGAAGGCGCAGCCTGGCCTGCTCACGCTGAAGGACCTGTCGCTGAGCTTTGGCGGCGTCAGGGCGATCGACGGCGTGGATTTCGAGATCAAGACGGGCGAGGTGCACGGCCTCATTGGCCCCAATGGAAGCGGCAAGACCACGATATTGAATGTGATTTCCGGATACTACGCGCCGCAGGAAGGGCAAGTGCGACTGGACGGCAAGGCCCTGCGGCCGCGTTCCCCGCACACCCGCGCCGGCCTGCATATCGCCCGCACCTTCCAGACCCCGCGGGTGATCGGCGACACTTCCGTGCTGGAAAACGTGATGGTCGGCGGCACGACGCAAGGCCGTGGCAGCTTTGTGGAGTCGCTTCTGGCGCTTTCCCGCCATCGTCGTGACGAGGCTCATCTGCGCGAGGCAGCGACGGCGGCCTTGGCGGTGGTCGGGCTCGAGCAGCTCGCTTCCGTGCGATCGGATCGCTTGCAGCACAGTGAGCTGCGTTTCGTGGAGATAGCGCGCGCGCTGATGCTGCGCCCCTCCTTTCTATTGCTCGACGAGCCCGCAGCCGGACTGTCCGTCGATGAGATCAAGCGGCTGGGCGCCCTCATCGTCACCGTCAGCCAGCGGGGAACGGGCGTTCTCTTGGTCGAGCATCATGCGGACTTGATTTTCGATATCTGCGACCGCGTCACCGTGCTCAATCTCGGCAAGGTGCTGGCTTCGGGGACGCCCGCCGAGATCCGCGCGCATCGGGAGGTCATCAATGCCTACCTCGGTGCGTGAGCCCCTGCTCGAGATCGGCGGCCTGTCTGCCGGCTACGGCAAGATCGGGGTCCTCAACGGCATCGACCTGACGGTCGGGGCGGGCGAGGTGGTGGCGCTGCTCGGCCCGAACGGTGCCGGCAAGACGACATTGTTGCGGGCCATCTCCGGGCTGCTTCCATGGTCGGGCCGGATCCGCTTTGCCGGCAAAGACTTGAAGGGCGCCAGCCCGCGCGACACGGTGCGGGCCGGGCTCGTGCACGTCATCGAAGGGCACCGCGTGTTCACGCAATTGACGGTGTTCGACAACCTGCTCCTGGCGGGCTACGGCATGCCGGCTCGCGAGCGGGCCACGCAGGTCGAGGAGGCGCTTGCCTTCTTCCCCGAGATCGCGGCCAAGCGCGACGACCGCGCGGTTACGCTGTCGGGTGGCCAGCAACAAATGCTGGCCGTGGCGCAGGGCCTGGTGCGTCGCCCCCGCCTCCTGATGCTCGATGAGCCATCGGCTGGTCTATCGCCGGTTCTGGTGGACCGCGTGCTTGCGGCGGCCGGTCGCCTCCGCGATACCGGCACGGCTGTGCTGCTGGTCGAGCAGTTGATCGAGAAGGCTCTCGTGCTCGCCGATCGGGTCTATGCCCTCGCGCGCGGCTCGATCGTGTTGGAGGCTGCAGGTAACGAGCAGGACCTGCCGAGCCGGCTGGAGCGTGCCTATTTTGGGCAAGATATCGCTTCTACGGCGCCACCGGGGGCCGCGGCGGCTCCTTGACCTTGGCCAATGGACTGCGCCGGCAAGATCTTGGAAAATCGGGGCTAATGCGGGTTTCACCTGAGTGTGGCAACCGCTTGGGCTTGCTAAGAAAGAAGCCCGAGAAACACACATTTCAATACGATGGGCCAACCCTGGAGCCGATCCTCGCGCGGCGGATAGGATCTTCGCCCCAGCGACGCCTCCGCCTGCGACTGTCTTGGGACAGGCCCGGACCGAGCCGGGCTCGCCAAATCCGGTCCGGCGGGCTCAGGCTCTGGGATGTAAGCAGGACCTCGGACACTCCAATTTGCCGAAGCAGTAGCGCCGGTGACTGTGCTCGCATCTGGTGAGGCTCATGTGAGCGCCAGGACAGGCCCGCGACGCGCGTCGCCCGAACGTCTACCGGAGGGGCCTCGCCTTGGCCTTTCTCTCAGTCCGTGGGCTTTTCCGTTTCCGCCCGGATCGCTGTTCGGCTGGCTTGTCGTGTTTTTCCAGATTGTGCGCCGTGTTGACGAGAGACACATGCGAAAACGCCTGGGGGAAATTGCCCGCCATGCGACCTGTAGCAGTGTCGTATTCCTCCGCGAGTAGCCCGACGTCGTTGCACAATGACAGCAGGCGTTCGAAAAGCTTCTTTGCGTCGTCGTAACGCCCCAATAGGATCAGGTTGTCTGCAAGCCAGAAGCTGCAGGCAAGAAATGCGCCTTCGCGTGATCCCAACCCATCCTTGGTGCGCTTGTAATCGTAGCGCAGGACAAGACCGCCCACCATCAGATTCCGCTCGATTGCCTCCACCGTGGATTTCACGCGTGGATCGGACGGCGGAAGGAACCCGACCAGGGGAAAAAGCAGCGCGCTCGCATCGAGCTCTGTCGATCCATAGCTCTGCACGAACGCGCCCACCTGCGAATTGTACCCCTGCTCACAAATCTGCTTGTGGATCTGCGCGCGTACCCTGCGCCAGCGTTGAAGCGGGCCCTTGAAGCCGAATTGTTCGATCGTCTTGATGGCTCGGTCGAACGCCACCCAGGCCATCACCTTTGAATGCGTGAAATGCCGCCGACCGCCACGCACTTCCCAAATCCCCTCGTCCGGTTCTCGCCAGATGGTCTCGAGGTGTTCGATCATGGTCGCCTGCAGATCCCAAGCCGCATGCTCGGCGGGAAGGCCGTTGCGGCTCCCCTGGAAGAGCGCATCCATCACTTCGCCGTAGATATCCAGCTGCAGCTGGGCAGCCGCGGCGTTGCCAATGCGGACCGGTTTGGCACCTTCATAGCCGGCGAGCCACGGGACTTCCCATTCATCGAGGCGCCGCTCGCCCCGGAGGCCATACATGATTTGCACCTGCGCGGGATCACCGGCCACGGCGCGCCTCAGCCATTGCCGCCAGGAATCCGCCTCGCGATAGAAGCCTGAATTCATCAGGGCGAGCAGTGTGAACGTTGCGTCGCGCAGCCAGCAGAAGCGGTAGTCCCAATTCCGCGAGCCCCCGGGCGTCTCCGGCAGTGAGGTGGTGACCGCTGCCACGATGCCTCCGGTTGGCCGATAGGTGAGCGCCTTGAGCGTCACAAGCGACCGCATGACGGCGTTCGAATATTGGCCGGACGGAGAGCATTGCTTGGCCCAAGTTTCCCAATTTGCTTCCGTCGCGGCCAATGCTTCCAAAGGATCGACGGCCTCGGGAGCCGGCAGGTAAGAAGGCCCATAACCGAGGACGAACGCGACCGTTTCACTGCCGCTGACCACGAATGTGCCCCGATGCATGCGCCCTTGGGGCTTCAAGGTGACGCTGGTATGCAGAACCACCATGTCCGGTCCGGCAACGGCTCTGAGGCTATTGTCCCGACGCGTCACCCAAGGAACGATTGAGCCGTAGTCGAAGCGAATCGCGAACTCGGTTCTCATCTCGACTTTGCCGCGGCGGCCGCACACGAGGCGGACCAGATGACTGGCGCCTCCCGATCGCAGCGGCATGAAATCAATCAGGGTGACGGCTCCATCCGCGGTCTCGATCTGGGTCTCGAGGATCAAGGTATTGCCCCGGTACTTCCGCGTTATGCGAGTTTTGGGATCGGTAGCAGCAATGGTCCAATAACCATTGTCCGGCGTGCCCACCAGAGAGCCGAAGACGGCACCTGAATCGAACCGCGGCCAGCACAGCCAGTCGATCGAGCCATTGCGACCGACGACAGCCGCCGTCTCGCAATCTCCAATGAGCGCGTAGTCTTCGATGGGCGTTGCCATGGACGTCGACGGACCGGCGCAAGAGCAGACGCGGCTGCCTTCTCAAACCTCGCAACCAATGGCCGCGCTGCAGCGTTTTACATCATCACCCCGAGAAAAGGTCGAAACAACCGCGTTTGTGGTCGAGGCTCAAAGCTTCTCCGACAAGGTCCTCTCGGCGATGCGCAACAAATTCGGCGGACATGTCGAACCGAAGGCAGCCAGATGACGATCGAGGCCCCTCCCGCACCTCCTTGTGTACTCGTCATTTTCGGGGCCGCGGGCGACCTGACCAAGCGCCTGCTGATGCCTGCGCTTCACAATCTTCGACGCGCGGGCTTGTTAGCGGAGAACTTTGCCGTAATTGGAGTTGCTCGCAGCAAGAAGGACGACGGTAACTTTCGCCATGAGCTCTCGGCGAGTCTTCGCGAGTTCGGCGATGGCACAATAGCCGGTGACGACGCTGATTGGCTCACGCGCCGCCTGTCCTATCTGTCGGGTGACTTCGATGACCCGTCGGTCTACGCGAGGCTGAGTGATCTCCTGGCCAAGACCGACATGGCCCAACACACGAGCGGCAACTATCTGTTCTATCTCGCAACGCCTCCACAGGCGTTCGCTATCGTTACCAAGCGGCTTGGAGACGTCGGTCTGCTGCGGGAAGACGGACACTGGCGGCGCGTGATCATCGAGAAGCCGTTCGGGACCGATCTGCGCTCGGCGCAGGATCTCAACCGGAACCTCCTCGGCGTCCTCGCCGAAAGCCAGATCTACCGGATCGACCACTACCTCGTAAGGAGACGGTCCAGAACATCATGGTCCTGCGCTTCGCCAACGGCATGTTCGAGCCGCTGTGGAACCGCAACCATATCGATCATGTGCAAATTACCGTCGCGGAGACAGTCAACGTCGAGCAGCGTGGCAAGTTCTACGACGCGACCGGCGCGTTACGCGACATGGTGCCGAACCACCTCTTCCAGGTGCTCACCCTGATCGCGATGGAACCGCCGACCTGCTTTGATGCCGAAGCCGTGCGCACCGAGAAGGAGAAGGTCTTGGAGGCGGCCCACCCGTTTGGCGGCGAAGATGCCCGCCGCAACGTCGTGCGAGCTCAATACGGCGCAGGCACAGTCGAGGGCAGGACCGTCGCGGCGTACCGCCGAGCTGGAAATGTGGCGCCGACTTCGACAACCGAGACCTATGTTGCCCTCAAACTGATGATCGACAACTGGCGGTGGGCTGGAGTGCCCTTCTACATTCGCACCGGCAAGGCCCTCGCCGCGCGGCGCAGCGAGGTCGTCATTCAGTTCAAGCAGGCGCCGTTTGCCCTGTTTCGCGACACACCGGTGGAGCGCCTGACCCCGAATGACATGCGGATCCAGATTCAGCCGGAGGAAGTCGTGACGTTGCGGTTCAGCGCAAAAATCCCGGGGCCGAGCGTTCGCATGGACGGGGTTGAGATGAAGTTCAACTACCGGGAGCATTTTCATGCGGCCCCGAGCACGGGCTACGAAACACTTATCTACTATTGCATGAACGGTGATCCGACCCTGTTCCAGCGCGCCGACAACATTGAAGCCGGTTGGCGGGTCGTGCAGCCTGTTCTCGATGCCTGGGCCGAGTATGGCGCCACCGGGCTGGCCATCTACCCCGCAGGCAGCTCGGGTCCAACCGAGGCGGACACGCTTCTGGAACGCGACCACCGGCATTGGCGCGCCATCGACGACGTCGATGGGTCGTCATGACATCTGCCCGATCCGCATCGTCCAGATCGCCGCACAGATCTCGGATGTGGACGGTACATTGGTCACCGACAAAAAGAACCTGAGCGTGCGCACGAAGGGGACGGTTGAGGCACTTCACTCTGCCGGGATCGCCTTCGGCATCAAGGTCTTGGGGGGTACCGCGTAGCAAATTGACGCGGAAAGTACCAGCGGCAACAGACGGTGGCGGGAAAGATAGGTGGTCTGACTGATGGCAGGCCGGAACGGTACAAGATCGCGGGCGTTCATTGGGCAGCCAAAGTCCGGAGACACGGGCATAACGATGATCATGAGGCACAACCATGCTGAGCACCGAACACTCGAGCGACATCGAGTTCTGGTCTGATGTCTACGGCGGCAGATCGATATCTGTGTTCAACCACCACGGACGATGGCTCGTCTACCTCGATCACGTCCTTCAGAACGCGGTCTTCGCCACGTCTGAAGACGCCGTTGCGTGGCTGACGCAGCGGATCGATGAGGGCGTGCCTGCGCGCCTCCATTGACGAGTGAGCCCATACGCTCTGCCGTGGGAGCTGATGGTGCTCGTCTTCGCGCCGATCGATCAAGGCTTGGCGAGAGATTTCAAAATCTCCCATCAATGGCCGGCCGAGACGGATGCGTGCGACCGCGCGGCGCGGATCTTCGCCAGGGAGGTCGAAAAGCGCATTTCCAGCGTTTCGATCCAAGTCTACCCGCAGCTCTCCCTGAAGATGAAAGCCGAGGAACAGTTCAAAGCCCTGCAAGCGGGCACCCTCGAAATGAGTGTGTACCTCCTGCCGTACGCAGCAAAGAAAGTCCCTGAGTTCTCGACGTCAAGATTAGTCCTTGGCGGAGAAGATGCTGCTCGAGGGTGTCGAGACGATATTGGATAGTGGGTCTCGGAACTCTGAAGCTGCGCGTTGCGTTCCGTCCGGAGACCGGCCTGCGCAGCTTTCCAAAGAGCCCTGCGCATGGAGGCGTGCGGAACTCGGGCCTACGCGCGCTGTCGTGGTGGTGCCTGCGATTAGCGCTTTCTGGAACAAGCAAGACGGCACGGCGTTATTCCCGCGGATCACAGAGGTTCCCTACATGATGTTGCTACGCATTGGTGTCTTTCTGGGTGTGCATGCCGGCATCCTCCTGGGCGTCCTGGTCTTTCTCTAAGGATTGCGCCGACCGCAGCATTGGCCGACCGCAGCATTGCTTGATTTATTGGGTCGTCCGGCCGTGACGAGCCTGAGCGGGGAACCGCGTTCGGGTAAGCTGCGTTTGCCTAGCATCACTTGCCGGGGGCCTCATCCAAAAACAGGAGATGGCCATGCAAGGTGTTGATCGGCCAGGTACCGAACCTCACGATGAAGAAAGCGAGTTGACGCGGAATGAAGCCCTCGCCCGTTACGATGCACATCCGGGCATTGCTATCGCGCTTCTCGCAGTGATGGCGTTTCTATTCATCATAGTCGTCTACCAATTCGCATCCAACGGCGTAAATAACGCGACCTTCTCGAGCCGCGACATGCAGGCTGTTGGAACCCAAAATCCCCTGATCGGACTTCTCGTTCTCTCCTCGGATGGAAAGAAAGTCGGGATGGTTGAAAGCGTCGACGGGGAGCCTGATGGCAAGATATCGGCAATCAACATCACGACGGCCGGCTTCCTCGGATTCGGTGCCAAGCTAGTCGCGATTCCTGAAGGCAAATTCAGGAGAATTGGTGATCGTGTTCAGCTTGGCGTGACTGCCGACGAAGCAAGCAAACTGCCGCCGCTCAAGGCGAACTAAGGTCGTACCCGAGGCCCTGAGATGCTCGACGCCAACACGCGCCCACGAGAAGCCGAGCGCGCACTGCATCATCTCGAGCTCGACATCGAACAGTACCGTCACCACATCGACGGCCTTGCCGCGCACCCTCGGGAGGCAGAACGTGCCCGTGCCGCGCTCGAAAAACTGACAGCTCGGCTCGCGTCGCAGCGCATGTACTGTGATCTTCTTGCAAAGGCTGATCTTGCCGGCAACTCGACTCTGAAGAATGGGCCTCGGGTGGCGTAGACCCCTGGGGTCCCGCTCGCCTCCAACCGCGCTGCGGCGGTATACTTTCCCATCGGCTCGCTGCTCGAACAGGTGGTGAGGGTCTACGTTCACTCTCGCGCGAGGCGCAGCACCGCGCGGCTGAGGTGTTGCCTGCAGGATAATACCGTCGCGCATACGCCCAAGGCGCACCGATCAATCCTGCACAACGCTCATCGGCACGGATCTCGACGAGAATTGTGCATGCACCACACTGGTGGCCACCGCGCTTATGAGCGCGATGCCTATGAAAACGCTGGTGAAAAGGCAAAGCGCGACGAAGAGGTTGACCGCTCGCATGACAGTACCCCAGATACAGCACGCGCACACTTCCACGGAAACAACGCATGATCAGCTTTGCTGGTTCCGCCGCTCGGAATGAATGGATGAACCCGTTCGAGACAGGCAAAAAGAGCACGGCGCCAGAGAAAAGGAGCCCTCGCGACTGGCGCGAGAGCTCCGGTGATGCCCCTTGAATGCCGGCTGTCGTTGGGGACGTTCGCGTGCCATCCGCGACAGGCAGCAGGTGAACGCAGAGGCGAGGCCGCTCCGAGCAGGCCCCGCGTCAGCACGCGCTTGACCCCGTTCCTCGCGGGTGACATATCGATTCCACGATATATGAGTCGGCAGGCCGCTGGAGCCTGCCACGTCCTGGTTGCTTGGCTGGAGTCCGAGCGTGGCTGGGAAAAGTGCCTGTTGCGGTGTGTTCGGTCGTTAGAAGCGGCGAATAGGGGCAACAGGTGGGGACAGGGCCGAGTGGGCGGTTCCGTATGGCCTCGCCGAGCGTCGGCCTCGGCACGCTCATCGCACTTCTCTGGACGCTTACCGCAATTGCGCCCGCCGGGGCGGAGACGCTGCGCGAGGCTCTGTCTGCGGCCTACAAGTTCAACCCGCGGCTGGACGCGGCCCGCGCCACGCTACGGGCCACCGACGAGGAGGTGCCGCGGGCGCTGTCGGGCTATCGGCCCAGCATCACCGGCAGCGCCGATACCTCTTACCGGCACGTCACGACCAACCCTGGCACCATCGCCAACGGCGACAGCAACCCGCGCGGCTACCAGGTGGGGATGGTGCAGCCGCTGTTTCGCGGCTTCCGCACGGTGAGCGCGGTCAGCGCGGCGGAGGCCACGGTGCGGGCCGGCCGCGAGACGCTGCGGCTGGCCGAGCAGAGCGTGCTGCTGGAGGCGGTGACGGCCTTCGGCGACGTGGTGCGCGATGCGGCGATCGTGCGCCTGCGCGAGAACAACGTCACGGTGCTGACGCGCGATCTGCGCGCCACGCAGGACCGCTTCAACGTGGGCGAGGTAACGCGCACCGACGTGGCGCAGGCGCAGGCGCGGCGCGCCGCCTCGGTGGCGGCACTCGATCTGGCGCGCGCCAACCTGAAGACTTCCCGGGCCACCTTCGAGCGGGTGATCGGCCATCCGCCGAGCTTCCTGGCGGAGCCGGGCGCCAGCAACCAGGTGGCGAAGTCACTGGGGGAGAACGTCGAGATCTCGCTGCGCGAGAGCCCGAACGTGGTGGGCGCGCTCTACCGCGAGCAGGCGGCGCGCTTCAACATCGAGCTGGTGCGGGGCGAGCTGCTGCCGACGGCGCAGCTGGAGGCCAACTACGCCAAGCGCTTCGACGACACGGTGGGCCTCGACTGGTCGGAGACGAGCTCGGTCACCGGCCGGCTGACGGTGCCGTTCTATACGGGCGGCGAGGTGCAGGCGCGCGTGCGGCAGGCCAAGCAGACGCACATCCAGCGGCTGCAGGAGATCGAGCAGGCGCGCACGGAGACGCAGGCGCAGGTGGTGACGGCGTGGTCGCAGCTGCAGGCGGCGCAGGCGGCGGTGGAATCGGACAACACGGCGGTGAACGCCAACCGCATCGCTCTTGCCGGCGTGCGCGAGGAGGAGCGGGTGGGGCAGCGCACGCTGCTCGACGTGCTCAACGCCGAGCAGGAATTGCTCAACGCGGAGGTCAACCTGGCGACCGACCAGCGCAACGTGGTGGTGGCCTCCTACACGGTGCTGTCGACGGTCGGCCGGCTGACCGCGCAGGACCTGGGCGTGTCGGCGCTGGTCTACGACATGGAGGCGCACTACCACGACGTGCGCCGCAAGTGGTTCGACATCTCCATCACCCACTCCGACGGCCGCCGCGAGGTGCTGGAAGCCGCACCCCCGCCCGGGCCGGTAAAATAGGGCCGCACGGGTCCCCTCGCTGAGCCCCCAATTGCACGCGCACACAAGGCCGTCACGGCCGGAGCGATGCCGGCCGCTGGTGCAGCGGGCAGGCCTCCGCTATACAGAGGTGGGGCCGACAGTTCTTTAATCATGCCGCAGCGGATCGGGTGCTTTTGGGGACCGGGACGCCAGTCGTGGCATGGAAGTGAGGTGCGGTATGAGTAAGCTAGATGCGATCGGGGCCAAGAGCCTGGAAGAGATCCTCGCGTCGATCCGCAAAACCCTGTCCGGGGACGGGAGCGACGCCTCGAGCGGGCAGCGGGGCGCCGCGCCAATGCCAGCACCAGCGACGCCCGAGCCGAAAGCCCCTGCCGATGCGGGTGGCGATGACGACGGCCTCTTGTCGGCGAGGCTGGCCGGAGCGCTGAGCGGGCCCGTCAACGGGGCGGCGCTCGACGACGATTTTTCGGAGCTCCTCGCACCGGAGCATAAAGAGCCTGCTCCTTCCGATCCCGCCGGCGCAACCAAGCCTGGTGAGGCACGCAGCGGTGGCAAGGACCCGCTCTGGTTCCTCAAGCAGCCATCCGCAGCGGGCGAGAGCAACGGCTCGCAGGCGCCGACGGCCGGCACGCAACCCGGTGAAGCGGCGCCGGCTCCCGCGGACGAGGTCAAGCTCTCGCGGCCCGAGGTCCTGCGGGCCTCCCTGCCGCCCCTGTTCGGCGCCGCGGAGGAGCGTCCCACGATCTTCCGGACGGCGCCCAAGGCCCCGGACACCGCCGCCCCGGCAGCGAAGATGCCCCCCGTAACACCGGCGCCAAGCGAGGTGGCCAAGACGGCGGCCGGCAGCGTACATACGGCGCGGACGCAGCCGTCGATGCCCCCCGCGCAGCCAGCGGACGAGACGGTCAAGGCCGCGCCGCCACCCTCGGCGCCGCCCATGCGGACCGACGCCGGCCCCAGCGAGACCGTGCCGACGGCGCCCGCGGCTCGGGAACCGGCCCTCGCGCCGGAGGTGGCCCCTGCGCCGGTCGCAGAGGCCGCGCCTGGTCCGCAACCGCTCCCCGAGGCCAAACCAGTCAATGGATCGCTCGGCGGCGTCGCAGCCGACACCACGGCGAACAAGGTGCCCACCCTGGCGCGGGAGCCGTCGGCGACCAAGCCGGCGCCGACTGCCGACGCCACGCAGGCGCGCACGCTCGAGCAGGTGGTCGGCGAGCTGCTGGAGCCGGTCATCCGCCATTGGCTGGAGACCAACCTGCCACGCATGGTCGAGAAGGTGGTGCGCGACGAGGTGGCGCGCGCCCTTGCGGCCGAGCGTCGCGCCGCAAAGGCCTGATACAGCCTCGAAGTCTCCGGACAACCTGAAGCGGCGCTTCAGCCGCGAACACGCGATTCACATCTGCATGCTCGAAAAAACCTATCAGCCCGCCGACATCGAAGCGCGCATCCACGAGGAGTGGACGAAGGCCGGGGCATTCAAGGCCGGGCGCCCGGAGCGCGCGAAAGCCGAGCCCTACGCCATCGTTATCCCGCCGCCCAACGTGACGGGCTCGCTGCACTGGGGGCACGCGCTCAACAACACGCTGCAGGACGTGCTCTGC
>JRHI01000788.1_pt1 | contig 31978 bp, 28 predicted proteins | sample 215371 | NCBI WGS metagenome assembly JRHI01 (sample SAMN02929681, study PRJNA255918) | sediment metagenome | biome: cave system; feature: Ice Cave; material: Sediment; isolation source: sediment from deep within a dark volcanic ice cave with no known source of... ...
CGTAGCGGTTGTCCAGTTATTTGCTGGACACTACACTAGCCCCATGCCTCTCCGCTTACCATGGATGCGCGTCTGCCAATAGCGCCGCACCGTTGTTGCCGCAAAAACTCACATCAACACGGTGGCTGCGAACGGCTACGAATCCAATCCCCACTCCAATCGAATGATGACGCCAACGCCTAGCGCTGCCGCGCTTTCGAAGCGGCGCTGAATATCGCCGCACGCTCTGTTTCTTGCACACTAAGTGGAGCGCAACGCCATGTCGAATCGTTTGACGCCTAACCTACCGCGTGCATCGCCATCACCTGCTTTGCCAAGATCCAGACCGACAGTAATCTTCTCTATGGACTTCCCCTCAGCCTGTTTCGCCAAGCTCCAACAGCTGCAACGGCGAATGCCTACACGGTGAAATCCGCAGTCAGCTGAAGTAACGCATCACGACGTCGAACCTCGCGCAGCGGCGACGTGGAAGATTGTGCTGGAGCTGCGGCCCGGAAATGGCGGGCCGAAGGTGCTCTCAGCTCTTGCGGCCCGGTGAACTGGCATGGGCGGTGATGGTGGCGCGAGAGGTATATAGTGGTCCGCGTAGGTCCTGCGTCCTACATTCGAATCAGAGGCGCCCCATGGCATCGGTCGCGCGTCGCCGCGATGATATTAAGTGCCTCGAGGCAGAAGGTCGCGTTTTCCATTGCGTGAAGGAGTGAACAAATGAGAGACGATGTCGAATCCGTGCTGAACGAGTTGATCGAAACCTCCAAGGACGGCGAAAAGGGATTCATGAAAGCCGGCAAAGATGCGCACGATGCTGAGTTGAAGTCACTCTTCACCCAGTGCGCACAGCGATGCCGCGAAGGGGCTGCCGAGTTGCAGTCGCAAGTGCGTGGCCAAGGTGGAACTCCCAAGGAGACAGGCAGCGCAACCGCTGCCCTTCACCGCGGCTGGATCAGCCTGAAGGAAGCAGTGTCCAGCCGGGACGACAAGGCGATACTGGAAGAATGCGAGCGCGGCGAGGATTATGCAAAGGCGCAGTATAAGAAAGCGTTGGAAAAAGACCTTGCGGCCAACGTTCGGGCGATCGTAGAACGTCAGTATCAAGGTGTCATCACCAATCACGACCGCGTGCGTGCCTTGCGCGATCGGTATCGCACCGCTGCTGCGTAGGCGCGGTCGTCATGGCGTCGCTGCTGTTCATAAGTGAGTCTTGTGCGATCTTGCGGCTCCCGGCACGACCAAGGTTCCAAGGCCAGTATATAAATTCGGCCTAGAATCCATGCGCCTCGGTGCAGCGTTTGCATCGCTCATTTGCCGCTTTCGCGGCGTTAAGGAGAAATGATGAAGCACAGCCGTAGAGCATTCCTGATTCGCGCCGCTGGAGCGGCGTATGCACTGGCGGCATCTCCCTATGCATTAGGCCAAGGAAGTGCGCCGTTGTCGGAGAGCGATCCCGCGGCGCAGGCATTGGGCTATAAAGCCGATGCCACGAAAGCAGACAAGGCGAAGTTTCCAAAGTATGCAGCCGACCAGATGTGCGGCAAGTGCCAGAACTATCAGGGCAAAGCGACCGACGCCACGGGTCCGTGCGCCATCTTTCCGAATAAGCTCGTTGCATCCAAAGGATGGTGCAGCGCGTGGGTCAAGAAGGCCTAAAACGCATGCCGGGAAAAACCAAGGGCTGGCCGCAAACTCACGAGGCGGGCAAATGAGCCGTCGCACTCTATTGCTCGCGGCCGCTTTGTCGCCGGCATCGGTGACGGCGATTAGGCGAGGGCGGCGCTCAGTATCGCCCTCGTCGCACGGCGCACCTGGTTTGACCAGCCGAAACGCAATCATCGGTTCGTTGCCGTCGTCGCTATCGAGGGGCGCCCGGGGTGCTCTGTGGCGCCAATGACGACCAACATTGGAGGGCTGTTTCCGACGCCGAATGACCGCTTCGGATCACGCGCGCCACGGGCAGCTCTTGGCCCGAACGCAGTCATGGAACATATGGACGGATCGCTGCGAGATAAGAAATACCCGATTCTCGACAGCTATGATTTCTTGCCCCGATTCTCCGCAACCGCGCGCTCGAGGTCCTTCGACTCCTCGCAGGGCAGCAGGCATGTCTCCTTGAGCGACGCGAGGTGCCTCTGCGTTCGATCCCAAGCTAACGGCCGGGGCGCTCCGAAGCTGTCATTCAATGCAGCCGTTCAGATTGCGGTGACGGGCGCTTCAACCTCCTGACGGCACAACGGCACGCAAAACGGCGCTCCGGATGTGCCAACCCCGCCATGGAGGCGGGGTTGGCTCACTACTATTCCTTGATCGGCAAGCGGTATTGCAGGGCGCGACTGGAACGGTTCCGATCAGCGGTCAGTTCCCGATACGACCGAGCAGATAACCGATGACGAGGGCCCCCGCGACGATGGCAATCGGTCGTTCGCGAATCGAAGCGCTCGCGGCCTCCGTGAGTCGCGCTTGGACTTGTTTCGCTTGCTCTGGAACGGCCGACGCCCACTCTGCAGCGGACGATGCCGCTTCGGCGGCGCTGTTGACAGCGCGATGTGCCGTCCCGCTCAAGCGGTCAACTTGGGACGTGGCCTTGTCAGCGATCCGGTCGGTTGCCTGGTGCGCTGCATGTGCTACGTCTTCAACTTTGGCGCTTGCTGGATTGGCGCCGCTACCGCTGGCAGTGCGATTACTCCCCAAGGGGGTAGTTCGATCCATGTTGGTTCCTTTCAAAAAAGACGCGACAGAAATGCCATAAGCGCTGCGGCGGTCGCGTTTGCGGTCGGACTATCGGTCTTCCTCTCAGACTCTACAATCAGACGCAGTCTGATCTCTTCGTAGGACTTTCAGCGGTCGGATAGCACTGCGCAATACCCAGCGCATCAGCAGCGTCAGACTACTGTGGATGCTGCAGCTTCATATCCGGCCGCGCATAAGGGCCGTTTTAGAGGGCGGCCCTTATTGCCTGCCTGTGCAACCGATCAGCGCTTGTCGATTTTGCTCGGAAGGTCTCTGACCTTGATGTATTGCCGACCTGCATCGTTTACGTCGAACGTACCCCGTGAATTCTTCTCGCCTAATCCGGCTGCAGCAAGAGTCCCGACTACGGAGGACGGTATAACGCCGCGCCGCGAACCAAATGCAGCCCTAACCAACCACTCTTCTTCTGTGCCAGTCAATTGTGATTCCAGGGGGAGAGCGCCGGCCATTTCAATTCCTCGAAGGCACGTTCGCGATAAACGCGGCGCGGGCCGCTACGCTTGAGAAGAAGGTAGCAAGTTTCGACCGCTCGACGCAAACCTGCTGAAATCGCTCATACTGAACCTGCCTATGTGAGATGGCCGACATAATTGGTTTCAAGGCCAGCGCCTCGACATCTGAGCCCTCAGGCAAGCTTGACGAGCTGCTTGCCGAAGTTCTCACCCTTGAGCAGCGCGATAAGACCCTTCGGCGCATTATCGATGCCCTCGACGATCGACTCGCGGTACTTGAGCTTGCCCTCCGCGAGATAGCCGCTCAAGCCATTCAGCGCCTCGCCGTAGCGGTCCTTCCAGTCGAAGACGATCATCCCCTGCATCTTGATGCGATTGACCAGCACCGAGCGCAGCATCTTGTAGCCATAAGGCTCGGTCGCGCTGTACTCGGCGATGAGGCCGCACACGACGATTCTCGAGTACAGGTTCATCACGCGCAAGACGGTGTCCAGAATCGCGCCGCCGACGTTCTCGAAGTCGACATCTACGCCCCTGGGGCAATGTTCCCGCAGGTCAGCCAGCAGATTGCCCGCCTTGTAATCGACGCAGGCATCGAAGCCGAGCTCGTTCACGACGTAGTCGCACTTCGTCTTACCGCCGGCGATGCCGACGACACGGCAGCCCTTGATCCTGGCGAGCTGGCCGACGATGCTGCCGACTGCGCCGGAAGCGGCCGAGACGACGACGGTGTTGCCCGGCTTGGGCTGGCCGATCTCCAACAAGCCGAACCACGCCGTGATTCCCGGCATGCCGAGGATACCGAGGTAGTACGACGCGGGTGCGCGCTTGGCATCGATCTTGGTGAGCTCTTGCGCGCTCGCGATGCCGTAGAGCTGCCACCCCAGTGGGGTGAGTACCTTGTCGCCGGCCTTGAAGTTCGGGTCGTTCGATTCGACGACTTCGCCGACCGTCTGACCAACCATCACTTCGCCGATCTCGGCCGACTTCGCATAGGATTTCGCGTCGCTCATCCGGCCCCGCATGTACGGGTCGAGAGACAGCCACTCGTTCCTGACCAGCGCCTCGCCCGCGCCGGGCTTGCCGACGGGCACCTCGACGAATCGAAAGTTGTCTTCGGTCACCGCGCCTTTTGGGCGGCTGGCGAGCAGGACCTGCTTGTTCAGCGCGGCCATGATCTCTCTCCTCTCTTGTCCATGAATCAACAAGCCTTGGCGAAGCGCTCGAGGTGATGATCGGCGTCTCCAAACTGCTGCGCGATCATCGTCAGGCGGCGAAACGTATGGCTGATCTTCAGCTCATCGCTCATCCCCATGCCGCCGTGTAACTGAATCGCTTCCTGAGCGGCATGGCGGCAGGCATCGGCGATCTTGATCTTCGCCGCCGAAACGACGCGTTTTCTCTCGACAGGATCGGTCGCCGAATCGACCTTGGCGCAGGCGAGGCCCGCCATCGACTTCGCCTGCTCGCCGCTGATGACCATGTCGACCATGCGATGCTGCAGCGCCTGGAATGAGCCGATGGGCGCGCCGAACTGCTTTCGCGTCTTCAAGAATTCGAGCGTCGCATCGTTGGCGTACTTGATCGCGCCAACGGCTTCCGCACAAAGGAGCGCCGTCGCGTAATCGACAACCTCCTCGATCAGCGCGAGCCCGTGACCTTCTTGACCGAACAATGCATCGGCAGGCACGTGCACTTCCTTGAACGCCACGTCAGCCGCGCGCAATTCGTCGATGGTGCGATAGGCATTCATCGAGACCCCTGGCGCCCGCGCATTGACGACGAAGACACTGATGCCGTCTGGATCGGTGTCGCCCCCGGAGGTGCGCGCCGAGACGATCAACTGATCCGCGCAGGGGGCGTGGACGACGATGCGCTTCTCGCCGGATATCGTGTAGCCGGCGCTCGTCGGCTTGGCCCGGGTCGCAACGTGCGCAAGATTGTAGCGCGCACCCGTTTCGGTTTGCGCGAACGCCATCTTGAGTTTGCCGGCGCCGACGAGCGGCAATAGCGCCTGTTGCTGGGCATTCGTGCCGGCCCTGGCCACAAATTGCGCTCCCAGGCCGACCGTCGACAGATACGGTTCGACGACGAGCGCCTCGCCAATCGCCTCCATGACGCTCATCAGATCGACCGCGCCGCCGCCGAAGCCGCCGACGTCGGGCGGGAACGGCAGGCCGAGCAGACCGATCTCGGCGAACGTCGACCAGATGGCGTTGCTATAGCCCTCGTTCGAGGCGACGATCTTCTTGCGCGCCTCGAAGGTGTAATCCTTGTCGATGAAGCGCTTGACCGTGGCGGCGAGGAGCTGCTGCTCTTCGTTGTAATCGAAGTTCATGTTGTCGTCACAAACCGAGCGCCATCTTGGCAATGATGTTGCGCTGGATTTCGTTCGAGCCGGCGTAGATCGAGGCCTTGCGAAAGTTGCAGTAGCGCGGCGCGAGCGACGCCGTGAAGTCGTCGAAGTCAACGCTTCGGTCGACCGGCGCAAACGGCTGCGCCAGCGGACCGACCGCCTGCATCATCAACTCGGTCAGTGCCTGCTGGATCTCCGTGCCCTTGATCTTCAACATGGAGACCTCCGCGCCCGGAGCGCGCCCGCCGCGAAGCTGGTCGAGGAATCGCAGGTTGGTAATCGAGAGCGCCATCAACTCGACTTCGACGCGCGATAGCTTGTCGCGGAAACGCGTATCCTCGGTGAGCGGCGTGCCATCGTGCAACTGTTGTGCGGCGAACGCCTTGAGCTTCTCCAGCTCGCGCTGCGACGCGCCGATGCGCGCGGTATTCATGCGCTCGTGACCGAGCAGATATTTGGCGACCGTCCAGCCCTTGCCTTCGTCGTGCACAAAATTCTCGGCAGGCACACTGACGTCGTCGAAGAACACCTCGTTGACTTCGTGGCCGCCGTCCATGAGGATCAGTGGCCGTATGGTGATGCCGGGCGATTTGATATCGATGAGCAGAAACGAAATGCCGTCCTGTTTGCGCGCCATCCCCGCCTCGGTGCGCACCAGGCAGAAAATCCAGTCGGCCATGTGCGCGAGCGTGGTCCACGTCTTCTGCCCGTTGACCACGTAATGATCGCCCTGCCGCACCGCGCGCGTGGAAAGTGAAGCCAGGTCGGAGCCGGAACCGGGCTCGGAGTAGCCCTGGCACCAGAAATCCTCGCCGTGGTAGATGCGGGGCAGGAAGCGCTGCTTCTGCGCTTCGGTGCCGAACTTGAGCAGCACCGGCGCGCACATCAGTAACCCGAAGGGGACGAGCGGCGGTGCGCCGGAGTAGCCGCATGCCTCGTCGAAGATGTAACGTTGCACGACGTTCCAGCCGGTACCGCCCCATTCCTGCGGCCACGACGGAGCGATCCAGCCCTTGGCGGCAAGGATCTTGTGCCAGCGCAACAGATCGTCCCTCGACAGGTGGGCGTAGCACGCAACCTTGTCGCGCAGGTCGGCGGGCAGCTTATCGGCGAGCCACCCGCTCACTTCGTCGCGGAAAGCGAGCTCTTCTTTGGAATAATTGAGGTCCATGGGGCACCAAAGCAGGCGGTTCATCTTAACTTAGAATGAAGGCAGGGAGGATCACCATGAGCGTCAAGCAACTGTTCGACCTTGGCGGCAGGACGGCGCTGGTTACCGGAGGATCGCGCGGCCTGGGCTTGCAAATCGCCGAGGCCCTCGGCGAGATGGGCGCCAGGGTGGCACTGACCGCGCGCAAGCGCGACGAGCTCGACCTAGCCGTGGCGCATCTCAAGTCGCGGCTGGGCATCGATGCGCTCGCGCTGGAATGCGACATGTCCAAAGCGGCGGCGATCGCGCCTGTCGTCGAGCGCGCCATCGCGGCGCTCGGGCCGATCGATATTCTGGTGAACAACGCCGGAACGACGTGGGGCGCGGCGACGATCGAGCATCCCCTCGAAGCGTGGCAGAAGGTCATCGACTTGAATCTGACCGCGATGTTCCTGATGAGCCAGGAGGTCGGCAGGCGCTGCATGGTCCCCCGGTGCAGCGGCAAGGTGATCAACATCGCATCAATCCTGGGGCTTGTCGGCGGCGGCGATCCCGGCAGGCCGGCCACTATCGCGTATAACACCAGCAAGGGAGGAGTGATCAGCTTCACCCGCGCGCTCGCCGCGGAGTGGGCGCAGTACAACATCAACGTCAACGCGATTGCTCCGGGCTTCTTCCCCACCAAGATGACCAAGGGCATCATGGAAATGCTCGGCGACGAGGTTGCCAACCAGGCGCCGCTCAAGCGCGTGGGCGGGCCCGAGGATTTGAAGGGTCTCACCGTGCTCTTTGCTTCGGAAGCTTCCGCGTTCATCACCGGGCAAGTCGTCGCGGTCGACGGTGGCGTGACCGCCATTTGATGAAGAGAGCGCTCGCGCATCTGGTCGTCAGCCCATGAGCAACTACGACGACTTTCGGGGCACGCGCCCGGTCGCCGAGGCGCATCGCGTCGATGTCGCCGCGCTCGAGCGCTACCTGCGTTCGCATGTGCCGGGCTTCGAGGGCCCGGTCGAAATCGAGCAATTCAAGGGCGGGCAGTCCAACCCGACATTTTTGCTCCGCGGCGGCGAAAAGCGCTACGTCCTGCGCCGCAAACCGCCCGGCAAGCTGCTGCCGTCGGCCCACGCGGTCGATCGCGAGTATCGCGTCATCACCGCGTTGGCGCAGAGCGACGTCCCGGTCGGGCGCACCTATTGCCTTTGTACCGACGAGTCGGTGATCGGCTCCATGTTCTATGTCATGGACTATGTCGAGGGCCGCGTGCTGTGGGACCCGCTACTGCCGGGCATGCAGCGGTCAGAACGGCGAGCGATCTTCGACGAAATGAACCGCGTCATTGCAGCGCTGCACCGCGTCGATTTTCAGGCCATCGGTCTCGCCGACTATGGCAAACCGGGCAACTATTTCGCCCGCCAGATCGACCGCTGGAGCAGGCAGTACAAGGCCTCGGCAACTGAGAAGATCGAAGCGATGGACCGTCTGATCGAATGGCTGCCGACGAATATTCCGCCGGGCGACGCCACGACAATCGTTCACGGCGACTATCGGCTCGACAACATGATCTTCCATCCAAGCGAGCCGCGCGTGCTCGCCGTGCTCGACTGGGAACTCTCCACGCTTGGCCACCCCATGGCGGATTTCTCGTACCACATGATGACCTGGCGATTGTCGCCGGACGAATTCCGCGGCCTCCGCGGCAGCGACCTCGCGTCGCTCGGCATTCCAACCGAGGAAGAATATCTCGGGATGTATCTGCGACGCGTCGGCGTTGCAGACAAACCGGATCCCAAGGCGTGGAGCTTTTATATGGCCTATAACATGTTCCGGATGGCGGGCATACTTCAGGGCGTCATGGCGCGTGCGCTGGCCGGCAACGCGGCGAGCGCGCAGGCGTTGGAAGCAGGGAGGCGGGCGCGGCCGATGGCGGAGTCGGGATGGGCCGAGGTCGAACGCATGCTCGCATGAATCGTGAGACGAGTGACCAGCGTACGACGCAGGCATTGGACAAAGGATAGCCATGGATTTTGATTACTCGCCGAAGGTCATCGAGTTGCAGGACAGGCTTCGGGCATTCATGGAGGCTCTCGTCTATCCCAATGAGCAACGCTTCGACGATGAAGTCGGACAAGGCGATCGCTGGCAGCCCACACGCCTGATCGAGGAGCTCAAGACGAAGGCTAAAGCCGCAGGCTTGTGGAACCTGTTCCTGCCCGCATCCGAGCGCGGCGCGGGTCTCACCAACACCGAATACGCGCCGCTGTGCGAGATCATGGGCCGCGTGCTGTGGGCGCCCGAAGTATTCAACTGCTCGGCGCCCGACACCGGCAACATGGAGGCGTTGGAGCGTTACGCCACGGCAGACCAGAAGCGGCAGTGGCTCGAGCCCTTGCTCGAAGGCAGGATACGCTCGGCCTTCACCATGACCGAGCCCGATGTCGCCTCGTCCGACGCGACGAATATCGAGACCTCGATCGTTCGCGACGGCGGCGAGTACGTCATCAACGGCCGGAAGTGGTGGTCGTCGGGTGCCGGCGATCCGCGCTGCAAGATATTCATTCTCATGGGCAAGACCGATCCGCAAGGACCCAAGCACGCCCAGCAGTCGATGGTGCTCGTGCCTCGCGACACGCCGGGTGTGAAGATACTGCGCCACTTGCCCGTCTTCGGTTACGACGACGCGCCGCACGGCCACATGGAGATCGCGTTCGAGAAGGTGCGCGTTCCCCTTGCCAACATCCTGCTGGGCGAGGGCCGGGGATTCGAGATCGCACAGGGGCGCCTGGGTCCTGGCCGCATTCACCACTGCATGCGCTTGATCGGCTTGTCGGAGCGCGCGCTGGAGAAGATGTGCAAGCGCGTCAAGACGCGCGTCACGTTCGGCAAACCCGTGGCAGAGCAGACGGTGACCTTGGAGCGCATTGCCGACGCCCGCATCATGATCGACCAGGCGCGGCTGTTGACGCTCAAGGCAGCGTACCTGATGGACACCGTCGGCAACAAGACCGCGAGAGCCGAGATCGCGATGATCAAGGTGGCGGCGCCCGTGATGGCCTGCCAGGTTATCGACTGGGCCATACAAGCCCACGGAGGCGCGGGAGTCTGCGACGACTTCGGTCTTGCGCGCGCCTACGCCCATGCCCGCACCCTGCGTTTGGCAGACGGGCCCGATGAAGTGCATCGCAATCAGATCGGGAAGCTGGAACTGGCGAAATGGTGAGTAGATCGGTTGTCAGCGTGCGGCAACAAAGCCCCGGCGCAAATGCAATACACGAACAGTTAATTGACACAAATCGGCGTGCGATCACATTTTTTTCGGACCACAGCTACCAGACACGGCAGCGATTCACACCCACCATCGGCTGCCCGGCCTTGCACGAAAACGCGCGCTCGAACTCGGGCATGTTCACCATCAGCCCATTGACGCGATACGTACCCGGAGAGTGGGGATCGGTCAGCGCCTTCACGCGCAGGTTCTCCGGCCGGTCGTTCTCGCACGCCCACTGCGCGTAGCCGATGAAGAAACGCTGCTCGGGCGAGAAGCCTTCACGCGGCTCGAGGTTCTTGCCCGCGGTTTCGGCTTTCCACGCTATCCAAGCCAGCACCAGCCCGCCCAGGTCGGCGATGTCCTCGCCGTTAGTGAGCTTGCCGTTGATCTTGATGTCATCGACGATGGGGTACTGCGAGTACTGGTCGACGATGCACTGCGCGCGCTCCTCGAATGCCTTAGCGTCGTCCTTCGTCCACCAATCCTTCAGGTTGCCCTTCGCGTCGAACAGGCGGCCCTCGTCGTCGAAGCCGTGCGTGAGCTCGTGCCCGATGGTGCCGCCGGTATTGCCGTAGTTCGGTGCATCGTCCATCTTCGGATCGTAGAGCGGCGGCTGCAGCACGCCGGCGGGGAAGTTGATGTCGTTCATCTGTGCGTTGAAGTACGCGTTCACGGTGGGCGGCGTCATGCCCCATTCGCCGCGGTCCAGCGGCTTGCCGATCTTCGCCAGGTCGCGCTTCGCCTCGAATCGCGTGGCGCGCTCGATGTTGCCGAAGAAGTCGTCGCGTTTCACCGCGACCGAGCTGTAGTCGCGCCACTTGTCGGGATAGCCGATCTTGTTGACAATGGCACGCAGCTTGGTCGTCGCCTGCGCCTTGGTGGCGGGGCTCATCCAGTCGAGCTGCTCGATGTCCTTGGCCATCGCCTCCTCGATCTGCTTGGTCATGCGAAGCGTCGTGCCCTTGAGCGCGGGGCTGAACGCGCGCCGCACGAATTCCTGACCGAGCGCCTCGCCCAACTGGCTGTCGACCAGCGTGGCGCAGCGCTTCCAGCGGGGCTTCAACTGCTGCACGCCGCGCAGCGTCTTGCTGAAGAACTCGAAGTTCTCGTTGACAAACGCCGAGGAGAGAAGCGGCGCGGCGATGCTCGCCACATGCCACCGCAGGTAAGTCTTGATGTCGTCGAGGCTGTTGGACTGAAGTTGCTTCTCGACCTCCTTGTAGAACCCGGGCTCGGTCCCGTTGAAGGTGTTGAGCCGCGCGAGGCCCGCGGTCTTCAGATAGCTCTTCCAGTCGAGTTCCGGGGCCATCGCGCGCAAGCCCTTGAGGTCCACCTTGTGGAAGAGCTTGTAGGGATCGCGCTTTTCGACGCGGGTCAGCGAAGCCTTGGCGAGCGCGGTCTCGATCTCCATCACTTTGTCGGCCTTGCGCCGGGCGACTTCGGGCGGATCGCCCAGCAACTCGAACATCCTGGCCACGTGCGCGACGTACTTGGCGCGGATGTCCTTCGATCTGTCGTCGTCCTTGGTGTAGTAATCGCGGTCGGGCAACCCGAGACCGCCGCCGCTCGCGAACGCGATCACGCTTGAGGAGTCGGCGTAATCCTGGTTCGACCCGAAGCCGAAGAAAATGCCCGAGTCGCCCGTGGCGAGATGCAGTTGGCCCAGCAGTTGCGGGATGTCGCGCTTCGACTTGATCGCATCGATGCGCGCGAGGCTCGGCTGCAGGGGCTTCGCACCGAGCCGCTCGACCGCGGCCTCGTCCATGCACGCCGCGAAATAGTCGCCGATCTTCTGCTGCGTCGCGTTGCGCCCGTTCTTCTTGTTGGCGAGATCCTCCAGGATTCCCCAGAGAAAACGCTGGTTGTCCTGCGCGAGCTTGCCGTACACGCTCCACCTCGCCTGGTCGGGAGGGATCGGGTTGTTCGTCATCCATCCGCCGCAGGTGTACTGGTAGAAGTCCACGCAGGGATCGATCGATTTGTTCATCGCATTCACGTCCAGGCCCGGCGTGTACGGAAACGAAGTCAGCGGTCGTTCAGGTGTCTGTGCCGACGCGATGCCGAGTGAAGCCATCGCGGAAACGAGCATGGCTAGGTTGCGCATGGGGCGGCCTTTTGAGACAGATTCGACGACAGGAGATTCAACGGCATTGTCATCTTACCGAGGGTCGTGTGGCAATGGCCCCAGGAATAGTTGCAATTATCCACGCGCTTGCCCTAATGCGCTGCCGCGCCGATCGATCAGGCGCTTGATCTTGGACGTCCTGGAAGTGCCCGTGTATTCGTCGGTCTTGCCGCGCTCGACGACCTCGACGATGAGTCGCACGCCGAGCACTTCCTTGAAGCGCCGCTCCAGATCCGCCTGTAGTTGCGCGCGATCGACACCAGATTGCACGACCTCGACCAGCACCGTCATCTCCTCGCGCTGCTCGACGCCCATGCGCTCGACGATGCAGACATACTCGCCGTTGCTGCGACGCTCGGAGGCAACGACGCCGCCGATCGCTTCGGGGAAGACGTTCGTGCCGCGCAACTTCACCATGGTGTCGTTGCGGCCGAAGATGCGATCGAGCCTCTTGAGCGTGCCGCCGCACGCGCAAGTGCCGGTAATGATGCGCGAGATATCGTTGATGTTGAAGCGGATCTGCGGCGCGCCCCAACGATACAGCGTGGTGATGTAGACGCTGCCTTTCTCGCCGTCGGGCAGCACCGCGCCGGTCTCCGGGTCGGCGATTTCCAGAATGACCGCGTCTTCCTGAATGTGCATGCCCGCGCGCTCGCTGCACTCGGCCGCCATCATGCCGCTTTCGTGAGTGCCGTATGCATCGTGACAAGGCGCGTTCCACAGCTCTTCGAGGTGAGCGCGATCTTCCTGTCCCAAGTGCGATCCGAGCGATCGAATGCCGAGGCTGTGCGGGTCGATGCCGAGCTCGTCCTTAGCCACGATGGCCAGGTGCCGCAGATACGATGGAAAGCCAAGGATGACATTCACGCCCCAGGCCTTGGCGATCTCGATCTGACGGCGCGTTGGCGTCGTCGCACCGCTGCCGGTCATCACGGGCACGGCACCCGTGTAGCGCCACAAGGCTTCGCGCGGCGCGATCCCGCCGTTGCTAAGCCCAAGCGAGTACGTGACCATCACCATGTCGCCCGGTCGCACACCTTGCAGGGCGAAGCGGCGGCCACCGAGGATCGCCATGACCTCGCGATCCTGCGGCGCGTAGAGCATCGGACGCGGCAGACCTGTCGTGCCGCCGCTCGTCTGCAGCACCAGCGGCATGCGCGCGCCGTCGGCGGGCGAGATGCCCATGAAGTCGCCGAAGGGCGGGTTGCGTTCGATGCTCTCGCGCAACTCTTTCACGGTATAAGGCGGCAGCTTGGTCAGGTCGTCCAGCGCGCGAATATCACCGGGCCCGAGGCCGACGCTGCCCCAATGCCGCTGGAAAAAGGGAATCTCCCACCCGCGTTTGACCGTACCCAAAAAGCGCGTCTCCTGACGCTGGCGCAACTCGTCGCGGGAAATGCGAAAGACCTTGTCGAAGTAATCCGGTGGCGGAGGAAAATCCCTCGTGAGCGCTTCGAAATCGAGCGAGCGCCAGTACCAGGTGGCGTCGTGTTGGTGATTCATTCGACTTACGTCAAGCTTGCGCCGCGCCCGCCGTCCACATGGAAGGTCGCACCGGTGATGTAGGCGCCCCAGGGCGAGGCCAGAAACGCGACGAGACCGGCGATTTCATCGGGAGTGCCGAGACGGCCCAGCGGGATCGACTTGGCCATCTCGGCCAAGGCCTGGTCATCGAGCGCAGGCGCGCCGGCGCCCGAACCGAAGACTTTGTCCAGGCGGCCGGTGGCAATGCGTCCGGGGCAGAGGGTGTTCACCGTGATCTTCTCGGCGGCGACTTCGAGCGACAGCGTCTTGGCGTAGCCGATGACAGCTGCCCAGGTCGCGACCGACAAGCCGAACTTAGGCGCAGGCTGCAGCACTGACAGTGCGGCGATGTTGACGATACGCCCCGCCCCAGAAGCGCTCAGATGCGGCAGCGAATGACGCGACAGGCGCACCACGCTCATCAAGTTCCGCTCGACGGCGCGCTGCCACGCCGTGTCGTCGAAATTGGAGAGCAAGCCCAAGGGCGGCGCGCCGTCGTTGTTGACCAGGATATCCATGCGCCCGAAATGCTCGCGCGCGCTCGCGACGATGCGTTCGCAGTCGGCTGCAGAGCGGATGTCGGCAGCCACGGCGAAAGCGCGTCCGCCATTTTGTCCCGAAACTTTCGCGACCGCTTGCGCCAGTGGCTCGGCTTTTCTTGCCACCATGGCCACGTCGGCGCCCTCGGCGGCGAGCAGGCGCGCGATGGCGAATCCGATGCCCTGGCTGGCCCCACCGACGATCGCGACCTTGCCGCGCAATCCGAGATCCATCGCGGCTAGGCTTCTCTCGCGAGCTGCGGGAACAGCGCGGTCGCGTTGTCGACGAACAGTTTGCGCAAGATGTCCTCGCTGTATTCGAGACTGCGCCAGTCGGCGACGAGGCGCTCGTACGTGAACAGCGGATAGTCCGCACCGAACATGACGCGGTTCCTGAGTCGCCGCGCGATATCGCGCTTCCACGAGTCCGACAGATACTTGGGCGACCAGCCGTGAAACTCTATCCACACGTTCGGCTTGTGCAACATCACCGCGAGCATGTCCTCGGGCCACGGCCATGGGTTGCGGCCGGCGATGATCTTGAGCTCGGGATAGCGAATCGCCAGCTCGTCGATATAGCGCGGGTGACATAGATCGAGCTTCACGCCCTTGCCGCCGGGGATTCCCGCGCCGCTGCCGGTGAATCCCACGAGGACCAGCACGGGACGATCGGCGTCGAGGGAGGCCTGATAGAAGGGATCGTAGATCGGATCGCTCGCCGGATAGCCCATTCCCGGCGCCGAGACGCAAAGTCCGACAAAGCCTTTGCTCGCTTCCGCGCACCGCTGAAACTCCGCCGCGCCTTCGCTGCCGGTGCGCGGATCGATTTGCAACCAGAGTCCGAAAATCGCGTCCGGATGATCGCGCTGCACGCCCAGTGCGTAATCGTGATAGGGCCGCACCTCCTTGATGCGCATGTTCTTGGTGAAGCCGAGATCGAGGATCGCGCGCACGCCTTGGCTGCGCAGGTAGTCGGCCATCTCCTGCTCGGTGACGTACTTCGGGTCCGAATTCCAGGTTCGTCGTTGCTGCGCCAGCTCGGCCTCGGTGCGCAGTACATAAGCCTTGCGCGTACTCCAATGCGAATGCAGGTCGAAGAGCTTCATGCGCCAACGTGCGCGATGGCGAGCGGCCGACGCAGAAGCATCGACATTGTGGCGCTCAATTGCCTTTCATCCCGGTCGTCTTGATGATCTTGGCCCAGCGCTCGATCTCGCCATTGACGAACGCATCAGCCTCTTCGGGAGTGCCGCCGGTGAGCTCCACACCTTGAGCTCCCAAGGTCGCGCGCAGCTCCGGGTCCTTGACCGCCTTGTTCACTTCGGCGTTGAGCCGTTGCATGATGTCCTTCGGCGTGTTGGCGGGCACAAACACGACGTACCAAGCGATGATTTCGAAACCGGGCAAGCCCGCTTCGATCATGGTGGGGACATCGGGTGCCAGCGGCGAGCGCGTTTTGCTGGTCACGGCAAGCGCTTTGAGCGTGCCTGACTTGACGTGCGGCAGCGCGGTGTTGATGGTATCGAACATCATCGAGACATGACCGCCCAGGAGATCGTTGAGCGCCGGCGCATTGCCCTTGTAAGGCACGTGGATGATGTCCACACCCGCGGTGACTTTGAGCAGCTCGCCCGACAGATGCGCGCCCGCGCCGGCGCCGCCGGAGGCGAACTGCAATTGTCCCGGCTTGGCCTTGGCAAGCGCGATGAGGTCCTTCACCGAGTTCGCGGACGAGGTGGTGGGCACGACCAGGATGAGGGGAATGTAGCCCACGTGAGCGATTGCGGCGAAATCCTTCTTCGTGTCATAAGGCAGCCCGGGATTGAAGATGGGATTGGTGGCATGCGCGGAGTAGCCCATCATCATGGTGTAGCCATCGGGGCGTGACTTGGCCAACACCTCGGTACCAATTGCCGCGCTCGCGCCGGCGCGGTTGTCGATCACGACCGGTACGCTCATGCTGACCGACATTTTTTGGCCGATGGCGCGACTCAAGATATCGACGCCGCCGCCGGGCGGCACGGGCACGATCAACTTGATCGGGTGATCCGGGTACTGCTGCGCCCATGCCAGCCCCGGCAGCGTGGTCCAAACGATTGCCAGCAAGGCAATGCGACTGAACTGCGAAAGCGTATGCATGTTCTCCTCCGAAGGTTTTCCTGGCAGGACACCCTTTTCGTGTTCTGCGGTGCCTCTCGACCAAGCGATTATAATGGCTTCGCGGCACGCTGCTGAGGCGACGCTCCAAGCGCTGAAGATGAAACTGGTCATTGCCAAACCGAGCCCTTACGCGCGCAAAGCCCGTATCGCGCTGCTTGAGAAGGGGATACCGTTCGAGACGGTGATCGACGTGCCGTGGAATCCGGGAACCAATGCACCGAGCTTCAATCCGCTCGGCAAGATCCCCATCCTCGTGCTCGACGATGGGCGCGTGGTTCACGATTCCAAGGTCATCATCGAATACCTCGAGACGCTCGAGCTGCCCCCGCGCCTGCTTCCGCTCGATCCGTCGCAGCGAGTCGCGCACAAGCAGGTCGAAGCGACGGCAGACGGCGTATGCGACGCCGTCGTGCTCATAGTGCTTGAGCGCAGTCGCGCGCCTGCCTTGCGGAGCACCGACTGGATCGCAAGGCAACTGCGTAAGGTGGAAGCTGGAACCAAAGCGCTTGCCGACGAACTTGGCGCGCGGCAATGGTTCGTCGGGTCGCAGCTGGGTGTCGCCGACATCGCAGTCGGCTGCATGCTGGGCTACCTCGATTGCCGGATGCAGGAGTTCGAGTGGCGCAGCACCTATCCGAATCTCGCCGCCTTCGCAGAATCCATGCTTGCTCGGCCGTCATTTGCTTCGACGGTCCCGGAGCCGCAGCAAATCGCAGAAGTAAGGTGAGTCCTGATGCGCGCGATTGTTCTGCGGGCTACCGGCGGCGTCGACGTCCTGCGGCTCGAGGACGTTGAAAGACCGCGGGCCGGCGCGTGCGACGTCCTGATTCACTGCACCGCATGCGGCGTATGTTTTCTGGACGTGGTCACGCGCAATGGAACGCACAAGAAGGGTGTCGAGCTGCCATGCATTCCCGGGCATGAGATCGCGGGTATCGTCGAGGAAGTCGGGTCCGAGGTCAGGCGCTTCAAGCGCGGCGACCGCGTCGCTACCACGCAGCGTTATCACATTTGTGGTGCGTGCCGTTTTTGTCGGGGCGGGTTCGAGCCTCTTTGCGTGGAGCGCCGGTTTCTCGGCGAGCAAGGCATGGTCGGCGGCTATGCGGAATATGTCGCCGTCGAGGAGGACAATGTTGCGCTGGTTCCCGCCTCGGTTACCGATGAGCAAGCGGCGATCGCTGCATGCTCGATCGGTACCGTGCTCAACGGCATTCGTGACGTGGGCCACGTGTCGATCGGTGACCGGGTGCTGGTCACGGGCGCCGGTGGTGGATTGGGCGTGCACGCGGTTCAGCTTGCCCGCCTCGCCGGAGCTTATGTGATTGCCCAGACGACCTCTCCGGACAAGGCCGCGATGATGGAATCCCTCGGCGCGGACGCCACGGTCGTCAGCGCGCGCGGCGAAGATTTCTCCGCGCGGATACGAGAGCTTACTGCGGGCGAAGGGGTGGATGTGGTGATCGACAACGTCGGTACGCCGCTGTTCGACGCGACGCGCCGGAGCTTGGGCGTCAATGGTCGCTGGCTTCTCATCGGCCAGCTGACCGGCGATTTCGTGCCGTTCAACCCGGCCCAGCTGTTCCTGCGCAACCAATCGATGTTGAGCGTGCACAGCACCACCCGCGCGCAGCTCGAGGATACGCTGGCGCTGATCGCCCGCGGCAGCATCCGCCCGGTGATCAGCGGGATCCATCCGCTCTCCGAGATCCGCGACGTGCACGAGCGCGTGGAGCGCGGCGGCGTCCCGGGACGCGTCGTGGTCCGCCCCGGCGAATGAGCAACGAGGGCCGGCGAATCATGACCAATGCGCAACCGAGAAGGGTGGAACGACGATGAGTCCCGGCCTGGTCATCCTCGAGAACGTGCTGCAGGCGCTCTACACCGGCGTGGTGGTCGGCTGCATCTATGGTTTGATGTGCGTCGGACTGGCCCTTATCTTCAGCGTGATGCGCGTCATCAATTTCGCGCAGGGCGAGTTCCTCATGCTCGGCATGTACGCGGCACTCTTCTGCTTCGCGCAGCTCGGCATCGGTGCCATGTTCGGATCGTACGGTGGCGCGGTGATCGCGAGCCTGCTCGCCGGCGTTCTGGTCTTTATCCTCGGCGGTGTCCTGTACGATCTCCTGCTGCGGCGGGTCACGGGATTGAACGTGGCGGGCTCGGAAGGGGAGGGACACTATCCACAATTGACGTTGACGCTTGGTCTGTCGCTCGTTCTGCAGAATGGCGGACTCATCCTGTTCGGGTCGTCGCCGCAGACGATCCGCACCCCGCTTTCCTCGACTGCGTGGGAAGTCGGTGTTTTCGGGACCGACCTGTCGCTCTTCCTGAACAAGGCGCGGACGCTGGCCTGCATCGTCACCCTGGTGGTCACCTTTGGCGTGGCGCTGTTTATCCACCATTCCCGGCACGGCAAGATTCTGCGCGCCGCGGCCGACAACGCGGAAGCCGCCACCTACATGGGCATTCGAGTGACGCGAGCGCATCGCCTGGCGTTCGCGCTCGGCGCCGGAATCAGCGCCATCGCCGGCGGACTGGTGGCGACGTACTACCCGTTCCAGCCCTACGTCGGGCTCGAATTCATCATCGTGATGTACGCGGGAGTCGTGCTCGGCGGCATGGGCAGCGTGCTGGGCGCATTCTGGGGCGGGCTGACCATCGGGCTGGTGCAGCAACTCTCGACGCTGGTGCTGCCCCAGCAGCTTCAGAACGCCACCATTTTCGTCGTTTTTCTCCTGATCATCCTGCTTAGGCCGCAGGGCCTGTTCGGTCGCAATGTCGAACGCGTCTGACCGGGAAGATCCGCCGCTGCTGCGCACGATCGGCATCGTCGCTGCGGGAACGGCGTTGTATGTCGCCGGTTCTTGGCTGGTCCAGGATCGCTACTATCAGCTCATTCTCACCATCGTTCCGATCTGGGCGGCGGTCGGCGTCGCCTTCAACCTTTTCAGCGGATACTCGGGACTGCTCTCCTTCGGGCACGCCGCGTTTTTCGGCATCGGCGCGTATACCGTCGCGCTGTTGCTGGTGATGGCGGGGGTCTCGCCCTGGATCGGCGTCGTCATCGCAGGAGCGGTCGGAGGCTTGGCGGGGCTCGTCATCGGCTATCCGACCTTCCGCCTGCGCGGGCACTATTTCGCCCTCGCCATGCTGGCGTACCCGCTGGTGCTGCTCTATCTGTTCCAGTGGCTGGGCTACCAGGAGGTCTCGCTGCCGATGGTTCGCGAGTCGGCAGGCGCCTACATGCAGTTCGCCGATCAGCGGATCTACATCCTGATTGCGTCGCTGCTGCTCGCGGGATCGCTGGCGATCAACCTGATCATCGCTCGCTCACGATTCGGATTGTCGCTGCTGGCGATCAAGCAGAACGAGCCGGCGGCCATGGCGGCAGGTATCAATCCGCTCGTCTGGAAGTTGAAGGCGATCATGCTGTCGGCGTCGCTCACGGCGATTTTGGGTGGCTTCTACGCGGTCGTGCAGCTGATCGTCACGCCCGAATCGGTCTTCGGACTGCTCGTTTCCTCGCGGGCGCTCATCGTGACCTTGTTCGGCGGAATCGGGACCGTCGCCGGGCCGGTGGTCGGCGCGCTGGTGCTGATACCGCTCGGCGAAATTCTTCACGTGCAGCTCGCGCACGTGCTGCCCGGCATTCAAGGCGTAGTGCTGGGGATTGCCATCATCGCCGTGGTACTGCTCGCGCCCGAGGGCATCCTCCCGTGGGTATTGGCCCGTATGCGTCGCAAGGACGTGACGCCTGCTGCCGGCGCACTGCAGCTCGACTCGGTTCCCTTCGTTCGGAAAGTGGCTGCGGAGCCGCGCGAACCCGGCGCCTCGATCCTCGACGTGCGCGACATCTCGATAGCGTTTGGAGGACTGCAAGCGCTGCAGAATGTCAGTTTCGATGTTCATGCCGGCGAGATCCTGGGCATCATCGGTCCCAACGGCGCCGGCAAGACGACGTTGTTCAACGTGCTCAACGGTTTCATCGCGCCCAACAAGGGCCGCGTTCGCTTCCAGGAACAGGAGCTGATAGGCAAGCCCGCGTTCGAGATTTGCCGCGCGGGCATAGGGCGGACCTTTCAGATCGTCCGCCCGTTCGCCGGACTCTCGGTGCTGCGCAACGTGGTCGTCGGAGCTTTCGCGCATCAGGCCGACGAAGCCTCGGCTTACGAACAGGCCTTGCGCGCGCTCAACAGCGTCGGACTTGCATCGCGGCAATACGTACTCGCATCCAGCTTGACGACGATCGAGCTGCGGCTGATGGAGTTGGCCCGGGCGCTGGCTTCCGGCCCGCGGCTGTTGCTGCTCGATGAAATCCTGGCCGGTCTGGGCGCCGGCGAAGTTGAGCATATGCTGAGGGCGATCGAATCGATTCGGCGCGAGGGAGTCACGATCGTCATCATCGAGCATACGATGCATGCTATGGTGCGCCTGGCCGACCGCCTGCTCGTGCTCGACCATGGAGAAGTTCTGGCAACCGGCGAGCCGCAGAAGGTCATCAATCTGCCGGCGGTCATCGAAGCGTATCTTGGCAAACGCTGGGCGGCACGTGCTGCGGCTTGAAGACGTCTCCGTCTCGTATGGCGGCCTGCACGCGCTGCAGGGCGTTTCCCTTGAAGTCGGGGAAGGGCAGTTCGTCGCCATTGTCGGACCCAACGGCGCCGGCAAGACCACCCTTTTCCGCTCGATCTCCGGCGTGGTTCCGCTCGACGGCGGCCGCATCGAATACGACGGTCGCGCGCTCTCGGACATCGCGGCAGCGGATCGTCCGGCGCTCGGCATCGCTCACGTGCCGGAAGGGCGTCAGGTATTCCGGACCCTCACCGTGCTCGAAAATCTCGAGATGGGTGCGCAGACCCCCGCCGCGCGCCGTGCGTGGCCCGCGACCCAGCGGACACTCTTCGAATTGTTTCCGCGTCTTGCCGAGCGGCGCGATCAATTCGCGGGAACGCTATCCGGCGGAGAGCAGCAGATGGTTGCCATCGCGCGCGGGCTCGCATCGTGTCCGCGTCTGTTGATGCTGGACGAGCCGTCGATGGGACTCGCGCCGATCATGGCCGACCAGATCTTCGAACAAGTCGAACGGATTCATCGGGATCAAGGGATCGCGATACTCCTGGTCGAGCAGCGCGTCGCGGAAGCCTTGTCTACCTGCGACCATGGCTACGTGCTGGAATCGGGCCGCATCGTAACGGGCGGAACGCATGACGCGCTGCTCGCCGATCCCCGCGTCAAGCAGGCTTACCTCGGGGCGTGAACGTATCACGTCTTTTTTTTCCACAAAGGCCCCGTGTACCGGGTCGTAACAATCAGCAGGAGGAAACATGATGAAGCAAATGACGCGACGCATCGCACTGAGGAGTATCGCAACGATTGCCGCCGCCGCAGGCATCGCCGGGATCGCGGCGTTCGGCGCAGGTCCTGTGCTCGCCCAACCCAAGGAAGTGAAGGTTGCGGTCGCCGTTCCACTCTCGGGTCCCTGGGCACGCAACGGGGAGCTGCATCTGAAAGGCGCGCAGCTCGCGGTCGAGGACATCAACGCGGAGGGCGGCATCAAGGCGCTTGGCGGCGCGAAGATGAAACTGATCGTCGTCGACTCCGGAGACTCCGCCGAGAAGGCCAAGAATGCGGCGCAGCGAATGTTGTCGCAGGACCCGGATCTCGTTGGCGGCACGGGTGCCTTTGTCAGCTCGTTTACGCTGGCGATTACCGAGGTGACCGAACGCGCCGGTGTGCCATGGCTCACGCTTTCGTACTCCGATCAGATCACAGGGCGGGGGTATCAGTACGTGTTCCAGACCTCGCCCACCGCCAGCAAGATGGCCGAGGATGCGCTCCCCGTCCTGCTGCAGCTCTCGAAGCTGGCCAACGCGCCGGCGCTGAAGACCGTCGGCATCATCATGGACAACACGGCGTCGCCGGTCAGCTTTACCAAGCCGATGCGCGAAGGCGGCTTCGACAAGCTCGGTTTGAAACTGGTCGTCGATGAAGTGTTCACGCCGCCGCTGGCAGACGCGACCTCGATGGTGCAAAAGGTTCGCAATGCCCGGCCCGACGTGCTGTTGATGCTGACGACCAGCGTCCCCGATACCAAGCTGGTGCTCGAGAAGCTCTTCGAGATGGGCCTCGGCAAAGGCCGCATTGCGGTCATCGCCAACGGCGGGCACATGGGTGCTCCGGAGCTTCTGAACGTCGTCGGCAAGGACCTGATGGAAGGCGTGATGGTGATCATCGCCAATTGGGGCGGCAAGGGCCAGGAGAAGCTGATCAAGGAGTTCACGGTGAAGGCCAAGGAGCCGTGGATGACGCAGGACAGCATCTCGACTTACGGCGACATGTGGATCCTCAAGGACGCGATGGAGATGGCGAAGTCCGCCGACCCGAAAAAAGTGGCGGCCGCCATGCACGCGATGGATGGAACGCAGAGCGCAGGGCGCTACTTTCCCGGCGGCAAGCTGAAGTTCGACAGCAATGGCCGTCGCATCGGCGCCGAAATTGTGATCCTGCAATGGCAGAACGGCGAGCCCAAGCCGATCTATCCGCCGGCTCTGGCAACCACCCAGGCGGCGTGGCCCAAACGTTGATTGGCACACGACTGCGGATCTCAATTTAACCGATCGACGACGAAAGGGAAGCATGAACGCTGGATCGGAAATCGGCCTCGTCGGGTGCGCAATCCACGCGCCACAGGGGTCGGACTCTCGCTCGCTGGAGGAGTCCATCTACGCGGTGACGCAAGCAGCACTGCGTGATGCCGGATTCGACATCGAAGCCATCGAAGGCATCGTCGTGGCAGGCAACGATGAGCTCGACGGGCGCGCCATCTCGATCATGGCGGCATCGGGCTCGGTCGGAGGCGTCGATCGGGACATCCTGTCCACGCCCTCAGCTGCCGAGCATGCCTTCGTGCTCGCCACGCTGCGCATCGCGTCCGGGCAATTCGCGACCCAGCTCGTCGTCGCCTGGAGTCCGCTCGAGGTCGACTCGGTGCCGGACGCGCTGCGGCTCGGCACCGATCCGTATTTCCATCGACCCTTGCCCTTAGACGAGCTTTCGGCGAGCGGCTTGCAGGCGACGGCGATGGAAAACACCGTCGCGGGCTTGCGCCAGACCGCGAACGCCATCGTGCGCAAGAACCGCATCCACGGCGCGCTTGCCTACCCGGACCGGCCTCTCGGCCCGGTGGAGGAGGCGTTCATCAGTGCGGGCAAGCCGATTCGCTGGCCGCTCACCGACACCATGGTCTGCCCGCCGGGGTTCGGTCTGGTCGCGATGGTGCTCGCCGACGGCGCGACCATCGCGAAACGCAAGCTCACCAATGTCGCCTGGATTCGCGGCATGGGGTGGGCGACGGAGCCCGGCTTTCTCGGCGATCGCGACCTCGCGCGTCTGCCTTCTCTCGACGCCGCGCGCGAGCAGGCCTACGCATCCGCGGGCGTCACCGATCCGGCAAAGGCCTTCGATCTTGCCGAGGTTGCCGACGCGACACCGTATCAGGAGCTCATGGCGTACGAAGGCCTCGGCATGTGTGGCCGGGAAGGTTGGAGCGACTATGTGAAGCGCGGCAGCTCGACGCGCGGCGGCAGTCTCCCGGTTAATCTTTCCGGCGGCGCACTGTCCTTCAATCCGATATTTTGCGCGGGCCTCATCCGCATCGCAGAAGCGGCGAACCAGGTCCGCGGACGCGCGGGGGCGCACCAGCTTGCAGGAGCGCGGCGCGTGGTGGCGCACGCGGCCAGCGGGCCGGCGATGCATTACAACACGGTCGTGGTGATGGATCGGGAAGGCAAAGGCGCACGGTCATGAGAGAGACACGGGTGGGAATCATTGGCATCGGACAATCCGAGTTCAAACCGCGCCGTGACGATGCGAACTACACCGAGCTCGTGCGCGAGGGCGTGACGCTGGCGCTGAAAAACGCCGGCCGCGAGCTCAAGGACATGGAAGCCGTCGTGTACTCGCTCGCCCCGGACGCCCTGCTCGGGATCGGCAACGCCGAGCGCCTCGGCGTCGATGCGGTCGGCGCGCGCAACAAGCGGTTCATGCGCATCAACACCGGCGGCGCCACCGGCATCTCCTCGGTGATCACCGGCTACACGCACATCGCCGCCGGTGTTTGCGACCTGGTGCTGGTGGCCGGCGCCGACAAGGTGGGGGAGAGCGGTGACTCGCAGACCATCCTCAACAAGATCTGGGACCCGACCTACGAGCGCGCGCTTCCGCTGGGCACGATCACGATGCTGGCGATGTCGGCGGTCCGCGCGATGCACAAGTACGGCATGACCGAGGAGGACATGGCGCGGATCACGGTGAAAAATCGCGCCAACGCCGCGCTCAACTCCAAAGCGCACTTGCGCAAGCCCGTCACCGTCGACGATGTGTTCGCGTCGCGCTACATCGCCTGGCCGATCAAGCTGCTCGATGCCTGTCCGCAATCGAGTGGTGGCGCTGCGATGGTCCTCGCCTCGGAGCGCTACATTCGCGAAAACAAGCTCGAAGCGGTGTGGATCACCGGAGTCGGACACTGCTCCGAGAGTTATTATCTGGGCGACCGGATGGGCAACAAGATCATGGCGGACCACGCCGATGCGCATGCCTTGAAGCGTTCGTTCGAACGGTCGTACAAAATGGCCGGCATCAAGGACCCTGCCAAAGAGGTGCAGGTGGCCGAGCTCTACGCGCCGTTCAGCAACACCGAATTTCATTCCATCGAAGCGACTGGGATCGCACCGATGGGCGGTTCCATGGCGATGCTGCGCGAAGGCGTCTTCAACATCGACGGCAAGACCGCCGTCAACCCTTCCGGTGGAACGCTCTGCACCAATGCGATCGCGGTGTCGGCCATGGTGCGCGCGGCCGAGGCGGCGCTGCAGGTCTGGGGCCGCGCGGGAGGTCATCAGGTCAAGGGCGCCCGCACAGGCATCGCAAGCGGAAACGGCGGCGATCACCAGTTTTTCGGAACCATGGTTGTTCAGGCTTAAGTCTCGGAGGGTTCGATGGAACTTTTGAAGCGCAAGGAAACGTGGAATATCGGGTATGAGCATGCTCTCGGCGAAACCGCGAGCTTCTTTTTCGCCAACGTTCGCGACCACGCCCAGATCTACGGACGGCTCGACCCCAAATCCGGCCGGGTGCTCGTTCCGCCACGCGCGTTTTCGGACCAGACGCTGGAGCCGACGACCGACTGGGTCAAAGTCGGGCCCGGGGGCAGGATCGAGACCTTCACGATTGTCTACGAAGCGTTCAAGACGCTGCCTGATCCGCCTTATGCGTTCGGCTATGTCCTGCTCGACGGTGCCGACACGGCGATCGGCGGATATTTCCGCCGCGTCGATCTCAAAGACCCGGCGAAGGCGGCCGCGATGCTCAAGCTCGGCACGCGCGTGATCACCCGGTTCGCCGAACACCGCAAGGGTGACGTGCTCGACTTCTGGTTCGAGCTGGAAGGTGCCGATCAAGGCCCGCTGCCCGATTCCGGAACCGATGCGATGGCGACCATCGAATAAAAATTGTTCAACGGAGAGCATTGATGAAACGCTGCACCACTGCGCTTTTAAGCGCTGTACTTCTTGCAATCGCGACAACCGCGCTTGCCGCGTTTCCGGAGAAGCCGGTGAAGCTGATGGTGGGCTTCGCGCCGGGCGGCTCCGACATCGGGGGGCGCATCATCGCTCAGAAGCTCTCGGAGATCTGGGGCCAGGCAGTCGTCGTCGACAACCGGCCGGGCGCCGCCGGCAATATCGCCGCCGATGTTGTCGCCAAGGCGCCGCCCGACGGATACACGATGCTGCTGTTCGTGAACTCGTACACGATCAATACCACGGTTTACAAAGGCCTGACGTGGGACGCGCTCCGCGATTTCGCTCCGGTCGGCCGTTATGTATCTTCGCCGATGGTGGTGGTCGTCAACTCCGATCTGCCGGTGAAAAACGTCCGCGAGCTCAAGGACTACGCGAAGGCCAATCCCGGGAAACTCTTCTACGGGTCCGCGGGAAACGGCACGGCTCCGCACCTCGTCGGTGAGCTCTTCGCCATGCAAACGGGCGCGCAACTGACGCACGTTCCCTACAAAGGGTCGGCACCCTCGGTGACCGGCCTCGTCGCCAACGAAGTGCAATTATCGTTTGCGGCATCGAGCTCGGTGTCCGCATTCATCAAGGCCGGGCGCTTGCGTCCGCTTGCCGTCACGACCGCCAAGCGCGATCCGCAGTTTCCCGATCTGCCGACCGTGGCCGAGTCGGGCGTTCCGGGATTCGACGCCGATATCTGGTACGGCTTCGTGGTGCCTGTCAAGACGCCCCCAGCGATCGTGAAAAAAATGTCCGAAGATCTCGCGAAAGCGGTGGCGGATCCGGAGGTTCAGGCCAAGCTGCGCCAGAACGGCCTCGAACCCTCTTACCTGAATGCGGAAGCGATGGCGGCGTTGATGAAGCGCGACGTGGCACGCTGGCATGAGGTCGCAACCAAGATCAACCTGGTGTTGGACTAGGTCCTAGACACAACAATGCCCGCTGGCGGCGCGCTCTTTCCGACCGAGCCCGAGTTAAGTTTCGTCGGGCGCGACTTGCAGCGCCCGGAATGCGTGCTCGCGTGCGCTTCCGGCCGGCTTTTCATGTCCGACGGCCGCGGTGGCGTGACGACGATCGCTCCCGACGGGACGCAGCGCATGATCGGACAATCGAGCCTGGTGCCCAACGGCATCGCGTTGTGCCGCGACGGATCGTTCCTTGTGGCTAACCTGAGCGCCGAGGGAGGCGTCTGGCGCATCGGCGGCGACGGTCAGGTGGCGCCATTTCTCCAGGAGATCGACGGGCGCGTCCTGCCTCGGGTGAACTTTGTCGCGCTGGACATGCATGAGCGGGTATGGATTTGCGTCAGCGCGTTGGCGACGGAGGATGCCTATCCGATCCACGCGAAAACGGGATTCATCGTGCTCATGGACAAGGACGGTGCTCGGATCGTGGCCGACGGTCTGCAATACACCAACGAGTGTCGCGCCGACGCCGCCTCCCGCTATCTCTACGTCAACGAGACTTTCGGGCGCCGATTAACGCGATTCGCGATTGCCGAAGACGGCGCGCTGCGGAGTCGGGATACGTTCGCGGAATTTTCGCGTGGCGATTTTCCGGACGGGCTCACGCTGGATGCGGAAGGAGGCCTCTGGATCGTCTGCGTCGGCAGCAACCGGATCTACCGGGTCGGGCAGGATCGGCAAATCGAGATAGTCATCGACGACAGCGTGCCGGAGACGGTTGAGAAACTCGAAGCTGCCTTCGAATCCAATACCTTGAGCCGACCGGCACTGTCCTCGGCGGCCGGCCGGAGATTGAGGAACACGAGTAGTCTTGCGTTCGGCGGTGCCGATCTGCGCACCGCTTACGTCGGTTGCCTCAACGGCACTTCGCTCGCGTCGTTTCGATCACCGGTTGCCGGGCTGCCGCAAGTGCATTGGAACTGGAGCTGAACCATGCAGGCCCCGTACAGCAGAACGATGTTCGACCTCCTTTGCGAGCAGGCCGAACGCTATTTCGATCGCGTGGCGGTGATCTGCGATGACAAGCGAATCACGTATTGCGACCTGCACGATAGAGCCGCGCGCGTTGCCGCGGGATTGCGCGGCCTGGGCCTTGGCCGGCATGACCGGGTAGGGCTGCTGCTCAACAACCGCACGGAGTGGCTCGAGATCTGTTTTGGCGCGGCGGCGATCGGCGCAGTATTGGTCCCGTTCAGCACCTGGTCGAAGCGCCGCGAGCTCGAGTTCCTATTCGAGGATTCGGGTATCAAAGCGCTGTTTTCAGCGGATCGGATGGGAGACCAGGATTTTGCGAAAGACATCGCCGCTCTGTTGCCGGCCATGGCGACCGGGTCTCCCGGGATGTGGCGAGAAGAACAGTTCCCGATGCTCCAAAGCGTCGTGTTCATCGGCAGCACGTCCGTCGCCGGCGCGCTGTCCTACGATTCATTGCGGACGTCGGCTCCGCCTCTGGCCATCCCGCCCCCGCCGGGTGATGGCGCGCGTGCCGGCGACCCGGCACTCATACTTTATACGTCCGGCTCGACGTCGTATCCGAAAGCCGTGCCGCTCAGGCACGAAGCGATCATCGAGAACGGCTTCAACATCGGTGAGCGACAGGGACTGACCATCGATGATCGCGTATTGCTGTCACCGCCCCTCTTCTGGTCGTACGGCTCGGCCAATGCAATGTCGGCGACGCTGACCCACGGCGCCGCGCTCGTCCTGCAAGGCCGGTTCGACCCGGGTGAAGCGCTCGATCTGATCGAACGCCACCGATGCACCGCGCTCTACACCATGCCGGGGATGACCAGCGCGATGCTGGTGCACCCATCGTTTCGCGCGGAGCGCACGCGCAGCCTGCGAACCGGCGTGACCATCGGCACTCCCCAGGATGTGGCGTCGGCCGCCGAGTCACTCGGCGCGCGCGACATCTGCAACGCGTATGGACAAACCGAATCGTATGGCAACTGCTGCGTGACCTGGCATCATTGGCCGCTCGAGCGGCGCATGCAGGTGCAAGGTCCGCCCTTGCCGGGCGTGCACGTTCGCATCGTCGACGAGACAAGCGGAGTCCCGGTGGCGCCAGGCGTCGCCGGGCAGATCGAGGTGAAGGGCAACCTTACGCCTGGATACGATGGCGTGAGCGCCCAGAACAATGCGACGGCCTTTACGGCCGATGGCTACTTCCGCACCGGCGACCTTGGCCTGCTGACGCCGGAAGGTGACTTGCAGTTCCTGGCCCGCACGACGGAAATGATCAAGCGGGCCGGCATCAACATCGCGCCGGCGGAAGTCGAGGAAGTACTGCGCCATCATTCGGGTGTGGCCGAGGCGGCTGTCATTGGGGTCCCCGATCCGGACAAGGGCGAGATCGTGCTGGCGTTTGTCGTGGCGAGGCCTGGCGTGGAGTTGACCGAGGAGACATTGCGCAACCATTGCCGCACCGAAGCCGCGAGCTACAAGACACCCGATCGCGTCGAGCTGTGCGCCGCGTTGCCGCTGACCGCGACGGGCAAGCTTATGCGCAGCGAATTGAAGCAGATGGCGGCCAAGGTGCCGCCGCGCGCGAAAGAGAGGGTGAGCGATCGTGGCTGAAGAAGCATGGGGCCGCTGGGGCGGTGACGACGAGCGCGGTGCCCTCAACTACATCGGTGCGCACGAGGTCGTTCGCGCCACGCGTCTGGTCAAGGAGGGCAAAGTCATACCTCTGGCGCAGCCGCTATCCGCGCGTACGCCGGTGCCCGGACACCGCGGGTCCATGATGCATTTCATGCAACGCGACGGCGGCGACTACGCGGCCGGGGGAAAGCGACCGGGCGGATTCCAGTTTGCCGAGGACACCGTCGTGATGCCATTGCAGTTCGGCACCCACATCGACGCGCTGTGTCACGCCTGGCACGACGATCGGCTTTACAACGGGTTTTCTTCGCACGGCACACGCAGTACGACCGGTGCGGCACGTTGCGGTATCGAAAAGATGGGGCCTATTGTCGCGCGCGGCGTGCTGCTGAACGTGATGGACGATTCCGGCAACGCGCTGGCAAAGGGCGCTTCGGTCACCCGTGCGCGGGTGGAGGCGGCCGCGGCGAGCGCCGGCGTAGCCATCGAGCGCGGCGATGTGGTTCTGATTCGCACCGGCTGGCTCGAAACAATGCTGACCGATCCCGATTACTACGACGGTGAGCCCGGCATCGACATTGGCGCCGCGCGCTGGCTCGCGGATGCCGGAGTGGCAGTCATCGGCTGCGACAATTTCGCCGTGGAAGCCATTCCCTTCCCCAGCGGTGAAGTCTTCCCGGTCCATCAGCTGGTGATCCGTGGATATGGAATCGCGCTGCTCGAAGGGCTGGTGCTGGCGCCGCTCGCCGCGGCGGGCGCCACTGAATTTCTCTTTGTCGCGGCTCCGCTTCCCTTTGTCGGCGGCACCGGAAGCCCCCTTGTTCCCGTCGCCGTGCTCTGACGTGTGGGTCGAGCGAGCGCGGCTCTCGGCGGCACGGTCCCGCAAGGTGCGGCGGTGTCGGAGCTGAACACCTGGCTCGATGGCGTTCGGGTCCTCGACTTGTCGCAATACCTGCCCGGTCCGCTTGCGACGTTGCTCCTCGCGGACTTCGGCGCCGACGTGCTCAAGGTCGAGCCGCCTCGCGGCGATGAAATGCAGAACCTCGGCCCTCGCGACAGCGCGGGTCGCGCGATCTTCTATGGGTCGGTCAATGCCGGAAAGACCGTCCGGCGCATGAACCTCAAGGAGCCAGAGTCCCGGGAGAGCTTTCTGCAGCTCGTCGACAGGGCCGATATCCTGCTCGAATCCTTTCGACCCGGCGTCATGGCCCGACTCGGACTCGATTACGCAACGCTTGCGGTGCGCAATCCGCGCTTGGTGTACTGCTCGCTCAGCGGCTACGGTTGCGGCGGCCCGCTGGAACAGGCGGCGGGGCATGACGCGAACTACCTAGCGCAGGCAGGCATCCTGTATCGCAACGGCAACGAAGCTCCGGTCTATTTCGATCCGCCAGTCGCGGATACCACCGGCTCGCTGTTTGCCGTGATCGCGATTCTGGGCGCGCTGCGCGGAAGGGACCGCACCGGGCGCGGCTGTGCGATCGATATCGGGCTCGCCGACGTCGCGGTTCCGCTGCAGATCTTCCAGGTCGCCGACTACGGCGCCCGCGGGTACTCTCCGGCACGCAACGAGACTTATCTGAATGGAGGCGCAGCCTGCTACCGTGTCTATGCGACCCGCGAGGGCAGGCACGTTGCGCTCGGCGCGATCGAGGACAAGTTCTGGCGGCGTTTTTGCGAGACCGCCGGTCACCCGGAATGGATCGCGCGGGCGGCCGAGCCTATGCCGCAGGAAATGCTCATTGCCGAGCTTGCGGCGTTCTTCGGGGATCTCACGCTCGCCGAGTGCGTCTCCCGCTTCGCGGCGGCGGACTGCTGCCTAACGCCGGTGCTCACCGTCGGCGAAGCGCTCGAATCCGAGCATTGCCGCAGCCGCCGGCTCGTGCGACGCGGCACCGCCGGGGACCTGCAGCCGCTGTTTCCCGCCCGGATCAATGGCGAAGCGCCCGCAACGCGTTCGCCGGCGCGCGAAACCAGCGGCGGATTCGAAGGCTAGGGCCGACGCGTCAACGGTTGGCGCGTCGCGGCTTCACCTGTTTGCCGAATGCGAAGAGCTCGGCGAGGCGCCTGACGCGCTCGATCAGCGTGAACACGCGCGCATCAGAGGGCCAAGAGATCGCTGGTTTTCCAGATCCATGACGATACCGAGCAGATCGCCGATGCGCGTGCCAGGGAGCGCCAGCGCCGCATTGGCCTCGAACTTGTGCACAACGTCTGCTTCCGCAAGGGGATTCTCCGGGCTGCCGCGGTTGAAGGGCTCCACGTGCTCGAGCATGCGGCCATCCTTGGTGTGCACGATCACCCAGCCCTTAAACTGACGGCTGGTCGGCGCGGTTGCATCCACGATGTACTCGATCTTGTCGGCGATATCGAGAATGAACCGGTGCCGCAACGCGTCAGGGCGATAGCTGAGCACGTCCAGCTTGCCGCGCACCAGCGCCTCCGCGAGCGAGTATTGAAGACTGGTCCGGGCCTGCGCGTCGCTAGTGTCCTGAGTTAGAAGTTCGCAAACAGAATCGTTCGATGC
>JRHI01000789.1_pt1 | contig 31930 bp, 27 predicted proteins | sample 215371 | NCBI WGS metagenome assembly JRHI01 (sample SAMN02929681, study PRJNA255918) | sediment metagenome | biome: cave system; feature: Ice Cave; material: Sediment; isolation source: sediment from deep within a dark volcanic ice cave with no known source of... ...
CCGTAACGCAGATACCAGCTCACCGCTATCGCGATCACGTCGGGCGGGAACCGAAACCCGGCGAAGGCAGAACGATCAACTGACGGGCGGGAACCACGGGACGACATCACGGAAGCCTGCCCGACGGAGGATCCCGCCGCCTCAATGCAACAGCGCCGTCGCGAGCACGTTGGCTTGGTCGAGTGTCGTGTAGCCGTTCGCACCCCAAAACGGCGCCGACTACTCGCTCCTCGATGCGGTCGATCACGCCGGCGGGTGGGGTCGCGTAGCGCTCACGGAAGTGTTCGAAGCGTTGCGCTGTCGCGTGGTGCCATCGGGTCAGCTGCTGTAGTTGAACAGGCCAAAGGCGGCGTACTTACCGGAGTGGTCGTAGGCGACGCCGTCGTGTACCCGGAACACCTTCGACGCGGCGAGCCCGGCGCGCTTGACGATCATGCCCTCGGGCAGGACCAGCTCGGGGTGAGCTTCGGCGCCGCTGACCGGGTTGCGGATCGGCTCCAGCTCGAGCTCGGCCACGCCGTCGACGGTGGCGGTACTCGCATGTGCGGCGGCGGTGAACGCGAAGTGAGCGCGATTCGGACCCTCGAGCTCGTAGGTGTTGATGAAGATGGCCCAGGGGCCGCCAACTTCGCCGCGTACCAGCCGGGCGAGCGTGGCAGCCTGATCGTCGTCGGCGCCGCCATCGATGTAGGCGGCCGCCTGACCGCCACCGTCATGGATGGCGCCGGGCCAGTCGGCGAACACCGCCATGGCTCGGCCGGCGAGGTCGACACCGTCGACATTGCCTTCGGCGATCGACCAGACCCAGCCGCCCTCGCAGTCGCCGTGGGTCGGCGGCGCGTTCACGTTGCACGGGCAACCCCAGTCACAGTTGCAGGCGATCAGTACGTTGCCGGCCAGGTGCCAGGTCATGAGACTCCTTCCCAGATGGCGAGAGCGATGAGGGCGACGCCGGTCCAGCGCGCCAGTCCCGCACCGCGGGGCGACAGTTTCTCGGCGGCAACGATCGCGGCGATCGCCGCCACCCATCCGATTCCCATCATCCCGGCGACGACGAGGACCGCCATTAGGGCCCAGCAGCAACCGAGGCACCATCGTCCGTGGTCGGCGCCGAGGACGAACGCGTTCGCTCGCCACCGTTCGACCAGGAAGTCGGCTGGCGTCCGGCACCGCCGCAGACACGCGGTCTTCGCGGGAGTCAGCTGATACAGGCCGGCCGCGGCAAGCACGGCAGGGACCGGGATGCGCATCCCAACCGACTGAAGTGCCCACGCAGCGATACCCGTCACGGCCCAAATGGCGAGATAGCCAGCCCCGAGGCGGGCCGTGGCGCCCGCTGTGGCACCCCGTTGGTAGAGCAGGAGGAACGGCGCCGCCGACGGCAGCATCATCGCCGCCATCATCACCGTCCACGCAGCCACGAACCCGACCGGGCCCGCGCCGTCGCCGTCGAAGCCGGCGAGGATCGCGACCCACGCGGCCACCACGACAGCGGCCCCGACGAGAACCGTCGCCTGGTCTCGGGTAGGTGCGACCGGACGACGGTCATCGGCCGGCGAGGTCATGCCGTTTGGCCGGCGTTGCAGACGCAGAACTCGTTACCTTCCGGGTCGGCCATGACGACCCAGCGGTTGCCGTGCTCTTCGATCGCGTCATACTCGATGCGTTGCGCACCGAGGGCCTCGATGCGGCCGACCTCTTCGTCCACGGTTGGCGTTTCGATGTCGAAATGCATCCGGTTCTTGCCTGCCTTCGGCTCGTCGACGCGCTGCAACAAGAGCATCGACTGCTGACCGGACGGGTCAACCAGCAGAACGTAGTTCCCCGCGCCGCCGAGGGTGGTGTAACCGATGGTGGCCGACCAGAACTCGGCGAGCCGCTCCGGGTTCGCGCAATCGAGAACGAGACCGAGTTTGGCCGTCATGAGCGTGACTCTCCTTCGGTCACGGGCTTCGGGGCGACGAAAGCGTTCACGTCATCATCACCCAGGCTCAGTAATTGAATATGAGCGCACCGCCCTCGGTGAACTCATACAGCGACGGCGCGCCCTTTACTTCGGCGCCCTTGGTCCACACCGCTTCTTCCATCCCGCGTGTCTTCACGCAGACGGGACAGACGTAGAAGCGTCCGCCCTTCTCGATGTACTCGGCGTGCAGGTCGGCGATCGACGGCGCGTTGGGAACGTTCACGGTCTCAGCGAAGCCATCTGTCGCTACCTTGATGCCGTCCTTGGTGAGCCACATGAGCGCCTGCTTCCCCGCACGCAGCGCCTCGACGCCCAGCAGGTAGCAGATCAACACGCTCTCGGGGTCGTCGTCCGCATGGATGAGTCCAAGGACGACCTTGTCGTCAGCAGCCATCGTGTTCTCCTTTGGTTCGGTGGGGTCTAGAGCAACGACATTTCATGTTCAACCTGGCTTGCGGGCCAGGAACGCGTATCCGTACACTTCGAAGGCTCGCGCCTTTTCCTCTCCGGTCGCGCCACCGAAGGTGTCGACGGCCGGTCCGATCTGGACGTCGACGAAGCCAATGTCTTCGAGCATCTTCTGCCAGCCCGCACGGGGCAGCCCGCCCGCGATTCAGCCAGTCCACAGGTCGATGTCGCGTAGCGCCTCCGGTGGCACGGGGCGGCCGTTGGCGATGTCAGCGAACTGCAGCCAACCGCCCGGCTTGAGCACGCGGCGGATGTCGGTGAACACGGCTTGTTTGTCGGCGCACAGGTTGATGACGCCGTTGGAGATCACCACGTCGGCCCACCCGTCGTCGACAGGGAGCTCTTCGGCCAAGCCTGCGCGGAATTGGGCGTGGTCGAAGCCGAGCGCATCCGCGGTGGCACGTGACTTGGTGAGCATCTCGGGTGTCATGTCGACTCCGACAACGCGGCCCGCGGCGCCCACCTGTCCGGCGGCGATGAAGGAGTCGAACCCGGCGCCGGACCCGACGTCGACGACGAGCTCCCCGTCCTCAAGTCGACGCAGGGAGAACGGGTTGCCGATACCGGCGAAAGACTCCACGGCGCGGTCGGGCAGGGCGTCGACCGCCGCCTGTTCGTAGCCGAGCCGGGCTGCGAGCGGCCGTCCGGTGTGGAAGTGGAAGGTTCGGTGCGGGTCGACCGCGACCTCGCGGTACTTGTCGCGGACCTGCTCGCGCAGGGCCTCGGCGTCGACCAACAGGTCCTGGGGCATCGCTACCCTCCGCCCCCGGCTGCGACGGGCAGGCCGGATTGCTTCCATTCGGGGAACCCATCTTCGAGCCGCTGGGCGCGGAAGCCGCACCGGTTGAGCTCTCGCACGGCGTCGTCGGCGTAGACGCAGTAGGGGCCGCGGCAGTAGGCGACGACCTCGACGTCTTTGGGCAGCGCTCGCAGATTGCGGCGCAACTCGCTGACCGGGACCGATCGAGCCCCGGCGATGTGGCCGGCGCGGAACTCGGGCTCCGGCCGCACGTCGAGGACGGTCACGTCGCCTCGCCGGAGCCGGGCGGCCAGCTCTTTGCGACTGATGGCCTCGAGCCCGTCACGATCACCGAGGTAGGCCTCGGTCAGGCGCTCGATGCCGGCCAGATGTGCGGCGGCGACATCGCGCAGCGCAGCCCACAGGGCGGCGACGCTTTCGCCGGTCAGTGCGTAGAAGATGCGAGTGCGGTCGCGACGTGTGCTCAACAACCCAGCACGGGCCATGGCCCGCAGGTGATGCGACGTGTTGGCCACGCTCTGACCGATCTCCTGTGCGATCTCCTCCACCGACCGCTCACCCTGGGCCAGCAGATCCACGATCTCTGCCCGCCGCCCGCTGGCCAACGCCTTGGCCACTTCGGCGAAGCCGTCGAACAGCGCGTCCTTGGCCGCCCGGTCACCCATGGAACGCATCGTCGCCCCGTCCGCCCTTCTTGTCAAGAGGTCAAATGATTACTTGACAACATCGGTTCTGAGGTCGACTATTACGGCGTGGCACGCGAGACGGCGGTGCACCAATGACGAGGCTCGCCGCGGAGGAGGCCTCCAGGCTGGACCCGTACAAGTTCATGGCTACCATCGGCGAGGGCGTGATCCATCCGGGCGGACGGGCGTCGACCGAGGCGCTGCTGGTGCGCGCCGCGGTCGTGGCCGACTCCACGGTGCTCGACGTCGGCTGTGGTGTGGGGATGACCCCCAAGGGATTCCTGTCCGACGAGGGTCTCGGTCGAAGCCTCGCGGTGACGGGACGGGTCGCGGCCCGTCCAGCCAACATCCGCAAGATGGCCTGGCTCATGCCCCGCATGGCCAAGGCGGTGCCCTACATGGTCGTGGCCGCGACCAAGCCAACGTGACCAAGCCCGAACTCGTACCTATCGCGTTTGTCGACGAGGGTCTCGGCAACTCGTCGTACCTGCTCAACCTCGGAGACGGTCGTGCGCTGATCGTCGACCCTGCACGCGACGCCACTTTGTACCTGGCCGCGGCCGAAGGCGCCGGGCTGTCGATCGCGTTCACCGTCGAAACGCACCTGCACGCTGACTTCCTCACCGGCAGCCGCGAACTCGCAGCCCGCGGCGCGACCGTGCTCGCTCCGCGCGGCGGTGGGATCGAATGGCCACACAGTGGCTTCGACCACGGCGACGAGCTCGATCTCGGTGGAGTGCGCGTGGAGGCGATCGCCACGCCGGGCCACACCCCCGAGCACCTGAGCTGGCTGGTCCATGACGAGACCCATCCGGTCGCGCTGTTCTCCGGTGGTGCGCTCCTCGCCGACGCCGTCGCCCGCACCGATCTCATCGCCCCCGAACAGACCGAGCCATTGGCGCGCGCCTTGTGGCGGTCGCTGCAGGAGCGGATCCTGACCCTGCCGGACGATCTGCCCGTCTACCCCACCCACGGTGCGGGGTCGTTCTGCGCGGCGCCGACCAACGGCGAGCGCACCACGACGATCGGGCGCGAGCGCGCCGCCAACCCGCTGCTCGCCGCGGCGGACGAGGACGCGTTTGTGGCGACACTGCTCGCCGGCTACGGCAGCTACCCGCCGTACTTCCTGCGGCTCCGGGAGCGGAACCGTCGCGGCCCCGATGTCCTCGGTTCCCCCTTCCCGCCGTTGCCGGCACTTCTCGTCGAAGACGTCCGACGCGCCCTCGCAGAGGGCGCCGTACTCGTTGACGCCCGCCCGGTCGAGGCGTGGGCCGGGGCTCACATGCCCGGTGCCCTCTCGATCCCGCTGCGACCGCAGTTCGGGTCRTGGCTCGGCTGGCTCGTCCCGGACGAWCGGCCGCTGATCTTCCTGGTCCAGGCCGGGCAGGACGTCGCCGACCTGGTCCGCCAGGCACGCACGATTGGCTGCGACCAACTCGCCGGCGCGGTCGCCGGAGGCATCGACGCGTGGCGCGCTGCGGGACTTCCAGTGACGACGACCGAGTTGGTCGACGCGGCCCGGTTGGAGCAGCCGGTACTCGACGTGCGCCAAGATAGCGAACACGCAGCAGGGCACATCCCCGACGCGCTCCACATCGAGCTCGGCGACATCGCCGAGCACGGCAGYGATCTGCCGAYCGGCGGGCTCGCGGTCATGTGCGCCCACGGCGAGCGCGCCGCGACCGCCGCGAGCCTCCTCGAGCGCGCCGGGCGGACGGACATCGTGGTCGTCATCGGTGGGCCCGAGGCATGGGCCACCGGCGACCGGCGGCCGGCCTCCGGCTGATGAACGACGCGGCACCGTGGCTGCGTCTTGGGTTGCGGGCCAACCTCGCCCAGTTCGGCCTCCTGGTGGCCGTCAACGCGCTGGTCGGCGGCATGATCGGCCAGGAACGCACCGTCCTGCCCCTGCTAGCCACCCGCGTCTTTCATCTCCACGCCTACACCGCCGTCCTTACCTTCATCCTCGCGTTCGGAGCGGTCAAGGCGGCCACCAACTTCTTCGCCGGCACCCTGGCCGACCGCATCGACCGCAAACCGATCCTGGTGGCTGGCTGGCTCATCGGCCTGCCCGTCCCGCTGCTGTTGATGTGGGCGCAGAGCTGGGGCTGGATCATCGCCGCCAACGTGTTGTTGGGCGTCAACCAGGGCTTGACCTGGTCCACCACCGTCATCATGAAGATCGACCTCGCCGGCCCCCGCCAACGGGGGCTGGCCATGGGCCTCAACGAGGCCGCCGGTTACGGCGCCGTCGCCGCGACCGCCATGGCCACCGGTTTCATCGCCGCCCACTGGGGGCTGCGCCCCCAGCCGTTCTTCCTCGGCGTCGCCTACGCCGCCCTCGGACTCGGCGCCTCCACCCTGTTCGTGCGGGAAACCCACGGCCACGCCCGCCACGAAGCGGCCACCCACGTCGCCGGCTCCGCCGAGACCCACGGCGGGCTGTCCACCAAAGAAGTGTTCGTCCTCACCAGCTTCCGTGAAAAGGCCCTCTCCGCGGCCTGCCAGGCCGGCATAGTCAACAACCTCAACGACGGTCTGGCCTGGGGCATCTTCCCGATCTTCTTCGCCCGCCACGGCCTGTCCGTGTCGCGCATCGGCATCCTCGCCGGTCTCTACCCGGCGGTGTGGGGCCTCGGTCAGCTCGTCACCGGCGCCCTCTCCGATCGCATCGGCCGCAAGTGGCTCATCGCCGCCGGCATGGGCGTGCAGGCCGTCGCTATCGCCTGGATCGCCGCGGTGCACGGTTTTGCCGCTTGGGCGCTGGGCGCGCTGCTGCTGGGCGCCGGGACCGCCATGGTCTACCCGACCCTGCTGGCCACCATCGGCGACGTCGCCCACCCCAGCTGGCGGGCATCGGCCGTCGGCGTCTACCGGCTCTGGCGCGACGGCGGCTTCGCGGTTGGCGCCCTCCTCGCCGGCGTCATCGCCGACTGGCTCGGCCTCGCGGCCTCCATTTCGGCGGTCGCGGCCCTCACCGCCGCCTCCGGGCTGATCGTGGCCCTACGCATGTACGAGACCCATCAGCCATCGCGGCCCGGGAAAGCCCGGGAGTCGCTGCCCACACCGGCCTGACCCGGCTCACCCCAACCCGACGCGAGCAGCACGAACGCCACCGCGGCGCAGTGAGCGAACCGTGACGCCCACGGGCGAGACTGCGAGTCCTGGCTCGGCTGTCATTGGTGACGCTGGAGTGCGGAGCGAGGCCGCGCCGGGTCGGGCAATCTGAGTAGTATGGCGCAGGACGTCAGGCGTGAACGACGCCGTCCAGGGCGGCCAGCGACGTTCGCATTTCCTTGCGGAGCGCTGGGCGACGGATTCTGACGAGGAGGTGCTTCCGCCAGAACGTGACGGGGTTGTCAACGCCGAGAGGATCGTCGCCGCCCGGGCGGGCGGCGAGGCCCGCGATGTGCCCGTCCGGGCGCCCCCGGGCACGCACGACTTCGACGTGCTGTTGGCGGACGGCTGCGTGATCGCCGTCGAGGTCACCCGTCATACCGCAGAGGAACAGGCCCAGCGCGATGCCGAGATCGCAATGCAACAGTGCCCCCGGCAGGGTGGTGCGCAGTCGGCGCGACCGCTCCAAGGATGTCGAGATCCTGGTTTTGCGCAAACAGCTCGAGGTGCTACGCCGTCAAGTCCCGCGCCCCCGACTCGACGAGCACGACCGCGTGGTGCTGGCGGCCTTCAGTCGCGTCTTGGACCGATCCCGCTGGCCGGGGTTCTTCGTAAGCCCGGCGACGTTGCCGCGCTGGCATCGACGACTGGTCGCCCGTCACTGGACCTACCCCCATCGCCGGCCGGGACGCCCGTCGGTCCCGGGCGGGCTGCGGTCTCTAGTTGTGCGCCTGGCAGCAGAGAACCCGACGTGGGGTTACCGGCGCATCCAGGGCGAGCTCGTCCGTCTCGGACATGGCATCGCTGCGTCGACGGTGTGGTCGATCCTCAAGGGCGCCGGCGTCGATCCCAGTCCCGCCCGGCGCGCCCAGTCCTGGTCCGGGTTTCTTCGCAGCCAGGCCGAGTCCGTCATCGCCTGACCCAGGACGATCAGCGGCGATGACCCGCAGGCCGAGTTCGGCGAACGAGCGATCGAACCAAACGAGGTCAAGTCGACTTCCCGGACCACCATGGCAATACACCACCGGTACGCCACTCGGCGCGCCACACTCGCTGTACTCGAGCGCTCTCCCATCCGACAGCACCATCGACGAATCAAGCACGGGTCCCTCTCAAGTCGAAACGCCCAAGGCAACCAGCCCGGCAGGCCACACAGCCTACCCGCCCACGCACACATACTGCCCGTTCTGGAGCGGCCGAGCACCCCGGGCGCTACCTGGGTGAAGGTCAGCTAGGGACTGGTCGGGAAGGCGCGAACGCGGGATTCGAACCCGCGGTCTCAGCGTCCCCGTGGTGGTAACGCCTTTTCGACAGTTGATAGCGCTGTCGCGATGACAACTCACCGGCAGGTTGTCAAGCGAGGACTCTTTCAAGTCCCGGACGAGTGTCGAGCGTTGAAAAGACTCAACATTCGTCGACATCAAAGAAAGATGGCCTTACATTCTGTCCACCGAGCGGGATAGTGTCTTTTTGGGAGGGTCTGTGGGAGGCAGGCGCAGAGCACGTCGGGCTGGATGCGGCTCCATGCCGGGCGGGGATGTCGGTCGGGGCCGACGCGGAGCTGGGCGGCTCTTCATCTCTCGGGGTCGAGTGCGATGATGCGTCGGATCGTCGCCTCTGCGCTGAAGGCGAGAGGCTTGGTGATCGCCCTTGCCGTGGTCGTCACGGGCGTAGGGGTGATGCAGCTGCGGAACATGCCGAGAGACGTGCTGCCTGAATTCAGTCGGCCGACGGTTGAGGTGCAAACCGAAGCGCTCGGGCTTTCGTCTCTTGAGGTGGAGCAGCTGATCACGGTTCCTCTGGAACAGGACCTGTTGAATGGCGTGGCGTTCCTGGACGCGATCCGTTCGCAGTCCGTTGCCGGGATGTCGTCGATCCAGCTCGTCTTCAAGCCCGGGACCGATCTGTTCCGGGCCCGGCTGCTGGTGAACGAGCGCCTGACCCAGGCGCATGCGCTGCCGAATGTGTCGAAACCGCCGCAGATGCTGCAGCCGCTGTCGTCTGAGAGCCGGGTCATGATGATCCGGCTGTCGTCGAAGACGTTGTCGCTCATCGACCTGGGTGTCCTGACCCGTTGGACGATCCGGCCCCGCCTGATGGGGATCCGTGGCGTCGCCGGCGTCGCCGTGTGGGGCCAAGAGGACCGCCAGCTCCAAGTCCAGGTCGATCCCCAACAGTTGGCGGCCAAAGGCGTTTCCCTCGACCAGGTCATCTCGACCACAGGCAATGCCCTTTGGTGGTCACCCTTGAGCCGTCTGGAGGCCAACACGCCGGGCACTGGAGGCTTCGCGGAAGGGCCGAACCAGCGGCTCGGGATCTTCCACGAGTCTCCGATCAAGACGCCGAAAGACCTCGGTGCGGTAGCGATCGAGGAAGCCCGCACTCCTGTCTCTGCTCTGCCTGGCACTTCGGTGGGGCAGCCGGCCGGAGAGGACGGCCAGCCGCTGGCGCTTAGTGATGTGGCGAAGGTGGTGGAGGACCATCAGCCGCTAATCGGCAGCGCGGTGTTCACCGACGGCCCTGGACTGATGTTGGTCATTGAGAAGCTGCCGGGCGCCAACGTGACTGACGTGACGCATCGCGTCGACAAGACGCTCCAAGCGCTGACGCCCGGCCTCGCCGGCGTGAAGCTCGATGCTTCGACCTTTCGACCGGCCAGCTACATCGACCGATCCCTGCACAACCTGCTCGTGCCGATGATCGTCGGCTTTTGTCTCTTGCTCGCGCTGCTGCTGGTCTTCTCGTTCGACTGGCGTACGACCATAATCAGTGGGATCGCCGTCGTGATGTCGGTGTCCGCCGCCGGCTTTGTACTTTACCTACGAGGTGCCGCGCTCAACCATATGGTGCTGGCCGGCCTTGTGCTTGCGCTGGTGGTCCTGGTCGACGACGCCGTGGTCGACATCGACCACCTGCGACGGCGACGGCGCCGCGAGCCCGAGTCAAACGGGAACGGATCGGGCGGCCCACTGGGAAGTACAGTGGACGCGTCGGTCCAGATGCGCAGCCCCCTGGGTTACGCCACCGTCATCGTGCTGTTGACACTTCTGCCGATCCTGGTGCTCACGGGCGAGATCGGGGCGTTCCTGCCCTCGCTGGTCCTGTCGTATGCGGCAGCGGTCGTGGCGTCGACGGCCGTCGCGCTCGTCATCACGCCCATCCTGAGCCTGCTGCTTCTGCCCAAGGCTCCCGAACGGCGGGAGTCGCCACTCGTGCGCTGGCTTCACCGTAGCCATGACAAGGTGTTCCCGAGCATCCTGCGGTCGTGGCGGACGGTGTTCTGCGTGTTCGCGGCGATGATCGTGGTCGGGATGGCGGCTCTGCCGTTTGCACAGCGGGGAAAATCGCTGGCACCGTCGTTCAAGGACACGAACCTGCTCATCCACTGGGACGCTGTGCCCGGCACATCGCTGTCTGAGACGTCCAGGATCATGGGCCGGGCCAGTCATGAGCTCCAGGCCCTCCCCGGGGTTCGTGACGTCGGTGGCCACGTGGGCCGCGCCGAGATGGGGGACCAGGTCGTCGGCAGCAACTCGGGCGAGATGTGGGTGAGGATCGATGCGGCGGCAAACTACGACACCACGACCGCGTCGATTCGGCGGGTGGTCGACGGCTACCCGGGTCTCAAGCATTCCGTGCGCACCTACCCGCAGGAGAGGATCGGTCAGGTTCTAGGCAAGACCAGCCGGGACATCACCGTCCGAGTTTACGGCCATGATCCGGCCCTCCTGCAGACGGTGGCGGCCGACGTGCGCCAGGCACTGGCGGAGATCCGTGGTATCGACCATCCGTCGGCACAGCTCGATCCGCAGGAGCCCACCTTCGAGGTCAAGGTCGACTTGGCGGCGGCGGCGCGCTACGACGTCAAGCCGGGCGATGTTCGCCGGGCGGCCGCAACGCTCGTGTCGGGGCTCGGGGTCGGGGCATTGTTTGAAGAGCAGAAGGTTTTCGACGTAGTGGTCTGGGGCGAGTCGCAAACCCGCAATAGCATCAACGACGTCCGCGACCTGCTCATCGACACGCCGAGCGGCGGGCATGTACGGCTTGGCGATGTGGCGCAGGTGCGCGTGGCATCAGTTCCCAGCGTCGTACGCCACGAGGACGTCTCACGTTTCGTAGATGTGACTGCCGACGTCCGGGGCCGGAGTGTGGCGTCGGCGGCCGGCGCCGTGGAGGCCCGACTGCAGAGCGTGAAGTTCCCGCAGGAATTCCATGCTGAGCTTCGGGTGGGCTACGCCAAGCGCCATTCGGCACAACTGCGCTTCCTTGGCCTGTGCTTGGCATCCGTGATCGGGGTCCTGCTGCTGATGCAGGCTGCCTTCGGTAGTTGGCGGCTGGCGTCGCTGATCCTGTTTTCGCTGCCCGCCGCGCTGGTCGGAGGGGTGCTCGGCCTTCTCGTCGACGGCGGCACGCTCACCCTGGGGTCGCTGACGGGATTCCTCGCTCTGTTGGCGATCGCGGTGCGGACCTGTCTGATCCTCGTCAGGCGCTGCCAGGACCTCGAAACCGAGCGACCCGACCGCCCACGGCTCGATGTTGTGCTGCAGGCAACACGGGAGCGCCTCGTCCCGACCCTCATGTCCGCGACCGGCACGGCCGTGCTGCTCCTACCGTTGATCATCCTCGGTGACCGTGCGGGGGCGGAGATCGCGCATCCGCTTGCCGTGGTCGTGCTCGGTGGCTTGGTCACCGCCTCGTTGCTCAACCTGGTGGTGGTGCCCGCTCTGTATCTGCGCTTCGCCGCTCGCCCAACGGCCGCGGGAGATGTCAGTCCACCGTCTTTGCCGGTTGTGCAGGACGATCATCGGGTTGATGACGGCGCCGGCAAGTTCGATTTCACGACGACGACAGCGGTCTAGGGGGGAGTTGGAATGACGCTCAATACCAAATACCTCGCTGTGGCGATAACGGCCACACTGGCGCTGACCGCGTGTGGCAAGACCGCAAAGACCACGGAGACCAAGAGCCAGCCCGCAACCATTCAGCGGGTCGAGGGCTCTGACTTCGCCCGGGTGGTCCTGACCCAGCGTGCCGTCGAGCGGCTGGGGATCGAGACCACTCAAGTCAGGGACGCGACGCTGACCGGCAGTCCGGCGGTGAAGAAGACCGTTCCCTATGCGGCGGTGCTCTATGGGACGAACGGCGACACCTGGACCTATACCAATCCTGCGGCACTCACCTACGTCCGAGTTCCGATCGTTGTCGAACGGATCCAGGGAAACACGGTGCTGCTGTCCGATGGGCCGGCGTCCGGAACGGCTGTCGTGACGGTGGGCGCGTCAGAACTTCTCGGAGCCGAGTACGGCGTTGACGCCTCCTGACCGTGATGCGTTCGGTCGTCCGCGCCAGTTTGAGATTCCGCTTCATTGTGGTGGCGTTTGCCGCGCTGATGGTCTTTGTCGGCATGAGCCAGCTCCGCCACACGCCAGTTGACGTCTTTCCCGAGTTTGCTCCACCGCGCGTGGAGATCCAGACGGCGTGCCTGGGGTTGACGGCGGCCGAGGTTGAGGGTCTGGTCACTGTTCCCTTGGAACAGGCCCTCAACGGCTTGCCCGGTCTGAATGTCATGCGATCGAAGTCCGTTCCGCAGCTGTCGTCGATTGAGCTGATCTTCAAGCCTGGCAGCGACTTGTTGCGGGCCCGACAAGTGGTCCAGGAACGGGTGACGACCGTGACGCCCACCTTGCCCACCTGGGCGGCCCCACCGTTCATGATCCAACCGGTGTCGGCGACCAGCCGGGTGATGCAGATAGGGCTGTCGTCGGACACGATGCCGCTGACCGACATGTCCATGATCGCCTACTGGAAGATCAGGGCCCGGCTGCTGCGTGTGCCCGGGGTCGCCGATGTCGCTATATGGGGCGAGCGGCTCAAGATGCTGCAGGTTCAGGCGGACCCCGCTCGGTTGCGGGCGAACAACGTGTCGTTGGAGCGCGTGATGACTGACACGGCCGATGCGTTGGACGCGGGGCTGCTTAAATTCTCGGAGGGTGGAGGTGTCATCGGTACCGGCGGGTCGGTCGATACCGCCAGTCAGCGGGTCACAGTGCATCACGTTTCGCCGATCGCCGCTCCGGCTGATCTGGCTTTGGTGCCGGTGGGCACTAAGGCTGATGGTCAGCCGCTGCTGCTCCGTGACGTCGCCAATGTGGTCGAGGGCCACCAGCCGCTCATTGGTGACGCGGTGGTCAACGACGGTCCCGGTCTCATGCTCGTCGTGCAGAAGCTGCCGTGGGGCAACACGCTGGAGGTGACGCGGGGTGTGGATGTCGCACTCAAGGAGATGCAGCCGGGACTGCCGGGCCTGAAGATCGACGCCACCATCTTCCGGTCGGCGGACTTCATCGATATGGCAATTCACAACCTCACCCACGCGCTGCTCCTCGGTTGCCTGCTTGTGGTGGTGATTCTGCTCGGGTTCTTGTTGTCGTGGCGAAGCGCCCTCATCAGCGTGGTCGCCATCCCGCTGTCCCTGGTATCGGCTCTGCTGATCCTGCATCAACGAGGGGCGACCATCAACACGATGGTGCTGGCCGGATTGGTGATCGCCGTAGGTGTCGTGGTGGACGACGCCATTATCGACGTCGAGAACATTGTGCGGCGGCTACGTCAGAACAAAGCTGTGGGGGCAGGCGCCAAGTCGACCGCCCGCATTGTTCTCGAGGGCTCGCTCGAAGTTCGCACCGCAATCGTCTACGCGACGTTGATCGACGTGACGACTCTGATCCCTGTGCTGTTCATGAGCGGGCTCACCGGATCTTTCTTCCGTCCACTGGCTATTTCTTACGGCTTGGCGGTGCTCGCGTCGATGCTCGTCGCCCTCACGGTCACGCCCGCGCTGGCGCTGATCCTACTGTCACGCGGTTCTCTCGATCGACGCGAGTCCCCCCTCTTGGGATGGCTGCATCGAGGCTACGCCCGGGTGCTGCAACGGATCATCCGCAGCCCTCGCCCGGCCTTCTTGACTGTGGGTGTGTTCGTCCTCATCGGCATCCTGGTGGGTCCTCGACTCGGCGAGTCACTGTTCCCGCAGTTCAAGGAGCGGGACTTCCTCATCCACTTCATCACCACGCCGGGCACGTCCGACCCCGAGGAGGTCCGGATGGTCACGCGGCTCAGCGGAGAGCTGCGGGCGATCCCGGGCGTCCGAAACTTCGGTTCCCACATCGGTCAAGCATTCCTGGCGGAGGAGGTGGCTGGGGTCAACTTCGGCGAGAACTGGATCAGCATTGACCGCAAGGCCGACTACAAGAAGACCGTCATGGCGATCAAGCAGGTGGTCGCCGGATACCCAGGCCTGTTCCACAATGTCGAGACCTACCTCAACGAGAGAATCGAGGAGGTGCTGACAGGCTCGAGCAACCCGATCGTCGTGCGGGTCTTCGGCCAAGATCTGAAAGTTCTTCGCAACGCAGCCGAACAGGTCAACACCACGATCTCACGGATCCCGGGCGTCACCGGCTCGCATGTGGAGCTCCAACAGGACGTGCCTCAGGTGCAAGTCCAGGTCAACCTGGTGGCCGCCCAGCGGTACGGGATCAAACCGGGTGACGTCCGTCGGGCGGCTGCCACCCTCGTGTCGGGTGAAGAGGTCGGAGATATCTTCAAGGACGGCAAGGCCTACGACGTGCAGGTCTGGAGTGCGCCGGAGTCGCGTCATAGCTTGACCGACATCAAGGAGCTGCCGCTTGACACCCCCGCCGTTGGCCACATCCACTTAACAGACGTCGCCGATGTCAGCATCCAGCCCACACCGAACGTCGTTCATCGCGAATCGGATTCGAGGAGCATCGATATCGGTGCGGATGTAAAGGGACGCGACGTTGGCTCGGTCAGCCGCGATGTCCAAGCCGCGCTGAAGAAGGTCAACTTTCCTCTCCAGTACCACGCGGAGGTGCTCGGCGAGTACAAGGAACGGCAGTCCACGCAGAGGCGGCTGTTGAGCCTCGCCAGCGTGGCGGCGGTGGGTGTCTTCTTGTTGCTGTGGGCTGCGTACCGGAGCTGGCGGCTGGCCTGCCTGTCGTTCTTCACCCTGCCCTCGGCCCTGGTGGGTGGGGTGCTGGGCGCCTACCTCGGCGGCGGAATCGTCTCCATCGGCTCGCTGGTCGGGTTCTTCACCATCCTCGGTATCGCGGCCCGCAACGGGATTATGCTGATCAACCACTATCAGCACCTCGAGCAGCAGGAAGGTGAGACATTCGGACCCGCACTGATCACGCGGGGAGCGCAGGAGCGGTTAGCGCCGATCCTCATGACGGCACTGGCGACCGGCCTGGCCCTGGTGCCCCTGGTGTTCGCCGGCAGCATCCCGGGCCATGAGATTGAGCACCCGATGGCCATCGTCATTCTGGCAGGGCTGGTGACCTCTACCTTGCTGAATCTGTTTGTGGTGCCCTCCCTCTATCTGCGTTTTGGGCGGTCGTCCGACCGCAGAGCAGTTGCTTGATAGGAAGGTGAGAGAGACATTGAAGGCTTTCGGAGGAAAGAGGTCTCGCCGAACCGGTACGGCATGCCTCGTATCGGTCATCATGGTGGCCGGCGCCGTCGCGCTCGATACGACGGCGGCGGCCGCCCTGAGCCTCCCGGCCATGTCGACTGACTTCAACCCGACGACCTTTCCCCATTTACCGAAGATTGACAACAAATGGGTGCGTCTAATTCCGGGCACGGAATTCGTCCAGGACGGAATCGTCGTCGAGGGATCCAAGTCCTTCCCGCACCGGATCGTCACCATCGTCACCGGTCTGACCAAGGTGATCGACGGCGTCCGGACGATCGTGGTATGGGACCGGGACTACCAGAGCGGCAAGTTGCAGGAGTCCGAGCTTTTCTTCGAAGCTCAGGACGAGGCCGGCAACGTCTGGAACCTCGGGGAGTACCCCGAGGTGTACGAGGCCGGCAAGTTCAAAGGAGCTCCGAGCACCTGGATCAGCGGCATACGCGGCGCCAAGCCGGGCATCCTCATGCGCTCGGATCCGCGAACGGGCACCTCCAGCTACAGCGAGGGCCGGGCGCCCAAGATCGGTTTCTTCGACGAGGCGAAAGTCAGCCAGACCGGCGCCCACACGTGCGTCCCAGTCGGCTGCTTCAACCAGGTCCTCGTCGTCGACGAATGGAGCCCGCTGTCGCCCAGCGACGGCCACCAGCTCAAGTACTACGCGCCGGGCGTCGGCAACGTCCGGGTCGAGGCAAAGGGGGGCAAGGACCAAGAAGTGCTGACACTCACCTCCGTCTCGCATCTCAACCCCGATGCCCTCCAGGACGCCGACGACGGGGCGCTGCGACTCGAGAGCCGGGCGTACCACGTGAGCAAGGACTACCGCACCACGCTGCCCATCGAAGGAGGTAGCTGACCCATTGCTACGTGTCGAGCGGGACCGCGTTGATATCTCTCAACGTCTGAGCGTGATCGATGAAGAGACCCGTACCATGTCGGAATGAGCCGGGCGCGGTACTGGAGCGCATTGGCCGCGGTAGGTCTGGTGCCGACGCTGCTGATGGCCCTTGTACCCGGGCTCTACTTCGCCTACCGGGCTCCGACGACGAGAGCTGTTCTGGAGACGGCGGTGGCTCTGGTTGCCACCCTGGTCGCCTTCTTGGTTCTTGGCCGGTTCCGACGGCTGCGCCGCCTGAGCGACCTGGCCATCTGCTCCGCCCTCGTCCTTCTGGCCGTGGCCTACCCGGTATTCGTCGCTCTGCCGCGGGCGCTGTGGCCCACCGTCGGGGAACAAGTAGCGACGTGGGCGCCGCTCGGCGCTCGGATGCTTGCCGGCGCGGTATTGGCCGCCGCCAGCACGGTGATGACTTCCAGTCGCCGACCGCCGTTCGCCCGAAGAGTCCGTCTGGCGGTATTGCTGGCCACCGCGGCGGTCGCGATCGGGATCGTGGTCCTGGTCGTAGTAGCCCCCCAAGGCGCGGCCTCGACTTTGCCTGCGGAGCTCTCCGAAGGGCCCGAACCCCTGGTGACCGGGTCCCCGTGAGGTGATCCACCCGATGTGCGAGTCCACCGCCCCAACATGGGGCAAGGAGGACAGCACCGATGAAGCAGCGTCATCACAGCCCCGAGCAGGTGATCCGCAAGCTGGCGGAGGCCGACAAGCTTCTTGCCCAGGGCAAGAGTACGGAGGAGGTCGCCCGGCATCTGGAGATCTCCGAGGCCACCTTGCACCGCTGGCGCAACCAGTACGGCGGCATGAAGGCCGACGACGCCAAGGAGCTCAAGGAGCTGCGCCGGGAGAACGGCCGCCTGAAGAAGATCGTGGCCGACCAGGCGCTGGATATCGACATGCTGAAGGAACTGAACCGGGGAAACTTCTGACCCCGGACCGCCGACGGAGGGCTGTGGTGGCCCTCCAGGGGCAGTTCGGGGTCTCCGAGCGTCGGGGCTGCGCCGTGGTCGGCCAGCCCCGGTCCACCCAGCGCCTCGACCCGCCCATCCCCTCCGACGACGAGCTGGCGCTGCGGGCATGGCTGCGGGACTTCTCCCAACGACGGCCTCGTTGGGGGTGGCGCCGGGCGGCCAGCGAGGCCGGCAAGGCCGGCTGGAGGGCCAACAACAAGCGCATCCACCGCCTGTGGCGGGCCGAGGGGCTCCGGGTCCCCTATCGGAACAAGAAGCGCCCGCTGCGGGGAATCGGCGCCTCGGTGGGCGCCATGTGCCCGATCCGGCCCAACGTCATCTGGGCCCTCGATTTCCAGTTCGATCAGACCTGCGACGGGCGCATGCTCAAGCTGTTGAACGTCATCGACGAGTACAGCCGGGAAGCCCTGGCCATCGACGTGGGCCGCTCCATCGACGCTGACGGCGTCGTGGCCACCCTCGAGCGCCTAGCCGCCGAACGGGGAGTACCGGCCTACGTACGGTTTGACCACGGCCCCGAGTTCATCGCCTACGCCGTGGCCGACTGGTGCCGCTTCAACGGGACCGACACCGTGTTCATCGACCCGGGCAGCCCCTGGCAGAACGCCTGGATCGAGTCCTTCAACGGCCGGCTGCGCGACGAGTTCCTAAACGGCCACCGCTTCGAGACCTTGCTCGAGGCCCAGATCCTTCTCGAGGACTGGCGCATCGACTACAACATGAACAGGCCCCACAGTGCCCACGGCTGGCTCACCCCGGTCGAGTTCGTGCAGGCTTGGCTACACCAACAACAGACAGCACTCGCATAGAGGCTGGACCACCAATCGGGGACCCCTCACTGGCGGATCCGCTCGTCGCCTTCATCCAGCTGGCGGGGGGGCTGCTCTTCACGATCGCCGCCGTCAACTTCTCAAACGCCGCCGGCCGGCGGGCCGACCGGTTTCTCCGATGGCTCGGCGTGGGTTGCGCCATAAGTGCTGCCGCGAGCCTCGACTATGCGCTGTTTCCCTCCACCAATCCGACATCGCTACTCGCTGGCGATCTGGTTTGGGCCGTTGCGGTCGGCACCTGGGCGATCGGAGCGGCGGGCGAGATCCTGTCGTACTGGTCGGAGATCGGACGCTTGGCCCGCGCCGACGAACGACGACGCCTGGCGCGGGATCTCCATGACGGGCTGGCCCAGGAGCTGGCGTTCCTCGTCACTCATGCCCAAACCGCCGCCGCCGGAGCGGCCCATCCGGAGTGGCTGGCCCAGCTTCGAAGCGGCGCCGAACGCGCGCTGGCCGAATCCCGCCGAGCGATTGCGGCCCTTGTCGCTGATGAATCGCTGCCGCTGGAAGCCGACCTCTGGCAGGCCGCTGAGGACATCGCCGGGCGGGCTGGCGCGAGAGTCGAGCTTGATGTTGGCGACGCCACTATCCAGCCCGACCAACAAGAGACATTGGTTCGTATTGTCCGCGAGGCCGTGACCAACGCCACCCGTCATGGCCGGGCGAGCCACATCCGCATCCGCTTCGCCGACGGCACGCGGCCGGTGCTGCAGGTGGAGGACAACGGCACAGGCTTCGACCCGGCTGGCGTCCTTCTCGGATCGACCGGATTCGGGCTGATCAGCATGCGAGAGCGAGCCGAGGCTCTCGGCGCCACCTTCGTCGTCCGGTCATATCCCGGACGAGGCACCACCGTCGAGGTGGCATGGCAATAGACATGCCGGTCCGCGTCGTGCTCGCCGACGACCACGCCCCTACCCGGGCCCTGGTGCGGGAGGCGCTCGAGCTCGGGGGCTTTGAAATCGTCGCTGAGTCAGCAGATGCCTCGGGGGCAGTCGCGGCCGTGCGTCGCACGAGTCCACAGGTCGCCCTGCTGGACATCCGCATGCCCGGAAACGGGATTGTGGCGGCGGCGGCCATAGCCGCCGATCGACCAGACACATCGCTCGTGATGCTCACCGTGTCCGAGGACGATGCCGACCTTTTCGGTGCCCTGCGGGCGGGAGCGTCGGGCTACCTGCTCAAAGGTATGGACCCGACGCGGCTGCCCGACACCCTGCGAGCAGTGCTGGCAGGCGAGGCCGCCCTGCCAGGGTCTCTTGTCGCCCGGCTGGTCACCGAGTTTCGGGGACGGGAGCGGCGGCGAATCCTGACTGGGGGCGCCGGCCGGGAACAGCGCCTCACCGAGCGCGAGTGGGAAGTGCTCGAGTTCCTCGAGGAGGGACTCAGTACGGCAGACATCGCCGAGCGTCTCTACATTGCCAAGGTCACCGTCCGAAGCCATGTCGCTGCCATTGTCCGCAAGCTGCAGGTTCGGGATAGGGAGGCGGCGGTGCGACTTCTTCGAGGTCATCGATGATGGGTTGCGCGGACTTGTTGACCTCAGCCTGAGTAGGCCGGCCGTATGCGGCTGGTGCCCGTCTGGCGGGAAGGGCACGAGCCGCTAGCGGCAGGCGGCCTGTGGTTGCTCTACCCGTGGAGGCTGATCCGTACGACCTCGCCCGGGCTGAAAGGGGGTGCTCCCGGGGGGATGACGGCAGGGGAGATGCTCCAGTTGGACACGTAGATGCTGTCCTCGGTGGCGCCGAAGCCGTTCGGGAAGCTCAGACCGCTCGCCACGACGATGGGAACGCTGCTGTGGGCCGGAACCCGCACGACGGCACCTGTTGCAGGGGCGGCGTGAATCAAGCCCCAACGTTGAAAACTCGGTGGCGTAGAACTTCCCGTCAGCGAAGCCGCATCCGGTGACGGCCGTCAGCCCGCTTGCCCACATCGTCGGCGTCGGATGCTCCTTGCGGGTGTCGACCCGCCATACAACGGAGGCCCTCGCTGATTGCCGCCGCCTGTCAGCTCACCGATATACAGGGCGCCGTCCGGACCCCGGTCAAGGCACGTCGGCACGGCATCGGAAACGGGCGGGTTGGGGAAGAAGGCCACGATCTCGACGTTCCCGTCGGGTGTCACGTGGTCGAGGGTGTTCGTGGCGGCATCGACAACCCACTGGTCGTGCTCGCCGGCGAGGATGCCATAGGGATTGCAGTCCGGGAACTGACCTGAACCAGGCTCGTGTGCCTCGCGCTCCAGTTCCAGTCAATCTTCCCCACCCCAGCGATGGTCTCGCCATCGCCCTTGACCTTGATGACCTGTCCGACCTGGGCTTTCGCCGCAGCCACGAGGGACCGGGGGAATACGCCCGGCGGCACCTGGGCAACCTGCTGAGGGCAGCCGGTCACAATCGTGTAAAGGCCACCGTCTTCATTCCTGGACAATCCGTCCGCCCCGGTGGCGAAGAACCCGCCCGTGTCAGAGACCGACACCAGGCCAGAAAGGATGCGGTGATGAGCGCCGCCCGGGGTGATGACGCTGACCGCGCTGGTTAAACCTGGGCAAAGATTTCCTCCGCCAGGACCCGCCGGGTATACAGATTGGGCCACCCTTCCCGGCTTCGGCCACAAAGAGTCGACCGTCCTCGCAGATCGCGAGGCCCCGCGGGTTGTCGAACCCGCTTGCCACCGTGGTAAAGGTCGCCTTCGATACCGCCGCCGCCGGGCTCGCGGTGACGCTGATCATTCGCCCAAGTACGCCCGTAAGCACCACTCCAATAGGAACCGCTCGGCGCCATCCACTGATCGGGCCGCATCGTTCTGTGCGGTCCAGGAGCCAGTCGCGTGGCTGTCGTGCTCGCCGTCGTGAGCAGTCCTGCCGGCGTCCAGGTGTCTTCTTCGTCAGCGACACCGACTGGCATCGATGCAACCGACCGAGACTCCGCGCTGCTGAAGGTTGGGCGACAAATCAATGACTGCCGCGCCGTGAATCGGCGGCGGCCCAGAACTCAGTTCGAGATGGACGGGAAGGGGTGGTCTTCCGAGTGTGGCTCCTCGGCGGGGATCGCGAGGATCAGCCTGGCGCCGCCGATCGGAGCGGTGGCCACAGTGACGTGGCCTCCGTGGCGGGTCGCGATGTCGTGCACGATGGCGAGCCCGAGCCCGTTGCCACCATCGGAACGACTGCGGGCTTCGTCAAGCCTCGAGAATCGCTCGAAGACACGATCTCGGTCGGCGGGAGGTATGCCGGCGCCGTCGTCGTCGATCGTGACGCGGCAGAAGCCGTCGCGGGCGGAGGTTGAGATGGCGACTTGGGTGCGGGCGTGACGCGACGCGTTGTCGAGCAGGTTCGAGACGGCTCGCTCGAGCGCTCGACCGTCGCCGATGACACGGGCGGCCTCGACTCCCGTTGTGTCGACCGAAACGGTCGATTGGGCGCGAAGCCGGTGCGCGACCCGGAGTGCGATGTCATCGAGGTCGACCTCTGAGGCTGCCGCCAGACCTTGCGAGCTGCGCGCGAGGAACAGGAGGTCGTGGAGCAGTCGGCGGAGATCGGCGGCGTGTTCGAGCACGCGCTGAAGCGTGGCTGGCGGAGGCTCATCGTCGGGATGGGCGATCGCGATTTCCAGGTCGGCCATCATCCGCGTGAGCGGAGTACGCAACTCGTGCGACGCATCATCGACGAACTGCTGTTGGCGGGCGCTGGCCGCCTCAACCCGGTCCAGCATGCCGTTCATGGTTCGGGCCAACTCTGCGATCTCGTCCTCGGTATCGGGCACAGGCACCCGGCGGTGCAGCTCACCAGCGTGGATATCCTGGACCTCCTCGCGGATGGCCTCAACGGGACGAAGCGTGCGGCCGGTGAGCCACCAGGCCAGGAGGCCCAGCATAAGTACGAGCGCGGGTGACACGACCGCGAGGGTGATCGACAGGATCCGCACGCTGTCCGAGATGTCGTCCAGGTTCCTACCCACGACGAGATAAAGCGTTTGCGTTGTGGTCGCCACAGGCCGTACGTACAACCGATATCGGCCAGCGGGCTGATCGAGCTTGGCCGTCGCGAACGAGGAGGACGATTGATTGGGACGGGGCCTGGCGGCGGCGGGCGCGCTCGCCGCGCGGAGCGAGCTGGCGACGACGTGGCCGCTTCCGTCGACGAGCTGGGCAAATGAGTCTCGCGAGTCGCCTTCGGGCGGGAGTGCGTTCGCGCCGGGAGCGATGGGTTCGAGATTGTCGGCGCGCTGACGCAGCGATTCGTCGAGCGCCGCAGTCAGCGATTGGCGCTGGATGAAGATAATCGCGACCGACGCGACCGCCAGCATCAGCGCCGTGACGGTTACCGCCGCGCCGGTGAGCCGGGTGCGAATCGTGGACCGCAGCCGAGTCGGGCTCATCGGTCAGCTGCCGTCCCTGAGGCGGTAGCCCGCACCGCGGACGGTCTCGATCATGGGTGTCGCGAAGGGCTCGTCGATCTTGCGGCGCATCCGGCCGATGTAGACCTCGACAATGTTTGGGTCACCGTCGAAGTCGTAATCCCAGACGCCTTCGAGGATCTCGAACTTGGTGAGCGCCGCGCCGGCTCGGCGAATGAGAAACTCAAGAATGGAGAACTCGCGGCTGGTGAGCGCAATCTCGCTCCCGGCGCGCCAGCAGCGTCGCTTGGTTGAATCCACCGTCAGGTCGAGCACCTTTCGGGGCTCGGCCGACGGGCTGGTCGATCGGCGGAGCAAAGCACGGACGTGCGAAACCAGTACCGGGAACGAGAACGGCTTGGTGAGGTAGCCATCGGCACCGGTGTCGAGCGCCTCGGTCTCGTCGTGCTCGCCGTCCTTGGCGGTGAGCACCAGGATCGGCGTCCAGTCTCCGGCCTCCCGAAGTTCCCGGCAGACGTCAAAGCCGCTTTTTCCCGGCAGGAGCAGGTCGAGGATGACCAAGTCGTAACTACCTTCCGATGCTCGCCACAACCCATCGATCCCGTCGAGAGACATCTCGACGGCAAAGCCCTCGGCCTCAAGCCCGCGCCGGAGGGCGGCGGCTACCTTCTTGTCGTCTTCGACAATGAGGACCTTCATTGCGGAAAGCGTCCCACGCCGTAGGCGGGTGCCGCCTGCTGCGTTTTCATTCGTCCCGGAGGAGCTCGGTGGCACGGAGGCGGTTGACGACGGTGGAAGCGGCGACCGAGGTGACAACGGTGGCGGCGAGGACCGACGCCACCAGCACGCCCACGGGCCTACTGACGAGGTCAACCCGGGGGGTGAGGACGAACAGCGATCGGAGCACGCGCACGAAGTAAAAGGCCATCGCCGTGCCGACGAGCACTCCACCGGCGCTGCCAAAGGCGGCGACCGTTCCCGCCTCGGCGGCGATGAGGATCCGGATAGCTCTCGGCTGGAGTCCCTGGGCCCGAAGGGTGACGTACTCCCGGCGACGCTGCATGAGGAGGCCGAACACGAAGATGGCGATGGCGACGATTCCCATGGCGAGCGCATAGCCGGAGTCGAGTGAGAGAAGGCCGCGGATGTTGAGCGCAGCGAGGCTCGACTGGTCCTTGCCCAGGGCGCTCGTCCGGGTGTCAATCTGGAGTCCTCCGGCAGCTCCGGGCCCGCCCCGCAACGCAGCCGCGGCACTCGCGAGCGTCGCGGTCGATGGGTCGGATGTCCGAGCGAGGAAGAAGTTGGGGATGGTCGATGCAACCAGGTCTTCGTGGCGACTGATGTTCATCAGGGCGTCGGCTCCGTCCGGGAAGCCGGGCAGGCGCTCGAACACGCCGACCAGGTGCATGTCAGTCTCGACCTGCGCCGGCGTGGCGCGGGCCAGGAGCACCTGCAGCTTGTCGCCTACTGAGGCCTGCAAGAAGTCAGCCATGTGGGCGCTGAGGAAGATCGCACTGGGGTCATCCCGAATGATCGCGATCGCCTTTGATGCAGAGCCGCCGGGGAAATGGCCGTCCTTGAGTGGAGCCACGCGCCCATAGGTGGCGGGGTCCACCGCGGCCAAATTGGCGACGTCAGAGGTTCGACGGCTCTGGAGCACGACATTGTGGACGCCGTAGACGACCGGGGTCACCGAGTCGACGCCGCGGACGGCGAAGTCGGCGGCGTTGCCGGCCTGGTAGGTGCGGTTGCTGGTCGGGCTCGGGGAAATCCGCAGATCAGAGCCGACTTCGTAGCGGGCGTCGGCGGTCTTCGCATCGTTGTAGGAGGCGGTGAAGACCGACAGGCTCGTACCGAGGGCCACGATCAGGGCCACTACGATGACGCCGTCGGCAATGGCCCACGAGCGCCGGGAAGTGCTGAGACGGAAAAGATCGGCGAGCGGACGCTCGAAGGTCCGCGCCCGGCGACCTCGCCGACCCCGAAGGACCCGGCTGGTCCCTCGCGCCCCGAGGAGGCTGCCGGCGATCCAGGCACCAATCGGCAGAGTCAGCAGCGAGAGCGGAAGGGCTACCCCCCGGCCGTTGTACACCGATCCGGGCTTGCCATCGAAGGCCGACTTCGCGACTGCCACCGCGGTGGCGGCAGCAAGGCAGACAACGAGGACCATGTCGAGACGGAACCGGCGCCACACCGGAGGCATCGCCGTGAGTCGAGCGCGGTCCTCACTGATCTCCCGGTCGATTGAACGACGGCCGGTGATGTAGAGCGCGGCGCCGGTGGCCAGCAGCCCCGCGGCTGTACCGAGCACGCCGGAGATCGCCAAGCTTCGGCCGGTGGCCCGCTGCAAGGTCTGATGGCCGACGACCGCGGCAGCCGAGATATAGCCGAGGCCGACGCCGACGACCGCTCCGACGGCGGTGATGGCGCCGACCCTGATCGCCAACATCGACAGCAGGTGGCCGCGGGTTGCCCCGCGAATTCGCAGCGTGGCTTGCTCCCGCCGCTGCGATCCGGCGAGGACGTTGCCGGCGTACGCGGCCAGCATGGCGGCGAGCATGGCGCCAGGAATGCCAAGGAACAGGAACATCCTCTTCGCGAGGGCGGCGTCGTCACGGGCGACAGAGAGCGTGTTAGAGATGTTGTCGAGCACGTAATCCTGATGGCCCGACACCCGGGCAACAGCCGCGCCGATAGCCCGGGTCTGGCGAAGCGCGGCGGACGGCTCAGCCTTGAGAAGGTTCCGCTTGACGCCGACGTCAACCTCGTGGACCGGCGGGTTTTTCAATCGTTCGCCTCGAGCGGTAGCGACTCGGTCGAAGGCCGGCACGATCGTCTGTCTGAACTGTGCGGGGTCGACGATGATCGACGTCGGCTCGTACACAAAGGTCTCCAGGTCAGCACCCTTGCGGCTTGAAAACAGCGACCGGGCCCGTGTCAGGTCGACGATCCCGCTGATACGGACGTCGACACTCGACCTGTCGGGCAGGGCGACGGTGACCGAATCAGCCGCCCGAACTCCCAGGGATCTGGCGGCCTCCGCGCTGAGAAGCGCCTGTCCCGGCTTGTAGGCGCCACTCACGAGCCGGATCGTGTGGTCGTGGCTGAGGTAGCTCGGCGCAAACGCGAACACCCGAACCGGTCCGGCGTCGGAAGGCCTTCCTGCCGAAAGCGAGCCGGGGGCGAGGTCAACAAAGGACAGCGGTTCCGCGAACGCCACACCCCGGATAGAGGCGATTGTGGGAGCAAGGTCGGCGAGCGAAACCGGGGCCGGAGCGTTGGCATCGATCGGTTCGAGCGCCTCGCGCGAGGAAACCAATGTGCGGAAAGACGCTTCCGCGACCTCGATGACGCGCGAGGACTTGACTGTGTAGGACATCGCTCTCGTGGCGCCCGCAGGCACCATGCCGAGGTTTCGTCCTGCCAGAGCGGGCCCGTTGGCAAAGGGGTTCCCCCCGCCGTCGGCAATCGGAGCGCCGTCAAAGGTGGCCGTTCCGGCGACGTATTCGAAGCCGGCGGGGGGAAGTGAACGAACGACGACCTCGTTGGCCGGTAGCGCTCCGACGTTGCGGAGCTCGAGGAGGACCCGAACCTTGTCGCTCGCCCGAACCACGTGCTCCCGGTCCAGGCGCTGGCTGAGACGGAGATCTTGGCCTATCGGGTCCGTCAAGACACGCTGTATGTCGATCGGCAGGGCGGCAACCGCCCGTTGGCTCATCGACGCCGACAGACCGTCGACGAAGAACAACACGGCACAGGTGAGGCCGACCCCGAGCGTCACGCCCAAGACCGTGGACATCGTGCGGCGAGGGTTGCGGACAAGCTCCGCCCACACGTATCTAGCGCGCATTGACGGCTTCCCCGTGATCCAGAACTGCTCCATCACGCAGGCGGACAATTCGCTGCATGCGGCCGGCCACCTCCGCAGCGTGGGTGACGAGGACAAGCGTTGCGCCCAAAGCGCGGTGCAGCTCAACGAGGAGCTCGATGACGCCGCGGGCGTTCGCTTCGTCGAGTGCGCCCGTCGGTTCGTCGGCCAGGATCACCCGTGGCCGGTGCACGACCGCTCGGGCCACGGCAACGCGTTGGCGCTGCCCGCCGGATAGCTCGTCCGGGAGCCGATCGCGCAGCTCCGCGATCCCAAGCCGCGCAAGGAGTGCGTCCGTGCGGTCGAAGGCTTCGCGCGCTCCCGGACCCTCGCCGGTCAGCCTGAGCTGCAGCAAAATGTTCTCGGCGACTGTAAGGAAAGGGAGCAGGTTGTCCGCTTGATAGACGACGCCAAAGGTGGACCGGCGGAACGCCACCCGGACCCGCTCGCCCAACGCGGTGATCTCGATGTCACCGATGGTCACGGTCCCGCGGGTCGGTAAGGCCAGGCCGGCGAGTACGCCAAGCAGTGTCGACTTCCCGCAGCCACTGGGCCCCGTGACGGCGACGCTGGTGCCCCCGTCGACGACCAGGCCATGACAGTCGAGTGCCCGAATGGTCCCGTCGACAGTTTGGTGGTCCACTACCAGGTCCGAGACGCTGATGGAGTTGTCAGCGCTCATCTCGCGGATACGGTCCCGTCGGCCAGTCGCAGTCGCCGTTCCGCGCGATCGGCGAGCTCGACGTCGTGGGTCACGAACACCACCGCCATCTCGCTGCCGAATACCTCGTCGACGACCTGTGCGGCCGTCGTCGCGTCGAGTTGGGCGACCATCTCGTCGGCGAGCAGCAGGTCAGGACCATTGGCCATGGCAACGGCGAGCGATACGCGCTGCGCCTCGCCGCCCGAGAGCTGGCGGGGTAGGTGGTTACGCCGGTGGGCAACCCCCATCAGCTCCAGCAACGAGTCGGAGCGGCCCGGTCGGGATCGTTCCCGGGCAAAGCTCAGAGCGAGGTCGACGTTCTCCCCGGCGGAGAGAAACGGGATGAGATTCTCGGATTGCAGCGCGATACCCACAGCACTCACTCGAAGCGCAGCCCGCCGGGCGTCGTCGAGGTCGGCGAGGGCGATCCCATCGATCTCGACCCGCCCACCGTCCGGTCGCACCAGACCCGCGATAAGGGAGAGCAGCGTGGACTTCCCGCTTCCCGAAGGTCCGACCACGCTGACCTTCTCGCCCGCTTCGATCGTGAGGTCGACCTCGTCGAGCACGACCGTCGACCCACCTGGCGAGATGAAGGCCTTCGAAAGCTCCACCAGACGGACGATGGGGCTTGATGTCACTTCAGTCGCTCCGCCGGAGGAAGCGACCCGTACACATCCGGCGCGGTCTGGCGTGCGTGCTTCTCGCGATCGAGCACGATTTGGCTGATCTCGGCCAGTCCAGCCGGGGTCAGCTCGACCACATTGAGGAGCTGGAAGGTGTCCTGGTGGACGCTTGCGCCATGAGGCACGTTGTCGATGATCCCGACACCGGGGGCGTAATACTTCAGTTCGTTGTCGATCGCTCCGTACTCGCCCTCGCGGACCATTAAGACGCCGTCGAAGCACTTGAACTTGACACAACGCGACACTCCAACGGCAGCTGGCTCGGCCACCGACCCACGGCTCTTCTTGTCAGTCGACGCGATGAACCATCGGGGTGTCGACATGTCGACGTGTCCCGGAAGGAGGACGCCCGGGCTGCCTCCTGAGGCCTTGCCCAACCACGCATCGTCGGCGTTCGTGAACTGCCCACCCTGGTAGTTCTCCGTGTAGCCCCCAACGAGCCAGACGTTGCCATCCTTGTCGAGGGCGAACCAATCGAAGCCGACCTGGGACACCTCGCCGGAGTCGGTCGATTGGTCCAACATGGCCACCGCCTTTACGCCATCGATCGTGCGGACGACATCTGTCATCGTGCTGATCACCTGGTGGGGCACCTTGCGCGAGCCCACCTCGGTCGTCCCGCCCCGCACCCACTGCGTGCCGGGCCGAAGCGGATCGAATGGATTTGTGCTGGTCGTCGGATCGACGAAGTTCGCCGGGTCGAACGCGAACCGGGTCGGCTGCGGTCCTCCGCTCCGGTGTGAGCCAGCGCCGCCACCGCACGCCGCGGTGGCGACAGAGACGGCAATGAGCGCACCGAACAGACGGCGGGGATGGCGCCCGTTGAGACGGCCGGACATGCGAAGTCCCTTCGGATGTAGTCGGAGCAGGCGGTCGGAGCAGGCGACTCGTTGCAGCCTGGCGGGTCTTTGTACACCAGCGCCGCTGAACATCTCCTGACAAGTGGGCTGAACGACGGGGAGGCATTGAGCACTCGGGGCTGCGAACCGGCACGGCGGTCCCCCGGCCGGCCTCGAGCCCATCCTCAGCCCTACGGTCGCGCTGGATGGCAGTCCGACGCGGCTGGCCCCTTGGGCCACTGTGGAGACACGCGCCACTCCGGCTTCGTCGCCCGCGCTCGGGGCCGCGCCGACGAACGCGGCCAGGCCCCACGCCGGCCACGCCACCCGGGCCACCATCAGCACAACGATGGCCAGCCAGCCGATGGTGAGCACCGCGGCGTTGAATTCCACCCCGACGTGAGGCTCGGCGAGTCGGGCCGGACCGATGGGCATGAGTGGCGACGCCGCGATGGCAATGGCCACCGCGAGCGTGCCGCCCGCCGCCGCAGCCACGGCCACCTCGACCAACCCGACGGCCATCAGCTGACCCCGGCTCATACCAAGAGCCCGCAGCACCCGGTGATCACCGCCGCCGACAACCACCTGTCGGGAGGCGAGTTGGCCCACGATGACCCAGGCGCCGATCCCAGCCAGGCCGGCGAAAAGGCCCAACGCAACAGCCTGTGGCCGTATGGACCGCTGGACGGTCGCCTCCGCTGCCGCCCGGCCGGCCACGAACACCTGTCCGCCGGTCTGGTCGTGATACGTCGCGGAGGCTGCCAGCTCGCTGGCCCGCCGGGTGAAGGCGCTGACCGACGTGCCCGGCCGGAGGGTGACGAACGCGCCATCGAAGCCGAAATAGTCGCTGGTGAACCGGGGAAGGACCGCGGGGCCGAGGAGGACGACCGGAGTCTGGTTAACACCGCGACCGGAACCACCTTCTCCAACGTCATGACGATGCCGACCACCCTGGCCGACAAGTGCAAACCGTGGCTGAGGTCGCTGTTGTTTTGGCTGCTGGCGAGTCCCACCAGGCTGATCCAGCTGCCGATCCGCAGATGGAATCGGGTCACCTCATCCTGGGTGACCACCGCCTCGTCAGCCCGATCGGGACGCAACATCCGTCCCGACAGGATCTTCGGTCGTTCCATCTGGAAGCCCGAACGGGTGTCGGCGAGCACCTCGACGAGCGCCCTTTCAGGCTGCCCCGTCTCGCTCACGGGTACGGCGTTCAAACCGACGATCACGCCGAGCCGGCGCACCTCGGGCAGCCGGGACAGCTCCCGGTAGTACCCCTGGAGGCCAGTCCCACGGGGCGAAACGAGCGCGCTTGAAGCGCCCCAAGCGACCACGAACCGCGAAAACGCGGTGCCGGTCCGTCGAGCCCCCGCCGCCGCGGTCAGCACCGCGCCCCCGGCGATGCCAATCATCAGCGCGACGACTGCTCAGTGGGTGACAGGTCTGTCGCAGAAGTTGGCCCCATCGACGGTCGAAGTCCTCTACGGCTACGCGGCGACGATCTTCCGCGCCGCGGTAGCGGATGGAAAGCTCGCGTTGTCGCCCTGCCGTGGCATCAACCTTCCCGAGGTCGAAATCAAGCAGGTAATCCCGCTTCGAGCGCACGCAGTCGAGGCGCTCGTCGACGCGATGCCGGAGCGATACCAGGCGCTCGTCGCTGTCGCCGCCGGAACCGGTATGCGCCAAGGCGAGGTCTTCGGCCTGACCGTGCCCCACGTCGACTTCCTACGCCGCGACATCAGGGTCGCCCAACAGTTGACCGTCGTCACCGGCAGCCCCAGAGTCTCGCCGCCCAAGACGAAGGCGAGCTATCGGACAAACCCGGCGGCCCCATCCGTCGTCATCGATGCCCTGGCCACCCACCTCGCTCGTCGACCTCCAGACGAGCAAGGTTTCATCTTCACGGACGAACACGAGCGACCGATCCGCCGCAACCGGTTCAACGAGATCTGGAAGGCCGCTGTCGGTCGAGCCGGTCTACCCGCTGCGACCCATTTCCATGAGCTGCGCCACTTCTACGCCAGCCTCCTGATCCACCACGGCTCCTCGGTCAAGGTCGTTCACGCCCGACTCGGTCACAAAACCGCGATTGAGACACTAGACACATACGGCCATCTCTGGCCAGACTCCGAGGACCACACCAGGTCGGCCGTCGACGCCGTCCTTCGACGTCTCGCGGACCCGGCGCGGACCATCGCCACGCCCTAAACGCAAAAACCCAGGCCAAACGGAGTGCTGACGGTGAGTCGGCCTGTAGGCGGGGAACAGCTCGAAGGGGCCTCTGACCTGCGGGTTTGCACCTTCGGAGACCACCGTAGTCCTCAGCTAGTCCTCAGCTCAACGGCGAACAGCGGTCGATGCGGGACACGTGTCGCGTTGGGCGGCTCGACATCACCACTCGTCGACCTCCTTGGCGGTCGTTTATGCGTCTCTGGGGACGAGCTCTCCCTGACTTGGCGCCACAGCGGCGAATCACGCGGTCGCTAGGACCACGACGGCTGCGGCAGTGGAGGTCGCGGCAAAGCCAAATGCCCACACGGGCAGTGACAGGGTGAACAGGACCCCGACAGCGACACTGGAGACGAAGTCTCCGACGCCCTCGACGAGACCGAGGAGCCCGAACGCTCTGCCGCGCAGGTGGTCGTCGACAACCTGGGCCGCATAGGCGCTCTGGGCTGTCTCGACCATGCCAGTGGACGCGCCTACGACCGCGAAGAGCACTGCCATCGTGCCGATGTTGGCCGACCCGAAGGCGAACGCGATACATGCGGCGCTGAATGCAGCCATGCCAGCGATGATCACCGGCCGCCGACCGACCCGATCAGCGATGGCACCGGCTGGGTAGGCCGCCACCGCGTTGGCCGCGTTCAGGCCGGCGTAGAGCAGCACGGCGATGGCCGCGGCGTGAGCTGCGGAGCGTCCATGACGGTTCAGCAGAACCGTGGCACGCAGGATCAACAGAGTCGAGGAGAAGTTGCCGATGCCGAAGAGCCCGACGCCAGCAAGAAGTCGACGGAACGGTCCAGGGGTCGTTGCCAAGCGCCGCATCGACCCCTCCAGTGTGGCTCGAACCCTCGCGATCGGTGGCGTCTCCCGAACCAGGAGCAGGACGGCCAGCGCGGCGAAGAGCCCAGGTACGACGCTGATGGCGAACAGCCATCGATAGCCGACGGCCAAAAGCAGTGGGGCAGCCAGGAGCGGACCGAGCACCGCCCCGACCGAATCCATACCCCGCTCAACGCCGATGGCCTTACCCAGATCGCCACGATCGACCGACCCCGCCAGCAGCG
>JRHI01000790.1_pt1 | contig 31892 bp, 34 predicted proteins | sample 215371 | NCBI WGS metagenome assembly JRHI01 (sample SAMN02929681, study PRJNA255918) | sediment metagenome | biome: cave system; feature: Ice Cave; material: Sediment; isolation source: sediment from deep within a dark volcanic ice cave with no known source of... ...
GTCTCGACCCGGGTGGGCTCGCCGGGGAAGCCGACGCCGAGCAGCTTGCGTGCCCGCGCCGCCGTGGTGCACAACGGCGGCCACCCGGGCGAACAGTGCCTGCTGGTTGACCTCTCCGACGACGAAGCAGTCGTCCCGGTCGTCGATCAGGGCCAGGTCGGCCCAACCGCGGAGCACGACCGCGCGGCGGCCCTGCGCTCGGATCGCCTCGATGGCCACCTGGGCGACGTCCGTCGATGTGCGCATGGGCATGCTGCAGAAGCCCACGTACACCGGTGGTGTGCCGGCGTCCAGGAACGCTTCTAGGTCGTCCGAGAGTGGGCGAACGTCGGGCAGGATCCACGCGCCGGTCTGGACGACGTCGCGGTTCGGCGTCTCCTGCCACGGGTCCAGGGTCGGGTCCGTCGCCAGCCACGGCTGGTCGCCAATGACATAGTCGCGGACGTTGTCCACCGGTGGCAGGCCGATCGACGCCCGGTTCGTGTTGAGCGCCGCACCGAACAGCGCGTTTGATGCTCTGGGCGTCCAGGTCCCACAGCACCCGGTTGTCGGTCACCTCCGGCGGGAACGGCCGGCCCGGATACGCCAGCGGCGGGTGGTACGGCGACGGCAGGGTGAGCTGCTGGAAGGTCACGGACACGGAGCGGATGCCCAGTTTCTCGGCCACCGACCGCGCGCCGGCTGCGGCAGGCATCACGCCGGTCGCCACCAACGCGTCACATCCCTCGGCCGCCGCGGTGACCGCGTCGAACTGGCTGGCGATCAACTCGGCCGCGCGCCGGGACAGGGATGACGGCGGGGGCGCCCCGGTCGTCAGCGCGCGCGCCGACTGGCCGACCGGCACCAGCGGCACGCCGACACCGGCCGACCGCTGCGCGAAGTCCTCGTCCGGCGGCGCGCACATCCGCACCTCCGCGCCGAGTGCCCGCAACCGCACCGCGAGTCCCACCAGCGGTTCGACGTCCCCGCGTGACCCATACGTCGACAACAACACACGCACTTCGCGACTCCCATTTCCGCAGGTTCTGGCTTCGGCCGGTGATTCTGCGGCACAACCCGGGTCTTGCCGCAAGTCCCCCAGTGCGCTATATGTTGAGAGTGGAAAGGAGTGGGTACACTCCTTTCCGGCGTCGCGGGTGACCACGGCCACGCTTCCAGCCATCCGAAAGCTCTGCTGTGGCGACCACCGCTGTTCCGGCTTCTCGTCCACCATCGCGGCCAACCCTGGTAGCCGCGAGAGCTTCGTCGGCTTCGAACGCTGTGCTCGCGACCACGCCGCCCGATAACCCCCGCGCCCACCGTTATTCCTGACCTCGCGGCCTGACCGTCGAGGGTGAGCGGCCCAACCCGGTCGCGATCGCGGTCGCGATCGCGATCGCCCGGAACGACAGATCCGCGGCCAAGCCACGCGAGAACTCCTCCCGCTCCGCCAACGACAACCGCAACTCCCACCGCCGCCGCGGCGCCGGCCGCACACCACCACACCGTTTCAGCAGTGTTGCGATGATCCGTTGAGACCGCCCCGCGTAGCGGACGCTTCACTGGTTATCGGGCTGAGCCGATGCCAGGCATCCGAGGTGGACCTGGCGGGTCAGCCGCAGGGCGTCGGCGCGCTTGTCGCGCAGGCACTGGAGCGTCCGGTCGATTCCTTCGATCTCGCCTAGCCATGCTTCGGCTGCAGCGGTCGGTGAGGTCGCTTTCCAGTTCGTCGAGGGGCTGGCGGCCTCGATCAAGGTGGCGTCGAGCCGGACCACCAGCACCGGCCGCGGTGTCCCACCGGGCTCGGTAGCGGGTCGGGTCAGGTCCTTGCCGGCAACCCGCACCGCGGGCAGCTGCCCGCGGTGGGCCACGATCGCCGCCCACGCCGTGACCCGCGCCGCCGCGGTGGCCCGGGCCAGCCGCCGCCCGGGCAACCCGTCGCCACCGAGTCGTTCGGCCAGCTCGTCGAGCGCCCGCAACATCGTGGTGTCCGACGCCCCACCCCCGGACCGAAGATCTCCTCTTGCGCGGTCATCGCCTCGACGTCGGACAGGCACGTCGCCCCGGCCTCTAACGCGGACTTCCACGCGCGCTAATTCTCCCTCCATCGGCGCGATCCTGATCATGGGTGTCTAGAGCCGAGACCGAACCTGAGCAGCGGAGACGTTCCACGACAAGTCCACAATCTCCTCGTGATTGGGGGTATGTTTAAGTGTTATTGTCGCGAAGTAACCATAGTGTTACTGATTCGTGACGTGAGTGGAGGCGGGCCGCAGACACTCCTGTCAGTCCTTTGACCAGGAATTTTAGGATGGCCCGGGAACGACACGCGCGCATCTGGGCTCCAGCCTGTCCGCAGGACGCTGCTGATAGACCGGACGTGTGACAGCGCAACCGGCCCCCGGTGCGGAGTTCTTCACCGCGCCCGCCCAGCCCAACCAGCGCCGGTATGAGGCGCTGCGCGCCTACTTCGTGGAGCGGGTCAGCGTCGCCGAGGCGGGTGCCCGCGCCGGCTACACCCGCGCGAGCATGGCCAGCCTGCTGCGCGACTTCCGCGCCGGAAAGGTGCAGATGTTCGCCACGCCCGGGCGGCCCGGCCCCAAGAGCGCCCCGGCCAAAGACCGCGCCCGGGCCCGGGTGGTGGAGCTGCGCCGGCTGGGCCTGTCGGTTTATGAGATCAGCTCTCGGCTGCGGGCTGAGGCGACCCCGCTCAACCGCACCGGGGTCGGGCAGATCCTGGCCGAGGAGGGCTTCGGGCGGCTGTTGCGCGGCCCCGAGCCCACCGCCAGCGCCAGCCCGGCGACCGCCGGGCGTGACACGCACCTGCCCCGGGCGTCGGTCATCGACTTCGCCGCGGTTCCCGCCCGCGCCGACACCAGCCTGGCCGGGCTGCTGCTGATGATCCCCGACCTGGTCGCCCTGGACCTGCCCGCCCTGGTGGCCAAGGCCGGCTACCCCGGTACCGCCGCGATCCCCGCCACCAGTCGGATCCTGTCGCTGCTGGCGCTGAAGCTGACCGCCACCCGGCGGGTCTCCCACGTCGATGACCTGATCAGCGACCCGGCCAGCGCCCTGTTCGCCGGGCTGTCGGTGCTGCCCAAGAAGTCCGCGCTCACCGACTACTCCTACCGGCTGGGCCACGACCACCAGCAGCGCTTCCTGGCCGCCCTGGACCACAAGATGATCGGCGCGGGCCTGGCCACCGCCCAGGACGCGATCTTCGATCTTGATTTTCACGCGGTGATGCACTGGGGCGCCGACCCGGTCCTGGAAAAGCACTACGTGCCCACCCGGTCCCAGCGGTCCCGGTCGGTGCTGACCTTCTTCGCCCAAGACACCGGCACCCACAACCTGGTCTACGCCAATGCCGACATCTCCAAGGCCACCCAGAACCGGGAGGTCATCGCCTTCTGCGACCACTGGAAAACCGTCACCGGCAAAGACCCGGCCATGCTGATCATGGACCAGAAGGTCACCACCCAACAAGTGCTCGGCGAACTCGACCGCCGCGGCGTCAAGTTCGCCACCCTGCGCATGCGCTCACCCGCCCTGGTCCGCCACATCAACGGCCTGACCCCCAGCGACTACAAGACGATCACACTGGACCGGCCCGGCAGACACAACCGACCCAAAGTGGCAGAATCCGCCGCCGTGACACTCACCAGCTACCCCGGCACCGTCCGCCAACTGGTCGTCACCGGCCTGGGCCGCGAAGCACCCACCGTCATCATCACCAACGACAACGACAACGACATCAAGACCAAAGCCCTGATCGAGCAATACGCCCGACGGATGACCATCGAGCAACGCCTCGCCGAGATCATCCAAGCATTCAGCGCCGACGCCCTCTCCAGCACCGTCAACCTCAACGTCGACCTCGACATCGTCCTGTGCGTCCTGGCCCAAGCCCTCCTCGCAGCATTCCGCGCCCGACTCGGCCCCGGCTACGCCGCCGCCACACCCGACACCCTCCAACGACGCTTCCTCGACACACCAGGAACAATCCTCACCAACGGCGACACGATCACCGTCGTCCTCAACCGCCGCGCCTACTCACCGGTCCTGCGCCAATCCGACCTCCCCGCAGACACCACCGTCCCCTGGTGGCAAGGCCGCCGACTCCGCCTCCAGTTCGCCTAACCAAAGGCCGAATCCGCTGCGTGGAAATCCGCGCTAACGGTGCTGGCGCGGATGGCCGAGTTGGTGGAGCAAGGCTGCCAGTTGCTGGTGGCCACGCACTCACCGATCCTGTTGGCGTTGCCGACGGCCTCCATCCTGGAAATCGCAGAGGACGGTCAGGTCGAGCGGGTGGACTACGACCAGGCGCTGCCGGTGCGGCTGACCCGCGGGTTCCTGGCCGATCCCCACCGCTTTCTGCGGCACCTGCTGGCCGCCGACCCTGATCAGGGAGGCGATGTGTGACCGGCCAGTGGGAGATGGAGTCCTCCGACGAGCGGTTTGCGCAGTGGATGGAGGGCAACCTCCACCGCGCTGCCACCCAGTTCGGATTGACCGTGCACGGGGCGCCTGCCCAAGAGCGCAGAGTTGGCTGGCTACCCACTCGATCACGGCTGTAAGCCCAGCACGCCATACCCCAGAACAGAGGCTGGGCTTTTTCTGGGCACTATGCTTCACTACCGGCATGCCCAGAAAAAGCCCAGTCCCGGATGAGGTAATCGCGGGTCTGCGACGGCTGATCAAGCAGGGGTTGCCGGTGGGCCCGTCGAGGGTAGACGCGGCTTTGCTGGGCCTGCGGGGAATAGTGGCCCGCGCGGTGGATCCAGCCGACGATGCCAGCCTCACCGCGGCCCTAGACGGCACCTTGCGGGGGCTGCTGGCCCGGTTCCCGGACGTCCGCTACGCCTCGGCCGCGCGGGCGTTGTTCGGGCTGCCGCCGGCTGAGCCGGGTCAGAATCTCACCGTTCGCCGTGACCTGGCCGCTGCCGAGGCCGGCCACGAGGTGCACCACTTCCGCAAGCGAGTCGAACCCAAGCTCGTGGAGAAGGTCGCATGGGAGCTGCTTGCCGACGCCGACCGGTTCACCCGCTCTCCGATGATCGCACCTCGGCTCGCCTCGGCGAATAGACGGCAACCCATCCCGGCCGACCCGTTCGCCTGGGAGGTGATTGAGCACGAGGAACAACTAAGCAAGCTGTGGTCGGCGCTCTACGCCGCCCGCGCCGAGCTGCTCGCGGTCGAGCGGCTGGTCAGTCTACAGGCAAGCCGAAACGAGTTGATCCACGCCGCAGTAACTGCGGCCTGGCGCTGGGCCGCCGCCCGCGCGGAGGCGATCAGCTACACCAGCGCCTACACCCAGGAGATGTCGGTAGGCGAGCTGATCACGTTGGCGGGCTGGACACCGGTGTTGGCCGAGGCGCAGGCCTCTCGGCTGACCGAGGCCGCCGTCGGCGGTGCTCACCGCGAGCAGTTCGTGCACGCCCTGCACAACGAGGTCGGCCTGGGCGACGCCTGGATCGACGGTCTCCTCAACCCGCTTCCCATCGACACCTCAGACGAGAACGGACAACCGCAGTGACCACCACCAATCCCGGTCTGGCTGCCGACCTTGACGCGGCAGCCACCGGCGACCCACGCCGCTATGTCATTACCGGAGGCCCTTCATCCGGCAAGGACGACTTGATCGAGGCTGTTCACGCAGCCGGAATCCCCTGCATGACCGAGGAACCCGGTCGGGAGATCTATCGCAAGCACCGCGAGCGCCTGGGCCGGCACCTGCGCCGGGAGGACCGACGCGAGTACTCCTTGGACGTGCTCGAGGCGTTCATCGCCGAGTACACCAGCCACAAACAGGGCATCAGGTTCTACAACCGGGGCATACCGGATGGTTTCGGCTGGGAAGGATTCTTCGGGTTGCGGCCCACCCCGCAGCTGGAGGAGGCCACGCGGCTCTATCGCTATGACGCGGTCTTTGTGCTCGACCCGTTGGACACCTTTGAGGACCCCGACGACATCGTCTGGGCCAAGGACCGGGAAATCCGCCGCGTTCACGAGCTGATCGTGCAGGGCTACTACGACACCGGCTACGAACCAGTGTTCGTCGCCCCCGACTCCGCCGCCGCACGGCTGGACCTCATCTGCGCCAACCTGCGCCTGCCCAAACCCAGTCGAGGAGCGTGACCACAATGGCCGCACCGAATCGCACTGCACCGAATCGCGCTGGGAGACCGTCGTTGCTGCTGTCGCCGAACAGCGTGCTGGCAAACGCGCTGCTGCGCACCATTGATGTCCTCCGGCCCCGCGTGCATGCAGCGCGACCGGCGCGGATCGAGTTCGTGGTTGGCACCCAGATCAACGGCGCGCCACACCTCGGGACGAACCTGGTGCAGACTGCCGCGTTCCTGATCGCCAAGACCGCCCGCCGCGAGTTCTCCATTGACACCGTTGTCCGCTTCGGCGCACTGGACAACGCCCCACACGAGGTCGTACTCGACCCCGAGACGCACCACGCCTACCAGCAGTCTTACTATCACGCGCTGGGTAAGGACCAGGTCGCCGCGCTGATCGACACCTACTACAGCGAGTTTTTCAATTCCCTGTCCGAGGCCACCGACACCGATTACGCGGTGGAGACTTATACAGACCAGCAGGCCACCCCCGGGTTCCGCGCGGAGTTCCTGCGCACCCTGGATCGGCTGGAAAATCTCGGCTGGTGGATGGCGCCCTCACACGGCACCGTGCACATCCGCATTCCGTGTCCCGAGTGCGGGTGGGCAAAAAAGCGCGCCGACCGAACTAAGGTCGCCCGCCTCGACGAGGACGGCGCCACGTTCACCGCGGTCTGCCTCGATCACGGCACCTATGAGACCCACATCGACCCCGAGGACGACCAGCCATACCTCGACCTCGCCACCCTTTATCGCAACCTGGTCAAGGAACGCGCGTTTGGTCGGGACGGCGACACGCTGCACGTCATGATGAAGGGCGGCGACTGGGCCTTCGGCTGCCAACTCGTCGACGGCGCACTGGGCGCACTCGCCACCCCCGCAGCGCAGATGCCGACGCGGATCTTCACGCCCCAGGTGCTCGCGCCGACCGGGGCGAAGCTGTCCAAGTCGTTGCTGCGTGAAGAGGGCAAAGGCACCCTACCTCCCGACGTCGAGCCCTGGATGCTCGACACCACCGCCTGGCCCGACGGCACCGACAATTACGTCGATGCCCTGGTCTGGCTAGTCAGCGAACTGCTCACCGATCCCAAACACTTCTTCCGTTCGTTCACCGTCAAAGAGCTCGGCCGACTGATGACCGCACGCCCCACCGAACCCGCCGTCCGCGCCCACGAGATGGGCATCTACAAGCGCTACTTCGACCTCATCGCCACCGGCCGCAAGACCACCGAAATCCGGGTTAACGACTCCAGTCGCAAAAAGATTAAGGAAGGCTCGCTGATCCGGTTCCGCTGCCAAGGTGATCAGGTCCTCACGCGCGTCACCCGCATCGTCCGATACACCAGCTTCGACGAGATGTTCGACCACGAATCCGTCACCTCGGTCAACCCACTTGCCACCCGCGACGAGCAGCTGGCCAACATCCGCCAGATCTATCCACCCGAGCGTGAAGCCCTCGGCGTCCTGGCCATTGGCATCGAACTGGTCGACCCACCACGGAAAACTCCAGCTGTCAGCGGCTGGTGACAGCTCCTTACCGACGCGCCAGGTCACGCCAGACGGTGACGTAGGGTCGAAACCATGCAGCCCTGGACGTCCACCCCGGTTCCGCGGCTACCCGGCCACGGCCGGCCGTTGCGGTTGCACGACACCGCGGCCGGCCAGATCCGACCCACCGCACCGGACAAAACCGCACGGATGTACGTCTGCGGGATCACTCCCTATGACGCCACCCACCTCGGGCACGCGGCCACCTACCTGGCCTTCGACCTGGTCAACCGGTACTGGCGCGACGCCGGACACGATGTCCACTACGTGCAGAACGTCACCGACGTCGATGATCCGCTGCTCGAGCGGGCGCGCCGCGACCAGGACGACTGGATCGTGCTCGGGATGCGCGAGACCGCGCTGTTCCGCGAAGACATGGAGTCGCTGCGGATACTGCCACCGCGGGACTTCGTCGGCGCCGTCGAAGCGATCGGCGAGATCATCGAGGTGATCGGCAAGCTGCTCGCCTCCGGCGCCGCCTACCGGGTCGAGGACGCCGCACATCCGGACATCTACTTCGACCACCAGGCCGCGGCCCACTTCGGATCCGAGTCGGGTTACGACTCCGACACCATGGCCCGGCTGTCCGCAGAGCGCGGCGGGGACCCGGACCGGCCCGGTAAGCGGCACCCGCTTGATGTCCTGATGTGGCGCACCGCCCGCGAGGGCGAGCCGTCCTGGGACTCCGAGCTGGGACCAGGGCGCCCGGGCTGGCACGTGGAGTGCTGCGCGATCGGGCTCAACCGACTGGGCACCGGCTTCGACGTCCAGGGCGGCGGCTCGGATCTGATCTTCCCGCACCACGAGTTCTCCGCGGCTCACGCTGAGGCGCTCACCGGCGAATACCCGATGGCCCAGCACTACGTCCACACCGGGATGATCGGTCTCAACGGCGAGAAGATGTCAAAGTCGAAGGGCAACCTCGTCTTCGTCTCCCGGCTACGCGCCGACGGGGTGGACCCGATGGCGCTGCGGCTGGCGTTGCTGTCCGGGCACTACCGCGCCGACCGCTCCTGGACCACCGGGATGCTCGACGACGCGGTGGCCCGGCTGGCCCGCTGGCGCCACGCCGTCGAGCTGCCCGCCGGGGCACCAGCGCAGGATGTCGTGAGCCGGCTGCGCGCCCACCTGTCCGCCGATCTCGACACCCCTGGTGCCCTCGCCGCGGTCGACGCCTGGGCCGCCGAGACGCTGGCCCGCCGCGGCCGCGACGTCGATGCCCCCGCCCTGCTAAGCACTGCAGTGGACGCCCTGCTCGGCATCGCGTTATGACGTGCTGGCAGAGCGACGTAGTATCTGCCAGCTGTTCAGTAAGGCTGCCTTGACTGGCTGATCTGTGTCATTCATCCTGTCCGAATGACACACGCGAGCGAAGACACGCCGAGAACGGAATTGGTAGCCACGGAGAACGGGCGCGTGGTCATCCCGATCCAGGTGCGCCGCGCCGCGGGGATCGAACCCGGACAGCGGCTGGTGGTCTACGTCGAGGGTGGCCGGGTCGTGATCGAAGAGCGGGGGCATCTGCTCACGCGGGTCCAGGATGAGGCGATCGCCGCCGCCGAGGCGGCCGGGCACGGCGGGAGTGTGGTCGACGAACTGATCGCCGACCGGCGAGCCGAAGCGGCGCGCGAGGCGTCCGAGTGACGGCCGTGCTCGACGCCAGCGCGGTGCTAGCCCTGCTCTACCGCGAACCCGGCCACGACCAGGTCGCCGCCCAACTCGACGGAGCGGTGGTGTCCACCGTGAACTGGTCGGAGATCGTGCAGAAGCTCGAGCAGAAGGCACACCCTTCACCCGTTGCGGCGCTCGATGCGCTGCGGGCTTTCGGCGTGTCGGCGCGCCCATTCACTGCGGCCGACGCGGTGCGGGCAGCGCAGCTGTGGCCCGCGACCCGCAGCGCGGGACTATCCCTCGGCGACCGGGCGTGCCTCGCTGTCGCGGCCGGCATCCCTGACGGCGTCGCGGTCACCGCCGATCGCTCATGGGGCACGCTAGACCTCGGGATCACCGTGCAACTCATCCGCTGAAGGACAGCGCTACGCGCTGCCCGCCGACTAATGTCGCGACGATGGACGCCGCTGTGGATAACCCGTGAGTGGCGATGCGAGCCCTGACTCGCATCGCCACTCACGGGCGCCGCAGGCGCACGGCTCACTCGCCGACGTGGTGCCCTCGCTGCTATCCGGTTTGGGGGTAGCCGGGTTCGCTGATCGGTTCGGGCTCAAGCCGGCACGCGGGGTCTGCCTGCTGCTTGTCGACGGCCTCGGGTGGCACTCGCTACGGGACCATCCCGCCGACGCGCCATTTCTCACGTCGTTGGCCGACGGCAGTGAACCGATAACGGCCGGTTTCCCCGCGACGACTGCGGCCAGCGTGGCCACGATCGCAACTGGCATGCCGGTGGGCCAGCACGGAATCGTCGGCTACACCTTCGCCACCCCCGAAGGTGATCTGCTCAACGCGTTGAGCTGGCACACCCACGGCGGTGGCAGTCGCGTGGATCTCCGGGAGCGGTTCGTCCCGGAGGACATCCAGCCGCGACTCACGGCGCTGCAACGCGCCGAAGCCGCCGGAGTACGGGTAACCCTGGCGGTTCCTCACGCACATCGGGACACGGGTCTGAACCGTGCGGTGCTCCGGGGCGCGGACTTCCAGGGCGTGCACGCCCTGGGGGACCTGGCCGCCTGCGCACTGGCAGCGGTGTCGGGCAGCCAGCCGAGCTTGTGCTACGCCTACCACGGCGACCTGGACCTGCTCGGCCACGTCTACGGCGTCGGATCGCTGCCGTGGCGGCTGCAACTCGCCCAGATCGACAAGCTGGCCGCCGCGGTCGCTGAAGGATTACCTCCGGGCGCCGCGCTCGTGGTGATCGCTGACCACGGCATGGTGACGGTGACCGAAGAGGGCCGACTCGACTTTGACACCGAGCCGTCGCTGCAGGCCGGGGTGCGATTGCTGGGCGGAGACCCGCGCGCCCGGTACGTCTACACCGAGCCGGGCGCCACCGACGATGTGCGCGCGGCCTGGCGTGAGCTGATCGGGGATCGAGCGTGGATCCGCACCCGCGACGAGGCCATCGCGGAAGGATGGTTCGGTTCGGTCGTCGAGCCCCACATCCGCGACCGCATCGGTGACCTCGTCGTCGCCGCCCGCACCGACTTCGCCATCGTGACGTCCCGCGTCACACCCAGGCTGAGCCAGCTGATCGGCCACCACGGCTCCCTGACCGCCGACGAACAGCTGGTGCCCCTGCTAGTGCACAACCCGGACTGACAACGATCACCACGAGCTGATCATCCTCTATCGCGTACACCACGCGGTAGTCCCCAACCCGAATGCGCCACAGGTCATTCGCACCGACCAGCTGAGTGGCACCGGGGGTGGCCGGGGATCATCTGCCAAATGCGGCAAGCTTGCGCAGCACTCGCGCACGGATCTTGCCATCGAGCCGATCGAGCTCTTTCTTCGCGGGCCGCTCGAGCTCGACTGCATAGCGGCCGCTCACCGAGCATCTACATCCGGATACGCAGCGAGGTCATCGGCGTATTCCGCCAACACCTCCGACAGTGGGACACGAAGCGCACGGTCAGCCAGCGCAGCACGAGCGGCCCGAATCTCCTCTGCCTCCTCCAGCGCCTCGATAGCCGCAGCCCCCGCCGTCGCGACATCGGTCGGTACCACCGCCGCGATTGGCTCACCATCGCGCATGAGATACACCACCTGGCCGTCGACGGCAGCGTCAATCGCCTCCGCCGGGGCCCCACTATGCGGAGGTAGCTCAAATGAGTGCGCCGCTGTCATGGCTCTAGCATAGGTGCCACGCGGGTGTCTCAGACGTGACCAAGGATCGCGCGTTCGGCTGACTTTGCTCGGCTCGGCGTCGACCGCGCCCAACTCCGCCAGATCGGTGAGGAGCAGTTGGATCACCCGTAGTCGCTGTGTGACCATGGCCGGGTCGAGTCAGCGTGGGGTCATCCGGCCAGCAGTTCTAGGCCTAGCCGACGCAGCCAGTCCGTGTCGAGCCGCTCCATGACAGCGGCGGTCGACGCCCGGGCCCAGATGCCGGGTTCCTCTTCGTGCAGGATGATCGCGCCGACCAGTGCGCGTTCCCGCAGCAGGCGGAGCCTCTCAAGTACTCTCAGCCTCCCGAGCTCAACAGGAGCGCTGTTCTGCCGACCCTGGACAGCGCTCCTGTTGAGCTCGGGAACGACAGCGCTGGTGACGAGTTTCGGGACCGACAGCGCTGTTGGTCAACGGCTGTCGCGGGGGCCTCGGGGGCCTGAGGTGCCGCCGGGGCCACGGCGGCGCAGGTAGCGTTCGAAGTCCGCAGCAATCGCGTCCCCGCTGGCCTCGTGCAACGTGAGCTCGGTGTCGCCGCGCTCCTCCAGCGCCCGCACGTAGCTGGCCACCTCGTCGTCCTCCTCGGCCATCTCGCTGACCGTCGCCTCCCACTCCTCGGACTCCTCGGGCAGCGCGCCGAGCGGGACTTCGAGGTCGAGCACCTCCTCCACCCGGTGCAGTAGCGCCAGGGTGGCCTTGGGGGAGGGCGGGGCGGAGACATAGTGCGGCACCGCCGCCCAGAACGAGATGGCTGGCACTCCGGCCTGCACGCAGGCGTCCTGGAAGATCCCCACGATGCCGGTCGGGCCCTCGTACTTGGAACGCTCCAGCTTGAACCGGGCGGCCGAGGCAGCGTCGTAGGCAGTGCCGGTGACGGGCACTGGCCGGGTGTGCGGGGTGTCGGCGAGCAGCGCGCCGAGCGTCACCACAGTGGTGATCTCCAGGTCCGTGACGTGGCGCAGCAACTCATCGCAGAACGATCGCCAGCGCATGTTCGGTTCGATACCGTGCACGAGCACCACGTCGTAATCGGCCCCGGGCGGCCGGCATACCGATAGTCGGGTGGTGGGCCACTCAACGCGCCGAGTGATCCCGTCGACCAGTTTGGTGGTCGGCCTGGTGACCTGGAAGTCGTAATAGTCCTCGGGATCAAGCTCGGCCAGCGGCGTCGCGTCCCAGCTCAGCTGCAGGTGCTCGATCGCGGTGCTAGCGGCGTCCCCGGCGTCGTTCCAGCCCTCGAAGGCGGCTACCAACACCGGCGAGGTGAGCTGGGGCAGCAGCGAATCCGAGTCGCTGCCGGGGGTGTCCGGATAGGTCACCGCGCTAGCCTACGGCTCTTGGGAGCCGCTGGCCGCCACGCGATACCCACGAGAGCCCGATATCGCTGCTCTAGGCTGCATCTCATGGCCCTGTTATCGCTGCCCGACGTCCTGGCGCAACGTGTTCTGGGCGCAGATGGGGCGATGGGCACGATGTTGCAGTCGGTCGCGCTGAGCCTGGATGACTTCGCCGGCTTGGAGGGCTGCAACGAGATTCTCAACGCTGAGGGCTACCCGGAAGCGAAGTACTCCAATGCGTGAGGGCTCGATGAAGACGTTCGACGAGCTGTTCGCCGAGCTCACCGACCGGGCCACGACCCGACCGGTTGGCTCGGGCACGGTAGCGGCGCTGGACGACGGGGTGCACGCCCAGGGTAAGAAGGTGCTTGAGGAGGCTGGCGAGGTGTGGATCGCCGCCGAGCACGAGTCCGACGAACGCCTGGCGGAGGAGATCTCGCAGCTGCTCTACCGGGTGCAGGTGCTCATGCTCGGCCGCGGGATCAGCACCACCGACGTCTACCGCTACCTGTGAGGTGCCGATGAACTCGATGAACGGCGGTGACGGGATGCTGCGGGTCGCGTTGCCCAGCAAGGGAACGCTCGCCGCACCCGCCTCGGAGATGCTGGTCGAAGCGGGTTACCGGCAACGGCACGACGCCAAGGATCTGGCCGTCATCGACACCGCCAACGACGTGGAGTTCTTCTTCCTCCGACCCAGAGACATCTCGGTCTATGTGGGTTCCGGCGAGCTGGATCTCGGGATCACCGGCCGGGATCTGGTGCTGGACTCCGAGGCTCCGGTCACCGAGCGGCTCGCGCTCGGCTTCGGCGGGTCCACCTTCCGCTATGCCGCACCGGTCGGCCGGGACTGGAAGGTCGATGATCTGGCGGGCCTGCGGGTCGCCACCGCCTACCCCCGGCTGGTTCACGCGGACCTGGCCCGCCACGGGGTGCGCGTCACCCTGATCCAACTCGACGGTGCGGTGGAGATCTCGGTGCAGCTTGGAGTGGCGGATGCGATCGCAGACGTGGTCGGCTCCGGACGCACCCTGCGCCAACACGGTCTGGTGGCCTTCGGTGACCCGATCTGCTCCTCGGAGGCCGTGCTCGTGGAGCGGTCCGGCGCGGCGCCAACGCCGGAACGGGCGCAGCTCATCGCACGCCTGCAGGGCGTCGTCTTCGCCCAGCAGTACCTGATACTCGACTACGACTGCCCCCGCACCCTGCTGGACGAGGCGATCGCCATCACGCCCGGGCTGGAGTCACCGACGCTGGCTCCGCTGGCCGATCCCGAGTGGGTCGCGGTTCGGGCGATGGTGCCCCGCCGGGACGCCAACCGGATCATGGACGAGCTCTCCGCCCACGGTGCCAAGGCCATCCTGGCCAGCGACATCCGCTCCTGCCGGTTGTGAGATCCCTACTCCGCCCGGTCGCGTGCGGTCTCGGCGCCCCGCGCCGGCGGGGTCCGGCCAGCCCGGGTAAGGGGGCACAGTGCCGCCGAACGCCGGGCAGCGTGACTTGTGATCGCACCAGTCGCACAGCCGGCTAGGGCTCGGGCGGAAGTCACCTGTGTGGGCGGCGCGCCGGATCGCTGACCAGATCGCGACGAGGGTCCGCTCGAAGCGAACCAGCTCCGCCTCATCAGGGGTGTAGCTCAACGCCTGGCGATCAGCCAGGTACAGCAGCCGCAGCTGGCGTGGCACCACCCCGCGGATACGCAGCAGAACCAGCGCGTAGAACTTCATCTGGAACAGTGCCTTGGCCTCGAAGAGCTCCCGCGGTGCGGCACCGGACTTGTAATCCACCACGCGGATCTCCCCGGTGGCAGCGACGTCGAGCCGGTCGATGTATCCCCGCAATAGCAGCGGTTCGCCGTCCCCGGCGTCACTCGCCGCCAGCTCCGCCTCCACCAGCAGCTCGCAAGCCTCGGGCACGACCAGCCGGGGATCCTCCAGCGCGAAGTAGGCCTCGACCAGCGCACGCGCCGAATCGAGCCACTCGGCGAGCTCCGGATCCCCGGCACCGGCGAACAGCTCGCCCAGCTCCGGGCTGGCGGCCAGCACATCACGCCAGGCGGGATCGACCAGCTCACGCCCGGCCTCGGGGTCTCGCTGGGCGGGGGACAGCGCGAAGAGCCGCTCCAGCACGGTGTGCACCACGGTGCCGCGGACCTGCAACCGGCTCGGTGTCTCGGGCAGCCGGTCGACCGCCCGGAACCGGTACAGCAGCGGGCACTGCTTGAAATCCGCCGCCCGCGACGGTGACAGGGCCAGCCGCCTGGGTCTCGCCGAGGTCACTGCGGGCAGGGTCTCCGTCATGGCTCGCAGGGTAGGGGAGCCCCCCGACAGCGGCGAACCCACGACAGCGCCGTGCAGCCGCCCGGGCACCGATCTGTCACCATGACCGTCTGTGACTGGAGCTAGCGGGCCTTTCCAACCCGGCGAGCGGGTGCAGCTCACCGACCCCAAAGGACGCCGGCACACCGTTGTGCTGGAGCCCGGGGCGCAGTTCCACACCCACCGCGGTGCGGTCGCCCACGACGACCTGATCGGGCTTCCCGAAGGCAGCGTCGTCACCTCCGCCGCGGGGACGCACTACCTCGCGTTGCGCCCGCTACTGCCCGACTACGTGCTATCCATGCCCCGCGGAGCGCAGGTGATCTATCCCAAGGATGCCGCCCAGATCCTGATGTGGGGCGACATCTCCCCCGGTGCGCGGGTGCTCGAGGCCGGCGCCGGCTCGGGGGCGTTGACCTGCTCGCTGCTCCGCGCGGTCGGGGACCGCGGCAGCGTGATCTCCTACGAGACGCGCGCGGATCACGCCGAGTATGCGGCGCGTAACGTCGAGCGGTTCTTCGGGACGGTGGTGCCGAACTGGCAGCTCAGGGTGGCCGACCTGGCTACCCACCCGGCCGATCAGCCGGTGGACCGCGTGGTGTTGGACATGCTCCACCCGTGCGAGCCGCTGCCCGCGGTGTCCGCGGCGCTGGTTCCCGGTGGCGTGCTCACCGTCTACGTGGCCACCACCACCCAGCTCTCCCGCATCACCGAGGCGCTGCGGGAAGCCGGCTGCTACACCGAGCCACAGGCCTGGGAGACGCTGCTGCGGCCCTGGCACGTGGTCGGGCTCGCGGTTCGCCCGGAGCACCGGATGGTCGCGCACACCGCGTTCCTGCTCACCGCACGGCGGTTGGCACCGGGCGCCGTGGCGCCCACCCCGCAGCGCCGGCCCAGCCGGTCCAACCGGCGTCTGTAGTTGCGCGTCGCCCGGAGTTGGTCTGCGGTTAACTGACGGTTCTGGCTCACCGTCCCGTACCGTTGTGGTCTCGGAGAACCATGCGGGAGGAGGTGCCTCGTGCCGCACGACTATTCCGGCGACCGAGCCGCTGACGGTCGAGACCGCATCGACCCAGCGCTCGCTGCCCAGATCAGGGTCCTTGAGGATGAGGTGACGCTGCTGCGTCGTCGGCTGACCGAGTCCCCCCGGCATTTCCGGTTGCTGGAGGAGCGCCTCGCCGAGGCCTCCGCGTCGGTGAGCCAGCTCACTGAGCGCAACGCCAAACTGGTGGAGACGCTGCGGGAGGCCCGCGGCCAGCTCCTCGCGCTGCGCGACGAGGTCGATCGGCTGGCTCAGCCGCCCAGTGGCTACGGCGTGTTCCTCGCCTGCTTCGACGACGGCTCGGTGGACGTGTTCACCTCCGGACGGCGGATGCGAGTGGCGGTGTCGCCGGCCGTCGAGATTCCACAGCTACGCCGCGGGCAGAGCGTGCGGCTCAATGAGGCGCTGACCGTGGTGGAGGCGGGCACCTTCGAGTTGACCGGTGAGGTGTGCGCCTTGCGCGAGGTGCTCAGCTGCGGCCTGCGGGCGTTGGTCCTCGGACATGCCGACGAAGAACGCGTGGTGTGGCTGGCCGACCCGCTGCTGCCGGGCCCGGACAACCCCGATGCCGTACCGCTCAAGCCGGGGGACTCGCTGCTGGTGGACACCAAGGCGGCGTACGCCTACGAGCGGGTACCCAAGGCGGAGGTCGAGGATCTCGTGCTGGAGGAGGTTCCCGACGTCGGGTACGAGGACATCGGCGGCCTGGCCAGCCAGATCGAGCAGATCCGCGACGCCGTCGAGCTGCCGTTCCTGCATGCCGACCTGTTCCGCGAATACGAGCTGCGCCCGCCCAAGGGCGTGCTGCTCTACGGTCCTCCCGGATGCGGTAAGACTCTGATCGCCAAGGCGGTGGCCAACTCGTTGGCCAAAAAAGTGGCTCAGGTGCGCGGGGACATTGAGGCCAAGAGCTACTTCCTCAACATCAAGGGTCCCGAGCTGCTCAACAAGTACGTCGGGGAAACCGAGCGGCATATCCGACTGATCTTCCAGCGGGCCCGGGAGAAGGCGTCGGAGGGCACCCCGGTCATCGTGTTCTTCGACGAGATGGACTCGATCTTCCGCACCCGCGGGTCGGGCGTGTCCTCCGACGTCGAGACCACGATCGTGCCGCAGTTGCTCAGTGAAATCGATGGGGTAGAGGGATTGGAGAACGTCATCGTCATCGGTGCCTCCAACCGCGAGGACATGATCGATCCGGCGATCCTGCGCCCGGGACGGCTCGACGTGAAGATCAAAATCGAGCGGCCGGACGCCGAGGCGGCCAGGGACGTGTTCTCCAAGTACCTGACGACGACGCTACCGCTGCACGCCGACGACCTGGCCGAATTCGGGCTGGACCGCAAGGCCTGCATCCAGGCGATGATCCAGGGCACCGTCGAACGGATGTACGCCGAGAGCGAAGAGAACCGTTTCCTGGAGGTCACCTATGCCAACGGGGACAAGGAAGTCCTCTACTTCCGGGACTTCAACTCCGGCGCGATGATCCAGAACATCGTCGACCGGGCGAAGAAGAAGGCCATCAAGGCGGTGCTGGAAACCGCACAGCCGGGATTACGGATGACTCACCTGCTCGACTCGATCGTCGACGAGTTCGCCGAGAACGAGGACCTACCCAACACCACGAACCCGGACGACTGGGCGCGGATCTCGGGTAAGAAGGGCGAGCGGATCGTCTACATCCGCACCCTGGTCACCGGCAAGAACGCCGACTCCGGTCGAGCTATCGACACCGCCACCAACACCGGCCAGTACCTGTAGGACGGCAGTAACCGTCAACGCTCGATCTTGGGCCAGTGCAGACCTACGTACGGCTCGGGGTTAGCGGCTGCCCAGTGATCCAGCGCCTCAGCTAGGTGCACGTCCATTCCGCGCTGCGGCAAGTGCGATTTCAGCACGCATACGACGATGATGTCGTGCTCAGCGGCGAAATCCTTGACGTTCTCCGTCACCAAGGCTCGACCCTCCCGGGCCGCAGCGGCGGCGACTTCCCGGTCCGGGCGGGCGTTGACACCGAGGTCCCGGACTCCAACGGCGTCGTGACCGCGCTCGACCAGGCGAGGGCAGATCTCCGGAGGAAACATCCCATCGATGAGAAAACGCATCTCTCATGACGCCAGTAGGCTCGCGCGCTGCTCGGCGAGGTGACGCGCCTGCTCGGCCGCCGCGTCGTTGGCGGCGACCTGCTCGTCGATGGCATCCCGGTGCGCAGCCGCAAAATCGATGGCAATGCGGATGTGCCGGGAGTGCAGTCCGAACTGCTCAGCCAGCGCTGCGACCCGCTCCTCGGCGCCGCCAGCGGTGTAGCGCAACGCCGAGATGATCTCCCACACGTCAGGTCCGACCGCCAGCGCAGCGCGCCGTCCAGTCGACCCATCGCGGTATACGATGCCCGGGTACTGCAGGGTGTCCAGCCCCTCAGTCACTAGGCGCTCCAGCAGCGCCCGCTCCGCGGTTCCTTCGGCGACGGCTCGAGCTTCCAGCCGCGCTTTGACCGTCGGGTCAATGCGATATGACGTCGCTCGTGAGGCAACCATCACGACACCTCCAATACTTCACTGTACCGCAGGTGTAGTTCTGCAGGTCAGCTCACCAGCACGGCTTCGATGTCCAGGGAGATCTGGACGGTGTCGCCGATCACCACGCCGCCGCCGTCCAGCGGCAGCTCGGTGTCGATCCCGAAGTCCTTGCGGTTGATCTTCGCGGTGCCGGACAAGCCGACCCGGGTGCCGCCGAAGGGGTCCGGGCCGAAACCCGTGAGCTCGACGGTGAGGGGTACCTCACGGGTGATGCCATGCACGGTCAGCTCGCCGTCGACAACCAGGTCGTCCCCGTCGCGACGGACCCCGGTCGACCGGTATGTCATGGTGGGGAAGTCTGCTGCGTGCAGGAAGTCAGCTGATCGGATGTGCTCGTCACGCTGCACGTTTCCGGTGTCGAAGCTGTTGACGTCGATCTCGGCGGTCACCGATGAGTCGAGCAGGTCCGCACCGGTGACCAAACGCCCGGAGACGCCGTTGAAGCGGCCCCGCACCTTGCTGACCATCATGTGGCGGACGGAGAACGACACGTTGGAGTGCGCAGCGTCGATGTCCCAGGTGCCGGCGACATACCCGGCAATCGCGACCGTAGCAGCGGTCATGGTGAACCCTCCGTAGTCATAGTGTCCCGCGCGGTCTGGCGCAAGGGAGGCATACCCGGGTAACAACTTGAACATTCAAATATTTCCGATCTGTGATGCAGCCCACGGTGTGGCCGTGTTCGGCGGCCCGTTGCCCGGTGGGACCGGGCCGGCTGGACTGCGGGCACGTACGCTGCGGATATGCGCCGGATCATCGGGACCGAGGTGGAGTACGGCATCTCAGTGCCCGGGGACAGCACTGCCAACCCGGTCCTGACCTCGACTCAAGTTGTGTTGGCCTATGCCGCGGCCGCCGAGGTGCCGCGAGCCAAGCGAGCCCGGTGGGACTATGAGGTGGAGTCCCCGCTGCGCGACGCCCGTGGGTTCGACCTGGGCGTGCCCGGAATCGCGCAGCCTGATCCGGAACTGGACGATCTGGGCGCGGCGAACGTCATCCTGACCAACGGCGCCCGGCTCTACGTCGACCACGCACACCCGGAGTTCTCCGGCCCCGAAGTCACCAACCCGCGCGACGCGGTGATCTGGGACAAGGCCGGTGAGCGGATCATGGAAGAAGCCGCGTTGCGTGCCCGCACGGTGCCCGACCAACCGCCCTTTCAGCTGTACAAGAACAACGTCGATGGCAAGGGCGCCTCCTACGGCACCCACGAGAACTATCTGATGTCGCGCTCCACGCCGTTCACGCTGGTCATTGCCGGGTTGACTCCGTTTTTCGCCTCCCGTCAGGTGTTCTGCGGGTCGGGTCGGGTGGGCATCGGTCCGGCGGGGGAGCACCCCGGCTTCCAGCTGTCCCAGCGGGCGGACTACATCGAGGTCGAGGTCGGGTTGGAGACCACCCTCAAGCGCGGCATCATCAACACCCGGGACGAGCCGCATGCCGACGCCGACAAGTACCGGCGGCTGCACGTCATCATCGGTGACGCCAACCTCGCCGAGTACTCCACCTACCTCAAGGTCGGTACCACAGCGCTGGTGCTGGATCTGATCGAAGCCGGCGAGCGCTTCGACGACCTGCGCCTGGTCGATGCGGTGCGAGCTGTGCACACGATCAGTCGCGATCCCTCCCTGAAGGCGACGGTGGAGGTGGCCGGTGGTCGCCACCTCACCGGCCTGGATCTGCAGCGCGCCTACCACGAGCGGGTCGCGCGGTTCTTCGCGCGAGACGGCGGCCCGGATGGCACGACCGATGACAGTGCCGATATCGCCCAACAGGTGCTGAGCACCTGGGGTGAGGTGCTCGACGCGCTCGCGCGGGACCCGACGGAGTGCGCCGACCGGCTGGACTGGCCGGCCAAGCTCCGGCTCCTCGAGGGCTACCGAGCTCGGGACGGCCTGGGATGGGCCTCCCCGCGACTGCAGCTGGTGGATCTGCAGTACTCCGACGTGCGGATGCACAAGGGTTTGTACAACCGGCTGGTTGCCCGTGGCTCGATGAAGCGGCTGGTTACCGAGGAGGAGGTGCGTGCAGCCATCACCCGGCCACCGGAGGACACCCGCGCGTACTTCCGCGGTCGGTGTCTGGAGCGCTACGCCACCGAGGTGGCTGCCGCATCGTGGGATTCGGTGATCTTCGATCTCGGCCGCGAGTCGCTGGTGCGGATACCGACGCTGGAACCGCTGCGGGGTACCCGCGCGCACGTCGGCGCCCTGCTGGACGCCTCGGCTACGGCTTCGGAGCTGGTGGCGGCGCTCACCCGAGGCTGATCGTCCGGCTGGCCGGCAGTGTTTGTCGATGCTGGTGGGTACTGGTTGTCGGTGTTGCTGGGTACTGTTTGGGCAGAGACAACTCGGTCCGGGAGGCGAAATGTCCCAGGAGAAGGTGCAGCGCCAAGGCGGCGGCGACGACGACGAGACGAACGACGGTGCGCCAGCTGGTCAGGAACGTCGGGAGAAGCTCGGCGAGGACGTGGACGCGATCCTTGACGAGATCGACGATGTGCTCGAAGAGAACGCCGAGGACTTCGTCCGAGCCTATGTCCAAAAGGGCGGCCAGTGACAGGCCACCTGAGCGGTCCAGGCATCATGTTGTCCTACAGCGGGTAACTGGAACACTACAGACTGGTATACGCCCAAGACTGGGTGAAGACCCACACTGGGTTAAGACACAGTGCGACAACGGGAGCTAGGAGACGATCACAGCCGATGGACCAGTCCTCGGTCGGACGCTACCCGGGCGCAGCTCTGCCGGCGTCGTACTTCATGGTGGGCAGCTCGTCGTTCACCGATTTTCTCGCTGCGACGTCCCCTGAGCTGTTGCCCGGACGCGGGGTGAGCGGAGCGGGCACTGTGCCGGCTGGCGCTGAACCGGTGGTCAGCCGGCATGGCACGACCATCGTGGCGGCCGTCTTCCGCGGCGGCGTGCTCATCGCGGGGGACCGTCGCGCGACGGCCGGCAACCTGATAGCCCAGCGCGACATGGAGAAAGTGTTCGTCGTCGACGACTACTCCGCGGTGGGTATCGCCGGGACGGCTGCTGTCGCGGTGGAGATGGTGCGATTGTTCGCCGTCGAACTGCAGCACTACGAGAAGATCGAGGGGGTGCAGCTGACTCTGGACGGCAAGGCGAACAGACTGGCCGGCATGGTTAGGGGCAACCTTGAAGGTGCCATGCGGGGGCTGGCGGCGGTGCCGCTGTTCGTCGGCTACGACCTTGATGCGACCGACCCGGACCGGGCCGGTCGGATCGTCTCCTATGACGTCGTCGGCGGCCGGTACGAAGAGACGCTCGGTTACCACTCGGTGGGCTCAGGTTCGTTGTTCGCCCGCTCATCGATGAAAAAGCTCCATGATCCGATGATGGAAATCGACGCCGCCGTCCGGGTCGCCATGGAGGCTCTCTACGACGCCGCCGACGACGACAGCGCGACCGGGGGCCTGGATCCGGTCCGCCGGATCTACCCCGTGGTGGTCACGGTGACCGCGGGGGACGGGGCCGTCCGGATGTCCGACGAGCAGGCCGGTCAAGTCGCCGATCAGGTGGTGGAAGCCCGCAAACGCAAACCCGGTGGCTGACGCTACCTGTGCCCTTCCCGCTGGATCCTTCTCACCCAGGAGTTCGCGCTGTGACGATGCCGTTCTACGCCTCGGTCGAGCAGGTCATGCGCGACCGGTCGGAGCTCGCCCGCAAGGGTATCGCGCGGGGTCGCGGTGTCGTCGTCCTCAGTTACTCCCGCGGCGTGCTGTTCGTCGCCGAGAACCTGTCCACCGCGCTGCACAAGGTCTCGGAGATCTACGATCGCATCGGCTTCGCGGCCGTCGGCCGGTACAACGAGTACGAGAACCTGCGCCAAGCCGGTATCCGGCACGCCGATGTCCGCGGCTACTCCTACGACCGGCGTGATGTGACCGGACGCGCCCTGGCCAACGCCTATGCCCAGACTCTCGGCACGATCTTCTCGGAACAGCACAAGCCCTTCGAGGTGGAGCTGTGCGTGGCCGAAGTGGGCACCGACCCGGGCTCCGATCAGCTTTATCATTTGACCTACGACGGTTCGATCGTCGATGCGCCGGACTTCGTCGTGATGGGCGGCCAGGCTGACGTCATCTCCACGGCGCTCAAGGAATCCTTCCGGCAGGACATGGACACCGCCGAGGCCGTCGCCGCCGCGGTGGCCGCCCTGAGCTCGGTCTCCACCAGCGTCAACGGGGCCGGCACCCGCACTCTGGGAGTCGGCCAGCTCGAGGTCGCGGTCTTGGACCGGTCCCGTCCGCGCCGGGCCTTCCGCCGCATCACCGGGGCCGCTCTCACAGCACTGCTCGCCAGCACGGACATCCCGCCCGCTGAAACTGGGCCCGACGAGGACGCGGGCGATGCGACACCGGCAGAGACAGCCACCGAGGGCGACGGTGCCAACGGTGAGCCCAGCGCCGGCATCTGACTCCGCTGTCGCTCAGCGCTCCGGATCCGGCCGGTACACCTTCAGCGCGGCGGGTTGGGTGAAGAACCGGAACCTGCTGCCCTCGGCGATGACCTCACCGTCGGTGGCCAGCGCCGGCGGTCGCCCGAGGACCTCGACCTGCAGCTCGGCACACTCGCGCTGGACGTAGGTGTGACTCTGCTGCAAAGCTCCGGCCAGCGCCCCGATGATGAACCGGGTTCGGGACCACCGCACGTCGGCGCGGACGTAACGGACGTCGAGCAGTCCGGCATCCAGCCGGTGTCGGGCCGCGGCGGCGAAACCGCGAGGCCGGTAGAGCCCGTTGCCCACGAACACCAGCCACACCTTCCGGGGAATGCCGTCGATGCGCACCACCAGCGGATCCGCTTGCCTGAGCACCCGGATCAGGGCGAGTGCGGCCGCCGGCCATTTGCCCCAGCGGGCTTCCCCGCGCTCGCGCAGCTGTACCAGGTCCGGGTATCCGCCGAGGCTCGCGGTGTTGAGGAACGAATGTGGCGGCGCGTCATCGATCCGCACCGCGCCCAGGTCCACGGCCATCGCGCTGCCGTCGCGCACCGCCTCGACGACGTCAGACAGCTCAGTCACCCCGATATCACGGGCGAAGTGGTTCAGGGTGCCGGCCGGCACCACCACCAGTGGCAACCCCCGGCTGGCGGCCACCGCCGCGACCGCTTCCACCGTGCCGTCGCCGCCAGCGACTCCGAGTGCACGCACCGGCCGTTCGGTCGCGTCCAGTTCCGCCTCCAACTGCTTGGCCAGATCGCCATCAGGTTCGGCGAACAGCTGCAGGGCCGCCGGCCAGGCAGCGGCCAGCTCCGCACCGGGGTCCTCACCTTCAGTTCCGGCGCCGGGGTTGATCATCACGACCAGCCCCTCACCGTCAGGCAGCGCGGGCACGTGCGCCCGGTGGTTGCTCTCGGCGGACTCGCCTATCCGCAGCGGCCACCACCGCCGGGTGATCAGCGCGATACCGGTGCCCATCAGCATCCCGGCGGCCACGTCGGAAGGCCAGTGCGCTCCGGTATGCACCCGGGAGTAGGCCACCGCTGCCGCGACCGGAGCCACCGCCAGCCCCACCACAGGGCTTTCCATCGTCACTGCGGTGGCGAATGCCGCCGCCGACGCCGCGTGGCCGGACGGGAATGACGAGGACTTCGGATGGTGGCGCAGGGCCAGCCGACGCGCCACGGGGAGGGTCTCGTAGGCCGGTCGCCGGCGCGGCGTCAAGGGTTTGGCCAAAGCGTTGATGGTGAAACTGGCCCCCCCGATCGCCGCCACACCGCGGTACGCCGCGCGCCGGGTGGCCCCCTTGCGGGTGGCCAGCACCGCGGCCGCCGCGAACCACAGCAGGCTGTGGTTCGCGGCCGTGGTGAGCCCTCTGAAGCCGGCGTCGGCGGGCCAGCGCGGGATGACCGCGCTGCGGCGCACCAGCTCGCGGTCGACCCGGTTGATCTCCTGCGCTACTTTGCGCAACCAGTCCTGCACCGTTACAGCTTAAGTGAGCCCGTACGGAGGGCCTGCAAGACGGCCCCGGCGGCCTAGGGTGGAAGGCATGCAGCGGCGGATCTTCGGCATTGAGACCGAGTTCGGGGTTACCTGCACCTTCCACGGCCAGCGCAGGTTGTCGCCGGATGAGGTGGCCCGCTACCTGTTTCGCCGGGTGGTCTCGTGGGGTCGCTCATCCAATGTCTTTTTGCGCAACGGCTCCCGGCTCTACCTCGACGTGGGCTCACATCCGGAGTACGCCACCGCCGAGTGCGACAACCTGGCTCAGCTGGTGACCCACGATAAAGCCGGCGAACGGATCCTCGAGGACCTGCTGGTCGACGCCGAGCGGCGGCTGGCCGACGAGGGTATCGGCGGGGACATCTTTCTGTTCAAGAACAACACCGACTCCGCGGGCAACTCCTACGGCTGCCACGAGAACTACCTGGTGGGGCGGGCCGGGGAGTTCTCGCGGATCGCCGATGTGCTGCTGCCGTTCCTGGTCACCCGGCAGCTGATCTGCGGCGCGGGAAAGGTGCTGCAGACACCGCGCGGCGCGGTGTACTGCCTGTCGCAGCGGGCCGAGCACATCTGGGAGGGCGTCTCCTCAGCGACGACCCGGTCCCGTCCGATCATCAACACCCGCGATGAGCCGCACGCTGACGCCGAGCGGTATCGCCGCCTGCACGTCATCGTCGGTGACTCGAACATGTCCGAGGTGACCACTTTGCTCAAGGTGGGCACGGCCAACCTGGTCCTGGAGATGATCGAGGAGGGGGTCACGTTTCGCGACTTCACCCTGGACAACCCGATCCGGGCAATCCGCGAGATCAGCCACGACCTCACCGGCCGGCGCGGGGTGCGGTTGGCCGGCGGCCGCGAGGCCTCGGCGTTGGATATCCAACGGGAGTACTACGCGCGCGCCGCGGATCACGTCGCGCAGCGGGGGTCCGATCTGCTGACCGATCGGGTTATGGAGTTGTGGGACCGCACTCTCAATGCTGTGGAACAACAAGATCTCGGCATGATCGATCGTGAGATCGACTGGGCGATCAAGCACCGGCTGGTGGAGCGCTACCGCGCCAAGCATCGGATGGACCTGTCCAACGCCCGGATCGCTCAACTGGACCTTGCCTACCACGACATCCGGCGCGGCCGCGGGCTGTTCGACCTGCTCCAGCGCAAGGCGCTGGTCGACCGGGTAACCGACGACGGCGAGATCGAGGCTGCCAAGGACACCCCGCCGGCCACCACCCGGGCCAAGCTTCGCGGTGACTTCATCGCCGCCGCTCAAGCCGCCGGCCGCGACTTCACCGTCGACTGGGTGCACCTCAAACTCAACGACCAGGCCCAGCGCACCGTGCTGTGCAAAGACCCGTTCCGGGCCGTCGACGAGCGGGTTGAGCGGCTCATCGCTTCGCTATGAGCGCGTGAGCACGTAACAGTGTTCCGGCACTTAACGCCACTCACGAGCGCAGCCGTAGGCTGCCCCCGTGCCTGCTGCCCGCGCCGAGCGTCTGGTCAACCTGGTGCTGTGCCTGCTGTCCAGCCGGCAGTATTTGCCCGCTGAGCGGGTCCGGCGGACTGTGCCCGGTTACGCCGACGCTGCCTCCGATGAAGCGTTCTTCCGGATGTTCGAGCGGGACAAGGCCGAGCTTCGCGAGCTGGGCGTCCCGTTGGAGACCGGGCGGATCCCAGGTTTCGAGGCCGGCGAGGGTTACCGCATCGCGCGCCGAGACTACGAGCTGCCCGATATCGACCTCGAACCCGACGAGGCCGCAGCTGTCGCGCTGGCCGCCCGGCTGTGGGATTCCCCGCAGCTGGCCGGGGCCGCGCACGGCGCGCTGCTCAAACTACGTGCTGCCGGAGTGGAGGTGGACACCGAGCTTTCAGCGGTCGTCCAACCACGGGTGCGGGCCACCGAACCGGCGCTGACCCCGTTGATCTCGGCGGTCCAGGGCGGGCAGGTCGTGACGTTCCCGCACCGCAGGCATCCGGCCGAGCAGCCCACCGCGCGCATCCTCGAACCGTGGGGGGTGGTGTCCTGGCGGGGCCGTTGGTACGTGGTCGGACACGACCGAGACCGGGATGCGATCCGCTGCTTCCGGGTTTCCCGGATCGCCGGTGCGGTGCACGCTATCGGCGCCTCGGGTGCGGTGCAACGCCCACCGGGAGTGGACCTGCTGAAGATCGTGGCGGGTTCCGCGGAACCGCCGACGGCGGCGCAAACTGCCCGGCTGTGGCTCGCGGACGGGCGCGCTTACGGCCTGCGCCGGCGCGCGACGGTGCTGGGCAAGATGACTCTGGAGGGCGTGGCGGGCGACGTCGTCACGCTCGAGCTGCCGGGCTATGACGTCGCCGCCCGGTGGATAGCCGGGCTGGGACCGGACGCCGTAGTGCTGGAGCCCGCGGAGCTGGCTACCGCGGTGCGAGCCCGGCTGTTGGCGGCCGCCGGGAGCGCTGGCTGATGGAGGGCGTCGCGCAGCGGTTGCCCCGGCTGCTGGCCCTGGTGCCCTACCTGCTGGTTCGGCCCGGTGTGCCGATCGAGGAGGTCGCGGCCGACTTCTCGATCACAGTCCCGGTATTGCGCCGTGACCTGGAGTTGCTGTGGATGTGCGGGCTGCCCGGCTACGGGCCGGGTGATCTCATCGACCTGTCCTTCGAGGGCGACACCGTCACCGTCACCTTCGACGCCGGGATGCGCCGCCCGCTGCGCCTGTCAGGTGCGGAGGCGACCGCGCTGGTGGTGGCGCTGCGCGCGCTGGCCGAGACACCCGGCGTGCTCGACGCCGGGTCGGTGCGCCGGGCGCTGGCCAAGATCGAGGCGGCAGCGGGCCAGGCCGACGGCGTGGTGGTTGGCCTGGCCACCCGCGAAGAGGCCGCGCTCAGCGCGGTGCGCGACGCGTTGGATCACCGCCGCGCGCTGCACATCCGCTACTACACCCCGGCCCGGGACACGGTCAGTGAGCGCACCGTGGACCCGATGCGGCTGCTCCTGGTCGAAGGCCGCAGCTACCTGGAAGCCTGGTGCCGCTGGGCCGAGGAAGTGCGGCTGTTCCGGCTGGACCGTATCGAGCACGTCGCGACCCTGGACGAACCGGCGCTGCCGCCACCGCAGGCCCGCCCCACCGACGTATCCGCCGGGCTGTTCCGCGCCCAGCCCGACCAGCAGATCGCCGTGCTCACCCTCGCCCCGGACGCTCGTTGGGTCGCCGAGTACTACCCGGTGGATGAGCTGATCGAGGGCGAAGGGGGAGCCGCAACCGTGCGCATGCGCTACGCCGAGACCGGCTGGATGGTGCGTCTGGTGCTGGGGTTGGGTGCCGACGTCGTGGTCCGGGAACCTCCCGAGCTGGCCGCGGCGGTGGCGCAACGGGCTCTGGCGGCGGTCCGCAGATCCGATCACCTTGCGCCGTCCGACGCGGGCTAACGTCATCGGCGTGGCTTACCTGATCAGCATCGTGCTCGCCGCTGCTTGCGTCGTGGCGCTGTTCCTGATGCTCCTGAGGCTTGCCGGCCCAGCGCGTCGGCTGGCCGAGACGGCGCAGCGAAGCCGCGCTCACCTCGCCGACCGCACCGGCCTGCTCGCCGCACGGGTCGCGGCATTGCGGGTGGCGCTGGACCGGCGACGCCGACGCCGCAACGCCGGATAGCTCCCACCGCGTAGCATCGGTCCTGCACCCAACGCGAGAGAGGAGACCCACGATGGGCATTCCGTCTGGCTGGGAGCTGGTCATCCTGCTTGTGGTCCTGGTCGCGCTGTTCGGTGCGACCAAGCTTCCGACAGCCGCCCGGGCCATCGGGCAGTCCATCCGGATCTTCAAGGCCGAGACCAAATCGGCACGTCCGGAGAACGAGGCGAACGTGGCGGCGCCTGCCCACGGGTCGCTCCCACCGTCGGGTCATCCCACCGCTGGGATGGCTCAACCGCCGGTGAACGAAGCCCAGCGTCGCGACGATACTGCCCGCTGACGACGAGGATCGGTGAGCGGGATGCGTTTCCCGGCTGCGCCGGGTGGTCGGCGTAAGACCAATCCGGATGGCTCCATGACCCTCATGGAGCACCTGTATGAGCTGCGCAACCGGTTGTTCGTCGCGTTGTGCGCGGTCGGGCTCGGCGGCATCCTCGGATTCGTCTGGTGGGGAACGTCAGCCTTCGGCCTGCCCACCCTCGGCGATCTGATCACTCGCCCGTATTGCGCTCTGCCCACGACCCTGCGGCTGGCTCCGAACGCAGGCAAGTGCCAGCTACTGCAGACCGCCCCGTTCGAGGTGTTCACCCTCCGGATGCAGGTCGGCTTGGCGGTGGGTGCGGTGCTGACCGCTCCCATCTGGGTCTACCAGATATGGGCGTTCATCACGCCCGGCCTCTATGCGAAGGAGCGCAAATTCGCTGTCACCTTCGTCGGTGCAGCCAGTGTGTTGTTCGCCGGGGGGGCCGTCCTCGCCTACTACGTGGTACCCACGGGCCTTTCCTTCCTGGCGAACCTCGGCGGCGGCGAATTCATCACCGCGCTGACTGGCGGGGCCTATATCGGTTTCCTGCTGACCATGCTCGCGGTCTTCGGCCTGACCTTCGAGTTGCCGCTGCTGGTGGTAATGCTCAACCGGGTCGGGGTGCTGCCGTATGCCAAGCTGAAACGCTGGCAGCGCGGCATCCTGTTCGGGCTGTTCGTGCTGGCGGCCGTCGCCACCCCCGGCAACGACCCCATCTCGATGCTGGCCCTGGCGGGCGCGCTGGTCGTGCTGTTCGAGGCGTCGGTGCTGGTCGCTCGGCAGCACGACCGGGCCCTAGCCCGCCGGCGAGCCGAGCAGGGCTGGGACAACCTGGACCCGGACGAGCCTTCGCCGCTGGATGATCGGGTGGAGCCGGTGACCTCGGATGACGCCGCACCCCGCTACGACGACGCGACATAGGAACCCGCTGCATCACGCAGATGCCTGAGTGGCCCGGTCGCGCTTACCGTTCCGGTAGGGGAGGGTTCAGTCATGAAGGTGCTGGTGGCTGGTTCCTCTGGATTTGTCGGCAGACGGCTGTGTCCCGCGTTGGAGCAGGCGGGCCACACGGTCCGGGCGATGACGCGCCGACCCGAGAAATATCATGGCGCGGGCGAGGCGGTTGGCGGCGACGTTCATGACGTCGACTCGCTGAGCGCTGCCCTCGCCGGCTGCGATGCCGCCTACTACCTCGTGCACTCCCTCGACAACGCTGACTTCAAGCAGCGTGACGCCGCCGCGGCGCGCGCCTTCGCCCGCGCCGCGGCCGAAGCGGGACTGCGCCGGATCGTCTACCTCGGCGGCCTCGGCGACGACGCCGATGACCTGTCCGCCCACCTGCGCAGCCGCCGTGAGGTGGAGCACCTGCTCGGGTCCGGTGGTGTGCCGGTCACCACGCTGCGGGCCGGGATCATCGTCGGTCATGGCGGCATCTCCTGGGAGATGACCCGGCAACTGGTGGAACACCTGCCGATCATGGTCACCCCGCTGTGGGTTCAGACGCGAACCCAGCCCATCGCGGTGGCCGATGTGGTGCGCTACCTGGTCGGTGTCCTTGAGGTTCCCGAAGCGGCCGCGCGCGCCTTCGACATCGGCGGACCGGACATTTTGGCCTATGTGGACATGATGCGCCGAGTCGCGGCGATCCAGGGCCGGCCGATGCTGATAATTCCTGTGCCGCTGCTCTCGCCGCAGCTGTCGTCGCTGTGGTTATCGCTGGTCACCGACATCGACGTGCAGACCGGCCGCTCGCTGATCGACTCGATGATCAATGAGGTGGTGATGCGCGAGCACAGCATCCGGCGGCTGATCCCTTTCGAGCCACTGGACTACGACAGCGCCGTACTTCAGGCCCTCGGTGAGCGGGCTAAGGCGCAGCGGGCGTCGTGACGAGCGCGGTGCGAAAATGGCGCCGGCGATGGGAACGACTAGCGGCGGCGCTTCCCTCCTCGGTGGTGGACCAGGTCCCCTGGGATCGCGGCGAATCCGACACCGCGCTGCACCGGCGCCGCCGGATCGTCGCCGGGGTCTCCCTGGCCGGCGCGGGGCTGCTGGGCATGTCCCTGTCGACACGACCCGGCTCCCCGCAGTTCTACGGTCTGACCCTCGGTGTGGCCGCGACGTGGATCGTCGGGGGGCTGGGTTCGGGCCCGCTGCACCTGGGATGGGTGGAGCCCCGTCACCACACCCTGCGCCGCCCGGTGATCACCCCGGTGCTCACCGGGGTAGGCGCGTTCGCCGTGTTCTACCTATGCGCCTTCGTCGCCCGGCAGGTCCCGGTGCTGAACACGGCGGTCTCAGGAGTCCTGCAGTACGCCCACCAGGGATCGAGCCCACTCGTGCTGCTCACGACCCTGGCCAACGGCGCCGGCGAGGAGATCTTCTTCCGCGGCGCCCTGTACGCCGCCATCGGCGGCGGGCACCCCGTCGCCCTGTCCACCGCTGTGTATTCACTAGCCACCACCGCGACGCGCAACCCGGCGCTAGTGCTCGCCTCGGCCGTCATGGGCACGCTGTTCGGCCTGCAGCGCCGGGCCACCGGCGGCGTCCAGGCGCCGATACTGACCCACCTGACCTGGTCGGCGCTGATGGTGCGCTTCCTACCCCCGCTGTTCGGCGCGTCCGCGGGGCCTCCCGCTAGGTCGAAGCGACCGCGCCCTGTTGGAGAACCTCAAAAGGCATCGGGCGGTGCAGTCGCCAGGTGATCGCGATCGGCCGTTCGCCACGGTGTTCGACCAGCGTTGCTTCTCCCAAGCACAGGTATGGCGCCGAGCCCAAGTCGTCCTTGCGTGTTTCGCGCACGAACAAGAGCACCCGACTGTCTCCCGCGAGATAGCGGCGGCCGGTGGGCGAGTCGCGGGACGTGCTGTTTTGGGATTCCCAGTGAAGCAAGTCCGCCGCAAGCGGGTAGTCGCGGTACCGGGTAGTGGGGGAGAAGTCGCGCTCCTCCTTGCGCAGCGTCACGAGCAGCGCGTCCACCCCTGTCTCGGGTGCCCAGGCCACGCCCGCAGCCCGACCGTGGGGTTTGCGTTGCCAGTTCGCCCACCCGATTCCGGCGAGTATTTCCTCACGGCGGTAGCTGGCGTGCGAGAGGAGACTAAGTGACTGTAAGTAAATAACTAACCCAATGGAATGAATTCTTATTTGCATGGTGTGTCGTTCCCATTGAGATGATCAATCC
>JRHI01000791.1_pt1 | contig 31816 bp, 29 predicted proteins | sample 215371 | NCBI WGS metagenome assembly JRHI01 (sample SAMN02929681, study PRJNA255918) | sediment metagenome | biome: cave system; feature: Ice Cave; material: Sediment; isolation source: sediment from deep within a dark volcanic ice cave with no known source of... ...
TCGCGCGGTAACGGCGTCTTCGTGATCGCGCTATAGAGCGCGAGAAAGACCGCAAGACCCGCCGAGGGGCCATCGATATTGCCCCCGCCGACGACGTTGACGTGCAGATCGAAATCGAGCGGGTCGACTCCCGCGACGCGGCGCACGACCGACGTCGCGTTGAAGAAGCTATCCTTGGCCATCGAACCCGCCGTATCGTTGAAGCGGACCGAACCCTTGCGCGGTTCGCTTGCGACAAACGCCACCGCTTCGATCTCGATGAGGCTACCGACGTGATGGGCGACCCCGAGGCCCAGCGTCTTCCCGATTTCGCGGCCGCGTTTGGCGCGCACCGGCGTGTGCGGCACGAGACGGCCGGTTTGCACCACGGTCGTCACATCTTCTTCGACGATCGTAACCGTCGCGGATTTCTTGCGTATACCGCCGCGCTGCTGTTCGCGAAAGAGCGCGTGCCCGTGCGCGTCCGCGACGATCTGTACGGCTTTTCGACCTTCGATCGTGTACGATGCGATCAAGTCCGGAACGCGAGCCGAAAGCTTCACGCCCAGTCGTTTCGATGCGCCCGCGACGATCTCGCGAATCTGCCCTTCGGTGAGCGGTTCGAAGAACACTTCGGCGCAACGCGAACGGACGGCGGCATCGATTTCGCTTGGGTCGCGCGTCGTCGCGCCGATCATGACGAAATCGGCCGGCGCGCCTTCATCGAACAATTTCTTCACGTACGCCGGCACGCTCGGATCGCTCGGATCGTAGTATGACGATTCGAAGGTGAAGCGCTTATCCTCCAGCACTTTGAGCAACTTGGTTTGCAAGAACGGATCCATCTCGCCGATCTCGTCGATGAAAAGCACGCCGCCGTGAGCTTTTGTCACGAGGCCGAGTTTGGGTTCGGGAATGCCGCTCTCCGCAAATTCGCGTCGCGAGCCTTGATAGATCGGGTCGTGCACGCTGCCAAGCAATGGATTCGTCGTCTCGCGCGGATCCCAACGCAACGTCGCTCCGCTCGCCTCGACGAAGGGGGCATCGCCGGCAAACGGCGTGTACCCGCGCGTCTTTGCAACTTCGAGCGCGAGTCGGGCGACGGTCGTCTTCCCGACACCGGGCGGTCCGTACAAGATGACGTGTTGCGGAAACGGCGATGAGATTTTTGCGAGCAGCGACGCAATTGCCGAGCGCTGGCCGACGACTTCCGCAAGGGCGCCCGGTCGCAACAATTGCAAAGCGGAGGCCGAGAGTCGCCGCCCATCGAGTGCCACGAGTTCTTCGAGCTTTTTTTGCGTCGCGGGAGTCTCGGGACCGCCGTCTTCGCGGATCGCTTCGAGCTTGAGATCTTTAAGGTACTCGAGATGGCGTGCGGTCATTTTGAGATTGACCTTCATCTCGATTTTGTCTTCGACGGAACGCTGCGCCACAAGATCCGCCAGACCATCTTCGATTTCGGCGATCGCATCGCGATATTTCCCCGGCTGGGGCAAACGTTCGAGCGTCGGGTCTTCGAAGACGAGGCGCTGCAAGGCGAGGATGCGCTCCGGAAGCACGTTCGAGCGCATCAGCTTGAGCGCGTTGAGTTTACCCGCACGCAGGACCATTTTGTCGGAACCGATCGTATTGGAAAGCACCTCGTACAGCGCGCCGACGTAGCGGCGAACGCCGTCGTCACCGCCGTATTTGCGGCGAAAGCGGGTTATGCTGCTTTGATCGGGGCCCTGCGCCATCCGAGCCTAGTTCGTCGAAGCGACGACTTTAACCGTGGTCTTCGCGACGAGGTTTTTGCCCAAGCGGATTTCGACTGGGTAACTGCCGAGCGACTTGATGTTGTCGGGAATCTCGATCTTGTGACGATCGATCTCCACGCCGAGTGCGGCAAAAATCGCTTCCGCCACGCTGGCATTGGTCACCGCGCCGAAAAGCTTGCCGTTTCCGCCGGCCTTGGCGGAAACGTTCAGTTGCAACTCTTCGAGTTGCTTGCCCAGGGCTTCGGCGTTTGCGATCGCTTCGGCATCGCGGCGAGCCTTGGCTCTGCGCTGTTGTTCCAGGAGTGCGAGCGACCCCTTCGATGCTTCGGCCGCGAGGCCGCGCGGTAACAAGAAATTGCGGGCATAGCCGTCGGCGACTTCGAGGACCGTACCGGTCGTACCGAGCGATTTCACGTCGCTCATCAAAATAATCTTCATGGTTACTCGGCAACGAAGGGCAAGAAAGCGATCACGCGGGCGCGCTTCACCGCGACCGTGAGCAGTCGCTGATGCTTGGCGCAACTGCCGCTGATTCGGCGCGGCAAGATCTTGCCACGCTCCGAGATGTATTTGCGCAGGCGCGCGACATCCTTATAGTTGATGTCGGGCTGCTTGTCCGCGCAGAAATTGCAGATCTTGCGCTTCGGGCGCCGTTCCTTTTTGGCGGCATTCCGCTTCTTCGCCGTGCTGGTGCTTGCCATGGGACCATCCTTAAACATGTAGGTGGAGACGGCCGCATCGATTGTTGCGATGGCAGCCCTACACACGTGACGCCGAACGCCACGACCGCGCAAAAGCCCGGATTTCTGGAAGACCAACCGGCCTCCGGGTCACGAAAAGTGAGTTTACCGGAAAACAGCCGTGAAGTCTAGCGGTCATTGTTCGCGAAATGGCTACAGGTTGGGCGAAAATCGCCGATACCGCCTATATGGTGATAGAACATCTTAACGCCTGCTTGACCGTGCAGCAAAGGAGGTAGCCCAGGCCTGAAATCCGCAAGGCGAGCCACTATCTTAGGCGAGACACCGCTTTTATTAAGGAACGCGACATGCCAATGCCATCAAGTTTTTTCTAGCCGACGACGCGGGTCAAGGACTCGTCGAGTACGCATGATCATCGCCCTCGTCTCGATCGTGGCCATCGCCGGCCTTACGTTTCTGGGCAAAAGGGCGAACAACACGCTCAATAGCGCCGCCAGCGCGATATAGTCCCCCGCTCCGCCAGCCGGCGATGCGATCCTTGTAACATTTGGCCGAAAGACTCCGGCGAGATCGTGCCGCAACCCAAACGACGCCGCGCCCGGGCATCCGCGTGCGGCGTACTTGCGCCACGTCAAGGAGTGCAACTTAATCGATGTCGTCAGACCTGCGCGATTTCCTCATGCTCCCATACGGCGAGCTCGAAGTACTGAATCTCGCCGCCAAGGAAGAGCGCAGCAAACGCGTGCCGGCGCACGAAATTCAGGAAAAACGACTGAAGTACCTTACGGATGAGAGCCGTATCAAGGCGGTCACCGTCCTCTTCAGCGATCTTGAAGGCCGCCTGCACATGCTGGACTACGACAAGAAGTTCTTGCTGAAGTCCCACGACAATTTGACGTTCGACGGCTCTTCGATTCGTGGATTCACCCAACAAAAAGAGAGCGATCTACGGCTGGTCCTCGATTGGGGCTCCTTCTACTGGCCGCCAGCGGACATCTTTGGTTCCGGCAAGGTACTCGTGTTCGGCGATGTGCTCGGGCGCGACGGCACGCCGTACGGTGCGGATATTCGCGGCACCCTCAAGAAGCTCTCGAACGACTTTTACGAGCGCGAAGGTTACACGCTTAACGCTGCAAACGAAATCGAAGGCTTCGTTTTTGCGGGCCTCGACGCGGAACGGCACTACCACGAGACCGGCAAGTTCGAGTACGTCAATACGGGCGGATACTACCATTCGCTGCCCGGAGATCCGCTGCGGAGCTTCATCGACTCCGTCGCCGAAGTGCAACGCGCGATGGGGTTCGAAAATGAAAAGGATCATCCCGAAGTCGCTCCATCGCAGTTCGAAATCAACTACAGCTACGGAGAAGTCGTCGCTGCAGCGGATCAAATTCAGCTCTACAAACTGATCTGCCGCCAAGTGGCGACGCGCTTGGGTATGTCGGTGAGCTTCTTGCCAAAACCGGTCGTCGGCGTCAACGGCAACGGCATGCACACGAACGTCTCGGTCAGCAAGGGTGGTAAGAATATATTCTGGGACGCAAAAGGCGACGAGCGCTTAAGCCCTTTCGCTTGGCAATTCGTCGATCGTATCCTCACGCACGGCCGGGACACGTGTTTGATGCTGAACGCAAGCGTGAATGCGTATCGCCGCCTCGACCCGCATTTCGAGGCGCCCAACCAACTCAATGCATCCGCAATCGATCGCGGATCGATGGTACGCGTCCCGTTCGGCAACGAACGGAGTGCACGCGTTGAAGTTCGCGCCGTGGCGCCCGATGCGAATCCGTACATGGTAATGCTCGCCGTTTTCGGAACGGGTCTCGAGGGCTCGATCTCGGCGGAAAACAACCTTCGTCAAGCGAGTCGTTATCTGCCCGATAATATCTACGATGCGATTGCGGATTTCCGCAACGCGGAGTGGACGACGAAGCTGCTTGGCGAGGATGTCAAGGCGCGTTATGCCGATCTCAAGGAGGCCAGTGCGGACCGCTGCCCACGTTTGCTCGGCACCTCCGTGAAAGCGCAAGAAGTGCAGTACCATCACGAAGTGTACAACCAGTACCTTTGGAACCTGTTCTAGCGCGCTTTCTACGGTTCCGTGGGTGTCCTGCGCGCGCGCACAGAAGAGTTGGCGGTGCTCTCGTTACCACTAGCGATCGTGCCGGTCATCTTCGCGGCTGTTACCATGCCGAGCCCATGTCATCTCGTGAGTCCGGCGGAACTGATGCGAGCGCTTCGTTGGAACGTTCACGCCGTGCGCGAATCGACGTACCACTTGCCCCAAACCAGCGGCTCGCTTTGTCGGTACGAAGCGAAAGAAGGCACCGTGCTGGTGACGGTTCCCGAACACGGCTCCAGCTTTTTTCAGAATAACGACTTAGTCGATCCGTTCAAAAATGGTCTGGGGATACACCTCACGGGCATCGGCGCGTCGGTCGCGCTCTTCGATAACACCGCCTACGTCGGTAAACACGGCCGAAGCGTCTCCGTCGCCGTCCTCCCAGTGGAAGGCCCCGCAGACGAAAGGTCGCTGACGACATTGGCAAAGATCGTTTCGCGCCGGATGCCATAAGCTTCTGCTCGTCCGCGACGTGGACGCTCGTGCGTCACTCTCCGCCGCCTCGCGCTCTTCGAGGACGCTTGGATGCAAGCTTAGGCACCGCGATAGCGCGGACGCACGTGCCCGCCCAAACGGCGCAGGGTAAGAGAGACTACGGTGCAATTTTCAGTCGGCGTAAACTATTGGCCGCGGCGCAGCGCCATGGCGATGTGGCAACGCTTTGATGCGGGCGAGATTCGCGAAGACTTCGCGCGCATCGCAGCACTGGGACTCGATACCGTTCGCTTTTTCCTCCGTTGGGATGACTTTCAGCCCCGTCCCGACGCGCTCGATCCCGTGATGCTCGAACGACTCGAGACCGTCGTGGCTCTCGCCACTGATGCCGGACTTCGGACGATGCCGACACTCTTTTCCGGTCACATGAGCGGCGTCAATTGGCTCCCGGCCTGGACGCTCGATCGGAATACGCCGCACGGACGCTTTCGTACGATCGCAGACGGTGCCGAATCATCGTACGGAATCGGCGACATGTACGCAGGCGGCCTGCTGGATGCTCAACTTTTTTTCGCGCGAACGGTCGGCGAGCGGTTTCGCTCGCATCCGGCGATCGTCGCTTGGGATCTCGGAAACGAGTTTAGCAATCTGCGCGAACCCGCGAATGAATACGAAGCCGCCGACTGGAGCCGGCGCCTCGCGCGCGCGCTTCAAGAAGCCTCGCATCTCCCGGTTACTGCAGGAACGCACGGCGAGGATCTGACGCGCGATCGCAATATCCGCTTGGCGTCGCTCTGTGCGCCCTACGCGTTCGCCACGATGCACGGTTACAGCGTCTATAGCGGCTTCGCGAAAAATCGACTAGATCCCGAGGTCGTGCCGTTTCTCGCGTTACTCGCGGCCGCTTTTTCGTTCAAGCCGTTGCTGTTTACGGAGTTCGGAAATCCCACGTGTCCGCCGGGTAAGCCGTCGCCGTACGAACGCGTCGCGATGCCGGACGAACTGCCCATTCCCGCGATTTCGCCCGACGATACGTTGTTCGCATCCTACGCGTGCCTGCAGGAAAGCGAAAATGCAACGTACTGTACGAACGTTCTCGAACGACTCCACGCCGACGGCCGCCTCGGGGCTTATTGGTGGTGTTGGGCCGACTATGACGACGCGTTAGGTGGGGAACCGCCGTTCGACCGCGCGCCGCACGAGCTCACGTTCGGAATCGTTCGTAGCGACGGAAGCGAGAAACCCGTTGCGGCCGCTCTTGCGGCATTCGCGCGCCGGCGGCACATAGTCGTCGAAGCGAACGACATGCCGATGATTTCGAGCACCTACTACTATCGCACGTTGCCGAACAGTACGAAGACGCTGTACGAATCCTTCCTGCATACTATCGACGAACGCCGGCGCAGCGCCGGTAATTCTTGATCGCGCGACCGCGCGCCCGATCGCGCCGAAAAGGGTGCGCGTCGCGGGCACCGCAGGGCGTCCGCGAAGTCCCGCGTATACGTTCTTAGATGAAGATCCGGCACATCGATCGCTTCTGATGACCAGCGGTCGGACTCGCATAACTAAACGCCGGATATATTCACTAAATTTCTTCATGGAACGACTATGCGTAAGATCAATACGAACGAAATCGGCGAACTATCTTGGTGCTCGCCGGGTGGAAAATTCTTCGGCGCGGGCAAGCAAATTTCCGAAGCCTTGGGGCGAAAGCCGCAATCGACCGACCTCAAAGAACGGCATCCGTTCGATGTCGAGATACAACGCATTCCGCCCGGCGCGACCCCCTTCCCTTATCACTCTCATAGCGCGCAATGGGAATTCTACCACGTGATTTCCGGCAGCGGAGTCGTCCGAGACGACGATGGAAAGACTGCGATCCGAGTGGGCGATGCTTTTATCTTTACGCCGGGCAAGCCGCACCAATTCTTCAATGACGGCTCGCAGGACCTCATTCTCTACGTGGTGGCCGACAATCCGATGGGCGAGTCCCATCACTATCCCGACAGTGAGAAATGGGGAGTCGGATCACCAGAACGCAGACTTATACGTTCCGAGCCACTGGACTACTTCGATCGTGAAGAATGAATCGTCGCTGGACTCAGTAAGACGATCGATGCACGAATCACCGCCAGTGGCGAGGTGCGGGCGGCCCACGAGTTTGCTCGACATGAAAAGGAGAATTTGATTGCTCCAGTTATTTCGAGCGTCGGCTATCTTCGTCATTTGCCTTCGTGGTCTAGCACGTTCCACCGCAGCGAAACACTCCTTAACGATGCTGCTCGCGTCATCGCTGTTGGGAGCGGCCGCAATCGATCCGCAGAGTTCGGCTATGAATTTGGCGGTTACGCCTTGGCTGCTCGCGAGCGACATCCACTTCGACCCGTACGCGGATCCGAATCTTGTCGATGCACTCGTGGCCGCTCCGGCAGCCCACTGGCGTGAAATCCTCGCACGGCACGCGGCGTCGCCGGCGGCGTTCGGAAAGGACACGAACTTCACGTTGCTCGAGTCGGCGCTCGATGCTATGCGCGCCAACGATCCCAATCCGCCCGTCGTCGTCGTTACGGGCGATTTCCTCGCGCACGACTATCTGGCGCGCTTCAATACGCTCGAAAAAGCCTCCCCCGCGGCGTATGCGGCGTTCGTCGATAAGACATTCGCATTTCTCGCAAGCGAGATGAACGCGCGTTTTCCCGACGCGCAGTTCGTCATCGCAGTCGGCAATAACGACGGCTACTGCGACGACTACCGCAGCACGCCGGATAGCCCGTTTCTCGCGAACGAAGCGACCGTGTGGGAACCGCTCGTGAACCGCCGTGGCGCAGCGGCGGACTTCGTAAAGACCTTCGCGCGCGGCGGCTACTACACAACGTCGTTACCGGGTATCGTACCCGCCCAAGCGGTCGTCCTCAACGGCGTTTTCTGGTCGTCACGGTACGAGAACGCATGCGGCGAACGCGGCAGCGATCCCGGTACCGCGGAACTCGAGTGGCTCGCGACGACAGCCGCGATATCGCCTGGAACGTATCGCTGGTTCGTTTCGCACATTCCGCCCGGCATCGACGCGTATTCATCACTGAAGAAGAAAGCGCCGGTTCCGTTCATGTGTGAATCATACGAACAGCGGTTGCTCGCGATCGTCGATGATCCGCGCTCGCGCGCGAGCGCGTTTCTGCTCGGGCACGAGCACCACGAATCGTATCAAATCGTCGGGCCGGGGGATGGCACCGGAATTCCGGGCTTCGTGATCCCGTCGATCAGCGCAATACAGGGTAATAATCCCGCCTTCGCGACCGCCGACGTCGACCCGGCGACCGGAACGGTGCGCGACATCGTGACGTACGCATATCATTTCGAATCCGCGCTGCCGCAATGGACGCGCGAATACGCATTTAAGAGCGCGTATAACGTCCTGGCCTTCGACACAGATGCTTTAGCGCGCGTGCAATCCGAACTCGAAAGGAATGTCGATCTGCGCGCGACATTCGCCGCCTACTACGCCTCGAGTAGCGTGAAGGACGCGATACTCCCGGCGGATTGGCCTTGGTACTGGTGCGCAAACACGCAGCTCTTTTCCGCCGCGTATGCGGCTTGCGTTGCGAACGCTCGCATCGCCCCGCATCCGACAAACGAAAGGGGAGGCGGGATATTCGCGCCGGCCGACGCACGATAAACGATATGGCCGCAAAACGAAAAATCGCTCCCCCGAGACCGCGCCTTGATATGCCCTGGTCGGAGCTAACCAAAGTGCAACAGAACTCAATCTATACGAAAGCACTGCACGCGTATGGCCAGGGCAAGGGCCCGAACCCAAGTACGAGCGGTGAATTTTCCCGCAAACAGCTGGCTGCCGAGGCTCACCGCTAGCAGCCGGACGCGGGCTGGCGCCGCTCGGGAGCTGCCGCCGCTCAGCCAGTTTACCGCGGCGGCTCCCGCGCTCGGACAGCTTTCGCGCCCGGCAACGTCGCGGCTCAGGCAGTGCGGCAACACATGCGCACCGCGGCTCATCATGGCGGCACGGCTCTGGCAGCCGCGGGCTGACGTATAATAACCAGAGGCTGCAACCCCCCCCAGGGGGAGGGGAGTCGTGGCCGGCATGTACGGTAAGAGCAGCCTGTCCCCCGAGACCAAGAGCGATATCCTCAATCGGCTCAAATCGATCCGCGGACAAGTGGACGGCGTCATGCGAATGGTCGACGAGGATCGGTATTGTATCGAGGTGATGCGCCAAATCTCGGCGATGGGCGCCGCGCTCGAACGCATTTCAAAAATTGAGTTGAAGAACCACTTCGAACACTGCTACGCCGATGCAATTCGAAATGGAGACGACGCGCGTGCGCACGCCGAGATCGTCGAACTGCTCGGCCTCACGGAACTGCGCTGATGAACGCGTTTCTCATGCAGGTCGGGCAAGCGCTACTCGTCGCCGCCGGTATGGCGTGGCAAGTCGGCTGGAGTCTCGTGCTCGGATTCGCGCTTTCCGGCATCATCCAGGCCGTCGTATCGAAAGAACGTATGCGGGAACGACTGGGCCGCAATGGCGTGCGAGAGATCGCGCTTGCAACCGGTTACGGCGCCGCGAGCTCGAGCTGTTCGTACGCCGCCGCCGCGCTTAGCAAGACGCTCTTCAAGAAGGGCGCTGCTCTGACGCCGTCGCTCGCATTCCTTTTCTCCTCGACCAATCTAGTTGCAGAGCTCGGCATCGTTCTCTATGTGCTTATGGGTTGGCAATTCACCGCCGCGGAGTGGATCGGCGGCGTGGTGCTCGTCGCTATTATGTCGTTGCTCGTGAAGATAACGTATCCGAAGACGCTCGTGGAGGAAGCGCGTGCGCACGTCGAGAGCGAAGGCGGACACGAACACGGCGACGACACGGTCGAAGGCGCAACCCTCTGGCAGAAACTTCGTAATCCCGACACCCCGATACTCGTCGCGCAGAGCGTGGCGATGGAGTGGTCGATGCTGTGGAAGGACGTGGCCGGCGGGTTTCTCATCGCCGGAGTACTCGCGACGTTCGTACCATCGCATGTCTGGAAAGCGTTGTTCCTCGCAGGCGCACCGGCAGCCGTTGCGGTTCCAGCGAACGCGATTGCCGGCGCCGTCATCGCGATCTTCACCTTCGTATGTTCGATCGGCAACGTACCGATGGCCGCGATTCTGTGGGGAACGGGCATTTCGTTCGGCGGCGTGCTCTCGTTCTTGTACGCCGACCTCATCGTTCTGCCGTTACTCGACGTGTACCGTAAGTACTATGGTTGGAAAATGGCCGCCTACATCTTCGGCATATTTTTCGTGACGATGGTGGCTTCGGCGATGCTAATGGACGTTGTCTTTACGGCGTTCCACCAAGTTCCAAAACCCAACCCGAACATGCTCTCGATGGTCGAGACCTTCTCGATCAACTACACCTTCTGGCTCAACATCGTCGCGGCGATGGTCGTCGGATGGGTCGTGCAGATCAATCGCAAGCATCCCATGGAGATGCATTGCGCATCACAGTCCTGATGAGGCGGCTCGATGCGTGCTTGGAAATCGATCGTCGCCTGCCGTTGGAATCGCACAGAACGGTATCGCCAAACGGTAATAATGCGGCGTCTCGTTGGCTTCGCAAGGGATCACTCGGGCTTGCTGGCTTTCGTTGACGTTAGCTGGTTTGAATGTGCGTGCCGTCGGGCGTGATCGCGCGAACCGTACTCAACGACATGTTGAGATCGGGCTTGAACGCAACTCCATACGAGTACAGGTGCATCTCGAACGGATCCTGGTCTTTCGAAAGCGCTCGGTATTTGGCCACACCGAACGGCACGTCGGGCGTCGTCCATAGTTCGATGCGCGTCAATTTGTGCTTCGCGTCAAAGGGCGGCGCAAATTCGGCTACGATATGCGTTACTTTTTGCGCGCTAAGCCGGCCGCGGCCCGAATCGCCCGAACCGCCGTACGCGTTGCGCGAGGCCAACTTTAGGGTTTCGGATGACGTCGCAACGATGTGTATCGGCCGGTCGTCGTACAGATACGAAGCGTCGAAAAACCGTAACCGTGCGTCGCTCGGCGTCTGCGTCTGGCCGCCGCCGATATCGCCCCAACGAGTAAGCGTGGTTCCGGAATTGGCAACGTTCGCAAGGACCGGATCTTGTCCGAGCAGCGAACCAAAATGCGGCCGGGTAAGATACACTCGCTTCATCGTGTTGGGATTGCACGAGCCGCCCGGAGTGCCGATTTGGGTTTCAACGTAGAATAGGTTGCCGGCCCCCGTGCTTTCGGTTCCGAGTCCGATCTGCTTCTGATAGTCGACGCCCGAGCCCATGATTAGCCGGACCCACTGGCCCGGCTTCGGACGCGGAAGAACGTCGAAAAGCGCCTGCTGCGTGGTCATCTTCGCGGCCATCAGCTGGGCATACGATGACGTAGGAATAGAGGCGACGGCGGCTCCGGCGGCTGTTGTGACGAAAGAACGGCGGTTCATAGTACTCCTCGGCCCCGCGACACATGGGTCGGCGATCGTTCAAGGTCAGCTTGGACCTCCCGCGGTGGGGCGCCGGTAATCTGGCTTACAAAAAGATCGATTCGCGCTCTGGGGGGTGTAGCCATAGTACCCCAAAGCGAACGCGCCGACCAGGGGTAAAACCCCCGGGATGGCGGGCGACGGCTGTGGCCGTTCGCGAGAAAACGGGAGGCCGTTCGGAGCGTGCCTTACGAGAACGTAAGGCAAACGTCGCACGTAGGGAACGGGTGACGATAAACGACACTTCGTTTGAGTGCCAGTCGAACGGCAAGCCACCCGCGACTCATCGAGCCTTAACCATAACGCGTATTGCGTTGTTTCGCGAATTAAGGTCGAACAGAACGAAGCGCCGGCAACGGTAAAGATATCGCGGATAGTCGACGCGTGCGATGCAACGAACGCTTCATGGCAAAGCCGGCGCAGCGCCGAAAACGCGCGCGACAGGGGGCGCAGATTCGCAGAACTAGGCTTTGCCCCGCATCATCAGATTCCAATACATCCACGGCAGTCCGTGCCGCTTTAACATGTACATGCTCCAGCGTTCCTTGGTCGTGTCGATCAAGGGAACGGACGGCGTCGGCTTCCCATCGTAGTCAAACTCTGCCAGAATCAACTTTCCGTAGCCCGTCACGAGCGGGCAAGATGCGTAGCCATCGTACTTCGGCTTTGGCCCCTTGCCGTTCATGACGGCCAACAAATTTTCGACGACGATCGGGGCCTGCTTGCGGATTGCGGCGCCCGTCTTCGAATTCGGCGTACTTCCGGCATCGCCGAGCGCGAAAATATTCGGGAAAAGGGTCGACTGCAGCGTCCCCTTATCGACCTTGACGTAACCCTTTTGCGGTCCTTCCGTCTCGGCTAGCGGGCTCGCTTTGACGAAATCGGGCGAACTCTGCGGCGGCACGGCATGCAGCATGTCGAACGGCACGGTCACGCGCGCGGCCGTTTCATCGCCTACTATTTTAAATGTGGCTTGATGCGCGGGTCCGTCGACCGCTACCAGATTGTGGTTGAATTTCGTTTCGATCCCATAGCGCTTGACGACTTTATTCAGTGGTTCTTGATAAGCTTTCGCACCGAAAATCGCAGGCGACGCGGCCGCATAAACGATCTTTGCTTGGATCTTATGCTTGCGCCAATAGTCAGCCGCAAGATACATGATCTTTTGGGGAGCGCCCGCACACTTGATCGGGCCGGCCGGAAAAGTAAACAGTGCCGTTCCGCCACGAAACTCTTTAATGAACCTCCACGTGATCGGCGCCAGATCGTATCGATAATTGCTGCTCACGCCGTTCTTGCCGAGCGTCGCTTCGAGTCCTTCGACTCGATTCCAATCGATCTGTATCCCGGGCGCGACGACAAGGTAGTGGTAACCGATGGTCTCGCCCGAAGCGAGCTCGACCCGATTCGCATCCGGCACGAACGTCGCGACGCTGTCGCGTATCCACGTCACGCCTTTGGGAATGTAGTCGCCTTCGTTTCGTTCGCTCATTTCTTTCGGGACGATTCCGCCGCCGACAAGCGTCCACAGTGGCTGGTAGTAGTGCTTGGTGGACGGTTCGATAAGCGCGATATCATTTTGACCGGCCAGGCGTAAGCGCGCCGCGACCGCGATACCGGCCGTTCCGCCGCCGACGATGACCGTGCGAAACCGGCGCGCCGTCGCCTTTTCTGATGCCTGCGCCGCGGGACTTGAAGCGATAGCCATAACGGATTCCTTTCCAAACCAACGAGCGACTAGTAGTTCGGGAGACGGGCGTCGCCTACTCTCTGCCTGAGCGCGAACACCGGGGGAATGTCAGGTTAAGGACGGTTCCCCTCTCGGGAGGATCGGGGCAAGGCTGTTCGCCGGCGCGAATGCCGAGCCGACGCCCTAACGTCGGGCGCAAACTTAGAGAAGGTCTCTGGCGCGAGAAGTCCTCTTGGCGTTTTAACGCGGGCCGTATCCGGAAGCCTCGCGGTAAGATAGTACCTATCTGCGGCCGCGATAGCCGAAAGACGGACCGCTTTGGGCAACAAAGAAGAATACCACAATGACCCATCTCGACGACATAGCCTTGCCTATCGACGAGGTCGGTTATCGCGAAGTTTAAAATGTCGAGGGGGCGGCATTCTTGCCTGGAAAGAAGCCGGCTTGCCGCTTCTGAGGGAAGGCGGCGGCTCGCCGCTCGAAAAACAGGACGCCGACACCAGGAGAGTGGCCATGTACTTCAAGCAGTTTTATCTCGGTTGTCTCGCGCACGCGTCGTATCTCATCGGTTCGGATGGCATCGGAGCCGTCGTCGACCCGCAACGCGATGTCGATACCTATATCGAGGCGGCCAGGGAAGCGGGTCTAGAGATTCGCTCCATCTTCGAAACGCACGTGCACGCCGATTTCGTGAGCGGTCATCGCGAACTTGCCGCCCGCACCGGCGCGCAGATAATTTTTGGGCGTCGCGCGGCCGCGACGTTCCCGCATATCCCGGTCGCAGACGGCGATCGCATCGATGTCGGGTCCCTGCGCTTCGACATCATGGAGACCCCCGGACACACGCCTGAGAGCATTTCTATTCTCGTTACCGACACAGCGGATCCCAAGGAGCCCGCGCGCGTACTCACCGGCGATACCCTTTTCATCGGCGACGTGGGCCGGCCGGATCTCGTCGGCAGCAAAGGTTTTAGTGCCCAAGAAATGGCGGCCATGCTCTACGATTCATTGCACGAAAAATTGCTCGCACTTGATGACGCCGTCGAAGTCTATCCAGCGCACGGTGCCGGCTCCCTTTGCGGCCGCAACATGTCGCAAGAACGGTCCTCGACTATCGGCGCGCAGCGCGCCACGAACCATGCATTGCAGCCGATGTCCAAAGAAGCGTTCGTGCAGTTGATGACGATCGGGCTGCCCGAACAACCCGCCTACTTCGCGCTCGACGCCGAAATGAATCGCAACGGGGTCGTGGCGCTCGACCAGATCGCAAAGCCAACGGCGATGAGCGCCACCGAGGTTCGTCACGCCATGCGGGACGGCGCTTTGCTTCTGGACGTTCGGCCTTCAGACGTTTACGGCCCGCGACACATTGCGGGTTCGATGAACGTCGGGCTCGACGGCCAATTCGCGTCGTGGGCCGGCTCTCTTATTCCCTTTTCGCGGCGCATCGTTCTGGTTGCATCTGATGAAGCCGCAATCGACGAGACGGTGATGCGCCTGGCGCGCATCGGTCTTGCGACCGTCGCCGGTTTCCTGCAGGGCGGCGTGGACGCTTGGGAGCAGGCAGGCTATCGGCTCCGGTCCATACCACAAATGACCGTCGAGGAACTCAACGCGCTCGTCGAACGCGGCACCGACACCCAGATTATCGACGTGCGCCGGCCCGCCGAATATGAAAGCGGAGCCGTACCCGGCGCGACGCACATCACCCTTACGTCACTCGAGGCGTCGCTCGATCGAATCGATGCGAATCGTTCGATTACGCTTATCTGCGGCAGCGGTTATCGCTCGAGTATTGCGGCATCCCTGCTCGAATCCAGCGGCTTCGAAAGCATAACGAACGTCGATGGCGGTATGAACGCCTACAAAGAGGGTGGTTTTCCGCTCGCGCACCTTGCCACGCTCTAGCGAGGCTCTGATTTAGCCTGTGGCAGGAGCCTAGCGGCGAAGTGTGCGCATGCACATTGTTGAGCGCCGGGTTCGTGCTGAGCTCCCCATGTTATACGCAGGCGTTCCGGAAGCGGAACGGCGTCGTGCGGCCCTCGCGGCGCTCGACGAAGTCGGTCTCACTCGCTACGCCGGGCACCGCCCGAATCAGCTTTCGGGCGGTCAGCAGCAGCGCGTCGCGATCGCACGCTCGCTCGTCAACAATCCGAGCCTGATCCTTGCGGACGAACCGACCGGCGCGCTCGATACACGTTCATCGGACGACGTGATGGCGCTCTTCGAACGCCTCAATCGCGAACGCGGCATCACGATCATGTTGGTCACGCACGAACCCAACGTCGCCGCTCACCCAAAACGCATCGTCACCTTCCGCGCCGGCCACATCGTCTCCGACGGGCCGCGATAGGGAGTTTGGTGCGGCTATGAAGATCCTCGCAACTCTGCGCATCGCATCGAGCGCCCTCTTACGCAACCGCGCGCGCTCGATGCTGACGATGCTCGGCGTCATCATCGGCGTCGCCGCGGTGATCGTCACGGTCGCAATCGGTGCCGGCGCGCGGACCTCCGTCGCGAGCCAGATCAACGGGCTCGGTAGCAACATGCTGATCTTGCTGCCCGGCAGCATCAATGCGGGCGGCGCACGTAGCGGTAGCGGCGGCGCCTCGACGCTCACGATCGAGGACGGACTCGCGCTGGCCGGACTGCCGCACGTTGCGGCCGTATCGCCGACCATCACCCTGCGCACGCAAGTCGTCGCGGCGGGCAACAATTGGCAAACGACCGTGACGGGCGTCTCGCCGAGTTACACCTTCATCCGCAACCGGTCGACGGAATCGGGCACGTTCCTCGCGTAGAGCGACATGCCGGCCGCGGCCAAGGTCGCGGTGCTGGGGCAGACCGTCGTCGCCAATCTCTTTCCGGACGGCTCGGACCCGCTGGCACGGACCGTACCCATTCGTAACGTTCCGTATAGCGCGATTGGAACGCTTGCCTCCAAAGGACAGAGCGGTGTCGGTCAAGTCCAAGACAATACGATCCTCATTCCATACACGTCCGCGCTCCAGCGGTTGACCGGTAAAGCGACGCTGAGTTCGATGCTGGTCTCCGCCGACGATCCCGCAAACGTCGCAACCGCACAGAACGAAGCGACGACGCTACTCGAGCATCGGCATCGTATCGCGCCGAACGCTCCAGACGACTTCATGATCCGCAATCTGCAAGACATCGCAAGCGCAGCATCGGCGACGTTGGCGGTGATGCAATTACTGCTTGCAGGCGTTGCCGCCGTCTCGCTGCTGGTCGGCGGTATCGGCATCATGAACATCATGCTCGTATCGGTGACGGAGCGAACGCGCGAGATCGGGCTGCGCGTCGCCGTCGGTGCGCGCCGAAAGGCGATCCTCTGGCAGTTCTTGATTGAAGCGGTCGTTTTATCGACCGCCGGTGGGGCGCTCGGCGTTATCGTCGGCGGCCTCGGTTCGCTTGCGGTCGCGCGCTTCGCGCATTGGCCGGCAACGATCCCGCCGAGCATGATCGGAGTCGCCGTTGGATTTTCCGCTCTCGTCGGGCTGTTCTTCGGCTACTATCCAGCGGCAAAAGCATCGCAGCTCGACCCGATCGTCGCGCTACGCTTCGAGTAAATGACGTGGCGACGTGTTTTTCTAGTGTTTAACCTAGTCGTTTCCTGCGCTCGTGTTCGAGGAACGTCCCCGGTTGCTGTCCTTTATCGTTTTAAAGTAGCCTAAACGCGTTTAACGATTGCAGTCGACTCTTGCACGCGGTTCGCGCAGGGAATCCCTACGTGAAGAAAGCAGGGCTGCCGTGCACGCCGCGCATAGACAAGGCGATGATCTGCTGTCAGGGTTACGAGTTCGTCGAAGGCGGCGACACGACGTTCGAGGTCGATACCTCGCGTGTCAAATACGGCAGCGGTGCGTTGCGCGAAGTGGGCGCGGACGCGAAAGACCTCGGCATGACGCGCGTCGCGCTCATCACGGATCCTAAGCTCGCCGGGAGCGAGTTCGTCGCAACGGTTCACGCATCGCTCAAAGCCGCCGGAGTGGACGTCGCGCTCTACGATCGGTCGCGCGTGGAACCGACGGACGAGTCGTTCTGGGCCGCGACGAAATTCGCTATCGACGGACGGTTCGACGGCTTCGTCTCCGTCGGCGGCGGTTCGTCGATCGACACGGCCAAAGCGGCGAATCTCTACAGCACGTATCCCGACGACTTCGACGCGTACGTCAACGCCCCGATCGGAAAGGGGAAGCCGGTCCCGGGCCCCGTACGGCCGCACATCGCGTGTCCGACGACATCCGGCACGGGTGCCGAAGTCACCGGCATCGCGATTTTCGATTATCTCGCCCATCACGCAAAGACCGGCATCGCTTCTAAACGCCTCAAACCCACGCTTGGCATAATCGATCCCGACGTAACCCTCAGCCTTCCGAAGATGGTCGTAGCGTGCAGCGGTTTCGACGTACTCTCGCACGCGCTCGAAAGTTATACGGCCCGTCCGTACACGCAGCGCGAGCGTCCCGTGACGCCGCGCGCACGGCCGATGTCGCAGGGGGCGAATCCCTTTTCCGATATTGCGTCGATGGAAGCGATGCGCATCCTCGGCGCGAACATCGTGCGCGCCGTCTCCGATCCAAGCGACGTCGAAGCGCGCGAACGGATGCTCTTCGCAGCAATGCTCGCGGGGATCGGCTTCGGCAATGCGGGCGTTCACGTTCCCCACGCGATGTCGTATGCCGTGGCCGGCCTCGTGAAAGAGTATCGCGCGCCGGAATATCCGCAATTCGAAGCGATCGTGCCGCACGGCATGGCTGTCATCCTCAACGCGCCGGCATCCGCGCGTCTCGTCTTCCACGCTAATCCAGGGCGCCATCTCGAAGCTGCTGCTCTACTCGGCGCGGACACGAAGAATGCCGCAATTGGAGACGCGGGAGAACTGCTCGCGCGCAGGATCGAGGAATTGATGCGCGCGACCGGGATGCCGAACGGTATCGGCGGCGTCGGCTTCACGAAAGACGATATCCCGAAACTTCGTGACGGCGCGTCGCCGCAAAAACGGCTTCTCGCAAACGCGCCTAGTCCGATCGACGGAAACGACCTCGGAACGCTGTTCGCGAGCGCGCTGCAGTATTGGTAACGCCCATCGTGGGCTCGAGCCGGCTTTCGGGAGTCGGGTAGCTAGTGTAGGTCATCATAAATGGCATGACATTTCTTGATCTTGCTCATAATGACTCGGGCCGACTTTGTCCAAACGAACGGCTTGGCGTTGGTGTTGTGATCTTCGACGTACGACGTGATCGCGCGTTCCAACGCACGGACGCTTGCGAACGTACCGCGCCGAATTCGCCGCACGGTGATCTCGGAGAAGAAACGCTCGACGGCGTTGAGCCAGGACGAACTCGTCGGCGTGAAATGAACGTGATATCGTGGATGCTTCGCAAGCCACTCCTTAACCGCAGCGTGCTTGTGCGTCGCGTAGTTGTCCAAAATAAGGTGGATATCGAGACGCTTCGGAACCGAGCGTTCGATGTGATTGAGAAAATCGACAAACTCTTCGTGCCGATGTCGGGGCAAGCAACGCTCGATGACTTTCCCGCTGAGCGTATTGAGCGCCGCGAACAACGTCGTCGTACCGTTGCGCCGATAGTCGTGGGTCTGCCGCGCCGGAATACCAGGACGCAGCGGCAAAATCGGCGCGGTTCGTTCCAGGGCTTGCACGCTGCTCTTCTCGTCGACGCTCAAGACAAGAGCTTTGGTCGGTGGGTTCATGTACAGCCCGACGATGTCTCGCAGCTTCGTTACGAAATCTGGATCGGTGCTGAATTTAAAGCCGCGAACGCGATGCGGTTGCAAGTTGTGCGCTCGCCAAAGCCTCAAGACTGTACTGGCGCTCACATCGTAGCGCTCAGCCATAGCCTCTGCGCTCCAGTGGGTCGCATTCTTGGGGGTACTGCGCATCGTCGTCGTGATGATTCTGGCAGCCTTGGTCGCGCTGACCAGCTTGGGACGCCCACGTCCGGGAGCATCCCGGTAAATGCTCTCCAAACCGCAATCTTCAAATCGTCGACGGATGGCTATAACGTTTTCACGCGCGATCTGGGTCCGACGCGAAATCTCGGCGTTCGAGACACCGTTCGCGGCGTCCAACACAACGCGCGCGCGCCTGATGGCCCGCTGTGGCGCTGTTGGTTTCGTCAACAGGGCCACCAGTTCACGCCGAACTTTCGGTCCAATTCGCAGCGCAGGAGCCGGTGGTAATGGCATGCCCCACAATAACATATATGGTCAGTAAATGTCATGCCATTTAAGATGTATTACACTAGATCGCGAGGCGTGCGCGCGGGCGCTCGGCCTCACGAGCGAAGACCTGCTCGGGACGCTTCCGACGCAAATCGTAAGCGCCGGCAATTCTTTTCTCTACGTACCGCTGCGCGATGCGGCGACGGTCGATCGAGCTAGCCTCGACGAGCGCGCGCTCGCAGCACTCGCGCCCAAGGGCGTAGCGACCGGTATCTTCTTCTTCGCCCCGCACACCGGCAACACGTTTTACTCGCGGATGCTCGCGCCGCTCTCCGGCGTTCCCGAAGATCCCGCCACGGGCAGCGCGACGGGTCCGCTCGGCGCATATCTCTTCGAACACGGACTCATCGCGCGCCGCGATGGCGAACGTTTCGTTAACGAGCAGGGCGTGCGGATGAAACGGCGCAGTTTGATTCACGGCATCGTGCGCGCCGCACCGGATGGAACGCTGCTCGCAGTCGACGTCGGTGGCAGCGCCGTGAAGACCAGCGACGCAACGATGACGCTGCCCGCTACGATGACGCCGGCTGCTACGAGCCGTTCTTGAGGCTTCCGCCGCCCTGCGGGAGTTCGGGCGCGCGGACAAAAACGAACCCGGTCTTCGGTACGTAGAAAAGGCCGGGGCGGCCGCCATCGGTTGCGATGCCCTTCGCTTTCGCTTCTGCGTTTGCGAGCACGGTCAAGTACGCGCAGCCCGCTAAACCGCGCAGCGCACGGCCTCCGCCGCCGGCCGGGCCCGCGGACGGCCCGGGAGCGGGGGAGCCGCCAGCCGATGAGGCAGGAGGAACGGGCCCGGCTGCTCCGCCGCGGCGCAATTCGCGGATGTCCGGAGAAACGGTTTCCGATCTGGCGGACATGGTTTGCGATGGGCTTTGTCCGAGCGCTTTGCGGGGCCGCAATTCCAGATAGTACGGTACCGTTGGATCGACCTGCGCGACGTGCGATATAATCTCGACGTTCGGTACGTCGGGCACTTTGCTCTTCGCTTCGTACGCCGTTACGTAGGCGCGGATCGCCTCGAAGACGGGCTTTGCCGTGGCCTGCGTATCTGCGTCGCAGCCCGCTCGCGAGGTCGCAAGAGAGAGCGGGTCGACGCCGGGCGGCGGCGGGAGCGCGGCCACGCGCAAAGCGCGGGGCGTGGCCGATCCGCTCGGCGAGGGTTCCGTTTCTTGTGCGGATGCGACGCCGCGTGCAGGTCCCGGGCGTGCGACCGAAAGCGCAGGCCCCGGGCGCGCCCCGCCGAGCGCGACAGAATACGAAAGGTTGAGCACGCGCGGCGTCAGCGGTGTCGCAGCCGTGCGAAAAATCCCACCGTTGGAAAGCGGGAGCGGCTGCGCGTTGGCATCCGTCACGAAATCTCCGCCGTACGTATTAAAGACATTGTTCTCGAAGAGCGTGAAGCGACCGGGCCCAAAGTTATGCAAGATACCCGCCGCGAAGATCGTGTACTGCCCCAAGCGCTGCGGGTTGTTCGAGCCCGTATATTGCGCGTTCAGGAGCAGTTCGATGCCGCTTCGCGGCAAGACGCCGTCGAACGTAACGCCGGCGCGGTGGATGGGGCGATTCGGGAGTTGCTCACCGACGATCGTCGTAGACGGCCCGTCGTTCAGACGCGGACTCGCGGCGGTTAGCTTCGCAACATTGAGCGTGTAATTCGGAAGAGCGACGAAATACCGGCCGATACCGATACGGCCGCTTGCGGTGATGCCCTGGTAAACGCGGCGCGTGCCGGCTACGGATTCGTTCACGTATACCGCCGGCGCGGGAGCCGTCGCGCCGCAAACGCTTTGCGCCGCGAACGCGGCTCGGAGTGTGGACAAGTACCCGGGCGCAAAAAACGACGACGGTTCCGCAATCGACGCGTTGATCAATTGACCGCTCTGCGTTTGTGAAAACGCGGCGAGCGAAACTTGCGCGCCCGAACGGGCGAATTGATGCGTCCACGAGGTATTGAGGCTAAACGCGGATTGTGCGCCGCCGTTCGAGTCGCCGGGACCGTTGACGAGCGCGGTGCCGGCCGCACAGTCGAAGCCGGCGGAGACGGGATCGCTGAAGGAACGGTTGACCTCGACGTTTGCTTGCGAGCTTCCCACGTCGATCGACGCGGCGAACGTGTCGGCCGCTTGTGGCCGCCACGTCGCAGCAAATCCGCCGAGCAGACTCGTACCGAGCGACGTCGTGTTAACGATGGAAAGCCGCGGCGAAAGCGAAAGTGCGTCGCTCGATTTGAAGGTATCGGCGATCTGATAACTCGACGATGAAATGGCGTTCGTGAAAGACGATTCGAAACGCGACCCCGCCGTTGGATGCGACGTGCGTAGCGCAGCGTACGTGTTTCCAGAGAGGGCGAAGGTGTGCCGGCCTTGGGCAATCGTCGCACTGTAGGCGATTCCGCGGGTTAAGTTGGACGTGTTGCCGACGGAGGGACAGAGTTGCTCCGTGTAATCGATCGCACCGGAGAGCCCCGCAGCGCCGGAGCCGCAGGCATTGGTTTGCGGATCGACGCCCGAGACGGACGGCAAGAGCACGTAGCGATTGACGTTCTCGTTGCTCTCTTGACTCAAACTCTCGTACGCGGAGACGGTCGTTGCGACGCTCCCGACGAGCGACGCAACGGTACCGTACGCGAAGCCGTACCGGCTATACGATTGATTGTTCGGCCCGATCCCGCAGGGCAGCAAGGTGAGGTCGCGCGCGCAGATGGAATGGACGTCGAAATTATTCGTCAGCGCCGTTCCGCTAACGGTCGTGCGCGCGTCGCCGAGCCGGTAACGGAACTTCAGGAAATCGCCGAGGCTGTGTGACTCGCCTTCGTGCGGGTAGGTGAGGCCGCTTTGATCTTGATAGTCCCGAAACGTTAAAGGACTGTTGCTCCCGCGCCAGGTGTGCTGCACGGCGAGCCCCACGCTACCGAGGCTACCGGTCGCCGCGAGTTGATAGTTCGATCGGTCGAAGGTGCCGGTCGTGCCGTTCGCATGCACCTGCAGCGATTGTGTGGGCTGCAGCGTTCGGAAGTTGATGCCGCCCCCGAGCGATCCGGCGCCCGGCGAGTGGCTGACGCTCGAACCCGAAAAGAGATCCGTGCCGATGGAGCGCAGGTTCGCAGCACTCCCAGGCGCGGAGAGCGGAATACCGTCGAGCGAAACGGAGGTCTGCGATTCGTCGTGACCGTTGAGCGAAACGGTGACGGCACCGCTCGGATCGGTCGCGTCTTGCGTCACCGAAACGCCGGCCACTTTATCCAGGGCGTCGGTGAGCGAATCGGAGAGCCGGCGAACGGGACTATTGTCGCCGATATCGTTCGAACTGATGGCCGTCGTCGAGCGCGCGACCACGCTGCCGATCGTCTTGAGACCGCCATTCCCCAGAGCGAGAACGACGCGTACGTTTACCGCACGATCGCCTAGCACGTCGAACTCCGCGGAGACCGTCGACACGTATCCGGAGCGCGCGACGCGGACGCGATATATGCCGACCGGTACCTCCGTGTAATGGATAATGCCGGCCGCACTCGTCAAGGAACTCGCCGTCTGCGGACCCAGTAGAATCGTGCGAGCGTCGCCGATCGGCTTCGCGCTCACCGAATCGACAACCGCGATCGTGATCTCTCCCGTATCGCTCGCAGCCCGCGCCGGCACGCCAACGGCGGCGCACGCCGCTCCGCAAAAAGCAACAGCGGCAAGGCGACGGAAAGCGGCGGCTAGGCGACCGGGCGCAGTGGCGCAATAGTCACGCCGGAACACGATCACAGACATATACGGACATTCTCGGCGCGGATGCTCCGGCGATCCTGGGAAAGCAAGAAAACTAACCACAAGCGACTTTTCGGCGACGCCGGGCCTATCGGACGTTCGAGTGGGAGGACCGGCGCGCAACGGCGCCCGTGCGACTCAATGAAGCGCGCTAGCGCGCACCCGGAGTCTCGGCGCGGTGCTACCGGCATGATCTTCATCACAGTGTTCGTCGCGCCCGCGATGGCGGCAGTACTTGAATGACTCGCTACCGATAACTCACGTGAAGACAGAAACCGACAAATCGTAATTCAAGCTTCGTCCGATGCGGTTCTCGACTTTCCCGAAACCGTTCGCTCAGCCCGAAAGCGGCATCCCTTAACAACGGACGCGCTTGCCCATTGCGGATGTCCTCAGACCGCCAAGATCCAAGGAAGGTACAGCAGTTTCATGAGCTTTCGGCGATCACCGGGGGTCGTGCGCGGGCAGCGGGGTCAGATGTTACCGGTCGTGGCGTTCGGCTTGACCGCGTTAGTCGGCATGGGCTCCTTGGCTGTCGATGTTGGAACTTGGCGCTATGAGCAACGTCTCGAGCAGTCGGCAGCCGACAGTGCCGCCAAGGCCGGCGCCATCGAACTATACTATGGTGCGAGCGACGCCCAAAGCGTTGCGCAGACGGACGCGGCCACCAATGGCTTCCCCAATAACGGCACGACGATTGTGGTTTCGGCCCATGCGAACCCCGGCTCGGGCCCGTACGCCGGCAACAACAACGCCTTCGAAGTCGTCATCGATAAAGATCCGCCGACCTTTTTGCGAAGTTCTTCGGACTCACGAAGCAGCGGGTGAGCGCTCGCGCCGTGGCCTTATCTGGCGGGAACCCGTCTCGGGGTTGCGTCTATACGCTCGACCAAAGCGGCAGTTCGAACGGCATCATAGCCAACGGCGTGAACGTGAATGCTGCGCTGTGCACCATCTCATCGAACTCCAAGCTCAACGTCAATGGTTCCACTCTCGATTCAAAGGCGATCACGTATGCCGGGACCGGAAGGAATGACTTTACTTCCAACGGCGCCACCTATGGTGCGGGCGGAGGGAGCCCCACGCTCTCAGGCGTGGCAGCCGACCCATGCCCTCAGTATGCGGGTTTTAATTATCTTCAGAGCAACCCGACCCCAACGGGCCCTGCGATCGGCCGTACCATTATCAACGGCAAGCGCGGCAAGCCCCCCGCCCAAATGTATCCAGGGGTGTATTCCAGCATGGTGATCATAAACGGATCGGACGTCGTCATGAACCCCGGTACCTATGTGTTCCAAGGAGGTATCAATGCCAACGGTTCGACCATCTCCGGAACCGGTGTCACCCTCTACGACGAAGGCGGGCAGATGAACGTGAATGGCGCTACTCTGAACCTGACCGCCCCAGCGACCGGGAACAACGCATGAATTCTGGTCTACCAGCCGCCGAGCAATACCAACGACGTTAACATGAACGGCAGCACGAACCAAATAGCCGGTGCCGTCTACGCGCCGAGCATTCAAGATTGGCTGCCCGAAGGTCATCTTGCTCGTTTCGTGGTCGATATTGTTGCCGACTTGACCTGAACCCGATCCGCTCTCGATATAGCGGTCGTGGTTCGGAGGCGTATCAGCCGGAGATGATGGTAGCGCTGCTGTTTTACGGCTATGCGACGCCATTCGTAAGAGCGAGAACGACGCGCACCTTCACCGCACAATCGCCGAGCACGTCGAACTACGCGGATGCCGTCGGCACGTATCCGGAGCGCACGACGCGGACGCGATAGATGCCGACCGGTACATTGTCGCTGCGGATGCTCCGGCGAACCTGGGAAATGCGCGAAAAAAGTCCGGGAGCGACTCTAGGCCGGTGGTCCCGAGTAGTGAGCCGGCCGCCCTGCTCGCAAGCGACGCCGCCTCCCGGCGGACCGCGAAATAATCAGGTGTGACTTGCCGCTCAATTTATGTTCCGCGCCTCGAGGCGACCAGCGCGGACGGCGCGTTGTGTCCCCCCGGCCTCTTTTCGGCCGATACCTGAGCCGATACCTATGAAGAGAGCGGTGCAGAGGTCATTCGGCCCTGCGCGAGCGTGCTCAAGGATAAAACGGAAGGAAAGACGCTCCGTATGTTTGGACGGCTCAAGTTGGACGGCGAACGAGGCCAGCTGTTGCCAGTTCTTGCCATGGGACTCGTCGCTATACTCGGAATGGCTTCCCTTGCGGTCGACGTGGGTTTCTGGCGTTATCAACAGCGTATCGAACAGTCGGCTGCGGACAGCGCCGCCGTCGCCGGAGCGATTCGACTCTTTTACCCGGTGACGCCCGCGGGAGCCGGCACCGCGCCGATCGAGGTGACGACTGCCGCGCAGAACGCTTCAAGCACCAACGGCTTCACCGATGACGGCGGCGTCGGGAACTTAACAGTGACCGTCAATAGCCCGCCCCTATCCGGGACCTACGTCGGTGACAAGACCGCGGTGGAAACCATCGTCCAGAAGAAGCAACCGGTATTTTTCGCCGGCATCTTCAACGGCCAAACCTCTCAGAACGTCAGCGCGAGAGCGGTTGCGCGCAGTATCGCCGGTAGTAACTTTTGCGTCTACCAACTCGATCCGAGTAGCGGACTCGGTATGAGCCCACCGGGACTCGTGCAGGCGGTGAACTGCAGCGTCTTTGTCAACGGGTCAATCGGCAGGGGCAATGTCGAAGCGAACGGAGTGTCCTACACAGGAACGGCACCCGCAGCGAACTTGACCAACAGCTCCGGTACGTCGATTGTCGCGCAGCTGTCGTTACCGCAAAGCGATCCGTGTCCGAACATTCCAGGCTGCGCCTATCTTCAGAAAACGGCATTACCGCCGTCGGCTAGCGCCGTTAACGCGAGCGGGCAGTCGTCGCTGGGCCCAGGCACGTATAAGAATTGTTGCGCCGGCTCGACGTTAAGCCCCGGCATCTACTATCTGTACGGCGGATTCAGCGGCGCATTCTCCGGTACCGGGGTCACCATCGTGAATGCCGACGCTAGCGACATCACAATCAACGGCGGCGGCCGCGGCAGTATGAATATCACGGCCCCGACCAGTGGGCCGTCGGCGGGTATCGCGTACTATCAGCCTCCGAATCTCCCTGCGAACAACTACACTGCGAACGGCAATCCCGGTTTCTACGGCGGCGTGTTCTACGCGCCGCAGATGCAATATACAACGCACGGCAAGGGCGATAACTTTTCGTTCCTGCTCATCGGCGGCACTAACGTAACGGGAAACAAAGCCATCGTCGTCGATCCGACCGGCGGTCCCGCAGCTCAACAACCCGCCCACGTCGTGCTTTCGGAGTGAACGTGAAACGGTTTTCCCGCGTGCGTGCGTTGGCGCAAGCCGACGGCGGTCAATCCATCGTAGAACTCGCTATCATCACTCCTCTGCTCCTCGCGCTGCTGATCGGAATCGTCGAAGTCGGACAGTACGCGTATGAAGGCATCGAGGTCGGCAACGCGGCCCGGGCCGGCGTGCAGTATGGTGCGCAGAGCCTGACCACTGCCGCAGATACGACGCCGACGGGCGGCATGGCGAACGCGGCCAAGTTCGACGCCAAGGAGATCCCAAACGTGGCGGCGTCGCCTTCGAACTCTTGCTCGTGTTACAGTACGCCCGGAACGACGTTTGCGTGCACGACGCCGATCGCAACTCAACCGTGCAATTCGCCGGCGGAAAATCATCGGCTCGTTTACGTCACGGTCGTAGCGAGTGGAACGTTCACCCCCTTTGTGGCTTACCCGGGATTTCCGGCATCGCTATTGATTAGCCGCACGGCGACCCAGCAGGTCAGCCCGTGATCTGGGAGTGCGGCGTCCGTCGGAGGGCGAACCGAGGGCGCGAGCGCGGACAGGCGATCGCGGAGTTCGCCTTAGCCGCGTCGCTCGGCTTGACTTTCATTTTCGCAATCATCGATTTCGGGCGAGCCCTGTTTGCGTACGATCTCGTGGGTAACGCGGCTCGAATCGGAACGCGCTACGCGATTGTCAACGCAGCGGCTTGTCGCAGCAACGTGACGAACTGCCAACAGGCCATATCGGACTACGTCCTCGCGCGCTCGCCGGGCATCGATCAAACGAAGCTGCAGCCACTCATATTCACTTGGGAACCCGTATCGTCGACGTGCACCGCTAGCTACCAGCCCGGGTGCTACGTGCAGATCGAAGTAGACTACGCGTTCCCGTTCGTGATACTGCCGCTGCCCGGACAAACTCTCAAGAGCACCTCGCGGATGGTGATCTCGCAGTAGCCCGACAGTCTCAGCCTCCGCCGTCGGCGCCATCACGCCGCCGAATCTCAGCGCGTCGAGAGTTCGACGTAGAACCGGCGGCCGGCCGCGGGATACCCGAATACCGGAGCGTAACGCGCATCACCGAGGTTGAAGCCGCGCAGCGAGAGGATCGCGTCGCTCGCGAGACGGTAGCGCACGTACGCATCGAGCGAATCGTACGCATCGTAGCTTCCCGTTTGCGGGCCCGTGAGATGCGAGGCATCATCGCCGTCGGAGCCGACGATACCCCAGCGGACGCCGAACGCGTAACGGTCGCGCGCGAAGGGACGGGAAAGCGAAAGCGACGCAGCTCCGACCGGGTTGCGCGGCAGGCGCGCCCCCGTCGTCGTGTCCAGCGCACGGAAGAGATCGGTATAGCTCGCTTCGGCGACCAAACCCGCGAACGGACGGCTGGACGCGGTGAACGCGAGGCCGGCGATTTGCGCGCGACTGGCGTTGACCGGTATCCCGGCGAGGGAATCGAAGACGATGAAATTCGCTCCGCGCCGGCTGAAATATCCCGCCGAATAGGTCCCCGCGCGCGCGTCGAGTGCCAGCGTGACATCGGCATTACTCGAGCGCTCCGCGCGCAAGTTCGGATTCGAAAATCCAGGAAAATAGGTATCTTGTAGCGTGGGAACGCGGAATGATTCGCCGAGATTGGCGGCGAGTCGCACGTTTCCGACACCGACCGTGGCGCCGAACGACGGTACCAGAACCGATCCGTAGGGCGAGTCGTTTTCAGCGCGCAGTCCCGCCGTGACGCGCGTTCCCGGTAGGGGCGACGTTCCGAGTTGCGCGTAGAGGGCGCTTTGCGAACGGCTCGCGCCGATTCCGAAGGCCGGTATCGGCGGGGCGTTCGGGTGCGCAAAATCCGGCGAGCTCGGAAAGGCGAAACTGCCGGAGTCGCGCGAGACGTCCAGACCGATGACGGCATCCCCGTGGGCTCCCGCAATCGCATCGCGCAGCGAAACTTGCGTGCGTCCGGTGTAGACGTCGCTCTCGCCGTTGTTCCCAACGATGTCGTTGTACGAGCGTCGCGTTTGCGATCCGCCGATGCTCAACGTCACCGTGTTCGCGCGCGAGGAGCGTTCGATTTCGAGGAGGGCCGACTTCGTCGCGTCTGCCTCCGTCGCGGTCGGAGCGAGGAAATCGAGGCGCCCCGGGGCGCCGGCTTGCACGACCGAATCGTCGGCGCGCCCGCGAAGCCGAAAGCCCGCGCCGATCGGCAGATCGGCCGAAAGGCGGCCAATGCTTTGATCGCCGAAAGCGTTGGTGCGCACGCCGCCCTCAAATGTGCAGGCTGCCGTGCTAAACGATCCAACGCACGGTGACTGCGAATACTTCAGGGCCGGATAATCGTACGCGCCGGTGGAGACATGACGTTCGAACGAGGCGCCGACGCGCCCGTCGCCCACGCCGAGGCGCAGGTCGCGATCCGCAAACGACCCGCTCGACGCTTCCAGGTACGTTCCGCGCGGCACGCGCGTGATCACGTTGATCACCCCGCCGACGGCGCTGGTTCCGTACAACGTCGACGACCCGCTCTCGACGATTTCGATTCGATCGACGCCAAGCGTGGATAATTGACCCAAAAGTGTCGTCCCCGTCGTCGGATCGGCGATCGGAATGCCGTCGACGAGCACGAGCGTTTGCACGCTGCGCGCGCCGCGGATACCGTAATCGACGAGCGCACCGAAAGAGCCGTACGAAAAAAGCTCGACTCCCGGCACGCCTTGCAATGCATCGACGACGGTTCGCGCGCCGAAGGCATCGATGCGGGCGCGATCGACGACGAACGTGGGACGCGTTGATTGGCCAATGGGCTCAGGCCGGCGATCGCTCGTAAGGACCCGCCCGATTTCCGGCAACGCGCCCGCTTCGCTCGCGGTAGGTTGCGGTACGGGCACGGCGCTCGCAGTAGCTTGTGGTGCGGGAAGCGCGCTCGCCGTAGGTTGCGGTGCGGGAAGCGCGCTCGCAGGTTGCGGCGGGACTGCGCTCGAGGTACTTTGGGCGCCTGCGGGTAGTCCGCCAACGCCGAGCGACGCTGCGATAGCCGCGCAGCGAACAATTGATAGACCGAACAACGTGAGTGCCGACCCTTTTCGCGAGGTGGTTGCAAACGCGTTCGCTCGAATATCCTGACTCGCGGATCGATGCCTCGCGCCCGGCGCCTTCCCACCGTTTCCGGCAGTGACGACGGGCGGCTCCCCGCTCACAGTGGCGCGACCGTCCCGGAATTTCACCGAGTTCCTCGTTCGCGAACGCTATGCGCAATGAGTCTGCGCGGCGCCCGTTATCTCCTGCGGCGACGTGCAAACCGTTCAGACGAGGTCACGCCCTCAACTGGCACGGTCTGGAATCGACGCCACTTCCTGAGACTCGTGATTCGAAAGAGGTTAGCGATCCGACATCGTAATTGCCAAGCGCCGCGATTTACGACGTCGTAATTCCAAGCGCCGTAATTGCCGAGCGCGGTAAACTGGCAACGCCACGTCGCGACAAGAGTAAACGCGACCCCGATCGACGAGATGAACTCATCGAGCGGGACCGCGTTACCGAGCGGGGTCCGTGGGGCTAGACGCGTTTGCGCGACACGGCGCGCGCGATGAACAACAGGATGACCGCACCGATGAATGCGACGATGATACTGTAGACGTTGATGCCGGTCACGCCCGCATTTCCGAAGGCGTTGAATATCCAGCCCCCGAGCAACGCGCCTACGATACCGATGACGATGTCGCCGACGACGCCGCCGGGGCCTTCACCGGGGACCACGTACTTCGCGAGAAAACCTGCGATGAGGCCGACGATTAACCAGGCTAAAATACTCATAAAGACCTTTCAAGAGTGCCCAGCAGTACCGGACGATGCTTGCTCCGTACCCAATCAAACCGAAAGATCAAACCGAAAAACCAACAGACTTTTCACGATGCGCCACATGCTCACGACAACTCGAAGGTGAGCTGCGTCTCTTCGTGGCCGTCCGGAGCCGCGAGGCGCGCGCGAAGCGGCGCCTGCGCCTCGAGGGTCGGTCGCTCCCCGAGCACGCCCGCGATCTCGCGCGCGCGGGTAATAACGCCCGCCGGCAAGCCCGCCATCTTCGCGACCTCGATGCCGAACGAGCGGGACGTACTGCCGGGGAGCACGCGATGAGAGAAAACAGGAACCCCGGCGCGGGAGGTGCTTTCGACGGCGGTCACGTGGTAGTTAGCAACGAGCGGCCAGCGCTCGGAAAGAGCGACCAGTTCGTGAAAGTGGGTCGCGAAAAGCGCCAAAGGCGCTTGACCCTCCAAGCCCAGCAAATACTCGCAGATTGCTTGCGCGATCGAAAGCCCATCGATGGTACCCGTCCCGCGACCGACTTCATCGATGAGCAGCAAACTTCGCCGCGTGCAGCGTCGCAAGATATTCGACGCTTCGGCCATCTCGACGTAGAACGTCGATTGACCCGAGGCGAGATCGTCGCCCGCCCCGATGCGCGTGAAGATACGATCCACGATGCCGAGCGTCATCGAACGTGCCGGCACGAAAGCGCCGATCTGGGCGAGAATCACGAGCAGCGCAGCCTGCCGCAAAAACGTCGATTTGCCGCCCATATTCGGGCCGGTAAGCAGCATGAACCGCGCGCTGCGCTCCGCCAGATGCAAGTCGTTGGGAACGAAGGTGTCGCCGGCGAGCGCTTCGATGACCGGATGGCGGCCGTCGACCACGTCGATCGTACTCGTTTCGCTGAACCGCGGACGCACGTAGCCACGTTCGCCCGCGATTTGAGCGAGCGCACACGCGACGTCGAGTTCGGCGATGGCGTCTGCCGTTGCCAGCAACTCTTCCACACGCGCGGCGACTGCCTCGACGAGATTGTCATAGAGCGCGGCTTCCAGGCGGTACTGCCGCGACTCCGCGCTCGCAATCGCGATCTCGAGTTCCTTCAATTCCGGAATTACGAAACGCTCGCCGCTCGTAAGCGTCTGCTTGCGGACGTAGTCGGGCGGCACGTGCGCCAGATTCGATTTCGATACTTCGATCGCGTAACCGAATGCGCTCGCATACTTCACTTTCAAGCCTTTAATCCCGGTTCGTTCGCGTTCGCGTTCTTCGAGCGCGCCGATGCGTTCGCGCGCTTCGCTGCGAAGTCCGATGCATTCGCGCACGTCGGGCGACGCGTCGGGCCGAATCACGCCGCCGTCGGCGAGCGTGACCGGAAGGTCGTCGCACAGATGGCCGTCGAGCAAACCGTAGAGTTCGTTATGATCGCCGATACGCGCGGCGAGCGGGGCTAAGGCATGCGGTAACGCCGCGCGCAGC
>JRHI01000792.1_pt1 | contig 31800 bp, 28 predicted proteins | sample 215371 | NCBI WGS metagenome assembly JRHI01 (sample SAMN02929681, study PRJNA255918) | sediment metagenome | biome: cave system; feature: Ice Cave; material: Sediment; isolation source: sediment from deep within a dark volcanic ice cave with no known source of... ...
AGTCAAGTTATGACCGGACGTCCCCTAAGAGTGACGCGACGCGACTCCAAATGGCCGATGCAACCTCTGCTTTAGGCAGTACAGCGAACTCCTCCATTCCACCATCCGCATGGAAGATGTGTACCTTGTTCGTGTCCGTCCCGAAACCACTATCATGACGACTCACATCATTCGCTATTAGCAAATCTAGCTGCTTCTTAGCTAGCTTTGCTTGTGCATTCATCACAAGGTCGTTCGTTTCAGCAGCGAACCCAACGCGTATTAAACGCTGGCGCGAGTGCTCGTTCCTACCCTGCTCATTGAGCTTGCTAGCGAGTTCACCAAGGATATCTGGATTCGGCGTCAGATACAAGGGAAACTCACCTTGATCGTCTAGAGTTGCGTCCTTTTTCATCTTCTGCATAGCAGGCTTTGTAGGGCGAAAGTCCGCGACAGCAGCACTCATCACCAGGACATCGGCATCTACAATGAACCGAAAAACAGCATCACGCATGTGCAGAGCCGTTTCGACCTTATAGAGTTGTATACCATAAGGTGCTTCGAGCGCCACAGGGCCAGAGATCAACGTGACCTGTGCACCACGATTCCGCGCCTCTACCGCCAGAGCATAGCCCATTTTACCGGAAGAACGATTGCCTACATAACGTACGGGATCAATTGGCTCCTGCGTTCCACCTGCTGTCACCACCACACGTCGCCCCACTAGGTCTCCATAACGCTGCCCTAAGAGCATGTGAATAGCTCCCAAAAGGACAGACGTTTCCGGTAGACGGCCAGGTCCAATCGCTCCTGAAGCCAGTCGTCCGACCTCTGGCTCAACAATCCATGCACCACGCTCACGTAACACTGCGAGATTCGCCTGTGTCGCGGGATGCGTATACATGTCTTGGTACATCGCAGGTGCCAGTAACAGAGGTGCCTTCGTCGCCAGGGCGACAGCAGTCAACATGTTATCTGCTATACCATGAGCGAGTTTCGCAATCGTATTGGCAGTGGCTGGAACGACAATCAATAGCTCGGCTTGTTCGGCTAACGCGATATGATACTCCGCTGCTTCTCCCGATGCTTCCCATAAGTTGCTATAGACAGGGCGATGGCTTACCGTCGAAAACGTCAGAGGACGAACGAAGTCTTCTGCGTGCTCTGTCATGATTACATCAACGAGTGCGCCAGCCTGTTGTAACTGACTGACCAACTCGACAGTCTTATACGATGCAATCCCACCACAGACTCCTACGATGATATGCCTGTTACGTAACATTATGTAACGCTCTTGTTCCCACTATTTGGATAGTCCTGCGAGAACATTCTTACAATAGCATGCCCTAGCCCTTCTCGCAAGCAACATACCAAGAAGTACCATGCATAGAAAGAAACGCAGTGCATCATCAATTTATCGTGTTGTGGTATTTTTCTACGCTTTTACATCCTTCTGCTTGAGGAAGTACGCTATCAGGAAACCGAGAGCAACAATCATCACTGCGAGTGCTATCCAGACTAGGAATAGGTGTGTAGCAGCCCATATTGGCGAAACAGTCGAGTGAAGTGTGCCCTGATACATGGAGGGGTCGTCTTCTAACTTATCGCCATGTAAGCCAATCGTTGATCCCATACCAGACATTGCCCAGTAGGCTGCAAAGGGCCAACCTAGATAGTATAATGGGAAGATAGCACCTGAGAAGACAATTTGAGGTATGAGAATGATCGGCACAAAACTCATAGCGCGATCACTATTAGGCACAACTGCCGAGAGCGTTAAGCCAACCATCAGCCCTGCCAGGGAAGTCAATGCCATCGTAATATAAATTTCTATCACTGGAGGCAAGAAGATGCTGGTCTGGAATGGTGATCTAAGGTTCACTATCAAGACAAGAATAGCGCTTTGGATGAGGCAAAAGACACCCAGCACTACGATCTTCGAGAACATATAGGGCACAATACCCAGGTTCACAGTACGTTCTCGCTTGTAGATGGCGGACTCTTTCACGATCTCACGCGCCCCGTTGAGACAACCAAACATGACCGCGGCGAACGCCATAATCAGCAGAATTTTTTGAGCATCAATGCCCGACGGGTTGATGATAAGGTGCTGAATTGCATCAGGTACACCCATGAAGGCTTTCCCTGTTCTTTGGGTATAGATGGCTTGTCCCCGCTGTGTCGTTAGAATCGCTTCATAATTACTACAATCAAAACGATTAGTTGAGGCTGTTAAAGGCACTCCCGAATCGGGTGGGCAGGTTACAATACTCGTTGGTTGAAAGACAGCACTACTCGCCATAAAGTAGAGAATCAAGCCTATGATAGGGGCTTGTAGTATGAGAATTGCTAAATTGCCCACGTCATTTTTGAGCAATTCCAAGTAGCGTCCTGAAAGCAGCATAAACTGTTTCCAGGGATTGCCGCGCTTGGGTGGCTTTACCGAGACCGTATCTTCTATCGCGCTGATGCGGCTCGCAGGTCCCTGGGTGATCGGTTGTACCACGTACTGTTGATACTCTTGAGAACGCTTGAATTTTTCTTCTGCTTGCTCTGGAATCTTAGGGTTCTCGTCGGTTGGTTCTAGGGCGCTATAAATCTCGGCGAAATCGTCCTTGCCAAAGTAGGCAAGAGCCTCTTCGGGTGGCCCAAAGTATGCGAGGCGCCCACCACGGCACAGGAAGCAGATGTAGTCACAACTATTGATATTGTTGGTCGCGTGTGTTACTAACACAATAGTGCGCCCTTTATCAGCAAGAGTGCGCAGTAACGACATCATCTTACGGTCCAAGCCAGGGTCAAGGCCCGATGTTGGCTCATCCAGGAAGAAGATGTTCGGGTTTGAGAGTAATTCCAAGGCGATGGAGACACGTTTTCTTTGTCCACCAGATAATGTGCTAATGAGTTGATTACGCTTTGCTTTCATATCGACATCAGCCAGGACCTCTTCAATACGCTCTTTGATTTGTGCCCCTGTGTAATCACTGGGCAAGCGCAACTTTGCTGCATAGTAGAGAGCACGTCCTACAGTGAGTTCGGTATGGACGATGTCGTCCTGTGGCACATAGCCAAGTTGTGTACTAAAGGCTGCAAGGTGGCTGTAGTAGTCCTGCCCATTATAGAGCACGGCCCCTTTCTTGGCGGGTTGCAAACCATTGAGGGCACGCAGTAACGTAGATTTTCCAGCGCCGGAACCTCCGACAACCGCGACAAACTTGCGTGATGGAATGGCAATTGAAATATCGTTGACGATCACAAAATTTTTGTTGCCCGTTTGTGTAAGGTGCAATGCATCAATACGAATGCCATTGCTCTCGTCTTGCTGTGTCAATTCTCGCCCATTGTAGGTGAGCTTGTACGGACCGACGCGAATCTCATCACCGAGCTGCAACACATGATTGGTTACACGCTTGGTGTTGACAAATACGTGGTTGGTGCTACCCAGGTCTACAATGCGGTAGCTTCCATCTTGTAGGCGTTCCAGGCGTGCATGATGCCCCGAAATTTGGGGATGAGTGAGTACTACGGTATTATCGGGTAAGCGACCAAGCGTAATTTCTGTCCTATCGAGAGGAATAGGACGAAGCTCAGGGGTGATATCCTGTGCTGCTCCACTGCCATCGTTATAGGTGAGCGTTACCAGCGTGCCGTGCTCATCGCTAATACGGAAGACATCGCCGCGTGCCAGCGCCTTGCGGAACTGTTGCGTACCGACAATTGATTGACCGTTATAGTCTATACCGTTGGTTGTTTTTCCCTCTCTCTGTTTGGGGTTTGGATGAATAAAGACAAGCTGATTGCCTTCACGAAGAATCTGCGCATGATAGCCAGAGATGGTTGGCCTATCGATCACAATATCGTTATCAGGAGCACGCCCAATATTGATGATTGGTTTAATGAGAGCATAGCTATGCTTTTCGCGGTCTGTATTGGTCTTCACCTCAATCGTGGGGACGCCATGTGACACTGTTCCACCAGGGCCATACTGTTGGGGAGAGATATCGTTTCTAGCAAACGGTGCAGCTTTTTGTGTACCGGTTACCTCGAGATCTCGTGGGGCCATTGCAGGCCGCGGAAATTGTGGTTGTTGCACTTGCTGTGTGGGCAGAATGGTATTAATTAGTGGCTGCACAGGTTGTGCCGAGGGTGGATACTGTATGGGTTGTACTGGGGGCACAGAGTGTGCTGGTTGCTGCACGGGCTGCACAGGTTGTGCCGAAGGTGGATACTGCATGGACTGCACTGGGGGTACAGAGTGTGCTGGGGGTGCATACGGCTCTGCTTGCTGAACAGGCTGCCTCTGTTGTTCTTGAAATTCTTGTTGCGCAACTTGTTGTTCATAGTGTTGAATCGGCACAGGCTTTTGCTGTATAGGTGCATCATATTGTATTGGTTGCTGAACAGGTTGTATAGGCGGTCCCTGCTGTACTGCGGGAGCAGACTGTCGCGTTCGCTGCACAGGTTGCTCATGAGGGATTTGCTGAAAATGCGCGTTCAGTTCTTCTTCAGAAGCTTGTGCTGTTTCATAGGGAGATGCAGGGGATGGACGATTGGATGCTAGCGGCATGCCTGCGTCAGGTATCGGTATTGGAGGTGCTGCTGAGCTATGCAGTGTATCAAAATTCGGTTGTGGAACGTCCTGCTGTTGCTGAGAAAGGTGTGATGGAAATTGTGGTGGGGGAGAAGCCTCGGCGTAATTGGTCGGTTGAAGAGCAGGGGCATCAGTGGGTTGCACTGTAACGCCCTCGGTGCTGAACAAAAATGCCGTCGTGCCTGTGCCCAGCGTCACTGTGTCACGATCCTTGAGGACACTCTCCGGCATATCTTGCTGGTTAATGATAATTTTATTTTTGAGTTCAATCTTACTGATGAGCCACATTCCATTTCTCAAGGCCATTTTTGCATGATGCCTTGATACCGAGGGGTCAGGAATTTCCACGTCGTTACCGGGGGAGCGACCAATCGTCAGTTCCGCCTTAGCAATCTTATATGTCTTCCCTTGTAATGGCCCTGATGTGAAAACCAATGAGCCAAGCGTCGGAGATCCATTCACTCTATCCATCGTGCAAGTCGCATAGCGCTTCTGTCAGACCTCCAAGGAAGACACATGACAGAGGGATACGACCTCTCCTTTCTCTATACGGCATGCCTATTTGTATGCGTCCGTTCCTCAGCAATTATACTGTAGTCCCGATTGCATGACAAGTAGGACGCAATGAATTGCGCCCACGTCTGTAATTTCGTGCTACAATAACCGTACACACCATCATCCATATCAAAGGGGCATAATATGCTGATCGATAGCAGTTTGATTGGAACACATTCGGAGCCTCAAACCTTCACCGTCACACGCGAGGCCGTACGACAATTTATGGAGGCCACCGATGATCCGGCGTTGCATGGTGAGCACCAGCAAGAGTATGTGCCGCCAACGTTCCCGACCACCTTCCGTGTCAGTTTGCCCGGTCTCGAATTGGATGGAGCGAAGATGCAACTCTTACATGGTGAGCAGGCATACGAGTACTCGCGCCCACTGCGCATCGGCGAAGAGGTCACATGTGTGATACACATCATCGACGTGCGCCAACGCGAGGGACGCAGTGGCGCCATGACGTTCATCGTACGTGAAATGATCGGTACCGACGCCCAACAACAGCATATTTTTACCGCACTCGGCACCTCGATTGCGCGCCCTAAGTAAAGAGAAATTGTGCGGCAATGACTGACTTCCTTTATGAGCAAGATCGTATGTCATTCACGCAAGAAGAGCAAGGAACATTTCAAATGACTATATGAAAAGGGGTCGTCACTGTGACGACCCCTTTGAAAGAGGTGTATTTTGAACAATGAGCAAGGATCACAAGAACTAATTCCCCTTGAACAGCAAACTATCACTTTTCGGGGATTGCCGTTGGTAGTGGTACGCTTACCAGATGGACGCCCTGGTGTTGTCCTTCGTTGGATATGCGATAACTTGCACCTAGATTCTAATGCTCAAGTCAGGCGTATTCAACGTACAGAAGCTATAGCCGATGATTTGGTATACGTTCAAGTGCAAACTGATGGAGGTTTCCAGACCATGCCCACCTTAGTACTGCATGCTACTCCTTATTGGTTAGCAACCATCGACACACGCCGCATGGCAGAGGACGATGAGCGACGACTAGAAATTCTTCACTACCAGCGCGAAGTTGTCGACGTGCTCTATGCCTGGGCGTCCACTCCAAAATCGCTTTCATCAGATCAAACCCTTGTGCCTGCTGAACCTATCACTCGATCGACGAGACCAACCCAGGATGCACTCCTTCAAGAGTGGCATGATTATTACTTGCAGATGGCCGCTTTCCTTGAATGGCAGATGGATGTTGAACAATGGCGTGAAAATGTTGAAAGCCGCTTAGAGGGCGTGGAGGCTATGACTGGCCTCATACCTGAAATCTTAGAGCAATTAGGGCCGCAGACACTCACGCCTCGGCATCAACAACAAGCCAAGGCGTATGTACAGCAGCTGAGTAAGGCAACAGGGAAACATTCTGCAACCATCTATAATGACCTTTACACAGCATTCAGCGTTCCTCGATATCAGGATATTCCTGAGTTCGATTGGGAGCGAGTAGAGCAGTGGTTTAAGGTACAGTTAGAGCAGAAGCGAAAGTGAGCATTTCTCACAACGCCAATTTATTTAGCAACAGCAGCGTAATCCCTAGAAACACGCTAAAACTGATCACCGCTATCACAGGGTCGAGCAGGGGAGCGGTGATTAGGCTCCCCCGTAGGCGTAGGCGTTGTAGGGCATTGGGTAACACGAGGCCACACAATGAGGCGATCAGAAGTGTGAGACCAAAGCCGATGGCGAGAATAATGCTCAAAAGCGCAGAGCGGAAGAGCAACCAAGTGAGAAGCGCAGCCAGGATGCTTGAGAGTATACCACCGGCTGTATTAAGTTGTAGCTCACGGAAGATGCCGCGCCACAGGTCTCTCCCATGCGTTGAGCGCAATTGCCAACCTGCAACACCGAGGGCTTGTGTGCCTGCACTAGCACTGGTGAGGAGCAGCATCGGTACAAAGCAGACCAGGCTACTCAATGCCAAGCGTGATTGTATTGCGACGTTTCCAACAATCGCACCTGATACATCGGCAAGGGCCGTTGCACCCGTCAGCAGTGGTCCTAAGACACCATATAAGACTAGGGCCAGCAGAAAGCCAGCGAGAACGTTGACCGACAACCAGGAGAAACGACGCATGGCTGTTTGCCAGGAAAAGTCCTCTTCTTCTCCCGCCGCCTCTACATCGGTACCAGCAATCTCAGAAAAATCTTCAGCCTGCTCCTCATGAATAACGTCAATCACATCGTCAACGGTGACGAGTCCTACTAAGTGATTGTCACTATCCACAACTGGTACGGCTAGCAGGTCATATTTAGCAATGATACGCGCTACTTCTTCCTGGTCGGTGCTGGTCTGTACGCTCTTGATGTCGGTGTCCATCAGGTCATGCATAGGAGTTTTCGGATCGGCGATGACGAGTTGCCGAATCGTGACTACACCCATCAGATGCTTCTCTACATCAACGATATACAGGTAGTGAATCATCTCCAAGTGCGATGAGTTCTGACGCAAGTATGCAAGAGCATCTTCAACTATTGCGTCTTGTGCCAGCGCTAATACTTCGGTGGTCATGATGCCGCCTGCGGTCTCCGCACCGTAGCGCAACAAGTCACGAATAGGCTGAGCATCTGCGGCTGGCATCAAATTGAGCAGCCGCTCGGCCTCTGCGTGCGGAATCTCAGCCAAAATGTCGGCGGCATCATCTGGTGCCAGTGCTTCGAGCAAGTCAGAGGCACGTTCTGGGTCAAGCTCGCTGAGTATCTCAGATTGTAGCGGATACTCTAGCTCATTCAGAATATCAGCCGCACGCTCAGTGTCTAGACGTTCGAGCATGGCACCGGCTTCTTCGGCATCAAGCTGTTCCAGAATATCGGCAATATCGGCGGGATGAAGGTCTGCGAGCTTGGTATGACTCACATTGAGTTGGACCTGCGGCACAATGCCACCTACGCCAGAGGCCACGCCCGCAATCGCTGGCTGAAGTTGCCCAGTCTGACCCGTTGGCGCCTTGAGCACTTGAATTGGCTCAACATAGTTCCAGGTAATCGTGCGCTCGTTCATGTGACCGGGAAATGCACGGACCAATGGTTCCATACCCAGGCGACGCAGCAACCCGCTCAAACTAATATCTACACCAACGAGGCGAGCAGTCCTTTTGATTTGTGCTAGCTTTAAATCATTGACTTTGACGACGCGGAAGCCTTGCGTATCCACAATTTGCTTATCAAGAATATCACGGCGCAATAATAGCTCATCAGATTGTGGCTCATACGAACCCATGTCAGATTGGTGAACAGTAAGCTGAATATGAGGCTCTTCAATAGAACGAACATGGGACCAGGGAATAATTCTATCCTGGCTATTCAATGCCGACGCAGGATGTACGACGAGTGCGGTGACAACGGGGAAGGTCTCGTTGAGCGCAACGCACACGTCACGTAGGACCCCGACACGGCGATTCTCGGTATCATAGATGCTCTGGCGGAGCAGGGTGCTTAAAAAGATCATAGGTTCACCGCCTTTTTCAGAACAAAAGTATATACAGATTTATCCACATTACGTGTAGCGTGTGGATAAACCTTCCACCTGTGTAACTAAAGTTACCATGAAGACACACATAACAAGCCAATGCAGCCCAACAAGTGGGTAACGTACATTACGGCATATCAAGCATGACATGTAAAAACAGGGGGACACTGCTCGAGTGGAAGCAGCGTAAAGGACTTACTGGCAGGCGGGAGTAATTCTTACTCGACATCAAGCACATCAAATGGAGCGATGTGTACTCATCGAGTAAGGCGAGGTAGCACCCAGAGGTAGACTACGGCCAGAGGATCATTGGCACAACAATCCCGTACGCGATGAGGAGAAGAATGGTCCCAAAAGCAGACATGTGCTCATGAATGGGTGGCGCACAAGTCTACTATGACTAGGGCCAGCGTCCATGTCCCTCACCTCCTTTGCCCAACAATTGCAACCACACCAAAGGTGACACCTTCTTAAGTGTCTCAGACCTATGCTTGGAGTCATAACAACCGTGGGTAACGACAAAAATCTTTCTGCCCAGAGTATAGCACGCCTCCCCGTAATTCGGCAAGGGAGATAGTGTATATGGGTACCCGTCATATTTTTGCACGCATTTCACAGTAGTGACGGGCACCCCCATTTTTTATCCAGCCATAGGTATGTACTATCATTAATAGATGATGACTGCGGTGCCGTAGGCGGTGTTGTTGTACAACCAGTTCGCCTGATCTTCTTGCATATTGATGCAACCGTGACTGCCATTGCCTGCGAAGGACTCGTTGCCGCCGCTATCGTAGTGTGGGAAGTTCGTGCCGGGGCCGTAGTCGGCACGCCACCAGCTGTCGTGGAAGAAGTAGCCACCATCATGATATTCCATTGCAAAGTTGATCTTCGTATCTGGATACCAGAAGGCCGACCCTTTCGGTTCGCTCGACTTAAACTTCGTTGGTGATTGGCGCAGGAAGATATGCCAGAAACCAGGGACGGAGGGTTTGTCAAATTGTCCAGAGGTAATCAGATACGATTTGACGACTTTTCCATCCTGGTAAAGGCGTAAGGACTGCTCGATGAACGAGACAACAATCACTTGTCCTGTCATGGCATTATAGGTTTTCAGCAACTGCATATCGGTGGCATGCGACTGATTCCAAGGCGTCTTGTCGCTATAGTCAGCCTCCATTGCCTTGAGATTCACCATATCATTGTTGGCAAGGTCAACCACGGCCTGATAGTCATCGACCGTTTGAGCTGTTTGTAGAGCGATATCCAAGTCTGAACCAATGCCTTGCTGATCATATTCGTAATCAAGGGCATAGTTGTTCCCATCAAGGCGGTCATGATATGTGTGTGCCTTGCCCCAACTGGTCACTTCCTGGTGAAACTGTTTGACCATATAGGTGGCTTGTCCCTGTACCAGTGGTGTTTGAATGGCATTCACGTCAGCGTCGATCTGTGACGAAACTTTGAGAAAGTCGCCAAGAGTTTTTGCTTCATCGAGTGCGGTCTGATCGCTGGCAAGGTGCTTCTGGAAGGTAGTTGTGTCTTGTCCGTATTGTTTCAGCAGCGCAATGTTGCTCTGGAACTGTTTGAGCTTGGCGGCACCTACGTACGGAATGGCTTGTGCTGAGAACGTCATGGTTTCCTGTAGTTGTACAGTAATTTGATCGTTTAACTGTAAGAAATTCGTAGGTGTGGTTGCGCTGCGGAAGAGCTGTAAATCATTCTGCTCTTGTTGGGTCAGCGCAGTAACATCCAGATGTGATGCTTGTAGTTGTTGAATGGTCAGACGCAGTGTCGATAGGTTGTCATAAGTCGATCCCATCAGATGCAAAGCCGTCGCAGAATTGCGTGCCTGTTGACTGATCTGAATATAATCCTTGGGATATTGTGCCTGCGCCATTTGCTTCTGATACTGTGTCAGTTGATCGGCAAAGATTTTGGCCTCTTTGAAGCCTTGCTGCTGCCGTTGCGCTAGGATACCTTCAAGACTCTGTAAATCAAGCGTCGCCTGATAGTCAAAGTTCTGTGTTGATTGCGTTATGAGACCTCGAACCTGTGTGGTCAGCATCCGATAGCGCGTCGCAAGGTTTGTATAATAGGTGTTTGTGTTTTGATCTGAAAAAGGACTCATGGGAGCACTAGTCTGTACAAGGTCTACTTCTTGCTGCTGAATCGGTGCTAGTAAAGTACTAGGAACTCCAATAGTTTTTGCCTGGGCAAGTGCTGTATCAAGGCTCATTTTATTCTTATCTGCTTGCTGCTGAAGCTGTGGGTTGCCGCCACAGGCTGTCAAAAGGAGCGTGAATAAGAGTGACAGTGAGCAGAGTGTGCATAAAGTAAGGTATTTTCGCGCTGGCCGTTGTGTACGTGACGGATGTATAGACTGCTGTTTCAACGTGTGCCTCCCACTAGTTCACCAATCTTGATTTGATGGGGCGTGGTGGGGCCTGATTGATCGCGCCCGTCGTAGCCATCGACAACGTTGGAGGAATTGACCACTCCCAACGACGGGCGCGATCAATCAGGCCCCTACCACGCTTCCCGTCAAATCAAGATTGGCAGGGTAGTACCATAGAGAAGGTTATAAGACAATAGAATAGGTATATAATATACGTTCATAAGCTCTCTATTTTACATCGCTTAACGGGCTTGAAAGTAACACCTTGATGATTTTTGACTAGTAATGACACAACATAGCCCAACAATTTCTTGTGTACACAAGAAATTGTTGGGCTATGTTGTGTCATTGTGCTAGGGCTTGATCCAGGTCTGCGAGGATATCTTCTATATCTTCGATGCCAATCGAGAGACGCAACAACGTATCTGTCAAGCCGCGTGACTCACGGATCTCTTTGGGAATGGAGCCATGTGTCATGGTTGCAGGATGGCAGACCAACGACTCAACTCCGCCCAGGCTTTCTGCGAAGATGAAGACTTTGAGGCAGCGTATGACACGATCAACGTCGGCCATGTTCCCCTTAAACTGGAAGGAGACCATACCACCGAAGCCGCTCATCTGCTGCTTCGCTAAGTCATGATCTGGATGCGAAGGCAGCCCAGGATAATAGACCTTCTCGATGCGGGGATGCTCTGCCAGGAAGCGAGCAACAGAACGCGCATTCTCTTCATGTTGACGCATACGCACTGCTAGTGTTTTGATGCCCCGCAGTGTCAACCATGCATCAAAGGGACCGGGCACACCGCCAGCCGCGTTTTGATAGAACTTGATGGCCTCATAGACTGTTTCATCATTCATGACCAACGCACCGCCGATGACATCACTATGCCCATTAATATATTTGGTGGTGCTATGGAGCACGATGTCTGCACCGAGGTCCAAAGGTCGCTGGAAGTAGGGAGTAGAGAAGGTGTTATCGACGACGAGGAGAATGTGATGTTTATGCGCAATCTCCGCTACCGCTCGAATATCGACAAGGCGTAAGAGTGGATTGGTAGGTGTCTCTAGCCAGATCAATTTGGTATTGGGGCGAATAGCTTGCTCGTATTCAGCGATATTACCCGCTGTGATATAGCTTGTCTCGATGTTGTATTGGCGCATGATGCGCTCAAAGATGCGATAGCTGCCCCCATACAGATCGTCGCAAGAGACGATGGCATCGCCTGCTTTAAGTAAGCTGAGTATCGCGCTCTCTGCCGCCATGCCGGAGGCAAAAGCCAGTCCATATGTGCCGTTTTCGAGTGCGGCCAAGCATTTCTCTAACACCGTACGTGTTGGATTGCCAGTACGTGCGTATTCGTAGCCTTTATGTTCGCCTATGCCAGCCTGGGCGTAGGTCGATGTTTGAAAGATAGGGGTCATAATCGCCCCTGTGGTTGGGTCTGGCTCCTGACCCTCGTGAATTGCCTTGGTTGAAAATTTCATGATAATAGTCCTCTATTCCCCGTATTTATGATAGTAGATGCACCGTCGTAGGGGCCTGATTGATCGCGCCCGTCGTGGAGATGCACCTATGTCCATGAATTGACCATACCCACAGCGGGCGCCCGTCGCCTGTATTTATGATGATGGAATGCACCGTCGTAGGGGCCTGATTGATCGCGCCCGTTGTTGGGTGCGCAGTGCTTAGCGACATTGACTATGCCCACGATGGGCGCGATCAATCAGGCCCCTACGACATATAAATATACACTATCGTAAACAAACGGGCTGAGAAAATATTCCATTGTCTCATACATGCTTTGTAACCCATGGGGTCTTTCATGCGTCCTATATAGGGTGTATTAAAATAAAGAGCAGCACTTTGGGACAAGAGAAAGGCCACGAGAAGCATGCCACAGAATTCCCATTCCTCATCTTCGGCACAATCGCCTGTCATCGGTGTGTTATTGGTGCATGGACTCAATGGCAGTATACATGACATGGAGGAGTTAGCCGAGTCTTTGGCTGAGCGCGGCATGATTACCGAGAATATGCTGTTGCCCGGTCATGGAACGCACGTGCGTGATATGTTGACGATTGGCTGGCCTGAATGGGCACAGGCGGTGCGAGCGGAATTGAGCAAGCTGAAACAACGTTGTGATGCGGTTTTTCTGATTGGGCATTCTCTTGGTGGAGCACTCTCTTTACACGCGGCAGCCCATGAGGATGTGGCAGGCATCGTAACGATGTGTGCGCCTCTGCATATGCATCCCTGGAGTAGTTATATGGTGGGCTTAGCAAAACGCTTCACGCCGCTTTTACCAACTATTCGTGAGGATGTACGCGACCCAATTGCACGGCGGAGCTATACACGTGATGTCTATCGCTGGACACCTATGGCACCCGTTGCGAGTATGCTAGGTTTTTTACCACAACTACGAGCGGAGTTATCGCAGGTGAAGGCGCCTGCGTTGATTATGGCCGCGTTGCATGATCATGTTGTACCAGCACGTGATGGGCGTGAAATATATCGTCATATTGGCTCGCAGGAAAAGCATCTTGTGACTTTACATCAATCCTACCACGTCATTATGAAAGACTTGGACCGTGAAGAGGTCTTTACCAAAACCATCGCCTTTATCACGCATTATGCAGCACAAGCGCAGCCGCATAGTCAGCACTCTGATATGTTAGGGGCATAAGCGCTATAGAGCATCGTGAGGAGAGCACCTTGACACAACAGGTCAGTACACCACCAGAACCATCCCAGCAAACACCAGTACAACCATTAGCAGAGCCTTGGCGCCAAGTGCCTCATTCCAAATGGGGCATTATTTCTTTATTGGCGCTTGTATGTATGCTGCTGGTGCTCTTCACCAGCTTGTCAGTGCATAATCTCTATCAGTTGGCAACGCAACCCCCTCCTCATAAGGCGCAGACACATAGACATATCACACCAACTGCAAGCCAGGATCAAGATGGGCCTCTGAGTGTGGCAGGACATGCTACTCCTGTTCAACTTCATCTACCTGTGGGACGCGCTATACTGTACGAGCAGGGAAATGCTATGTATGTAGTACACGCTACCGATGGAACTCCGCAAAAGATTGCGACACCGGGTTATGTGTATAATCGTGCCATCTCACCGCTGATTACTCCCTCTGGTCAGTTACTGTATAGCGGTGATGGTCTCTGGCTGACGAATATTGTTGATGGTGTTTCACAACAGATAGCAACGCTGAATCCTGGTCAGGTGATTACCTCAATGGTGCTGAGTAGCGATGGCACGCAGGTTGCATGGAGTACCGAGCCTGCTGATGGTAAAGGGAATGCTTATCTGTATGCAGGCCTTTTGCTACAGTCTGCTATGATCTATCACTATGATGTAGCAAATTGCCCATGCTTGCGCGTCTTCTCTTTTTTTAATGCTGCGAACAGAGCAGCAAATTCCACGTTGTTGCTCACCGATGATCGTGGTGATCATCGCACCGTACGCTATGGTTTGTGGACGTTTGATGTGACAACGGCTGCAAACGGAGGCGAGCCGAGACTCCTCTTAGACGAAAATCCGCAACAGGGACCGCTCAGCATATTGCCTTCCACTACGATGCTACTCTACTCTAGCTTTGAAGGTGTCACGCCTGCTCCTTCAGACAATTCGGTGCCAGATGAGATAGCGACGCTCAACTATCCGAATAGCTTGCTACTGACTTCGATTGATGCGAAAACATTGACATTAGGGAAAGCACAGACGATCCTCTCAGAACAGCATGATTTGGGTAATAGTGCCCAATATCATTGGGTGACAACGCCACGTTTTTCTGCCGATGAGCACACGTTAATCTATATCGAATTTTCTGTGGATGCCCAAGCTCCCTTTGATCGTCATAGCGCCATCTATACTGTGCAGATACATGCAGTTGGCTCGAAGCTATCCGTTGGTCGCCCACAATTGCTAGCAACCTCAAATGACCTCTTTGTAGAATTAGGAGCATGGCTGAATAGTCATACTTTGACGCTCTATAGTGATGGTACTATCTATGGGCTGGATGTACAGACAGGAGCCATAGCACCTATCATAGAGACGGATGTCTACGCTCATCCTATCGCGGCTGTTGATCAGGGGCAATAAAAGCTATGCTTTTCTTACGTCGCCTCTTGCTAGGATTGTGTGGCATACTCTGTATCGCGTATCCCATCGCCGTTATTGGTGTGACCTTCGACGTGAAACCGCCCTTCTCGCTCGCCTGGGCCGCGAGTGCACTCCTCTTCCTGGAAGGGACACTACTGATTCTCGCTGCTATGCTCTTGTATGGTCGATTACGTGGCTTGTGTGCGGGACTGATGATCGTGGCATGCTCGTATCTGATAGAGGCGGTAGGAGTCACAACAGGCTTTCCTTTTGGTGTCTATCGCTACACGGAGGTGCTTTTTCCGCGCTTACCCAGTAGTGTACCCCTAGCGGTGATGTTTGCGTGGGTCCTAATTGTGCTCGGAGCGTATGGCTGGTTGCGCTCTCTAAGAACAAAGCTGCGTATGGGCGATCTTCTGTTAGGGGCAGTTCTAGCAACTTTGCTTGATCTAGAAATAGAGCCAGCCGCTGCGCATATTGAACGCTACTGGCTCTGGCTAGCACCGGGGAACATCAACTATTACGGTGTCCCACTGACAAATTTTGTAGCGTGGTTTGTAGTGGCATTTCTGTTGCTTTTGGTTGTCAATGCTTTGCTGAGGGACGTGGTAGGGGCCACGTCCCTTGCAGCCCTCGTATCGCGCTATTTGTTCGCGGCCAATCTCTTTATGTTTGGGCTGGTTGATCTTACGCATGGGTATTATTGGGCTAGTGCTTTGGGTGCGTTGGCCGGAGTGCTGATGTACCAATCGCAGGCCATTCTGCAGCGCTTTGGCATTAGCCCTAAACCTTAGCTACCTGAACATTGTACAGATATATCGATTGTAACTGTTTGTACTGGGCCACTAGAGGGCGTGATACTTACAGTTGTTTGGTAAGAGGAGCCGTACATATTATTTGCAGGTGTGACGGTGAAAGTGAGTGTGCCCGACTGGGTGCCGTTGGTAGCACCAGTGACCATCAACCAAGAAGCTGTCGGCGATCCTACTGTCCATGTTAGCGTGCCACCGCCAGCGTTGTTTATAGTGATGGGTTGCTGCTGCGGGGAACCACACACGCTGTTGAAGGATAGCGAGGTACTGCTGAGTTGCATCTGAGGCTGAGCCGGAGGAGCTGTCACTGTCACCGTGATAGACACCGACACTGCTGGAGTAGTAAGATCATTTGACGTAATAGTTACTGTGGCGGAGTTAACGCCAACTGACAGTGGTGAAGTGTTCACCGTCACCTGTATTTGTTGTTGCCCATTTGCTGGAACTAGTCCTGATGTGTTATTTAAACTCACCCAATTTGCACCACCAGTGGCGGCACTCCAATTCAAACCCTGTCCGCCAGTGTTTTGAATCGTTAGCTGCAGACTAGGTGATTGGCCTTGTTGCACGCTCCCAAAGTCTAAAGTGGATGGACTCACGACTATATGGGCAGGGGCAGTTGGAGGTGGCAGAATTGCAAGTCCTATGCTCACTGCTGTCTGCTGACTTCCGACACTCGTTTGCATCGTGAAGGTGATTGTTCCTGAATAGTTTCCCTGAACGAGGTTGGCGGTTGAGACGGATACTGAGATGTTTTGCGTTCCTCCTGTATTCAATGTACCCATAGCGTGGTCAATACTCAACCACGCTGCACCTCCCATCGCTGCTGACCAGGAACCTGAGCTTCCACAATTCGCAAGAGTCACTATTTGTAGGCCAGGGTTGTTTTGGCCTTGCACTGCTATGAAGGAGAGTGATGGTGGGTTTGTTTTGATGCATGATGTATTCGCCGCTGCGACTGTGAGCATAATATTGGTTACCGCAATACCTGTTACACCCGATTTAAATGTGACTTGGCCTGTGTAGATACCAACACCCAGATTTGTGCTTGACGTGGTCACGGAGACGTTCGATACTTTTGCATCACCGCCTGTCGGACTCACAATGAGCCATTTTGCACCGTCATCAGTAGTAGCTGATGCGGTCCAGGAAGCTGTTGTGCTACAGTTGGTAATCTTGATAGCCTGTGACGGTGGACTACTCTGTCCTTGGGTTGCGCTGAAAGAGAGGTATTGCGAACTAGCGTTGAGACAATTACCTGTTTTTGTAGAGCGCACAATAAGTGTTACATGAACTAATATCTGGGTACTACCCCCTTGACTGCTAAATGTTACCTCCGTGTTGTAGAGTCCTGCCTTCAATCCAACTGCCGAGGCCCCAACTTGCAGAGGTAGCATTAAGGGAGCTTGTAGATGTCCTGCTTGTGTGAGTTGGAGCCATGTGGCCTGTTTTTGATCCCATTTTGCGCTCCAATTCACCTCGCCCGATCCAGCGGTACAAAGTACAAGTGGTACTGACGTCATTTGCTTTTGACCTTCATTCACTGGACCTAGTGTTTTTGTGATAGTGTTTGTAGACCCAGCACAACTCACAAGTGTAGGTTCGTTGGGAACGGTAATGGTAAGATGTGCAGTTCGTCCGCTACTTTCCTCTCTTGCAACAATACTATGGCTTCCTCCCGACCATGTAGCGTCCATGCGCAACGTGACATCAAATGCTCCATTCTGTCCGACGGAGATGAATGTTTCTGTCGCTGAAGGGTGTGCTCCCTGAGATAGTCCAAATGCGAGAGAAGCTAGCATGTGTGTAGCGGGGAGATTGTGGAGAGCAGAAGAACTAGCGAGGATAGTCGCGGGTTGTCCATCAACCGTAAAGGTGACTTTCCCTCCTGAAGGAAAATCAGTGCCGTGGATAGATAGCGAGCCTCCCGGTATAATTGCTCCACGCAGGCTTAATTTGGGAGTGGAGGACGGGGACGATGGATGATGTGTGAGCCAAAGAGCGAGAACCGCAAGCACGCTTGCCATAACGATAACACCCGCTACTACTATCCTCATAAAAGCTGGATGCCGCTTCTTACGCCGCTGTGTTGTAGGTAGAGGTCCTGTGTGAGGCGATGGAGAAACTGTTCGTAGTGGTAGTGTCGGAGTATCAGCAATTGTGGACCCATGATGGTGTGACGGTGCTTGCGCATGTGGCCGCTGGTGCTGAGATGCGTGATGGTGACTATGATGATCTGGAAAAGAATGTCGGTGTTGTAGTGGTTGATGACTATTAGAATGTGGGTGCTGTAACGTTGATGGTGGATTAGCTGCACCTACCTGCCCTACACCATTTCCAGTTGGACTAGGTGGGAGTGTGGAGTACCTTTCACAAAGGGTGCTCCTCCTACCTGCGGAGTGCCTTGAATGCTGGGTGCATTGCCATGTGGTATTTCCCCAACTCTGCCTATGATCGGGAAAATCTCTGCATCCGAAGTGAGGGAACCTGTTGACATTTGTCCAATGTCCAAATCTCCCCGATTATGATCCTGAAGCGTGACGAAGTCATGTTCTTGTACCCTATGAATGGTGGATATATCGTATATGGAGAGTGTTTGTGTAGCCTGGGATTGGCTCGTAGACAATCGAGGAGTAGATAACAACGTACCTGAGTTATTTGAAACTACCGTCTTTCCGAGCCGTGTGTAGTGGAAGTATTTACTTCAGTTCCACAGTGTCCGCAGAAGTGAGCAGAACTATCCAACTCTGACTCACACTGTGTGCAGATGATCCAACTCATTATATTTTCCCCCTAACAATGAGCATGTTGATAAGAAAAGAATTTTACATGTGTTTTTAGCCAAACCTTCTAAGTTCTCTATTTAGAAAGCGAAGTCTATGCTAATGCCTTGGGGAATAATACTATGCTTTATCCATCATGATGAATATATTTCTTCACACTAGGTTTGTGAACCTTATCATAGAACAGTTATTATAGTTTATGGTGCTCCCCATGGCTATAGCAAACTACTATGAATAACGAAGCAATATGTTAAACTTAACAATGGAGCAAGGAATGTACTTTTAAATGATCATTGTAGAGACGAGGTTTGTAGTAAGCTAAGTAAGAGGAAATAAACGAGCTTGCTATCTTTCAAGCATACTAGATGTTCTTAATGGTGTAACTCTATCACCTTGACAAGCAACCTAAGTAGTTACTATATAATATAATGGTCGGCGATACCCTGGTGTTCAACGAATTCCTACCATAAAAAATGTGCCTATTTAGGCTCAATGAAGAGAGGAGAGACTTATGGCGCTCAAAACCAATGTAGATGCTCTTTTGCAGAAGGCTGTGGAAGCAGGTGATGTCCCTGGAGTGGTAGCGGTTGCTACTGATCGAAACGGAACGATTTATGAGGGTAGTTTCGGCTCGCGTGCTTTAGGTGAGTCGGTCGCGATGACGCTTGATACTGTTGTGTGGATCGCGTCGATGACGAAGGCAATAACTGGCACGGCTGCTATGCAGATGGTCGAGCAGGGCAAACTTGGACTCGATACGCCAGCGAGCGAGGTGGTACCGGAATTGGGTGAGGTGCGTGTGCTTGAAGGGTTCGACGCTAATAGTCAGCCACGCACTCGTGCACCTAAGCGGCCAATCACGTTGCGTCACCTGCTCACGCACACGGCTGGTTTCGGATACGAGTTCTGGAACTCAGATGTTGTGCGCTATCAACAGATCAATGGCTTACCTCCGATTATTAGTTGCATGAATGCAACATTGATGTTGCCGCTACTCTTCGATCCAGGTGAGCGGTGGGAATACGGCATCAATATCGATTGGGCTGGAAAAATGGTGGAGGTTGTCAGCGGCCAGAAGCTGGGTGCCTATTTCGCCGACCATATATTTGGGCCACTAGGAATGAACGATACGGCTTTCCGCATCACGCCAGCTATGCGGCAACGGCTAGCCAGAGTGCATCAGCGTGGCGAAGACGGGACACTCACTCCCATCGATTTTGAAATTCCCCAAGAGCCAGAGTTCGAGATGGGTGGAGGTGGCCTTTATGGTACGGTGGGTGACTATTTGAAGTTCATTCGCATGATTCTCAACCACGGTAGTGCCGGTTCAGTGCAGGTGTTGAAGCCCGAGACCATTGATCTGATGGCGAGCAACGCCATGGGTAATACTAAAGTGACCATGTTACAGACCATAGCGCCACCCGTAACCAACGACGCGGAGTTCTTCCCTGGCATGTCGAAAGGATGGGGACTGAGCTTCATGATTAACGATGAACAGGCTCCCACTGGTCGTTCAGCAGGGAGCTTGGCGTGGGCCGGTCTTGCCAACACCTATTATTGGATCGACCTCACACACGGCATTGGTGGCGTCTATGCTACGCAGATATTTCCGTTCGGCGATGCTAAATCGCTACCGCTATTCCTCGATTTCGAGAAGGCTGTCTATCAAGGCTGATTGCTTGCTCATTTTGAGGAGAAGTTATAGACCACACTAAATGCTGTATACGTTGGCTGACAGCCAACGTATACAGCATTTAGTGTGGTCTATAACTTCTCCCTTTCCATGTTGTCCCGGCCTTACGGTAATACCAGCGTATCGAGTTGAGCAAGATGATGCATTCTAAGACAATGGAAACTGGGTGAACAAAGCATAGCAGTATCATCAAGGTTTTATGTGTGCGTGAGAAGCGTAACGCTAGCAGTAGGCGCATACATACAGCTAGCAAGAAAGCGGATAGTGCTAAGGTAACGGCAGGAAGCGATACGGGTAGAAATAGCGCAAGCAGAGCCAGTAAAGGTGGGAAGACAAAGAGCCCGAGATTGAGAAAAAGCGCGAACAGGGCAAAAGGAAGGAAGTAGTTGTAGAAGGCAAAGAGGTTCTTGGAGAAGCCTGACCAGACATCGACAAATGAGTGATACATGCGGCATTGTACTAGTTGCAGTGCGTCTACAAAGATCATACGATAGCCTGCCGCCTTGACCGCCCTTGCTAGCAAGACATCCTCTAGAATACGGCCCTTGACCTTTTCATGGCCGCCTATTATATGATATGTCGAGCGTTGGAAGCAGAGTAACTGTCCATTGCCTGTTGCTAGGCTTGACTCTGGACGAAGCCATATAAGAGCAACAGGGAGCAGAGTGAAAATTGTAAAGTTGAGCAAGGGTACAATCAGCCGTTCTCCCAAGCTGCCGAGCATATGCTCCGGTTGTGCTGTGAGCATGTCAACATTGTATCGATGCATGCATTCCATAACTGCCGTCACAGTCTCCGGTTTGTGAATAGTGTCGGCGTCAGTAAAGAGCAGATACTTCCCTTGTGCCTGTTGTGCGAGTTGGTGGCAGGCATAGTTTTTCCCTATCCAACCCTCTGGCAATGGCTTCCCCTGCAAGAGGCGTAAGCGCTCTTGTTGTGCAGGGAGTGTATCAATGATCCTCTGTACGATATGAGCAGTTGCATCGTTGCTCTGGTCGTCTAATACAAGTACCTCTAGCCGCTTGTAGGATTGTGCTACCAGAGAGCGCACACACGCCTCAATACAGCTCTCTTCATTACGCGCAGGCACCAAGATTGAGACGAGCGGTTGTGTGTCGGAAAGGTCGTTCGTATTCGTAGGGGCGGGGGTGGCGGCACGATGGGGGCGGGGACCCTTGCGGTCGCCCTGATCAGGAACACTATATGCTTCACCCGTGTTTTTCCCCAAATTGGGCGACCGCAAGGGTCCCCTCCCCACATCCCAACCACCCCCGCCCCTACGGGAACGAACAGCCCGTTGTAAACGGGGAAATGTTAGCAAATTGATGATCAGGATCAGCGATAATATGCATAGAATACCCAGAATGAAGCCTAGAAGGATGACAATCATTCATGCCTCTGCATCTGTTTTCTGAGCAAGAGTGCGTCGTAAATGCGGTTTGTTGATGCTTTGCCTTTCATCAATAACGTGAAGTCGGAATAGTCGCCTGCGATAATGTCGGCACGTAGCTGATCTAGTTCGGCGGTGACAGCGGTTTCGAGCTGTTTTGTACAGGTTTTGAGAAAACCGGGAGTGCGTGTCTCTTCTACAGCTATCTGTATTGGTGCTCCAAGGCTGATAAAAAGGTCGGGACGTTGCTCTGCGAGGAATTCTATGCGGGTAGCAACAGGGCAAAGCAACACGGGGCTAGTCATGCGTGCAAGGTGAGCGGCCCCACTGAAAAAGACAAGTGGGCGCCGATCATTGGGCGAGATTTCCCCTTGCGGAAAGAGCCAGAGCATACATCTCGGTTTCTCTTTAAGCAAGCGGGCGGCGTATTGTAATGATTGCATGGCTGAACGTGCATCTTGCCTGTTGACGGAAAAACAGCCAACCCATGTAAAGAAAAAGTAGCGCCGTAACTGGGCCTCTTCCATCATCAAGTACACATCGGTTTTAAGCTGACGTGCGACCAGTCTCGCCACGTAGCCATCCCACCAGGAGAAATGATTGGCACACACAATGAGTGGCAGGCGAAACTGTTCCTCCGCATATGTGCCACGCATGCGAAAATGGATACGGTCGAAATGTGTGCGGAATGAGCTATCAATGAGCCACTCGACCAGCATTTTGCCTACGAGAAATTTGCGGGCTGGTATCATGCATGCCTCACCAGGACGCCTTGTTTTCTCTCATGATAGTTAGACGTAGCTCCAGACTACCTCTTTATGTTCGTACAACCAGTTTTTTTGCATCGGTACTAACAACGGTCTACGCATATACATGTAGGTGGCATGAGGATTGGAAACGGCGGGTATCCACGAGTCGCCCTCAGCCAAAGGAAACGTACGCATCTGCGCAAGAATATCAGGAGATGAGAGTTCCACAATATGACAATCAGCAATTTGAAATGAGGTAATGAGCTTGTCTCGTATAGCTTGACTTAATGCTGTCAGATGCTTAAAGAGATGCGTTTCCCCCGTTAACTGAACGAGATAGCAGCATTCCTGAACATCGTGATACTCTTGGCGACCAAGCACCTTATCATGTAACTCTTCGCAACATTGGCCGAGAACAGGCTCTACTATTTGAGATTGAGCACTAGGGACAGCCACCTCAATGATAATCATAAGAACTCCATTCTAGATACTTATCTCTTATCCATAGAGATAGAGACCAGTTCCTTGAACAATCTCCTTCCAAAAGCAACGTATGCAATGGGTCTACTTTGACTGTATAGTAAAGAAAGCTATCTGTCAAGTAAGCAGTGGTAATAAAATTCTCACCCATAGACATTTCATCACGTGCTACAATAGCCAAAAACGGAGTACACGTGTCTCACCAGAAACAATCTATCATCATCGTAGGTGCTGGTATCGGTGGCCTCTCTACCGCCATTCGCTTAGCATCTCAGAGCTACAAGGTTCAGGTGCTTGAAAGACAGGCAAAGGTTGGAGGGAAACTCAATCAGGTGGAGATGACAGGCTTTCACTTCGATACTGGCCCTTCGCTCATCACTATGCCCTATGTGCTACAAGACCTCTTTCAATCTGCTGGAAGGCGCTTAGAAGATTATCTTGAGCTACTTCCACTTGAGATTACGTGTCGCTATTTCTATCATGATGGTCTCATTCTCAATACTTGGCGCGATATTGACCGCTTGCAAGAGGAGTTTGCACGGCTCAACCTCCATGATGGTGAGGCGCTTGTGAGTTTTATGGAGTATGCTCGCAGCATGTATGATGCGGCAGCTGATCCTTTTTTGTATCATAGTCTTGGTAGCCCGTTCGATGTCTTGCGCACCTTTGTGCGGTATGTTTTGTGGGGACACCCAAACGATTCTTCATCAACACATATGCTAGAACGCCTTAAAGCTGTTTTGGCTGCGCTTTCACCAGCTACGTTAGATCAGACAATACACAAATTTTTTCAGGATGAACATGTCCGGCAATTGTTTGATCGCTATGCTACATATAACGGTTCATCGCCTTATCAGGTGGCGTCGGTCTATAGTATTATTCCCTATGTTGAGCTGGCGAATGGTGGTTGGTATCTCCGTGGGGGTATCTATACGCTGGCCCAGGCGTTGGAGCGGCTCGCACGCGAATTGGGTGTGTGCATCGAGACAAACTGTGATGTGCAGCGAATTCTGGTCGAGCACGGTCAGGCGCAGGGAGTTGTGCTGGCTGATGGACGCGTATTGCGTAGTGCTGCTGTGATTGCGAATAGCGATGTTGTATCTACACATCGTGAATTATTATCGCCCATTGCTCATCACACAAGAACTGTGCGGCGTTTGGAACAGCTTGAGCCATCCTGCTCTGGCTTTGTGTTGTTGCTAGGACTTGATAAGCACTATCCACAACTGGCGCATCATAATATCTTCTTCTCAAACGATTATCCTGCTGAGTTTGAGGACCTCTTCACGCACCATAGACCGTTACGCAATCCAACCATCTATGTGTGTGCAACCACACGCACCGATGCTAGCCAAGCGCCAGTGGGACACGAAAACCTGTTTGTGCTCGTCAATGCTCCCTATCTAACGCAAGAGAGCAACTGGCAACAGAATGCGCCTGCATACCGAGACCATATTCTCGATCTGCTTGCCAACTATCAGCAAATAAGTCTGAACGATCTGCGCGAGCATATTGTGTGTGAGGAAATGATAACACCAGAGGATTTCGAGCGGCGCTATGGAGCCAATCGTGGTTCGATCTACGGTCTCTCCTCGAATTCGCGTATGGCTCCCTTTACGCGCCCTGGCAATCGTTCTAAAGAGATACGTAATCTCTACTTCGTGGGCGGAAGTACGCACCCTGGTGGTGGTGTGCCTCTGGTTATGTTATCAGGCAAGATCGTGTCGGAATTGTTGATGGAAGATATGCGCTAGGACATATAACGCACCGCTTGCGGTATCTGGTCGCAGGGGTGCCAGAATGTGAGATACGTGCGCTCAACACCCATTTTCTCCCATGTGTTCAACTTTTCAGCGATGTTTTCGGGCCAGTCCCGGACGAAGACAGAGAGCATAAGCAATATCTCCTATCGTATTATATGCTTATTGTATGTATCATTCTTGACATCCTCTATCAGGATGGAAGAAAACGGTGAGAAATTTCAAACGCTAACGAGGTTATTGAACTATGGTAGAGCAAGAAATTCTGTTGAGCGGCGGGAATGTCACAGGAGTTGTGCGGATTGGTGAGACAGTTCATCGTCGCATAGGCCCTTGGAGCATAGCTGTACATGGACTGTTATGTTATCTTGAGGCTCAAGATTTTGATGGTGCGCCTCGCTTTCTTGGTTTTGATGAGCAGGAGCGTGAGATACTTACCTTTGTAGCTGGCGAAGTTGGCAATTATCCACTTCCATTGTATATGTGGTCAGAAGCTGCTTTGTGTGATGTTGCACGGTTCTTGCGCCGCTATCATGACACTATAGCAGGCTATATTCCCGCTATTGATGCTATATGGCAGTTCGAGTATCCTGACCGCTCTCAACACGAAATTATCTGCCACAATGATGTTGCCCCCTATAATATGGTGTATGTCAACGAGCGTCCACGTGCCCTGATCGACTTTGATACGGCTGGTCCAGGCCTTAAACTGTGGGATGTTGCCTATGCTGCGTATCGCTTTGTACCTCTTTTACATAGTGGAGATGCTGCCATACAGCAATTGGGCTTAACCAACTTCTCTGTGCAAAGCCAACGCTTAAAACTATTCTGTGAAGCATATGGCATGAATTCTCCTCGTGAAGTGCTGGACATGGTTGAGCCACGCTTGCAAGAGCTATGTAATGTACTGCTTAGAAAAGCCTCTGACGGAGATGTAGCCTATCAACGTATGATTGATGAGGGACACCTTGAGCATTATCGGCGTGAAATTATGACGTTTCATCGTCATTATCGTGAGCTACAGCAAAACCTTTTGTAATGTAATAGAAAGGACATATTAAGATGGAAGATCAATGGCATAACTCGGATTTCGCAAAGGAGTGCTGATTACTACCTGCAACGGTTGAATGCTAAAGATGATTTTCCCGTAACACTCGAAGAGCATTTGAACTGGTTGCGAGAGACTGGTTTCTCTGCGACGTGCTTGCACCTACATCTTGATCGTACTCTTGTGGTGGGAGTGAAAATGTAGGTGCATCGGAAACAAACCTAAAGTGTGAGGGTAGCTACGAAATGGCGCGTGCTATCAAGAAGGCCGCAGTTGCGGCAAGACCCCCAATCAGGGCGGTCTGGATGGCGCTTCGTATGGGTTTGGTGCCTGTGAAGCGGCCTTTGATGTAGCCGAAGATGAACAGCGCAAGCAAGGTTGCGACTACTGATACCTGCAATGCGAGTTGTGCAACATGCAGCAGAATATAGGGGCTGAGCGGAATCAGGCCACCTACGATGTAGGAAAGGGCGATGGTGATGGCGCTGGTAAGTGCTCGCTTTGGGTCTGGCTCTTCTAGCCCTAGTTCAAAGCGCATCATAAAATCAGTCCATGCTTCGGGGCGTTTGCTCAATGCTTCGACAATAGGCGCACTTTCCTCTGCGGTCAGGCCATAAGAAGTAAAGACCTCCATGACCTCAGCTTTTTCAGCTTCTGACTTTTCTTTAATTTCTAGTTGCTCACGTAGGCGTTCGCTAGCATAATGTTCTGCATCGCTTCTGGCAGCGAGATAACCACCCAGGCCCATAGCGATAGAGCCTGCCACAATTTCTGCTAGCCCTGCGGTTACGATGATGTTGGTGCTACTCACCGCTCCCGATAAGCCTGCGGCTAATGCAAAAGGCACAGTCAAGCCATCTGACATGCCAATCACGATATCACGGATTGTTTCTCCGGCGGTAAAATGTTTCTCAATATGTGGCGTTTGTGGCATAAAAATCCTCCCTGTATATATCTTATCATCTACATAGATGCACAAGTTTGAAGGTATATGTATGCTTATGCAAAAACTGTGTTGATGTGCTGACGTGAAAAACCCGCCCCGGTAGACATGCCTTTGCCTGCAATGCCTGTCACAATGTGTATGTTGCTTTCAATCGTCTCGGTGTATACTTGCTGTTCTGGATGCATCAGATAGTAGCCGTTCCACAGTGTTTGTAGTTCCCAGGTCGGCAGAGTGAGCATGTGTTTGCCGTAGCCTAAGATGGTTTCATTGATATGGCAACTGGTGTACTCCTCACCGATGCTTGCCTCTGAAAATGTGCTGTATTCATGCGAATCGCCGATAATGATTGAGCCGTCCACTGCTTGTTTGAAGAGCAGATGAATACCATAGTTCTTCAGGTCCTTGTCAACCGGCTGCTGTTCAAGTATATGATAAGCGGTGCAAGATTTGAAAGCGGGATAGCGTAGGATGGACAGGCCGGAGAGGATGGAATGTGGCAAAATGCGTGGTTGTGGAACGGTTTGCATTATCTGCAATTTACATACGCGTAGCCCACTTTTGGCGAAGAGGTCTGGAAAGAGCGTTTGGTAATCAGCGCCACTACAGATGAAAACACGCTCTGCGGTGTATGTGTTGCCATGTGCATCTTTGAGTACACATTGCTGACCATTGGACTCGGCATTCACGATAGTAGTATTTGGAATGTAGTGGACTGAGCTAGTTTGTGTGACATAGGGAATAAGTTGTCGGAGCAAGCGGCGCGGTTCTATGGTGAGATCATCCGCGAAAAATAACGCTCCTGCACAGTAGGATGCTTGAATAAACGAATAGCGATAGAGTGCTTCATCCGCAGTGAGATAGGTGCAGGAATAGGTTGCAGCATATCCTTGGGCAAATTCTTCTAATACGGCCCGTTCCGCGTCTGTCGAGGCAATATACAAACTACCTGTGACCTTTGCGCTGATATCTTGCTCCTGCTGTATTGTTTGGTAAATTTCTCGTGTGTCACGGGCAAAAGTCGCCCATTCGCTAGTAGTTTCAACAATTGAGCGTACCACCATACCAAAGTTGCGCGTTGAAGCATCGTTTGGGAAGGTGTTGCGCTCAATCAGTAGCACCTTATAGCCCTTCTGAGCAGCAAAATAGGCATGAAACGTGCCTAATACGCCAGCACCAACCACGATTATATCGGCATGAAGCGTGTCAGGGGTTGTCATTATGTGTGTCTCCTGTTTTTGGTGATGATGTTTATGGAACACCGATGTTGTAGGGGCCTGATTGATCGCGCCCATGCGCATCAAGCTAAAAATGGATGGGCTTCTATAACGGAAATGCCGCTCGTCCCCGTAGGGGCGGGGGCGGCATGGCGGGATGGGCTGGGACCCTTGGGTCGCCCTTTCTGGGGAACCATGTCCTCGTGTGCCTGTTGCGCCACCGACCAGGGCGACCCAAGGGTCCCAGCCCATCCCGCCACGCCACTCCCGCCCCTACGGGGACGAGGAACGTCTCCGCTTCGTCAAGCCTATCCATTCTTCACTTGATGCCTATGGGGCCTGATTGATCGCGCCCGCTCGTGGGAGTTGTCAATGTCGCCAACGTGGACTATTCCCACGAGCGGGCGTGATCAATCAGGCCCCTACGACGGGTCCAATTCCTCAACACACGCCTATGAAAAGAGGGTGGGCACGTCTGCGACGCTGGCGAGCAGCCTAGTGTGATAATAGGGGCCAAGCGTGACAGCAGTGTGCGCTCCACTGAGCACGCCGATGATCTCGCCGCAGCCTGCGTTGAAACCCTCTTCCAGGTCGGCTGGAGAGTCACCAAGTTTCATCACCTGGTGTACATCTTGCACATCCAAGCGCTCCATAGCGCGAAAGATCATATAGGGTGCAGGGCGGCCTTTTGGGACATCATTAGAAAATACAACGGTATCAATCAATCGTCCCGGCCAGTTTAGGCGTTCCATGATGAGGCCACCTACTGCCGAGTCGAAACCAGTATCAATGGCGATTTTGATGCCACGTGCTCGTAGGAAGGCGAAGGTCTCTTCTGCACCAGGAATAGGGGCAAGCTTCTGCTCATAGGTAGCACGCATCTGTGCGACAAAGGTTGCCAGTGCTTCATCTGCTAACGTATTTGCTGTCTGTGCATCATTGGGATAGCGACGCTCCGCTAGCATGCCAAAGACCTCGCGCTTATTCATGCCCATGAGTAGGTTGAGTTCTTCTGCTGTGCCGGGCAAATCGTGCATGCGGGTCGAGTTGGTCAGACTGGTGAGTACACGCCCACCACTATCATCGACGGTTGTGCCTGCCATGTCAAAGACGACGAGTTGAATTGGTCCCATAGGTGCCTCTTTTCTTACGCTGTTCGCTAGTTTCTCATCATAATACTGTACCATAAGTGTGTAAACGCATTGTTAAGGAATAGAGCGGTTTAGTTCCTTTCTCTTGCGTATCTTTGCTATACTATACATGGTCTACTGTCTCTGTGCTGACTTACGCGTGTCAGAATCCTCGGTATGGAAATGAAAGGACGTTCTCTCTTGACCAATCGCTTCTTGAAATTCCGTAATCTGCTCGTGCTTGCGGTGATTGTGCTCGGTGCCTGGTTACTCGTCGAGTCCCCACTGTTTCATAAAGCGGCGCCGCCAGGGGTGCAATTGACCGATCTGCATTCAGTGGCAGAGTTCCAAGCGCGATTCAATACCGATACTGGCACACCACGCTTGGTTTTGATCTTCTCTCCTACTTGAGATGTTTGTCATGAAGGTGCCAGTTGGGTACAGACGAATATTCTCAAGAAGTATCCTGATGCGAAGTTGCGTGTTTATGTGATCTGGACTGCGAAACTTACCTTTGATGCACGAGACCGCTGGGATGCAGGTGGCTTCTCTGACGCACGTGTGGTTCATTTATGGGCCCAACAAGACGTGCTGGGAAATTGGTTCTCTCAACACTTGTCCAACTATCAAGGTAGCACCTGGGATACCTATCTGCTCTTCGATGCCAAAGCAACTTGGGCAGCTCAGCCACCACCCTTGCTTAGTTCGGGTGCGACTGTGATCGATACGAAAGACATGCTCGCGCAGAGCATTCAGCCTTTGCTGCAATGAGCACCAGATTGTTTCCAGAAAGAAGAGAATCGCGACTATGGCTCTCACCCATTTTGGTCTACTTATCGCCTTCGGAGCAGGGGTTCTGTCCTTCCTCTCCCCATGCGTCTTTCCCTTGGTGCCTGGCTACCTCTCTTATCTGGCAGGTACTACCTTGCAGGAGGCAGAGGGAAAAGAAAAGGTCAGATTTCGGGTCAGCCTGCATGCTCTCTGTTTTGTGCTCGGCTTCTCCTTGATCTTCGCCATCCTTGGGGCAACAGCCAGCACCCTTGGGGCGTTACTTAGTCCTTACAAGGTAGTGCTTGCACGCGTGGCAGGTATCCTACTGATCCTTTTTGGGATAGTCCTTACTGGGCTGGTTCCTTTACCGTTTTTCTCTCAGGAGCATCGCGTACATACAACATCAGGCACACCAGCCTTCATACGCTCGACTTTGGTCGGAGTGGCTTTCGGTGCCGGGTGGTCGCCTTGTATCGGGCCGGTGCTTGGCTCTATCTTAGCACTTGCCGCTGTCGGTACGACACTGTTACAAGGCGTTCTCTTCTTATTGGTTTATGCATTGGGTCTGGGCATTCCCTTCCTCCTCGTTGGGCTGTTAATCGACCGCGCTGGCTCTGTTGTGCGTCGTCTCAATCGCTATACAGGTCCACTCTCTCTCATTGGCGGAGTAATGCTCATTCTGACAGGGATGCTCATACTCAGTGGGCGCCTTGCGGAACTCGCAAACTTTGCCCCACTATTCAATTTCTAGTGATTGTAATGGTGGCTAATATGATACGATGAGAACAATCTCTTTGTACAGAAAAAGGAAATTTTATGAGCATTGATGCCGCATTTACCCACTTTCCCTCGCTCACCACAAATCGATTGCACCTGCGACAAATTCGGACAACGGATGTGGAAGCACTCTTCGCGACACGGTCTGATCCTGAGGTGATGGAGTTCTTTGGACAGGAGCCTCATCAGTCGCTCGATGATACACGTGCGTTGATTCAACGAGTAGAAGCCCACTATGACCAGCGCGAAGCGATACTCTGGGTTATTACGCTCAAAGGAGACGATACTGTCATCGGCTCATGCACGTTCTTTGCTTTCGGTCCTGACTTTCGTTATGCCGAAACCGGCTACGAACTCCACCGTGCGTATTGGCGACAGGGTATTATGGCCGAGGCGATGTCAGCAGTCTTGACCCATGGATTTACGGAGCTTGGATTTCATCGTATTGAAGCAGACGTTGCTCCTGAAAATACGCGCTCCAAAAGTCTCTTACTCAAGCTTGGCTTCACATACGAAGGAAATTTGCGCGAACGCTACTTCTTCCGTGGACAATTTGAGGACGAGCATTACTTCGGGTTGCTCAAACACGAATGGCTGAAAGTAGGGATGTGACTAATAGCATTAAATGGCCGCCAAAAGATGAAGTCTTCTCTGGCCTCCCTTTAGCTCGAATGCGAGGTGACCTATCAGTAGATGAAACTAATACTTACGAGTACCACGATATGGCAGCGATACATTATGCAGCGAAGTCGAAGGTGAGGAAGAAGTGATACAAGCGAATATCTTGATTACAGAAGTGGCGACAGTGGCGGGATTCGTAGAAGGTGAAATTATTGACGGGGCTAGGATTGCAAAGCTTGAGCTGATCAGAGGAAGATAATCTTCTGGCGGCCTGTAAGGCTTGCATCGCTCGAACATCTTTCATTGATGATTCAGGGCGCCGAGGAATAGCGAACATCTCCTGATTAATTGCCTCTACGATCTGTGCCAACTCACCATACAGAACATATCCCAGAATTCCCGCATCGTTTACAGCTTGCGCATACCTCCAATTTGCATCAAGGAAGCGAACGATGCCATTTGTAATATACTCATGAACGAGGCGTTTATGTTTATCCTCTCT
>JRHI01000793.1_pt1 | contig 31707 bp, 24 predicted proteins | sample 215371 | NCBI WGS metagenome assembly JRHI01 (sample SAMN02929681, study PRJNA255918) | sediment metagenome | biome: cave system; feature: Ice Cave; material: Sediment; isolation source: sediment from deep within a dark volcanic ice cave with no known source of... ...
ACCGATGTGAACCAGATTACGATTACGATAGCGTATCCGCAGGGATTTACAACGAGTGGTGGACAGACGGGTACTCCTACTCCAGCAGGGACGGGTGTCAATGGAAATGGTAGTGTTGGAGTGGGAGTCACGAAAGGATAGATAGAGAGCATGCTTTCTCTGGAAGGCAAGCAGTTAGGCAACTACGATGTCATTCGACGCATTCGCGTTGGGGGCATGGGAGCTGTCTACGAGGGGAGTCAGCGTACAGCGTTTGATCGGCGTGTGGCGATTAAGGTCATCCTCGGTGATTATGCGACTGATCCTGATATGCGCCGTCGCTTTGCGCGGGAGGCACGCACTGTTGCGCGTCTCCATCACCCTCACATTTTGCCGCTCATTGAGTTTGGCGATGAGCAGGGCATTCTCTATCTCGTCATGCCCTTTATCGAGGGTGGCACGTTGACGAGCTACCTGCGTCGTAGTCTGCCCGATCTGAGCGAAGTGGCTGCTATCTATCAGCAACTGCTTGATGCGGTCGAGTATGCCCACGACGAGGGGCTGATTCATCGTGACATCAAATCCTCGAATGTCTTGCTAGAGCAGCGACGTAGCGGTCCACCCTATGTCTATCTCGCCGATTTTGGTCTAGTGAGAACGTCACAGCAGGCAGAACAAGAGCAGGCAGGCAAGCCTATACCGCTCGATAAGGTGCCAGGCACGCCACATTATATGGCCCCTGAGCAGACACGTGGCATTGTGACGACGCTCACGGATATTTATGCCATGGGCGTTCTGCTCTATCAGATGCTCACGGGTGAGCTACCATATAATGACCCTGATGATATCCGCGTCATTCAAATGCATCTGTATGATGCTATTCCCTCACCTTGCGATCACGATGCCTCTATTCCTGCTGAGCTAGGTGATGTGGTGCGTAAGGCAATGGCGAAGAAGCCAGAGGAGCGCTATAAAAATATCGCCGAGTTGCGCACTGCGTTTCTTGCTGCCGTGAAGGGGCCTATTGCTCCTTTACAGGATGATGAGCCGCCTATTTTTATAGGGCAGCATTATACGCCCCCCAAACGCCCTACCGCACCTATGTCGCTGCCTTTGCCTAAACAACAGCAGCAAGAACCTATACTTCGACAGACGGAGCCTGCACCGAGGCGCCCCGTCTCAATATCTTTGGAGCCGAAAGTATTGCCTGTACGTGTAGGTGTGCAGGCACCTGCGCAACGCCGTGTGCGTAATGCACCGCCCGTTCCCATCGGGGGAGGAGGAGTACGAGAACGCCCACGCGTCACCGAAACGGTCAAAAACAATAAACCGCGTATTACTGAGGAACCAGTCAAGTGGCGGCGCAAGCGCTTTGTCGGACTTATACTGGCAACCATGATTGTACCTGTTATTTTACTGTTGCTGCTGATTATGCCACGTGTGCTCGGCTTCAGCTTTTTCCCATCTGGCTTTCCCGTCTTTGGTATATCACCTGTCGCAACCGTGTTCGTGACTGCTCAGAGTAAGATACTGCAGGATAAATACGTGTTGACGGCCTCGACAAGCATAAAAGCGCCGGACTTGAAAACCCATACCATTCCAGCACGCCTTGTGACTGGTCACGCCACTGATAGTCTCACAGTGTCAACGACAGGGGTCAATACCGTTGCGGGTGTGCAGGCACATGGCTCGATCCTTTTTATCAATAACAGCCACCAACCCATAGCTATTCCTGCGCAATTTCAACTGACTAACGTTGCGGGTGTGCAGATACAAGTTACGCAGGCTGTCTTGGTGCCACCGCATCAGCATGGGCAAGATGGGATGGCTACTGTTCCTGCAATAGTGGTCAACCCCGGTGTGGTAGGGAATATTGCTGCGCATACTGTGGATGGTCAGTGCTGTGACAATGGTCTAGCTGCGCAAAATCCCGATCCGTTCACTAGCGGTGTTGATGCACAAACGCTTCATATGGTGACGCAAGCAGATCTGGATGGCGCGAAAAATACGCTCAGCCCCAAATTGCAAGCGTTGGTGATGCAACAACTTTCGAAACAATTGGTGACAGATGAGGCGCCGCTGGGACAAACGAACTATACTGTCAATGTCTCCTCGGACAATCCTGTTGGGGCACAGGCCGATCAGGTGAAAGTGACCATCCAAGTTAATGGTTCTGGTGTCACCTACAATACCAATGTGGCTAGCCACACTGCCGCGCAATTATTAACTACAGATGCAGCTGAGAAGTTGGGGAGTGCTTATCAGTTGCAAGGGACGCCATCTATTGCATCTCCTCGTGTCGTCGAATCTGACAAACCAGGATTAGTCTATGTAAGTGTCTCTGTGCATGGCTTATGGCTCTATACCCTCTCGCCTGACTCATTGAATCAATGGCGGCAAGCTATTAAGGGAGAGACATCAGCCGTTGCGCTTGCGTATCTGAATAATCAGCCAGGGGTAGCTGCCGTGCAAATCCAGCTTCCATTAGGGGCAGACCACCTTCCCCCCTCAGGAAACGATATCCAGGTTATATTGGTCAGTAGTTGAGACGATATAGTGGGATGCAATGATGGGTTTGTACGACGGTTCCCTTGTATCCACACAGTGTCTGCCGATGTGCTATACTCTATTCATATATAGTATCAACACTACATAGCACTTGAGGTACCATGCCGTGAATGAGATACAAGAAACCTCGGTAGGTGAGATGCGTTACGCTCACTCTGTCCTTGATTTGATAGGCAACACACCTCTGATCAAGTTGAATCGTGTTGCGAGTGATGTGCCTGCCCTGGTGTTGGCGAAGATAGAGATGCTCAATCCTGGTGGGAGCGTGAAAGATCGCATTGCACCGGCTATGATTGACTACAGTGAAAAGCAGGGTTTGTTGCGTCCAGGGGGAACCATTGTTGAGCCAACGAGCGGTAATACTGGGCATGGACTGGCTATTGCAGCAGCGATCAAGGGGTATCACTGTATCTTTGTGATGACCGATAAAGCTAGTGAAGAGAAACGCAGTTTGTTGCGTGCCTATGGTGCTGAGGTCGTCATCTGCCCAAGTAGCGTCAATCACGAGTCACCAGAGTATTATAAAAATATCGCCTATCGCTTGGCAAAAGAGATACCAGGGGCGTATTGCCCAAATCAATATGATAATCCTGCTAATCCTGCTACGCATTATGCGACGACCGGACCGGAAATCTGGCGTGATACGGCAGGGCGTGTAACCGCTTTTGTGGCTGGCATCGGCACGGGTGGCACTATTTCTGGGACCGCACGCTTTCTCAAAGAGAAAAATCCTCACATCAAGATTATTGGCGCTGACCCGCCCGGCTCTGTTTTTTCTGGTGATACTCCCAAGCCATACAAGGTTGAGGGTATCGGTATGGATATCTATCCAGGCAACTATGATCCGTCAGTAGTCGATGAGTTTGTGCGCGTGGATGATCGTACCTCGTTTTACTGGGCGCGTCGCTTGGCGCGAGAAGAAGGTATTCTGGCAGGTGGCTCGGCTGGTACAGCGGTTGCTGCTGCCTTAACCTATGGCCGCAAGCTCACACCCAACGATGTTGTGGTAGTGCTCTTGCCAGATACGGGCCGTGGCTATCTGAGCAAAGTCTTTAATGATACCTGGATGCGTGAGAATAATTTGCTCACATCCTCTGAGACAGAGCAAGCAACGTTACGCGATGTACTGACCTATCGACGCAATCATACACGCAGCATGCCACTCATCGTCAGCGTGACTCCCGATGATTCGGTGGCTGATGCCGTCGAGTTACTGCGTCGTTATGGAATCAGTCAAACACCCGTCATGGAAGATGGGCGTATGGTGGGAAGTCTGACGGAAGACCTGCTACTACGGCGCCTTGCGAGTGGTGAGCCATTAACTGCCCATGCCGTCAAACAGGTGCAGGGACCACCGTTCCCACTATTAGAAGCAGACGTACCTGCACGTGAAGCCTACACCCTTTTTGGTAGTGGGCAATCGGCAGTGGCCGTTATGAGCGAGACAACACTTCAAGGAATTGTGACAAAGAGTGATCTCCTGGAATTCTGGGCGAACACTCGCGGTAATGAGTAAGTAATTAGGAATTGATGGACATTTCCTCTACAGCTACGGCAACCTATGTCATAGGAGACATTCACGGTCAATTCAAGAAGATGGTGAAATTGCTGCATGACGCCCGGCTAATAGACAATCATCATGCTTGGTGTGGCGGCACATCTACGCTCTGGTTTATGGGCGATTTTACGGATCGTGGGCCAGATGGCATTGCCGTGATTGACCTCGTCATGCGTTTGCAGGGCGAGGCTGCCGCTGTGGGTGGGACGGTTGCTTCTCTGCTCGGTAATCATGAAATATTGCTGCTCGCCGCCTATCGCTTTGGCCGGCGCTCAACAGGCTTGGGTAGCAATTTCATATCAAAGTGGAAGCAAAATGGTGGCAATCGCAAAGACCTTGCCAGCCTGACGCTCAAACACCTGGATTGGCTCGCCAACCTACCCGCTATGGCACTGGTGGAAGATCGTCTGTTCTTACATGCAGATGCTCCCCTCTACATCAAATATGGCCGCTCGCTAGATGAGGTTAACGCTACGCTGAATAAGCTCTTGAAGAGAAGCGATTCCTTGGCATGGGAAGAGCTGTTGGAAGACTTTGCGCGACGTGGCGTGTTCAATCATACCCTTGGTGGAGAAGACTACGCCCGCCGTTTCCTCTCCATTTTTGGTGGGCAACAAATTGTACATGGTCATACCCCCATCAGCCTAATGCTTGGCTGCAACATCAAAAAAGTAACTGAATCCTGGACCTACGCCAATGGAAAATGTGTGAATGTGGATGGTGGTCTATTCCTCGGCGGCGTTGGTTTTGTGTATCGTCTCCCTTCTTTTCCTTTCCAACATTAAGGTAGGGAACACCTCCGTGTAACTTTTTCCTCCATTGATTCGTGTCTATAGAAGAAGACAAAGTATCGTTCAGCGATATTAATTTTGCTGCTTCCACTTTAGGCACAAGACCTATTTTTCAAGAGAGATAGAAGAATCATGACCATTCATATTGTCATTGCGTCACTAGGATTTCCCGCATGGTTACGTATAACCCACTTTATCAACTTACTTTTTATTGGTTTGTTGATTCGTAGTGGCATTCAAATCATTGGCGCGCATCCCCGTTTCTACTGGAATGATGGCTGTAATCCTAAGAAGGCATGGCTCAATTTGACAAAGCGCAAAGTACCTCAAGATAAACTGTATACCTCTATGGATGATGAAGTCCCAGTCTCACCTGTGCTAGCGCTGCCTGGCAAAGATAACCTTGGCCTTGGACGGCACTGGCATTTCTTTTCGATCATCTTCTGGGTGCTCAACGGCGTGGTCTATGTGGTATTGCTTTTTACAACAGGTGAGTGGTCACGCTTGATACCGACATCATGGGATATCGTTCCACGGGCTTGGAGTACTTTCCTCACCTATATCACCTTTCATATTCCACCTGCCAGCGATTTTCACCCCTATGATCCCTTGCAGCAATTGGCGTATGCTGGTGTGGTGTTTTTGCTAGGGCCGTTCATGTTATTGACGGGTGCCGCGATGTCTCCTGCGGTGGAAGCACGCTTCCCATGGTATATTAAGCTCTTTGGAGGACGCCAAGTAGCGAGAAGCCTACATTTTCTGTCGCTCCTTGCGTTCATTGCCTTCATCATTGTACATACTGCCTTGGTGCTGATTGTGCATTTCCAGGATAATATTCGTCATATCGTCTTGGGCACTACTCAATCCAGTTTTGCGCTTGCCCTCGGAATTGCCATTATTGCGTTGCTCTTTGTCGCGGCTGTGTATATATGGGCATCATGGTACACTCTGCGACACAAACGAGGCATGCAACACGCGCTTGGAAGAATTGTAGATCCTACAAGAAGAATCCTTCTGCATGATGTCAAGTCAAAGCAACATTATCAGCAATCCGATATCTCACCCTATTTCTGGGTCAACGGGCGCCCTCCGGTCGAAGAGGAGTTCACACAACTAGCTGCACATGACTTCGCGGATTGGCGACTTGAAGTGTGTGGCTTGGTGGTGAGTCCATTGCGCCTCTCGCTTGATGATTTGCGGAAACTACCAAAGCAGACACAAATTACCAAACACAACTGTATTCAGGGCTGGTCGGGTGTTGGAGAATGGGCAGGGGTGCCAATGACGGAGATTCTGAAATTTTGTGGTGCATTGCCGAAAGCAAAGTATGCTGTCTTTACCTCCTACCAGCATGGGGCACAGTCCTACCCCCTTGGGGACGAGGAGGAGAAGAAACGGACATTTTATGAAGTTCTCGATATAGAGTTGGTTCAACATCCGCAGACCATTCTCGCCTATGAGATGAATGGGAAACCACTCCCTCTTGAACACGGTGCGCCTTTGCGCTTGCGTGTTGAAACCGAACTTGGCTACAAGATGGTGAAATACCTGCATTCCATTGAACTAGTTGCGGATTACAGCAAAGTTGGAAAAGGCCAGGGTGGCTTCCGTGAGGATATCCAATATTATGGAAGAGGTGCTGAAATTTAGTGTGGAAAACGGTGTGGGTGCAATAATGCTTTTGAAGAATGGAATCTGGGAACGCGGATGTCGTAGGGGCCCCCATTCATGGCGCCCGTCTTGGCGACGCAGCATGTTGACGACATTGACCGTGTGGACAACGGGCGCCATGAATGGGGCCCCTACGACGATCAGTTCCATTACCAGTTTTGATGGTTAAATAGCATCGTTGCGCCCCTATAGAGATGTTTTGTGTAATGTATAACAGAGAGGATATAGATGTAATGAGTGCTAAAGTAAGTGATTTTCTGTTGGAACGGCTTTCGGAATGGGGAGTGAAGCGCATTTTTGGCTACCCCGGCGATGGCATCAACGGCATTTTAGGAGGATTGGAGCGCCACCAGGACCTCTTTGAGTTTGTGCAGGTGCGCCACGAGGAAATGGCTGCATTCATGGCGACGGCTCATGCCAAGTTCACGGACGAGGTTGGTGTCTGTTTAGCAACGTCAGGGCCAGGTGCTATTCACCTGCTTAATGGTCTGTATGATGCGAAAATGGATCATCGCCCGGTTCTCGCAATTGTTGGTCAAACGGCAACAACTGCCATGGGAGGCAACTACCAGCAAGAAGTTGATCTGATCTCGTTGTTCAAAGATGTGGCAGGCGAATATGTCTACATGGCTTCTAGTCCGGTCCAGATACGCCACCTCGTTGACCGTGCGATGCGTATTGCCACCACAGAACGTTCCGTAACCTGTATCATTATTCCAAAAGATGTGCAAGAGATGGATGCGGTTGAGGCGCCCCCGCACACAGCGAATACGGTCCATACGGGTATCGGCTACTCAACGCCGCGTGTGATACCTACCGAGGCTGATCTCAAGCGTGCAGCCGACATTCTCAACTCGGGCAAGAAGGTCGCAATGCTTGTGGGTATCGGGGCTAAACACGCAGCAAATGAGGTTATTCAGGTAGCAGATTTGCTTGGTTGTGGTGTGGCAAAAGCCTTACTTGGCAAACAGGTTCTCCCAGATGATCTTCCTTTTGTGACGGGAACTATTGGTTTGCTTGGCACGAAGCCGAGCTATGATATGATGATGGGTTGCGATACGTTGCTCATGATTGGCTCAACCTTCCCTTATGGACAATTTCTGCCAAAAGAGGGGCAGGCACGTGGTGTCCAGATCGACATTGATGGGCGCAACCTGAGTCTTAGGTATCCAATGGAACTGAACCTGATTGGTGATAGCACTGAGACGCTGCGTGCGCTTATCCCCTTCTTGCAGCGTAAGACAGACCGCTCATGGCGTGAAAAGATCGAAGCGGACTATCACGACTGGTGGAAGGTGATCGAAGCTCGCTCTATGGAAAGTGCCGATCCCCTCAACCCACAGCGTGTTTTCTGGGAGCTTTCGCAGCGGCTTCATGAGAATATCATTTTGAGCGGCGATGCGGGAACAGCAACCAACTGGTATGGGAATACCATCAAAATGCGCCGTGGTATGATGGGTTCCCTTTCAGGTAGCCTTGCCACGATGGGACCAGCCGTTCCCTATGCGATTGCTGCGAAGTTCGCCTATCCCGACCGCATCCCGATAGCTCTTACGGGCGATGGAGCCATGCAGATGAATGGCCTCGCTGCACTAATCACCGTCAAAAAGTATTGGAAACAGTGGAGTGATCCTCGACTCATCTTCATGGTCCTCAACAACCGCGATTTGAATCAAGTGACCTGGGAGATGCGTATCGAAGCGGGTAATCCAAAGCTACCATTAACGCAGGACCTGCCCGATTTCCCTTATGCTAGCTATGCCGATTCACTTGGGCTGAAAGGTATTCGTGTGGACAGGCCCGAAGATGTTGGCGCCGCGTGGGATGCCGCTCTTTCTGCCGATCGCCCGGTGGTCTTCGAGGCGTATGTCTCCGGGGATGTCACCACGATTCCGCCCCATATCAGCTTTGAGCAAGCGAAAAACTATGCTTCTGCCCTGTTGAAGGGTGATCCCAATGAAGGTGGCATCATCAAGGCATCCATTAAGAGTGTTATTGAAGGCGTGCTGCCACATAAAGGCTAGTTTCAATCCCCTCAGCGGGGTAGGAAAAGACATGGTCAGCTGCCGCTCCCTTTGAACACATGGTAGGGGCGCAATTCATAGCGCCCAGCAGGGACGAGCGTAGCAATGTCCCTGCTCGTGGTTCGTGGCTATAGATAGGAAGTAGGTGTAGGTATGGCAAGCACGAAATTTGGCGACAAAGGCGTCGCCATTGAGCGGCTTGATGTCTCAGCCTACACGGTGCCGACCGACTCTCCAGAGGCGGACGGCACCTATACCTGGGACAAAACAACAATTGTCATTGTCGAGGTGAGTGCAGGTAACAAACGTGGTCTTGGTTATACATATGCAGATCAGTCAACCGCAACATTAGTCAAAACGATGCTTGCGCATATCGTGCAGGGACGGAATGCTATGGATATACCGGGCACTTGGCTCGCAATGGTTGAGTATATTCGTAACCTGGGGCGTCCGGGCATTGCATCGATGGCGATAGCAGCAGTTGATGCAGCACTGTGGGACCTGAAGGCACGTTTGCTCGATTTGCCATTAGTAACATTACTTGGTGCGGCACGAGAGGCGGCACCAGTCTATGGTAGTGGTGGCTTCACAACCTATTCACGCGAGCAATTGCAAAAGCAATTAGGCGGTTGGGCTGAAGCTGGTATTCCACGCGTCAAGATGAAAATAGGGACGCATTCAGGGCAGGACCCCACGCGTGTGGCTCAGGCCCGCGAGGCGATTGGGCCGGATACCGAACTGTTTGTTGATGCCAATGGTGCCTATAGCCGTAAGGATGCATTAGCCTTTGCCGACATCTTTGCGGCGCAGTATGGCGTGACGTGGTTCGAGGAACCTGTCTCTTCTGATGATTTGGAAGGATTGCATCTTTTACGTAACCGTGCGCCAGCGGGAATGGATATTGCGGCTGGCGAATATGGCTACGATCTGTGGTACTTCCGCCGCATGCTAGAGGCCAACGCGGTTGATGTCTTGCAGGCCGACGCGACACGTTGTGCAGGTATTACAGGCTTCATGCGTGTCGCCGCATTGTGTGAAGCTCGTTCGCTGCAACTCTCGTCGCATTGTGGACCAGCGCTGCATCTCCATGCCTGCTGTGCGGTTCCCAACTTTCGCCACATGGAATACTTTCATGACCACGTACGTATCGAGCATATGTTCTTCGATGGTGTAGTAACACCAGTACATGGTGAACTGCATCCCGATCTCTCTCGCCCCGGTATGGGCTTGGAATTCAAACGAGCAGATGCAGCAAAGTATGCCGTGTAAAGATACATAATGATCTTTTACAAAATGAACACGTAACGTCGTAGGGGCCAGCTTGAGCGCGTCCGTCGTTGGGATCATCATGTCGGCGGCGTTGACTATGTGGGCGACGGGCGCGCTCAATCAGGCCCCTACTACTCTGTCAAACTTCAATCGACACTTTTTTAGAAGGTGAGAAGCCCTCTAAAAAGTATCGAATGAAGGTTGACAGAGTACTACGACAATCTATAAAGGGTCAATCCAGTGAAACAGGTAGTAGTTCTCAACGAAAATGCACACACGTACGTGAAAAATAGCAACGTACATAATGTGCCAATGACGAGTATGGAGATCGATATTGACGCATTGGAGCGTGAGTTGCGGGCGAAGGTGCGTGGAGAGGTACGCTTCGATGAGGGGAGCAAATGCAGAAAATAAACTCTATAAAAAAATAGGAGAAAGTAATCGTATGGCTCTTACCAAACCTGTAGCTACGAAAAAACCTACCAAGGACTCGTTTCTGCATCTCTCAAATGGGAATGGGAAACACAATTCTGAGCTTCTAGGCTCCCTGTCTCAACAGTTTACCCACGATGAAACTGTTGTGCTACGGCATATCCGAGAGGGGCGTTTCCAGCGTAGCCTCTCGCTCATCACCGCCTTTTCCAGCCTGCTCGCGGGCTTGGAAGTAACGTATGAACATTATCGTGGCAGTTATGGGCAACAAGTCATGTACACGCCAGTGCTTATTAGCCCGATTCTGGCTATTGCTGGTGTGTGGGCTGCTTTCAGCAGGCGAGCGGCGAGGACGGTGCTTCCAATCGTGTCGCTTATTGCGATGGTTGATGGTGTCGTTGGCTTCTACTTTCATGTACGTGGCATCGCACGCAAACCAGGAGGGTGGCGCATTCCCATCTTCAATGTCATTATGGGACCTCCCGTATTTGCGCCTCTCCTTTTCGCGATCAGTGGCTTCCTCGGCTTTATTGCATCACTCTTGCGCCGAGAGGATGATATCGAACATACTACACTACCAGGAATACCACGTCCACTCCCAGTATGGCTTGGCTGGCTTCCACGCAAGCTTGTGAAAGAGGGAATCGTCATCGAGCAGGATGTACGAGAAGGACGTTTTCAACGGGCATTAGGTGTTGCTACGGCTATCTCAGCGTTCTTTAGTGGCGTTGAGGCGCTCTACTCCCATTACAAGAACAACTTCAGCTATCGTGTGCAGTGGACGCCCATCCTCCTGACACCTCTGCTGATGATTGCCGGTATCGGGTCGATCTGGAGTCGCACTCTTGCTCGCACGCTGCTGCCTATAACGTCAGTTCTGGCGCTCCTGGATGGTGGCATCGGTTTCCTCTATCACGTGCGTGGGCTAGTACGGCGTCCGGGCGGACTCAAGAAGCCGCTCTATAACTTGGTTTATGGGCCTCCCATCTTCGCGCCTTTGCTCTTTGCCGCTTCTGGCTTCTTAGGCGTTCTGGCAAGTCTGTTGAGAAGGGCTGACTAATGAAAGTAAGAAATAAAAACAATACCTCTACTAAGCAGGGTATGCAAAATGGTATGCAGGTGCAGGGAGATACAAGTCGTCTACCCGTGGATGCCGCGACAGGGCAACCGCTTGCACCGAGCGCCCAGCCTGGCTACTATTCTGGCTTCCAGACGTTGAGCCAGCAAGCCTTCTGGGATGAAGCTACGCGCAAGGTGGTGCTGGCTCGTGTTGAAAAAGTTCCACCAATCCGCTTTTTTACGCCTGATGAGGCACAGTTGATGCAAGCCGTGTGTGATCGCTTGTTGCTACAAGATGATCGCGACGATGCACATAAGGTCCCAATCGTGAACTACATCGATGAGCGGCTTTTTAGTGGGCGCATCGATGGCTATCGTTTTGAAGATATGCCACCAGATCATGAAGCACATCGTCTCGGATTGCAGGCGATTGAAGCTATTGCCCAGCACATGTATCACAAACCTTTTGTACAGTTGGGCCAGCGAGAGCAAGATACCGTGCTGCAAACTATTCACGACACGAATCCCCCAGCAGCTCATGAGATATGGCGGAAAATGTCTGTGCAACGTTTCTGGATGCTACTGATGCAAGATGTAGTGGATGCCTACTATGCGCATCCTTATGCATGGGATGAGGTTGGCTTTGGCGGCCCTGCCTATCCACGTGGCTATATGCGCTTGGAAGGTGGCAAGCCGGAACCGTGGGAGGTTGAAGAACAACGCTACGAATGGAAGGCACCTGCTGACTCGCTTTCTGATACCTACAAGCCTGTAGGTGGAGAAAAGGGACATAAGCAACAAACTCCTGGTCAAGAAGGAACACATTAAGTAATCTGTGCTGAAGAACAGGATAAGTGAGGAAAGTACACGATGAAAAAGCCATTGTTAGGATCATTTAAGGCGTCTAGAGTCGAAATACAGCGGAGGAGGCTGTCATGACAAACACCACTGAGGCGCAGAAACCGATTCGCACCACCATTCCCACACGCATCGATCGCTTGAAATGGTCGCCATTTCACACCCGCATGGTCATCGGACTTGGGGTCGCGTGGATCCTCGATGGCTTGGAGATCACGATCGCTAGTTCGGTCACGGGGGTCCTTACTCAGCTCAACACCCTCCATCTGACATCGACCGAAGTGGGGCTGATCGCGACCGTCTACCTCGTCGGTGAGGTAGTCGGCGCGCTGGTGTTCGGGAGGTTGTCGGACAAGTTCGGGCGGCGCACACTGTTCATGCTGACCTTGGGCGTGTACTTGGTCGGTAGCGGGCTTTCGGCCTTTACCTTTGGTCAAAGCTTGGGCTGGGTCATCTACTTTTATGCGACACGCTTCGTAGCCGGCCTCGGAATTGGCGGCGAATACGCAGCTATCAACTCGGCGATTGACGAGATGATGCCGGCACGGTACCGCGGACGCGTCGATATCGGAATCAATGGAACGTACTGGGCTGGGTCGATCCTCGGGACGCTCGCCTCCCTTCTGTTTCTCAACCTGTTGCCCCCGACGCTCGGCTGGCACCTAGCGTTCCTGTTCGGCCCTGTGCTCGCACTGGTGATCTTGCTGGTGCGTCGCAACCTTCCCGAAAGCCCGCGGTGGCTCCTCACCCACGGCCGCGCACAAAAGGCAGAGGAGGTAGTCAGCGGGATCGAGGACGTAGCGAGGAGCTCAGGACAAGTGATCGAGCCGGTCGACGACAGTGCCGCGATCGAAATAGTGCCAGAGAAGAAGTATGGATATGTGACGCTTCTTCGGGTGTTGTTCCGTCAATATCCGACGCGTGCAGTCCTCGGTGCGTCATTGATGATCACTCAGTCGTTCCTGTACAACGCGATCTTCTTCACCTATGCCATCGTGCTCACGAAGTTCTACAGCGTGAGCGCAACCAGCGTGCCCTTCTACGGTCTCGCGTTCGCAATCGGCAACTTGGCGGGACCGCTCCTGCTGGGCAAGCTCTTTGACACGCTGGGGCGAAAGAAGATGATCGCCGGCACCTACATTCTGTCCGGGGTTTTGCTGGCCGTGAGCGCCTGGTTGTTCGATGCTGGAGCGCTGAACGCGATTACGCAGACAATCGCATGGGTCGTCATCTTTTTCTTCGCCTCCGCCGGGGCGAGCGCGGGCTACCTCACCGTCAGCGAGATCTTCCCTATCGAGATCCGGGCGGAAGCTATCGCGGTGTTCTTCGCCATTGCCCAGATTGCCGGAGCCATAGGTCCGTTGCTGTACGGGGCTCTCATCGGAAACGCCTCGAGCCATACGGGCCTCTTTGTCGGATATCTGATAGGGGCGGCCATCATGATCCTGGGCGGGGTTGTCGAGGTGCTGTTCGGGGTCAATGCCGAGGGCAGATCGCTCGAGTCTGTCGCTCGACCACTCACCGCAGTCTCCGACGGAGGGGAAGATGGAGATCAGCCGGGTAAAGCGCCGCCCGCTTCGCTCTCCGATGGGCATAATTCGATTGAGGAGCTTGAAGACCATAAGCAACAAACTCCTGGTCAAGAAGGAACACATTAATATGAAAAATCCAATTTTAGGAGCATTTCAAGGTCCTAAGCCGGGTAAACATATGCTTGGGCCTGTGCAGAAAATAGATTTCCCCATGCATCGCTTTGACCCCAACGAGGAGGTTGATTTCTGCATTGTGGGTGTTGGCTCAGCAGGGGGAGTGTTGCTACAACGCTTAGCGCGTGCAGGCTTTCGCGTGGTGGGTGTGGAAGCAGGTCCTTTTTGGGAGACTGAGCGCGATTGGGTGAGCGATGAAGCTGGGTCCTCTAAATTGTACTGGAATGACTTACGCATCACGGGTGGAGAAGACCCGATTACGTTGGGCGCAAACAATAGTGGACATGGCGTTGGTGGTGGCTCGGTACACTGGGCAGGCTTTACACCGCGCTTTCATCCATCGGATTTTCACGTCCTATCCTCAGATGGCCTTGGTGCTGATTGGCCCATCTCCTACGATGAGATCAAACCCTATTACGAACTTTTAGAGAAGGAGATTCCCGTTTCCGGCCCAGCATATTATCCTTGGGGCGAGCCACATGGCTATATCTATGGGCCACATCCTCTCGGTGGAGTGGGTGATATATTGGTCAAAGGATGTACACAGCTCGGCATTCCTGTTGTGGCCGGTGGTCCGGTGGCGATTCTGGCAGGCTCTCATGGTGATCGGCAACACTGCATCTATCGGGGCTTCTGTATTCAGGGTTGCAAAGTGGGAGCGAAGCAAAGCACGCTCATTAGTCATGTGCCTGATGCAATCCGTCATGGAGCGGAGATTCGTGACAATTGCATGGTCTCACGCATTAACATGAAAAATGGGCGGGTGACAGGAGTCAACTACTTTGATCCTGATGGGCACGAGCGAGAGTTGAAAGCAAAAGTGGTGCTTGTCTGCGGTTATGCGATTGAGACGCCGCGCCTACTCTTGAACTCGGCTTGCCCTGGTTTTGAGAATGGTCTTGCCAACTCCAGTGGGACAGTCGGAAAGTATCTCATGGTGCAAATTGGCAATGTAGTGCTGGGGCGCTTCGAGACTCCCATCCGTATGTACAAGGCCCCGCCAGCAAACGGACTCACCGAGGAATTCTACGAAACCAACCCCCAAAACGACTTTGTACGCGGCTTTGCCATTCAGACGGTTGGGCCACTTCCTATAGCCTTTGCGAAACAGATGTTGGTCGCTAAAGGCGCCTGGGGTTGGGGCATGCGTCGTGTGATGATGGACTATAATCACTGGGCCGCACTTGGCGTTCTTGGTGAGATTCTGCCGTGGGAAGATAACCGCGTGGAGCTAGCGGAAGAGAGAGATCAATTTGGCCTACGTGTTGCCAAAATCACATTTAAAATGCATGATAACGATAAAAAGATTGCCAAGGCTGGCGTCAAGAAGGCGACAGAGGTCATGTATGCTGCTGGTGCTCAGGAAGTGGCGGAGGAAGCTCGTTATGCCCACCTTGTGGGAGGCGCACGCATGGGCAAAGATCCTCGCTCTTCCGTTACAGACAGCTTCGGGCGCACGCATGACATCCCAAATCTCTTTGTATGTGATGGAAGCCTGTTACCAACGCAAGGCTCAGCTAACCCCGGCCTCACAATTCAGGCCTTAGCGGCACGCACAGCGGATTATATCATCTCGAACGGGGCCAACTTGTTGTCAGACCATCCTGGTACCGTGTCTGTTTCACATCCACCAATCCGTCATAATATGTCTCCGGCAGGGACCGCAAATAAGGGAGTGCCACGCATTAAATACTCATGATACGGTTGTGGTAGGGGCGCAATTCATTGCTTCCCTACCTCTATAAACGAAATCTCTACAAGGAGGTAGAAGATGAATACTACTACACGTCTTGAACATATAAAAGCGCTCTTTGCGAGAGAAGGATATCATGCTCTGCTCTGTCGTATTCCGCAGCATGTACTTATGCTCACGGGCTACCAACCAATCTTGGGCAATTCATTCTGCCTTGTCTCGCTCAATGCAGCGAAGCAGATAGAGATACGCCTAGCCGTTCCTGTTGATGAACAAGACATGATTCCACAAGGAGTTGTAACGGAGGTAAAAACCTTCGCGGAAGAGACGATGGACTACATCGGTAATACCCTTGATGCGGTGCGCGAACCATTGAGTGTCATGTTAGACTCAGCAAGCCTGAGCAACAAAGCGATTATTGGCATTGAAGGTGGACGCACTCCTATTATTCCAGCCTATACACAGGTCGGTGTGCCGGGACAAGAGACACGTCATCTGCTCACGACGATCGGGGCGGAATTGCGTGATGCGACGTCCCTCCTAGAAGAGCTTTCCGCTATCAAAACCGAGGCGGAGCTAGAGGCGATTCGGCGTTGCGAAGCGGTGGCCCGTCACGGCTTTGCTGCTGCGCGTGAGGCGGTTCATATCGGTGCGACAGAGGCCGATGTGGCTGCTGCAACATATGCAGCATTATTACATGCTGCATATGTTGCGCCAGGTACACATCATGTGCAGCCACATGTACATGTCATGGCTGGTGTACGAGCCGCACTGGCCTATCGCGCCTTCAACTTGACCTCAAATGCATCGATCAAGCGAGGTGATACGGTGATGGTGCAGATGGAGATTGGCGTCAACGGCTACTGGGCCGAACTAACACGTACATTCTTTGCTGGAACCATCAGCGAGGAGTGGCGCAAGGCCCATCAAGCCTGTATTGCGGCACAGGATGCTGCATTAAAACTCATTCGTGATGGGGCGAGTGCGCAAGCTGTCGATGGAACGGCACGCCAGATTATGCAGCAAGCTGGCTTTGGTGCAGCCTTCAAACATGGGCTTGGACACGGTTTTGGCTTTCAAGCGATTAACCATGCAGCGGCGCCCGTGTTGCATCCAGTCTCAAAAGCTACGCTGAGAAGCGGCATGGTGCATAACATGGAGCCTGCGGTGTATCTAGATGGCAAAGGTGGTTTTCGCCTGAATGATAATGTTGCTGTGCAAGCAAATGGGAACGAAGTGCTATCATCAGCACTTTCCCGGAATCTGGATTGGTTAGTTGTAGAGGATTAGATTCTTTCAGAAAGGAATATTCATATGAACTCATATAAACCTGAAGTTGTTGTTGTCACTGGTGCCTCTGCTGGCGTAGGACGTGCTGTTGTACAGGCATTCGCGAAGCGAGGAGCGCATATTGGACTGATAGCTCGTGGACACGAAGGGCTAGAGGGCGCACGCCGAGAGGTCGAGGAATTTGGCGGAAAAGCTCTTGTCCTGCCGACCGATGTTGCTGATTCTGATCAAGTTGAGGCAGCCGCTGCAAAGGTCGAGGAGACGTTCGGCCCAATCGACGTGTGGGTTAATGTTGCAATGGCCTCGGTGTTCTCGCCCTTCAAAGAGATGAAACCAGAAGAGTTCAAGCGTGTCACCGAGGTCGCCTACCTTGGTTTCGTCTATGGCACGATGGCCGCTCTGCATCGTATGCTGCCACGCGACAAAGGCAGGATTATTCAAATAGGTTCAGCCCTTGCCTACAGAAGTATTCCATTACAATCGGCCTATTGTGGAGCGAAACATGCCATTATGGGGTTCACCGACTCGATCCACTGCGAGTTGATTCATGACAAAAGCAACGTCAAGATCACGATGGTGCAACTCCCCGCTGTCAACACACCGCAGTTTAGCTGGGTCAAGAACCGCCTACCCCATAAGGCCCAACCTGTGCCGCCCATCTATCAGCCGGAAGTCATCGCTGATGGCGTAACCTGGGTGACAGACCACTACCGTCGAGAACTGTTCATTGGCTTGTCCACCGTGATCGCTATTCAGGGCAATAAGCTGTTCCCCGCACTTGGCGATCTGTACCTCGGCAGGACAGGCTACAAATCACAGCAAACGGGGCAACGTGTCGATCCAAACAGCCCCAACAATCTGTGGGAACCTGTTGATGAGAAACAAGATCACGGTACGCACGGAACGTTTGATGACAAAGCGACAAGTTGGAGTTGGCAGCTTTGGGCTGATACTCACATCGGTCTCCTTGCCCTGGTAGGTGCTGGCATTGCTAGTCTTGTGGGGGTAGCGCTCTTTTGGAGGAAGCAATGAAGCCAGAAGAACTAGGTAGACAGTTACGGCTTGGCTCAGGGCCATTTCTCGCGCAGCGACGTGGCATCGTAGGCTTAGAGATGGTTGCCATTGGAGCCATGAGCCTGATTACACTGTATCAGATGGGCATTATCAAACACCTCCCAGAGCCATCACTCCCAGGACTGAATGCCGACAGGATAGATGCTTCCGCGGAAGCGTACTCACGCTTTGCAACGCCCGACGGGATTCTTGGCATTGGCAATTACGCAATGACGATGGGATTGGCAGCAATGGGCGGACAGGACCGCGCACAGGAGCAGCCTTGGATTCCGTTGATACTGGCCGCAAAAGTTGCGTTTGATACCTCTCAGGCAATCAGGTTGTTCTTTGATCAAAAAACGAAGTATCATGCGTTTTGTTCTTGGTGCCTGTTAGCTGCTGGCACCACGCTTGCCACGGTACCTCTGGTTATTCCAGAGACATATAGCGCACTTCGTCACTTAATCAAGAAAGGATAGGATGTTCATGGGACAACTCGATCAGAAAGTAGCCGTTGTTACAGGTGCTGATAGTGGTATTGGCCGTGCTATTGCATTGCAATTTGCGCGTGAGGGTGCGACTGTGGTTGTAAACTATGCTCATGCACACGACAAAGCAGAAGAAGTATTGCAGAGTATTAAGCAGAATAATGGTAAGGCGATTGTCATACAAGCGGACGTGTCACAATATCAGCAGGTACACAATTTGATTCAACAGACGGTGCAGCAGTTCAATCGCCTAGATATTATGGTCAACAACGCCGGCATGGAGATACACAGCCCATTCCTTGATGAGACCGAAGAGCACTTTGATCGTGTTCTGGGCGTTGACCTCAAAGGAGCCTTCTTCTGCGCTCAGTTAGCTGCCCGCGAGATGGTGAAACGCAAAGCACCAGGATGCATCATTAACATTTCATCTGTGCATGAGGACCTACCGATGCCTGGCAATGTTCCCTATTGTTGTGCGAAGGGTGGCATGCGCATGTTGACACGCACCATCTGCTTGGAGCTAGCACCGCATACTATTACCGTCAATAATATTGCTCCAGGCGCAGTCCATACACCAATTGATGCTGATGTAGAAGCTGATCCAGAGAAAATGGCTGCCTTGCTCAAAGAAATTCCTCTACATCGTATGGCACAGCCCGAAGAAATTGCCAAATTGGCGCTGTACCTCGCTTCAGATGCTGCTTCCTACATTACTGGCACAACTTATGTCATTGATGGCGGGTTAACGGTAAATACAGGTGGATTATAGCATGAGTAGTACGAAAGACAAAGATACACATCCATCATCTCCATCAAAGGATTACCTGCCGATTGAGAATTATGCCCTTATTGGAGATTTACACACAGTTGCTTTAGTAGGAATGAATGGTTCGATAGATTGGTGCTGTCTACCCAGATTTGATTCACCTAGTGTCTTTGGCGCATTACTCGACGCGGGCAAGGGCGGATTTTTCCGTATCTCACCCACTGATATGTCGCAGGTGAAGTGTAAACAGCTCTACTTGCCGGAAACGAATATCCTGCTAACCCGTTTTTTAAGTACAGAGGGAGTTGCTGAGATTACCGAGTTTATGCCCATCAAGCAGGTGGGCACGGCTGAGCATCAGCATCAAATCATTCGATCTGTTTCTGTTGTGCATGGCTCACTACCCTTTACGCTGGTTTGTCGTCCGGGGTTTAACTATGCCCAGGATACTCATCATGTCGAGATAGCGCAAGAGGGAGCCATTTTCAAGAGTGCGCATTGCCATCTTGGCTTGGCCTCGCCTCTTCCACTTGAACAAGATGGACAGGGAGGGGTACAGGCAGCGTTTACTCTGCATGCTGGTCAAACTGTGCATTTTCTCCTGGAAAGTACGAAAGAGAGCGACCATGCTCCACAGTCATTGTCTGAGCGACAGTATCAGAAGGCATTTCACAATACTGTACAGTATTGGCGCAATTGGCTCTCGCAATGTCAGTACCAGGGACGCTGGCGAGAAATGGTGCATCGTTCAGCTCTGGTCTTAAAGCTCATGACCTATGCGCCAACGGGCGCCATTGTAGCGGCTCCCACCACCAGCTTGCCAGAGTCAGTCGGAGGTGTACGCAACTGGGATTATCGCTATACATGGCTACGTGATGCGTCTTTTTCACTCTATAGTCTCCTAACACTTGGTTTTACCCAGGAGGCTGAGGCATTCATGACATGGCTGGACGCCCGTTGCCATGAGTTGAAAGATGGTGGCACGCTTCAGCCTATGTATGGCATCAATGGTGAACACAACCTGACAGAGAAGACACTCGATCATTTAGAAGGATATCGCCAGAGCCGACCGGTGCGCATTGGCAATGGGGCCTATACACAGAAGCAACTCGACATTTATGGTGAGTTCATGGATGCGGTATACATCTACAACCGCTATGATGCCGTCTCCTACGATCTGTGGCAGAACCTGCACCGTCTGCTCGAATGGCTCAGTAATCATTGGCAAGACTCTGATGAGGGTATCTGGGAGGTGCGAGGAGGCCCAAAACAATTTCTTCATTCACGCATGATGAGTTGGGTAGCCTTTGATAGAGCCATCCGCGTGACACGTCACCGTGGCTGGCCTGCTCCAACAGAGGATTGGGTGAAAATTCGTGCTCAAATTTACCAACAAATCATGGCACAGGGGTGGAACGAGCAAAAACACAGCTTTGTGCAGTATTACGGAAGTGATGCCGTGGATGCCAGTAGTTTGCTGATGATGATCACCAAGTTTGTCGGCTCGAAGGGACCACGCATGCTCTCCACCATTGATCGCATCGAGAAGGAGCTAACGAGCGGCGCGTTAGTGCGTCGTTATAATCCCAAGGAGGCTGCTAATGATGGCTTGGGTAGCCAGGAAGGGACCTTTGGTGCATGCAGTTTCTGGCTGGTAGAGAACTTGGCCCGTGCGGGTCGCTTAGACAAGGCACGCTTGATGTTGGAGAAATTGCTCTCATATAGCAACCACGTCGGGCTGTATGCCGAAGAGATCAGCCCAACGGGTGAGGCGCTTGGAAATTTCCCGCAAGCCTTTACCCATCTCGCGCTGATTACCGCTTGTACTACCTTAGATCGAGCACTAAGCAAGAGCTAGGGCATCCCGTGGGAGACGCATGGGACGCTTTATGATTGAGAAGGGAGGAGAGCATTATGACTGTCGAGATTAAGGTCGGCCCGCCAATTATTACTATTAGCCAAGGAAGGACGTTCATGATTACCTCGGATAGTGGCATGATTCTAACGGATAGCGATCAGGGCCTCTATGCAATTGATACACGCTTCATTAGCTTTTACCAACTCTATATCAATCGTGTCCCCCTAGAGGTAATCAATTCTAGCCAGTTAACGTTTTATGCCTCACGTTTTCATCTCACGAATCCTGCTATTACTACCGCGGGTGGAGTTATTGATGCAAATACTCTGGGCATGACAATCAATCGTGCAGTGAGCGACAGCCTTCATGAGGAGTTTGAAGTGCTCAACTATACGGGCAAGAAGGTTCAATTCTTATTGGAGCTAGCAATACGTTCCGACTTTGCCGATATCTTTGAGGTAAAAAACCATAACATTGTCCAACGTGGTGAAACCGAAACAATTTGGCATAAACATCACAAAAGGCTCGATACGGCCTACGATCACAAAGATTTTCACCGTGCTGTTTCTTATCAGATTACAAGATGTAGTTCTCCTATGGGCTATGCGAATGGGCGTATCTTCTTTGAGATAGCCCTTGAACAGAATGAATCATGGCAGATGTGCGCAGACCTGCTGCTAGAGCACGGACAACACGTGAAAAAGCCGAATCTAGGCTCATGCAGTTTTGGACACCGCGGTTCTGCATCGCAAGGGGCAACACCCTCTCCTCAAGCAGAGCCAACAGACGACTTTGATAGCCGCCAAGCTCGTTGGCAGGATCGTTGCACAGCTATTACCTCTACAAATAACGACTTGTATCGGACCTATCAGCAAGCAATTCTCGATATGGGTGCGCTCCGCATCTACGATATGGATGTCTCCGATGATGCATGGGTTCCTGCTGCTGGTGTGCCCTGGTTTGTGACGCTCTTTGGACGTGATAGCCTCACCGTTTCCTATCAAAATATGCTCATTTCGCCAGACTTTGCACGCGGAGCACTCAAACGCTTGGCTGAGTATCAGGCGAAAGAACGTGATGATTGGCGTGATGCTCAACCGGGCAAAATCATGCACGAATTGCGTTCCGGTGAGTTAGCCCATTTCCATAAAATTCCTTTTTACCCTTATTACGGCACTGCTGACGCAACTATCCTGTACCTCATAGTCCTTTCTGAAACCTATCGCTGGACAGGTGATGTTAGCCTACTCAAAGAGTATCACCAGATTGCTGAAAACTGCCTGGATTGGATTGATCATTTTGGCGACCTGGATGGTGATGGCTTTCAAGAGTACAAAACTTTCTCATCGCTGGGATACGAGAACTTGGCATGGAAGGACGCTGCTGACTCCGTTGTGTATGCCGATGGTAGTCAAGTAGAGCAGCCCAAGGGAACCTGCGAACTGCAAGGCTACGTCTATGATGCCAAAATACGTATGGCAGAGGTCTTCCATGTGCTGGGTGATGAGGCGCGAGCACAGGTGTTGCAGCAACAGGCTGATACACTAAAGCAGAAATTCAATCAGACGTATTGGATGGAAGATGAGGGTTGCTATGCCTACGCCCTTGATCCCAATAAAAAGCTTGCCACCTCCATCGCGTCAAATGCCGGACAATGCCTGTGGAGCGGCATTGCTGATCAGGACAAGGCAGAACGCACGGCTAAGCGTCTTTTGCAAGAAGATATGTTTAGCGGTTGGGGTATCCGCACGCTTTCCAGCAAGAATCCTGCCTATAACCCTTACGCGTACCAGCGAGGCTCCATCTGGCCGCATGACAATGGGATCATCGCAGCCGGTTTCAAACGCTATGGGCTGGTGAACGAGGCGAATCAGGTGATTCGTGCGATGTTTGATGCTATTGATCGCTTCGATTCTTATCGACCCCCAGAGGTGTTTGCAGGTCTCAAGCGCAAAGGCAACATGGATTTCCCTGTACTCTATCCTGCCGGTGCGAATATTCCACAAGCCTGGGCTACTGGCAGCATTTTTATGATGGTGCAAACGGTTCTTGGCATACGTGCCGACGCCCCTTCTAAACGTCTTTTTGTGCATCCCACGCTGCCTGACTGGCTATCTGAGATTCGGCTTGAACATATGCGTGTTGGTTCTTGCGTTCTCACACTCCGTTTCTGGCGTGAAGGCGAGCACTCACGTTGGGAGGTGTGTGAGCTACAAGCGGATAAAAATACGGCGCAGGAAGATCAGATTCACGTCGTCCAAGGCGCATATTGAACCGGAAGGTGCTGGCAGAAATAGTACACGTAATCTCCATGTGTATCGTGATAGATGTGGCTACTAAATACTCCAGAGAAATTTTAGCATAGCATAGAAGGAGAACTTACTATGGGATTTGATCAGTACCACGAACCTGCAAACGAACTTTCACCGGAAACGCGCACCTTTGCACGTATGATTGCCTCTCTCACTGAGGAGGCGGAGGCCATTAACTGGTATGAACAACGATTGGCTGTAGAGCCAAACCGTGAGGCACGAGCGATTATGGCGAATGCTCAACAGGAAGAATTCAAGCACTTTGGCATGGACCTCGAATTTTTGTTACGTCAGAAACCTAAGTGGAGAATAGCCTTACAGGATATTCTCTTCAAATCCGGTGATATTGTCGAGCATGGCGAGGAAGCAGAGAAAGATGAGGATAAGGCGGGCAAATGAGGAGGGCAATCCTCTAAATCGGAGCAAGCCTTATACCCTCTCAGGGGTATTACTACAATGAGAAAGTACCCCTCGTTAGGGAGAAATTATCTAGAGAAATCCCTTTGGTAGGGAACGACAATTTCAATGTCCTAGTGTATTGTTATTAAGAGAGTGGTGGATGCTCATAAGCTTAATTACTCTATTGATGATGTACAACTATTCTACTTAATGATAGAGAAAGAGGAACACACATGAACTTTGATGTTGTCCGTGCATGGAAAGACGAATCCTATCGTCAGAGCCTCAGTGAAGAGGAACTTCGCAATCTCCCAGAGAACCCAGTTGGGGAACTTGAACTGTCCGATGCAGACTAGAAGCCGTATACGGCGGCAATGGCGGTAAGCGCAGCTTTAATTGTCACAACAACAGTAATGTTTGTAGCGGCATCTGTGTCAGCTTCAAGTGTAACAGTTTCGTCTGCAGCATTGCCATCATTTGCTAACAACATGTTGCTGGCTGAATCGGTTGTTTATGCAACAAATGCTGGTTTTGATGACTGTGACTCACATTCCGCAGTTTGTACTAGTATTCTTTGCACTATCACCTGTACAGACGATTTCCACTGTAGGGGCGTATGCCTCCGCAGTGGAAATCGGTCTATTAGCGGGTTCGTGAAAAATATTCTGAGGGAAGAGATTAAAAAATGCAAGAAACGGCATCCGAAATACACGATCATAGTTCACCGCAGTGGCCTAGCTGGTGGTATCGTGCGACCTCTCTAACTGAGCGCATTGTCTTGAAGCAAAAAAACACGGATAGCCATAGTTTTCATAACTCTCATATCTTGCGCAACAGTGATAGAGCAACGCAAAGACTCCAACGTTGGAAAGAACAATCGCCGTTTGGTGAGGGCGATTACTTTGCTAGGCGCTTGTCCTTGAATTCTCTAACCGAAGAAGACCTGCTCGCTCTCCTGGATGAGCCAATTGAAGCAATGCAAATTGATAATACTGCGCTTCCCACTTGGTTCACAGAGCTTCTTACTGCCTTTGTCGATCAGGAAGCCCCTATGGATTTCACTTGGCAGTTCTCAGCAACGGGCCAAGACACACAGATGATGGCTTTTCTTACTATACTCAAACCTCTACTAAGCAGGAAATTAGCTCGTTTGCAATCTGGAATACAAGCAATTATACAACATTATACTTCTCTTCCTTTTGATCCAAAGACGATTGTTTCTCTACTATTCGCACATATACCTGTACTTGTTTTCCCAAAACTAACAAAACTATCCTGCTTGAACTCCATGTTGCTCGCGTGCAAGGGCGTTTGCAAGGTGAAACGCCAGAAGAACGCTTTCAGTCCTTCTTACAGCAACTTAGTCAACCAGAGAAAATGCTGACTCTATTGGAGGAATATGCGGTTCTGGCTCGTCAACTTGTGGAGATGCTCGATCTCTGGGTCACCTGTGAATTGGAATTATTGGAGCGCCTCTGTGCTGATTGGGAGCAAATACGCAGCGTATTTTTGCTTGACTATGATCCTGGTGTCCTCATAGAGATTGAGCAAGGAGCCGGTGATACCCATAGGGGTGGGCATAACGTGACAGTCTTGACATGGAGCTCTGGTTTTCGTCTAGTCTACAAGCCGCGAGCGACGGCGCTTGATATTCATTTTCAAGAGTTGCTCACATGGTTGAACGCACAGGGACAACAACCTGCATTCCTCACCCTTACCATCATAGATAAGCAAACATATGGGTGGTCTGAGTTCGTACCTGCATGTGACTGTACTACGCGAGAAGAAGTTGAACGTTTTTATCTGCGTCAGGGGGGGTATTTAGCTTTACTCTATGCATTGGAAGCAACAGACTTTCATGCCGAGAATCTGATTGCAGCTGGTGAGCACCCGTTATTAATAGACCTAGAAGCACTTTTTTAGCCGCGCCTGAATAAGGATGCGATGCCTTTGCAAATCAATCCTGCTGATGAAGCTATTGGTCACTCTGTTCTGCAGATTGGTTTGTTACCTCAACGCATCTGGTCGAGTGATCAAATTGAAGGTGTAGATATATCTGGCTTGGGCGGCCATGCAGGACAATTGACTCCCACACCTGTTTCCATCTGGAAAGAAACAGGAACGGACCAAATGCGCATTGCTCGTGAGCGTGTGGGGTTGATGCTTGATAAGCATCAACCTAAGTTAAATGGACAGGAGATTACTATCCTGGAGTATAATGATAGCATTGTCACGGGCTTTGCTGCCTCATATCGGTTGCTTATACAACTTCGTCATGCATTGCTGACACAGATCGTACCACGTTTTGCTCACGACGAAGTGCGATATCTACTGCGCCCAACGAGAGCCTATGGTATGTTGCTAGCAGAAAGCTTTCACCCCAACCTTTTGCGGGATGCTCTTGACCGAGACCGTCACTTCGACCGCCTATGGATCGGGGTCGAACAACAGCCTTACTTAGCCAAGGTCATTGAGGCTGAGCGAGCAGATTTGCATGTGGGCGATATTCCCTTCTTCACAACGCATTCCAACTCGCGTACACTCTTTACCAGTCGTGGAGAGACTATTGACGGCTTTTTTGGAGAGTCTGGAATGAACGTGGTGTGCAAGCGCATCCAAAGCCTTGATGAGCAGGACCTAGAGAAGCAAGCATGGATCATACAAGCGTCTTTCACGAGTCTCACTCTAGGTACTAAGCAGGCGTCAACGCTGCGATTACACCTGCATCCTTCACATAGCCATGTTCCCTCTGAGCGGTTGGAATCAGCTGCACGCGCTGTAGGAGATCGTCTTTGTCAGCTTGCCCTTCGAGGTGAAGAGTCAGTAGGATGGATAGGCGTGGACGTAATGATGGACCGCGAGTGGCATCTATTACCAACTTCTACAGATATATACAGTGGTACCTCAGGTATTGCCCTCTTTCTTGCATATCTGGGTATGTTGACAGGCGAGGAGTGTTATACAACCTTAGCCAGAACCGCCCTGACAAGCATACGCTCTCAAGTGGCATGGCAAAAGCAGAGACCCGAATTCGTTGGTATCGGTGGTTTTCATGGGTTGGGAGCCTTCATCTACCTTCTTTCCCACCTGGGAACGCTTTGGAACGATGCTGCGTTGTATCAAGAGGCTGAGGAGATCATCAAGCTGCTTCCCGCCGGAATCTCTAAAGATGAGATGATTGATGTGGTTGGTGGAGCAGCGGGTTGTATTGCGGCTTTGCTTAGCCTCTATGCCGTTGCGCCATCTCAGGCAACGTTGGCAACTGCTATTCAATGTGGAGACCATCTTATTGCCCATGCCAAGCCACAACCTAAGGGGATTGGCTGGAGCACAAAACTAGAGGAAACTCCGCTCACAGGGTTTGCCCATGGCAATGCTGGTATTGCCTTGAGCCTGCTACGCCTGTTTGCAGTGAGCGGGGAAGAGCGTTTCCGTCAGACGGCGCTTGCTGCTATGGAGTATGAGCGAAGTCTCTTTTCGCTAGAAAGTCGCAACTGGCCTGATTTGCGCAAGGAGTTTCGCTCATCGGTTACAGGTGATAGCTCCTATATGGTTGCTTGGTGCCATGGTGCGCCGGGTATTGGGCTGGCCCGTTTAGCTTCGCTCAAGTATATAGATGACGCGACCCTCCATGCAGAAATAGAAGTCGCTTTCCAGACCAGTTTGGCCCATGGCTTTGGCATGAATAATTGTCTGTGTCATGGAGATATGGGTAATTTGGAGTTTGTCCTGGGTGCAACAAAACTACCTGCTCTGTCTCAGTATGAAGAACAGGTGCAAGGTCTCACATCCGCGCTTCTAAATAGTATTGAGAGTCAGGGTTGGATGACCGGTGTGCCATTGGGCGTAGAGACACCGGGACTCATGGTGGGCATAGCGGGAACTGGATATGCATTACTAAGATTAGCAGCTCCCGAACAGATTCCATCGGTTCTTCTGCTTGCTCCTCCCTATACAACCTAGACAGATGCTATGTGCTTACTGTAATGTATCATTATAGAGAATCCGGCTGATCGAGAAAGGTGATGTTGTGCCTGAGAAAACAATCTTTCGTCAGAATGCTATATTGTCATACAAGCGAAGCATGGAAAAAGATGTTGTACCTCACCTTATCTCTTGGCCGATCATTGTTAGCTTATGGTGCTTACTCGGAGGACTTTTTGCCGCAGGATTTTTCGCTTGGTATGCACAGGTTCCGACTTATGTGAGTGGGACTGGTATCATTATTGCCAAAGGAGACATGCTTCAGCCTGCTTATGAAAAGACGGTAGCCATCGTATTCTTGCCACCAGATCAATCACCACATCTCCGGACTGGTCTACCTGTAGATATACAAATCGGTTCAGCAGGTACGCATGTGCAGAGCACAATAGCCCAGATTGAACCAAACATAATGAGTCCTGACGCTATCCGACAACGTTATCAACTCGATGGTGCGGACGCACTGCTTATTACACAACCTTCAAAAGTTGTGATCATCAAGCTTGGCACAGTGCAGCCAGCAACTGCTTATGCTGGCAGTTTCTTGACTGCTAGAATAGAGGTTGGCTCTCAGCGCCTTCTCCCGCTCTTACTAGATTCGGGACAGTTTTTAGGGAGTAGTTCATGAAACAGGTCGAGCAGGAACGTCCGAACGCGAAGAACATGCCATCCAAAGATTCGACCGTATCGCCTATCTCGTCAAATCCACCAGTGGGTCAAATGCAGCAGAGCGGACTCCTATCCCGTATTTGGATGTTCCTTTGGCATGCTCTACACTCCCTGCTTCAGCAAATCCACAAAAGACGCGTTCCCGAACTAAGGCAGATGAGTGAGGTAGAATGTGGCCTCGACTGCTTGGCGATGATCCTTAGTTACTATGCTCGCAAAACATCGGTCTCAGAACTGAGTACACGCTATGGAGTTGGTTGTGATGGCCTTTCTGCTCTGGATATTGTGAGAGCGGCCCGTAACTACGGAATGCGCGTGAGGGCTGTATCACTTCCGCAGAATGATTTCCGTTTCGTCAAACTTCCTGTAATCATTCACTGGGAGTTCAAGCACTTTCTAGTTGTGGAGCGATGGTCACGCAAACATGTGGATGTTGTCGATCCAGCAGGAGGCCGCCGTCGCCTAAGTAGCGACGAGTTTGATGCGGGCTTTACAGGAGTAGTTCTCATTCTCGAACCAAGTGTCACTTTTGATCGCCGTGCAGCCTCTTATCCGCGGGCATTCCGTACATATGCGCTACAATATATTCGGCGAGCGCCAGCAACTTTTTTGCAATTGCTAGGGGCTTCACTCCTGCTCGAACTATTTGGACTCACCCTTCCTCTCGTGACGAAAGTGATTATAGACCAAATCCTTCCATTCAAGATCGAGAATGTGATGACCGTATTGGGGATAGGCATACTCATGCTCTTCTTCTCACAAACTGTCACCAGCCTCATGAGAGGTTGGCTGTTGGTATACCTACAGGCACGTATCGATATACACATGATGCTCAGCTTCGTTGAGCATTTGCTGATGCTGCCGTATAGTTTTTTTCAGCAACGTTCAACTGGTGATCTGCTCACACGCCTGACAAGCAATACGACGCTACGAGACATCCTGAGCAATCAACTCCTTTCGACGCTACTGGATAGTGGTTTAGTCGTCGTCTACCTTTTCATTCTTCTGTGGCAGTCGCTACCGTTTGGTCTGCTCACTCTAGCAATTGGTTTGTTGCAGGCACTGCTCCTTCTGGGTAGCAATCGTCCCATTCGTGATCTCGCTAGTCGAGAACTGGCAGCACAAGGAAAATCTCAGGGCTATCTCGCCGAGGCATTGGCAGGCATAGCGACCCTCAAAGGATCTGGTGCCGAGCAACATGCCTTTGAGCGCTGGTCAAATCTCTTCTTCGACAAGCTCAATAACTCGCTACGTTATAACTATGTTTCATCAACTATAACCACGGTTATAGCAGCGTTACGCACATTAGCCCCACTAACATTATTATGGGTTGGTGCAATACTGGTTCTCAATGGGTCGCTCTCTCTAGGTACCATGTTAGCATTGAGTGCATTGGCAGGCACTTTCTTCGCTCCACTTGCGTCACTGGCAAGTAGTGGGCAACAACTCCAGCTCGTTGGTGCCCATCTTGAGCGTATAGCGGATGTGACGGAGGCCAAACCGGAGCAAATGGGACAAGCAGCACAACAGCCGCCTCAGTTGACCGGAGACATTCGCTTGGAGCACGTAAGTTTTGGTTATGCTTCTAATGCACCGAAGGTGTTACATCAGCTTGATCTGACTGTCGCAGCGGGACAAAAAGTTGCTATCGTTGGGCCCTCAGGTTCTGGCAAAAGTACTCTGGGAAAATTATTACTCGGGCTTTACGTTCCAACAGAAGGGGCTATTTTATACGATGGCATTCCGCTACAACAATTGAATTACCAGGAGGTACGACGACAATTTGGTGTTGTGTTGCAAGAGGCGGTACTCTTTAGTGGGTCAATTCTGTCCAATATTACCCTCAATAATCCTATGATCGACAAAGAACGGGTGATTGAGGCTGCTGAAATAGCTGCCATCCATGAAGATATCATGGATATGCCGATGGGATATGAAACTTTCGTTGCAGAAGGGGGAAGTGCTTTATCTGGCGGTCAGCGGCAACGCCTCTCTATTGCACGTGCCATCGCACATAAGCCTGCGTTGCTCTTGCTTGATGAAACTACGAGCAATCTGGATGTTACAACCGAGCAAAGAGTAGCACAGCATTTACTGGCTCTAGCCTGTACACAAATCATTATCGCTCACCGCTTGAGTACCATCCGCAATGCTGACGTGATTCTGGTACTCTATCAGGGAACCATTGTGGAGAAAGGGTCGCATGACGAACTGCTTCGGCGCAATGGCTACTATGCCAAGCTTATGCAGCTGCAACTGGAACGTGGCGTTGTTACTGCAGATGAAGAAAAAACGGATATAGATGACAGTTCAGTTATGCCAGAAGTAACGCAGCCGCGTATGGTAGCTCTCCCTAAAGAAATACCGACCTCACACACCGAGTCCGTGGAGCATTGGCCCCAACTAAATTGACAATCGAGTTGCAAACACTGGGAAAAAAGAGGAAAATCCTTTCAGGACAAATAAACGTAGTGACCACGAAGGAAGTTCCCTATGCATGATAGCGTACTGATGCAAGAGCCTACCCCAGTTTGTTTACCTGACCCCAAAGCGTGTGAGTCATTTCTCCTGGAGTGGCTCTGTGCGCCCTGCTCCCCAGTGYCAACAGGTCCCCGTCGTCGTGGTCGCCCCCCACGATCAGTCTGTCACACATCTGGTTGGCTCTCTTACTAGCGGTCCTGCGCGGACTGCGTCATTGGAGTGATGTCTGGACGTTACTGGTCTGGACGAGCATTGGCTCCTTGCCATTGCTTTCGGTCAGCAAAACAGCCATTGAGAAGCGGTTACGGCAAGCAGACACCGCTCCCTTAGAACAGCTTTTGCAGCAACTGACTCATTTGCTGCACCGTCGCCTGCCCGTCAGCAGTCTTGCCGATCAACCCCCGTTGGCCCCTTTTGCCAGTGAGGTGTTCGCTCTGGATGAAAGCACTCTCGATCAACTGCACCGACTGACCAGTGACCTGCGTGACATTCCTGCAGGAGAGCCGCAGTTGTTGGTGGGCAAACTGGCGGGCCTCTTTGATCTGCGCCGTCAGCAGTGGGTCCGCCTGCAGTTCCGTTGCGATGTGCTCGCCAACTGCAAAACCGGCATCTTACAGCTCTTGGAGGGCTTGCCCAAGGCCAGCCTCATCCTCTGCGATCTGGGCTATTTTAGCTTTGCCTTCTTTGATTGGATCAGCGATCAAGGCCATTTCTTCCCCTCGCGCCTACGCAAGCGCACCTCCTATCACCTGCTTCATACCTTCTATCAGGCCGATGACACGCTCGATGCCCTCATTTTTTT
>JRHI01000794.1_pt1 | contig 31667 bp, 26 predicted proteins | sample 215371 | NCBI WGS metagenome assembly JRHI01 (sample SAMN02929681, study PRJNA255918) | sediment metagenome | biome: cave system; feature: Ice Cave; material: Sediment; isolation source: sediment from deep within a dark volcanic ice cave with no known source of... ...
CTATTACACCGCACAATCCATTGCCGCGAACTGACTATTCGAGTGTCCGAACGCCCACGGCCAGCCTGGCTTGCAAAACTGATATGTCAAGGTTACACTAAACAAGATGGCCGAGACATTCGATCGCGCTTCGCCCGCCGATCCCGCCCCCAAGCAGGCGGTGATCTACGCTCGCGTGTCCTCCAAGGAGCAGGAGAAGGAAGGCTTCTCGATCCCAACGCAGTTCAAGCTGCTCAAGGAATATGCGGCGGCGCAAGGCTTCAAGGTTGCACAGGAATATGTGGATGTGGAGACGGCCAAGCAGACCGGACGCACCGCATTCGGTGAGATGGTCACCTATCTCCGGGCACACCCGACAATCCGGGCGCTGTTGGTGGAAAAGACGGACAGGCTCTACCGCAACCTGAAGGACTGGGTGACGGTGGACGAACTGGATGTGGAAATGCATTTTCCCAAGGAAGGCGTGGTCCTTTCGCGGGAATCGCGTTCCTCGGAAAAGTTCATGCATGGCATCAAGGTGCTGATGGCGAAGAACTACATCGACAACTTGTCCGAGGAAGCGCGCAAGGGGATGCAAGAAAAGGCCGAGCAGGGCATCTGGCCGACCAAGACGCCGCTCGGCTACCGCAACATCACCAGCCCGGACGGCAGGAAGATCATCGTCACCGATCCGGCTGTCGCGCCGATCGTTTCAAAGCTGTTCGAGTGGTACGCCACCGGACAGTATTCGATCCGCGAGGCCACCGTGAAGGTGCGTGAACTCGGGCTGGTCTACCGAAAGAGCGGCACGAAGGTTCCGGTCAGCACCGTGAACGCGATGCTTCGCAACAGGCTTTACTCGGGCCAGTTCGAGTGGAACGGCAAGCTCTATCAGGGTAGCCACGAGGCGATTGTTTCCATCGAACTCTGGGAGCGTGTGCAGGGCGTGATGGACGGCCGACTGGCGAAGAAGAGTCGCCGCATGACGCGGGATTTCGCATTCTCCGGACTGATGACCTGCGCCCAGTGTGGATGCGCGGTGGTCGGCGAAATTAAGAAGCAGCGGTACGTCTACTATCACTGCACCGGATACGCCGATAAATGCCAAGGCAACCCGGCTTCCTGCCGGCGAAAGTATGTCCGCGAGGAGTTATTGGAGGAGCAGTTCACCGAACTCTTGGGCCGTCTGCACTTCGACGATGAGGTGCTCGAATGGGTGCGCGATGCGCTGCACGCCAGCCACGCCGACCAGCGGCGCGAGCACGAGGAAGCGATCAAGCGCCATCACGCCGAATACAAGCGGCTCCAGGACCGCGTCAACGCCATGTATGTCGATAAGCTCGACGGTGTGGTTGACACGGAGTTCTTCGACAAGCTGTCGAGCCAGTGGCGCGAGGAGCAGAACCGCTGCCAGCGCGAGATCGACCGGCTGAAGGACGCTGACAAGTCCTACATGGACGAAGGCGTGCAGATTCTAGAACTCGCCGGCAACGCTCAGAGGCTATTCGAGAGCCAGGAACCGCGTCAGAAAAGGCGTCTGCTCAATTTTTTGCTATCGAACTGCTCTTGGAAGGACGGCGTGGTCATAGCAACCTTCCGACAACCATTTGATCTCTTGGCAGAAACCACTGCCATCGCAGCCAGCGGGAAGATGACTGCAACGGCGGTTTCGGCAAAACGTGGGATTTGGCTCCCCGACCAGGGCTCGAACCTGGGACCTGCGGATTAACAGTCCGTCGCTCTACCAGCTGAGCTATCGGGGAACAGCCTTAAATTATAGCGTTTCGCAGCGACTCGGGTCAAACCGATCTGGCGCACGAATCAGTCTGGCGGCAGGCGCGGGACATCGCTTTCCGCGACATGCGGCGCCGCGAGGCGAAGATAATGAAACATCGACCACAGCGTCAGGATCGCGGCAACCCAGAGCGCGATCGTGCCGAGCCAGATGGTGTTGATGCCGGGAATGACGGGCTGGTAAAGCAACAGCGCGATGATCGCGGTGATTTGCGCCACGGTCTTGACCTTGCCGATGAACGCTACCGCGATGCTCTTCGCCTTGCCGAGTTGCGCCATCCATTCGCGCAGCGCCGAGATGGCGATTTCGCGGCCGATGATGATGATGGCAAGCGAGGCGTCGGCGCGATCGAGCCACACCAACACGATCAAAGCGGCGATGACCATCAGCTTGTCGGCGACCGGGTCCAGAAAAGCGCCGAATGCGGAAGTCTGCCCCCACCTCCGCGCGAGGTAGCCGTCGGCCCAGTCGGTGATCGCCGCCAGCGCGAACACCGTCATCGCGAGCCAATTCTTGGCCGGCATCGACAACACCGAGGCCGGCAGGTAATAAACGCCGACGAACACGGGAATCAGGACGATCCGCAGCCAGGTTAGCGCAGTGGGAAGATTGAATTTCATGGCGGTGTGTGCGCTGCCGCCGCGCGGCAGGCGATATTCTACCCCGCTGCGCACGCCCCCTGCCGCGGGGCGCGCGCGCCAGCAGCTGCGCGCCGTAAATCCGCGCTTGCTAATGCAGTTCGGCAAAAATGCGCTCGGCCAGCGAGCGGCTGATGCCGGGCACGCGCGCCAGATCGTCCACGCTTGCTGCCTGCACACCTCTTAAGCCGCCGAAATGCGCGAGCAGCGCCCTGCGCCTCGTGGCGCCAATGCCGCCGATGTCCTGCAGCGACGACGTGGTGCGCGCTTTGCCTCGCCGCGCGCGGTGCCCTTGAATCGCAAACCGGTGCGCCTCGTCGCGAATCTGCTGCAACAGGTGCAGCCCCGGATTATCCGCGGGCAGATGCAAAGCCGCTTCGCGGTCGGGAAAGACAATCTCCTCCAGGCCCGGCTTGCGCTCGGGACCCTTCGCGATACCAATCAGTTTCGTACTATGCAAGCCCTGTTCGGCAAGCACTTCGGCAGCGATGCCGACCTGTCCCTTGCCGCCATCGATGATCAGCAAGTCCGGTGCCGGATACTCGCCGGCAAGGATGCGCCCCGCACGGCGCGACAGCGCCTCGCGCAGCGCCGCGTAATCGTCACCCGCCGCTTCCGGCTTGACGTTGAAGCGCCGGTATTCGCTGGTTTGCATCGCCAGGCGATCGAAAATGACACAGCTCGCGACCGCAGCCTCGCCCATGGTGTGACTGACGTCGAAGCATTCGATTCTTTGCGCTGACGACGGCAGGCCGAGTACCTCCTGCAAGGTCGTCAACCGGTCGTCCTGCGTCGCCTTTTGGGCGAGCTTCTGGCCGATCGCAAGCCCGGCGTTTTGCACTGCCATCGCCACCCAGACCCGCCGCTCGCCCCCGGGATTCGCGATCAGCTGTACTCTGTGCCCCGACTGCTCGGACAGCACTTCGGCCAGCACCGGGTCCTCGCCGCCGTCGGTGGTGATGATGGTCGGGGGCGCTGGCCGATCGAGGTAATGCTGAACGAGAAATGCCGGAACGACTTCATCAAGCGTCGCGCCTTCGGCGTGTTGAGGAAAGAAGGTTCGATCGCCGACGTGCCGGCCACCGCGAATCATCACCAGGTTGACCGCCGTCAGCCCCTGCTCCGCGACACCGGCGACCACGTCGAGATCGCCGGCCGTCGCGCTTTCCACGAACTGTCGCGACTGCAACTGTTGCAGACGCGTGATCTTGTCGCGAATCCGCGCCGCGCGCTCGAATGCGAACGCGGCGGCGGCGGCTTCCATCTGGCGCTGAAGCGTCTCCATCACCTCATTGGTCTTGCCCTGCAGGAACAAGGTCGCGTTGCGGACGTCCTCCTGATAGTCGCTTTCCGAAACCAGACCGACGCACGGGCCGGTGCAGCGCTGGATCTGATAGAGCATGCACGGGCGCGAGCGGTTGGCGAACACGCTGTTCTCGCAGGTCCGCAACTGAAATACTTTTTGCAGCAAGGCCATGCCCTCGCGCACCGCGCCCGCGCTCGGGAACGGCCCGAAGTAGCGATTCGGCTTGTCGAGCCGTCCGCGGTGGAAACGCAACTGCGGAAACGGGTCTCCGGTCAGGCAAATATAGGGATAGCTCTTGTCGTCGCGAAACAGAACGTTGTAGCGCGGCTGATGCGCCTTGATCAGATTGTTCTCGAGCAGCAGCGCTTCGCCCTCGGACCGAGTGACCGTAGTTTCCACCCGCGCCACCTGCGCGACCATCATCGCCGTGCGCGGATGGTGCTCGGACTTCTGAAAGTAGCTGGACACGCGCTTTTTGAGGTCGCGCGCCTTGCCGACGTAAAGCGTTCCGCCGTCGGCGTCGAGCATGCGATAGACACCCGCGCGATTGGGCAGCGACTTAATGAGCTCGCGCGCGTCGAACGCGTTCGTCGTGCTCTTTCCTTCGGCCTTTGCGCTCATAGGATTGCCAATGCGAGGTTGCGTCAGCCGGCGCGGCAGGCGCCGGTGTCGAGGTGACGCACGATCGAGGCGAACACGCGTTCGAACATCTCCGTCGTCAGCCGCCGGGTATTGGTGTTGTAGCGACTGCAATGATAACTGTCGAAAAGCTGTACGCCTCGATTCAGCGCATGGCGGCCACCGTGCGAAAACGGATAGTCGCGGCCGGCAAGGCCGAGCGCGCGCAGCGTCGCGTCATGAGCGATCCGGCCCAGGGCGAGAATCGCCGCGCCGTCGGGCACCGAGGCGAGCTCGGCGGAAAGGTACGTATTGCAGTTTCGGACTTCTTCCGGCAGCGGTTTGTTGCCGGGCGGCAGACATTTGACGGCGTTGGTGATCCTGGCGCCGATCAGCCGCAGCCCGTCGTCGACGCCGGACGATGTTGCACGCGTCGAGAATCCGAATTTGAACAATGTGGCGTACAGCAGGATGCCGGCATAGTCGCCCGTGAACGGGCGACCGCTCGCGTTCGCGCCGTGCATGCCGGGTGCGAGGCCGACGATGACCAGCCGGGCGGCGCCATCTCCAAAGGGCGGCACCGGACGGCAAAAGTAGCTCGGATTCGCTTCCCGCACCTGGTCGACAAATGCCGCGAGTCGCGCGCAGCGGCGGCAGTCGATGTCATATTGGGCCACGTCCGCCGTAGCGGCGGCAGCGCATCGAGGCGGTTGACTCATGTAGAATGGCGCGCTGTTTCGTCGCGCGCGCGGTTGCGGTGAAACGTCGCAGTTGCAGTGAATCGTCGGTAGCAGTCGAACGTCGACTGCAGTCGATTTTAGCACGCCGTCCTGCACCGATCTTCCCGTCTCATCGATGCTTCCACCCGAAACCCGACTCGAAGTCCGATCACGATTGCCGCAGGCAACTTCGAATAAGCCGCCGCTGCTTTTCGTTCACGGCGGGTATTGCGACGCTTGGTGCTGGGAGCCGTTTTTTCTCCCCTGGTTTGCCGCAAAGGGCTTTCCCTCGTATGCGCTGAGCCTCCGTGGTCACGGCGCCAGCGGCGGTCAGGACTCGCTGTTTGTCGCCGGGCTCGACGATTATGTCGCCGACGTCGAGCACGTCGCGGCAACAATGCCGTCGCCTCCGGTACTGATCGGACATTCGATGGGCGCGGCAGTCGTCGAGCGGCTGCTCACCACGCGGCCCATTCGCGCCGCGGCGCTTTTCGCGCCCGTACCGCCGGGCGGACTCGGACCGGTCGCGAGCCGCCTGATGGCGTGGCAGCCGGAGTACATGATCAACATGCAGCGGCTCGACGCTCCGCACCTGTCCGGCGATATTCAGGCGGCGTTGCGTCCCATGTATTTCAGCGAGACTATCGACCCGAAAATCCTGGCGGAAGCATTTGCGCACCTCTCCGTCGAATCGCCGCGGGCGCTGCTCGATCTCACGCTGCGGCTGCACGGAGGCAAGCCGGTTGCGGCAGCGCGCCTGTTCGTGCTCGGCTCGCACGACGACCGCATATCGACACTGTCCGACGTCAATGCGACCGCCTCGCTGTATGGCATCGCTCCCACCATCGTCCGTGGACTCGCGCACATGATGATGCTGGAGCGCGAGTGGGAGCGCGCGGCTCGGCCCCTTCTCGACTGGCTCGAACGCGAGGTTGTCTCCCCCGCCGCCGCGGCGCCGAACGTCCGACGCGCTTCCCGGTCGTAAGTGCGCGTCTACAAGCCTTGACGTCTGCTTAGTGCGCGGTCTTGGTGTACTCCACGAATTCGAGTGCGGGCAGCGCCTTGCTGGCCCAGAAACCCTGGAAGCAATCGCAGCCGCGAGCGTCAAGAAAGTCGAGTTGCGCGCGTGTACCTACACCTTCGGCAACGACGCGGAGCCCAAGCCCGCGCGCGAGCGCGATGATCGCCTCGGTGATGGCAGCGTCACCGGGGTCGCTCTCCAGATCGGCGATGAACGAAATGTCGATCTTCAGCGTGTCGATCGGGAAGTGCTTGAGATGGGACAAGCTCGAATAGCCCGTGCCGAAGTCGTCGATCGCCACCGAGAAACCCTCTTCGCGCAACTTCTGCAGAACTTTCTTAATCGAATCGAGATCGTGCAATAGGCTCGATTCGGTGACTTCGAGCTCGATCCACGCCGGCTCGCAACCCGCGGTGCGCACGATTTCCAAGATGCGCTGCGCCAGGTCGTCGCGGTAGAACTGCCGCCCGGAAAGGTTCACCGACACCGTCAACGACAGCCCGGCCTTGCGCCACACCGCGCACTGCTCCGCCGCCGAGCGCAGGACCCAGTCGCCGAGAACGTGAATCAGGCCCGATTCCTCGGCAAGCGGGATGAAAACCTGCGGCGCGACGTCGCCGTGCTCCGGATCGTTCCAACGCAGCAGAGCCTCGGCGCCCACGATCGCCCGGTCGGTGATGCGAACGACCGGCTGATAGTGAAGCATGAGCGCATTCTCCTTGACCGCGATGCGCAGTGCCTTTTCCAGCGTGTGTTGACTCTGCCGCCGCGCGGCGAGATCGGCGTCGAAGAACTGATAGGTATTGCGGCCGAGCTCCTTGGAGCGGTACATCGCCACGTCGGCGTACTTGAGCAGACCTTCCGGATCATCGCTGTCGTCGGGATAGACCGCGATACCGATCGATGACGTCACGTAGATATCGTGCTCCTCGATCTCGAACGGCTGAGCGATGGCGTCCTGGAGCTTCTGCGCGACGGTATTGAGCACGGCGGGATCGTCGAAATCCTCGACGATGACCATGAACTCGTCGCCTCCCAGCCGCGCCAGCAAGTCGGTCTCGCGCAAAGCGGCCGACAGGTTGGCAGTGACGCGCTTGAGCAACTCGTCGCCGATGCGATGGCCCAGTGTGTCGTTGACGTTCTTGAAGCGGTCGAGATCGATGAACATCACGCCGATGCGCCTACCGCTGCGCTTGGCCTGTGCGATCGCCTGCGTGAGCCTCTCCTGCAGCAGCAGCCGGTTCGGCAATCCCGTCAGCGCGTCGCGTGTCGCCAGATATTGCAAGCGCTCTTCCGCCTGGATACGCGACGAAACATCCTGGACGAAGGACAGGATCGATACGATGCGACCCTGCTCGTCGAGCAGACATGAGTGGTACCACTCGCACCAGATCGTCTCGCCGCCCTTGCGGTGGTTTCGATTGATCCCCGTCGCGCGCGGTTCGTCGCCGGTCATCAGCTTGTTCATCACATCGACAACCTGCTCGCGATCGTCTTCGTGGGTGAGCTGACTGCCGCTGATGGAAATGTCGTGCACTTCATCGGCACGCCAGCCAAAGATTTTCTCCGCCTGCGGCGACCAGCGGATGAGACGAAAGTCGCGGTCCCATTCGAGCACCGCCAGCGGCGTGTTGTTGATGTGCGACGAAAGCATCCAGTTGGCGCGGTGCAGCGCTTCCTCGTTGCGCTTCTGGTCGTGGATGTCGGTGTGCGCCGCATAGATGCCGATGACGTTGCCCTCGACATCGCGGTTCGGCGCAAGGTGCATCGATTCCCAGCGCTGCTCGCCGTTGGGCTGAACGAGGAGCTGCTCGGTCGAAATGGTTTCACCGGCGAGAACTCGCGTCAAGAGCGGCTGCAACTGCGCCGCCCGTGCCTCGCCCAGAACCTCGGCCACCAGCCGGCCGGTGAGCTCCTTGCGGCTCTCGGAGAGCCATTCCTCGTTGTGCCGGTTGAGGAACCGATAGCGGTATTCGCGATCGATATAAGCCACGCGAGCCGGCACGTTGTCCATGATCAGGCGCAGCTCGGCCTCGCTGGCGCGCAACGCTTCCTGCGCCTGCTTCAGGCCATGGATATCGTTCATCAGCACGAACGCGCCGTGCACCTCGCCCGCAGGCGTCGCATCGGGGACCACACGGATGGTCATCCATCGCTTCGCGCCGCCGGCTCCGGGAACGAGACGATCGAACGAGGTCGATTCGCCGTGCAGGGCGCGAGACAGCATCGCCTGCGCGCTGGCGTAGATTCCATGGCCGACCACGTCGCGCAGGCGCAACGCGCCCACCTCTTCCGCGGTCAGCCCGAAATACTGCAGGAATGGCTTGTTGACGTATTGACAGCGCTCGTCGCGATCGAGATAGGCCACCGGCGCCGGGACGCCGTCCATGATCGCCCGCAACTGGGATTCGCGCGCGGCCAGGGCGTTCTGCGCCTGCTGCAGGTCGGTGATGTCGTGGCCGACGATGTAGTAGCCCTTGATGGTCCCGTCGAAGTTCATGTCCGGGAAGATGCTGTTGCGAAGCCAGCGCTGCCGACCATTGATATCGATGTGTTCGCGCTCGTAGGTGACGCTCTCGCCCTTGGCCGCGCGATCGACATATGGCAGCTGCAGCTCGAAAACTTCGGGCCCGAGCACCTCCTTGACCGACTTTCCGATGACTTCCTCGCGCGGTATGCCAACCAGATGCAGGAACGCGTCGTTGACGAAGGTGTAGTTGCCCTCCATGTCGACGTAAACCACCGGCTCCGGAATGTTGTCCGTGAACAGCCGCAGTTGCTCCTCGCGCGTGGCCAGCGCCTGCTCGGTCAGCTTAAGGTCGTGAATGTCGTATGCGGTGCAATACAGCCCGCGGACCTTGCCGGTGGCGTCGAGGTCGGGCGCGATGCGACCGTGCATCCAGCGCCGCTGGCCGTCGGCGCTGATGCCGACGCGCTCGTACTCGACGTTCTCGCCTTCCTGCGCGCGCTTGATGATCGGCCGCAAGAAGGAATTGACGTCGTGCGGCATGACGTCGTACGGCGTCTTACCGTAGATCTGATCCTGCGGCCGGCGTACCCAGTTGGCGAATGCCTGATTGACGAACGTGTACTTGAGCTTCTTGTCGAGATAGGCGATCGGGCCCGGAATGTTGTCGGCGAACAAGCGCAGCTGCGCTTCCTGGGACTTCAGGGCCTCGCGGATGCGTACGTCGTCCTCGATGTCGTTGATGACCGCGAATGCGCCGCCGGTCTTGCCGCCGGGCTCGCGGTCGGGGAACAGCGTAATCCGAACCCAGCGCAGCTCTCCGGACGAGGACCGCTCGCGACGGTCGTAGCTCACCGTCGCGCCGGCGAAGGCGCGCTCCATGTAGCCCTGCATCTCTTTCAGCGCGTCGGGTGCGAGGAAGTTCGTGAGCGGCTGACCCAGGAGATCATCGACCTGGCCGCCGATATATTTGCCGTAGGGTTTGTTGGCGAAGCGCAACCGCAGCGCGCGGTCGAAATAGAAGATCGGCAGGCCGACGCTGTCGGTGACGACGCGCAGTCGATGCTCGCGCTCACCGGCCTCGAGCTCGAGGCGCTTGATGTTGTCGACATCGGTGAAAGTGGCCAGCACGCCACGGACATCGCCGCGCTGCCCGCGATCCGGGTAATAGTCGACGCGGATCCAGAAGGCGTTGCGCTTGACCGAGGTAAGTTGGCGTTCGAAGCTGACGCGCTCGCCGGACAGGGCAGCTTCGAGATAGGCGTGGTAGAGCTGGTAGAGCTCGTGGCCATCGACTTCGACGACTTCGCGGCCGATGACTTCAGCCTGCTCGCGGCCGGTCCAGTCGAGAAAGGCCCGATTGATGAATCGATAGCGCTGGTACGCGTCGATGTAACAAACCGGGAGTCCGAGCGCGTTCAGCTTGCGCTGTGAAAGCGCCAGCAAGGACTCCCGTTCCATTCCCTCGCCCGCGGTCTGCAGCGTCGGGGAATCGAGCCGGGTCAGTGATCTTGTGAGCGCCATGGCACCGGGTCGCGCCACCCTCTCCATCGCCCAGTCAAAGGCAGGAAAAACAGGTGGCCATCGCAGTCTAAGGGTCTAAACAGGGACTTACAAGCAAGGAACCTGCCATGGAGCCAGGGTATGCGCGATGGCGTACGGATGGGGCTTTCCGCGACTTTTCGTTTGGGTCGAACGATCTGCACGCTACAATCGCCGTCACAAAATCACCCCCGACGGCACATCGCGGGCGCTGGGGTCCGTCAAACTTCCATCTGCCGCCTTCGCCCATCAGGAGCATCCATGCCGCATGAACGTGCCGGCTTATCCCGTGGCCATTACACCGGTCGTTGGGTGCCTTGGCCTGGTCGTTTGGCGCCAATGATGGTTAGCGCAACGCTCCCCAAGCAAATGCGCCGGAACCCCCCTCCATAACATTCAACGGCTAAGCGATGAAATTCGCGACGACGACGCTCCTGCTTTTGGTCCCGTGTAGTGGATTTGCAGCCGAATTCAATGGCGCGCAGCTCGGCATCGCATGGAGCGTTCCGTTCGTAGGGATCTTGCTTTCTATCGCGCTGTGCCCATTGCTTGTTCCGGCCTTATGGCATCACCACTTCGGCAAAGTCTCAGCGGGTTGGGCGCTCACGTTCCTGATCCCGTTTGTAATCCAATACGGTCTAGGCGAGACCGTTCGCCAAGCTGCGCACACGCTGCTGCTCGAATACATTCCTTTCATTCTTGTGCTCTTCGCGCTTTACACCGTGGCGGGGGGCATCGGTGTTCGGGGCAACCTGCACGGGACGCCGACCGTCAACACCGTCCTTCTTACGCTTGGGACGATTCTCGCGAGTTGGATGGGTACCACTGGCGCCGCGATGCTGATGATTCGGCCCGTCATCCGTGCGAACGACAACCGAAAGCACAAAGTACACGTCATAGTCTTCTTTATTTTTCTGGTGGCCAACGCTGGCGGCGCCCTCACACCGCTCGGCGATCCTCCATTGTTCCTCGGCTTCTTGAAAGGCGTCGATTTTTTCTGGACGACTACCCACCTGCTCACGCCAACGCTAGTGCTCTGCGGCCTTCTGTTGGTCGAGTTCTACGCACTTGACTATTACTACTACCATCACCGCGGCGAAGAGCGGCAACCGATTTTGGACCCTACCGCCGATCGCCCGATCCGCATTGAGGGCTCGGTCAACCTGCTCCTGCTCGGCGCGATCGTTGCCGCAGTGCTCCTCAGCGGATTCTGGCGACCGAACATCGAGTGGACCTTGCTCGGCAGCAAAATCGAACTGCAGAACGTCGTGCGCGACGTGCTGATCGTTGCCATTGCGCTTCTCTCGCTCAAGATCACCCCCAAGTCGACGCGTCAAGGCAATCATTTCACCTGGGGACCAATCGTTGAAGTAGCCAAGCTCTTCGTCGGTATTTTTCTTACCATCATTCCCGTGATCGCGATGCTTCGCGCAGGTACCGAGGGCGTCCTTGGCCCCATCGTACGCCTTGTAACGGATGCACACGGGCAACCCAACAACGTTATGTATTTCTGGCTTAGCGGCGGGCTGTCGTCCTTCCTGGACAATGCCCCGACCTATCTCGTGTTCTTCAACATGGCCGGGGGCGACCCACGTTTGCTGATGGGGACATTGGCGACGACGCTGACTGCGATTTCGGCGGGTTCGGTGTACATGGGAGCGATGACATACATTGGCAACGCGCCCAATTTCATGGTCAAGGCGATTGCCGAGCATCGCAATATCAAGATGCCGAGCTTCTTCGGTTACCTGGCGTGGTCGTCGGTTGTACTGTTGCCCGCGTTCGTTTTGGTAACCCTCCTGTTCTTCCACTAAGCTTACGTGATCGGGTTTTCGTGTGGCTTGCCGCGCTGGACTGGCACCCGCAGCCGAAGCACCAGGCGCCGATGCTGGCGCCGAAGACCAGCTCCTTTGACGCTATCCGAGAGTCGCGATGTCTTGCGTCGCCGGCTGCGCCGATTCGCGGGCGCTCGCACCCCACTCGCTACGCGAGCGCGACCTGGCTCGCTGCTCACAGCGCCGTTACGACGTCCGCGGCCAGCGTGTCCTGACCGCCATCTCACGGATAAGAAAGTGGCAGGACGCGGGAACGTCCTGCCACGGCAATGCTGCGATCTGCGCCAACGGCGGAAGATCGCATCCGGTCTATCGCGGACTCCTAGCGCTCCCAGCGGCCATTCTCGAACTCCCAGCGCCCGCCGCGATCGACCCAGCGGTGCTGTGCCCAGTGATAGCCACGGCGTTCGCGCACCCAGTAGCCGCTATGCCACACGTGGCGGCGGCCGCGCCAATCCCAATAGCCGGGGGCCCAGACGTAGCCTCTCCGGGGCGCGGGAACGACTTCGACTCGCGCCGGCGGCGGCGCAACCTCGACGACGACCGTTCTCGCCTCGCTGACGACCGGTACCGAGATCGCCCCCAGGGCCAGCGCCGCAATAACGATTCGAGTTTGCATTGACATGTGATCCTCCCAAAAGTCGGTTGAATTTCCCGCAGCCGCCAGCGTTGACGTCCGCACGGCCACTAACGCTTGTCATTGCGTGGGTGTTGACAGGTCGTACGCGGGCGTTGGCTTTGCGCCGGCGCTTGTTGCGCGCCAATGTAGGACGATTGCCGACAAATTTCGCGGGGAATTTCCCGGTCGACCACGCCCGGGCCGCGTTCCCTCGTTGGGCTAGGTTGTTCGCGAGTCCGGAGCTGCATCCACGACCAGGATATGAACGCGGAATGGGCCATGCGCCCCGAGCACGATGGTCTGCTCGATGTCGCCGGTACGAGACGGTCCCGAGATCAGATTGATCGCTCGGGGCATGCTGCCGCGCTCTTTGCGGATCAGGACAAACGCGTCTTCCATGGTGTCGACAATGCGATTCGCGGCGACGATCGCGACATGGGTGTCCGGCAGCAGCGTGGTCGCGGTCGGCGTGTCGGCGCCGGAGACGACGACCAGCGTGCCGGTTTCGGCGATGGCGCAGAAGACACCGGTAATGCCGAGGCGGTCGTCGCCCACCGTCGGCCGCAATTCCACGCTCAATCCGGCCTGGGCCCAATCCAGCTCCGCGAATTCGGGCCAGCACACGCCGCGACGCGGATTTTGGGACCTAAGTTGGGAACTGAGTTGCGCAACAAGGGCCGGCGCAAGCTCGAGCGCGTCGAGGTAAGCCGCGACCGCAGCCGGAATCTTGTTGCGATGTCCAACCCGAGCGACGGTGCTCTCCATGTCGCCCGCGCGGCTGATGAAGCGCAGGACGCGATTCCCCTCGAATGCCGGCGCCGGCCCTCGAGCATGCGCGTCGAGATACGCTTGCGCCTCGGCCAGCGCCGCCGGATCGGTGCCGGTCTTTCCGAGCGCCTGTCGCACGCGGGCGAGCACCCTGTCGCGCGAATTCGTCACCGGCGCTGGCTCGTCACCGGACGTTGGCGCGCATGAACGCGTCGATGCGAGCTACGCCGTCACGAATCATGGCCGGCGACGCCGCATAGGAGAATCGGATGTGCTGGCCGTCGCCGGGAACGCGACGTCCAAAATGAATGTCCGCGAGCACCGCGACGCCCGCTTCGTACAAAAGGCGCTTGCGCAGCTCCTCCGAATCCGCGCAGCCGCTTTGCTTGCACGCTTCGGTGATGTTGGGCCAGGCGTAGAAAGCACCGCCCGGCGTCTTGCAGGTGAAGCCCGGCACCTGGTTCAAGAGGCCGACAATCAGGTCGCGGCGCTCGAGAAACGATGCGCGCATCGCCTCGGCCGCATCTTGCGGTCCGTTAATCGCTTCCACCGCCGCCCACTGGCTGATCTGAGAAGCGCATGAGTCGGTGTTGGTGATCCAGCGCGTAAACACCGGCGCGAGCGTGCGGTTGGCGACGAAGCCGATACGCCAGCCGGTCATCGCCCAGGTCTTGGACGCGCCATCGGAAATGACGGTGCGCGCGAGCATGCCCGGGAATTGCGCCAGCGACACGAATTCGCCCTCGTAGCTCAGCCGCGAGTAGATCTCGTCGGCGAAGACCCAGATTTGCGGGTGGCGGCGGAGGGTCTCGGCGATCGCCTCCAGATCGGCGCGCTTCAATATGCCGCCGGTCGGGTTGTGCGGCGTGTTGAGAATGAGAAGCCTGGTCTGCGGCGTGATCTTCGCCTCGAGCTCGTGCGGATCGAACGCGAAATCGCGTGATTCCCGGAGAAAGATCGGCACCGGAACGGCACCATTGGCGATGATCTGCGATTCGTAGATGGGAAATCCGGGCACCGGGTAGAGCACCTCGTCATTGGTGCCGAAGTCGGTCACCGAGGCGATGGTGTAAGCGATGAACGGCTTGGCTCCCGCGCCGACGACGACATCCTCCGGCGCGATGTCGAGCCCGCGTCGTGTGCCCATGTCACGGGCCGCGGCCGCGCGAAGCTCGTCGATTCCTGCCGACGGCGTGTAACCGTGCTTGCCGCCGCGAATCGCCGCGATCGCCGCGTCCTGAATGTTGGAAGGCGTCGGAAAATCCGGCTGGCCGATGCAGAACGAGACGATGTCCCTGCCCTGCCGGACAAGTCCGTTGACCTCGGCCAGGACCACGAACGCATTCTCCGTCCCGAGGCTCTCGCCGCGGCGGCTGATCTTGAGCGCCGTGTTCGACAGATCGAGTGGCGCATTCATCGCCCGCCCCCATTTTTCTTTCGCAACGCCGCCAGCTCACGAAACGTCTTCCCCGCGGGTGCCGGCATGTCGCGGGCGTCGGTCCAGCCGCCGCCGAGAGGGAGACGGTGGATGAACCGTTCGCGGCCACCCATCCACGAAAGCAGACGCACGCCGATGCGCGTGGCCAGCGCGTACAGCGTTGGGCGAGATGCTAGCCACGACCAGGCGCGCAAGCCCGCGCGCTCGTACCACTGACGCATGTGGCCTTCGAATTGTTGCTCGCGGAGCTTTCGCAGCAGATCGGGCAGCGGAATCTTGACCGGACAGACGACGCCGCACTGATTGCACAGGGTCGAAGCCTGCGGCAGATCGAGTGCCTTCTCGATGCCGATGTACGCCGGCGTCAGGATCGAGCCGATCGGTCCGGGATAAACCCAGCCATACGAGTGACCGCCGATATTCTGATAGACCGGGCAATGGTTCATGCACGCGCCGCAGCGGATGCAACGCAGCGCTTCCCTGAGCTCGCCTGCGAGCACACCGCTGCGGCCGGCATCGACCAGGATGAAGTACATGTGCTCGGCGCCGTTGAACTCGCCTTTGCCCTTCACGCCGGTGAGTATGTCGACATAATTGGAGATCGACTGGCCGGTCGCCGATCGAGGCAGGAGCCGCATGAGGGTGGCGACATCTTCCAGCGTCGGAACGATTTTCTCGATGCCGGAAATGGCGATGTGCACCTTCGGCAAAGTCGTGGTCAGCGTCGCGTTGCCTTCGTTGGTCACCACCACTACCGAGCCCGTTTCGGCGACGAAAAAATTTCCTCCCGAGATGCCCATCTCGGCGGTCAGATAGTGCGGCCGCAGAACGCCGCGCGCTTCGAGACAGAGATCGGCGATCTCGGTCTTGCGCGCCGTCCCGTGCACCTTGGCGAACAGGTCGGAGACTTCCTCCTTGCTCTTGTGCAGTGCCGGGCCGATGATGTGCGACGGAGGCTCGTAGTCGTTGATCTGGAGGATGTATTCCCCCAGATCGGTCTCGACCACCTGCCCGCCGGACGCTTCGATCGCGCGATCCAACGCCGACTCTTCGCTGACCATCGACTTCGACTTGATGGTCTTGTGCACACCGTGGCGCTTCGCGATGTCGAGCACGTGCTTGTTGACCTCGTCCGGCGTTTCCGCCCAGAGCACCGTGGCGCCGCGCGCAGTCGCGTTGCTTTCGAAAATCTCCAGCCACACGTCTAGACGGTCCAGCGCGCGCTGGCGGATGGCGCGTGCCGCTTCGCGCGTCGCTTCGAAATCGTCGAGCTCGACCAAGGACGCTTGGCGCTTGGCGACGAATTTGCCCTTGATCTTCTGCAGGTTGCCCTGCAGCTGCGCATTGCCCATGTTGTCATGGGCGCGCTCCTTGAAATGCATCGATGCGATTTGCATTGCGATCCTCGTCAGCCTGCCTGAAGCTCATCGCCGGCCAGCAGCTCGGCGACGTGCAGGACCCTGGTCGTCCTGTCGCCGCGACGCCGCAGCCTGCCCTCGATATTGAGCATGCACCCGAGATCGCCCAGCACGACTGCGTCGGCACCCGTCTGCGCGACGAACTCGCATTTGTTGTCGGCAAGTCGAGACGAAATCTCGCCGTATTTGATCGAGAATGTTCCGCCGAATCCGCAGCAGGTCTCGCATTCCGTCATTTCCTTGAGTGTGAGCCCCGTCATTTTGGCAAGCAGCTTGCGAGGCTGCTCTTTGACACCCATTTCACGCAAGCCGGCACACGAGTCGTGGTAGGTGACGATGCCAATGAATTTGCCGGGCACCGCCTCCAGCTTGAGGACGTTGACCAGAAAGTCGGTAAGCTCGCAGGTCTTGGCGCCCAGCGCGTTTGCGCGTCGGAGCATCGCCGGGTCGTCGCGAAAAAGATCCGCGTAATGGGTCTTGATCATGCCGGTGCACGATCCCGAAGGCGCAACCAGATAGTCGCAGGCCTCGAATTCCCCGATCAGCTTGGTCGCCAGCGCGATCGCGCCCTTGCGGTCACCCGAGTTATAGCCGGGCTGGCCGCAGCACGTTTGCTTCGCCGGGACGACCACTTGCGCGCCGCCGGCTTCGAGCAGCTTGATCGCCGCGAAGCCGATCGACGGGCGCATCAGGTCGACGAGGCAAGTGACAAAAAATCCGACGCGCATCATGATCAGAGTCAGTACGAGCGCGTCAGAGCGACGACGCACATGCCCATCAATTGCTGGGGGAAAATGCCGAAGAACAAAAGCGAGAGCCCATTGAGCGACAGCAATACCCGCATGTCGCCACGCGCCTCGAGCGGTGCCTTGTCCAGCGGCTCGTCGAAATACATCAGCTTGACGATTCGCAGATAATAAAAAGCGCCGATCAGCGATGCCAGCACCGCGACGACCGCAAGCCATACCAGACCGACGTCGACGGCTGCCTCGATCACCGAGAACTTGGCGTAAAAACCGATGGTCGGCGGCACGCCCGCGAGCGAGAACATCGTCAGCAGCATCAGGAACGCGTACCACGGGCTGCGCTGGTTCAGGCCCTTGAAGTCGTCCAGATTTTCGGCCTCGAAGCCGGCCCGGGACAAAAGCAGCACCATGCCGAAGCCCGCCAGGCTGCTCATCACGTAAGTCACGATGTAGAACATGGCCGCACTGTAGCCATTGATGTTGGCGGCAAGAAAACCCATGAGCATGAAGCCCATGTTGGCAATGGCCGAGTACGCGAGCATTCGCTTGACGTTGGACTGCGAAATCGCGATCACGTTGCCGACGATCATCGATAAAAGCGACAGGACGATCAGCATTCCCTGCCAGTCGAAGGCCACCGCAACGAGCGAACCGACCAGGATCCGGGTCATGAAAGCGAACGCGGCTAACTCCGGCGCGGTGCCGATGAGCAGCGTGATCGCCGTCGGTGCGCCCTGGTACACATCGGGCACCCACATGTGGTACGGGACCGCACCCAGCTTGAACGCAATCGCCGAAACGACGAACACCAATCCGAAAATGAGGATGGTGCCGTTGGCGTGACCGCTGAAAATGATCGCGGTGACACGGTTGATTTCCAATGTGCCGGTGGCGCCGTAGATCATCGAGATGCCGTACAGCAGCAGGCCGGACGCGAGCGCGCCGAGCACAAAATACTTCATCGCCGCTTCCACCGCGGCGCCGGATTCGCGGTATAGCGCAACCATCGCGTAAAGCGACAGCGACATGAGCTCGAGCCCGAGGTAGAGCGTCAGAAAATGGTTGGCCGAGATCATGACCAGCATGCCGAGCAGCGCGAACATCGCCAGCACAAAGGTTTCTCCGCGGAACAAGCCGCGCGCGGCGAGATAGCTGCGCGAGTAGACGAGCATCGCCATCACAGTGAGGCAGGTCAGGAAGGTAAGCAGGTCGCCGAAGGCGTCGGCCACGAACATATTGCCGAAGGTGCGAACGGGCGTCATGTGAAACACATACAGGGTCGCCGACGCAGTCGCCGCAATGCCGAACAGTGTCAGCCAGTACGAGACGTGCCGCCGCGGCTCCGGCACGAACAAATCGATCATCAGCACCACGCACGCGAAGACCAGCAACACGATCTCGGGCAGCGCCGGAATGTAATCGAATGCGAGCGTCGGCAGGGCCTGCATCACAATTTGCTCTTCGCTACGTGCGCCAGCAGGTCCGTGACCGAGGCATGCATTACATCGGTGAACGGCTTCGGATAGAGGCCCAAGGCGAAAATTGCCACTACAAGCGTTCCCAGAAGCCAGAATTCCCGGCGCGAGACATCCTTAAGCGTGGCAACGCGGTCGTTGGCGACTCCACCGAACCAGACACGTTTGTACATCCACAGCGTATACGCGGCGCCGAGGATCATGATCGTGGCGGCGAGGAATCCAAGCCAGAAATTGACCTTGATCGCCGCGAGAATGACCATGAATTCACCGACGAACCCGCTCGTTCCCGGCAAGCCGGCGTTGGCCATCGCGAAAAACATTGCCAAGCCGGCGAACTTGGGCATCGTGTTGGCGACTCCGCCATAGTCCGAGATCAGCCGGCTGTGCATGCGGTCGTACAACACACCGACGCAGAGAAACATCGCGGCGGAGACGAAGCCGTGCGAAATCATCTGCGTGAGGCCGCCTTCGACGCCCATTTCGCTAAACAGGAAAAACCCCAGCGTGACGAATCCCATGTGCGAGATGGACGAGTAGGCGATCAGTTTTTTCATGTCGGCCTGGACCAGCGCGACAAAGCCGATGTAGACGACCGCGATCAGCGACAGCGTGATCACGAAACCGGCCAGATAGCGGCTCGCGTCGGGCACGATGGGAAGAATGAAGCGCACGAAGCCATAGGCACCCACCTTGAGCGTGATCGCCGCCAACACCACCGAACCGCCGGTGGGCGCCTCGACATGCGCGTCGGGCAGCCAGGTGTGCACCGGCCACATCGGCACCTTGACTGCGAACGCGAAAAAGAACGCCACGAAGAGCAGCACCTGCGTCTTGAGCGACAAAGGCAGCTGATACCACTCGAGGATCGAAAAGCTTCCGCCGCTGATCGAGTAAAGATAGATCAGTGCCACCAGCATCAGGACCGAGCCGAGAAATGTGTACAGAAAAAACTTGATCGCGGCGTAGACGCGGTTCGGACCGCCCCAGATGCCGATGATCAGGTACATCGGTATCAGCATGGCTTCGAAGAAGACGTAGAACAGCACGCCGTCGAGAGCGGCGAAGACTCCGTTGATGAGCCCGGACATGATCAGGAACGCGGCCATGTACTGCGCGATCTTTTTCTCGATCACGATCCAGCCGGCCCAGACCACGAGCACGGTGATAAAGCTGTTGAGCAGCACCAGCAGCACCGAGATCCCGTCGACGCCGAGTAGATAATTGACGTTGAAGCGGGGAATCCACTCCTTGGCCTCGACGAACTGCATTTCCGCGGTGCCCGGCATGAAGTGCGTGTAAAGCGGAATCGTCACGGCGAAGCCCGCGACGGATCCGACCAGCGCCAGCCAGCGCGCGGCAGCGGCATCGCGATCGCGATGGACCGCGAGCACCAGCAATCCGGATACGATCGGCACCCAGATCGCAAGGCTGAGATAAGGCAGCATCGTCATTGCCGATATGCGCCGGCTATCGTCCTACCCACCACGTCAAGAGCGCGAATACGCCGATGATCATGGTGAATGCGTAGTGATAGACATATCCCGACTGAATCTTGCGCAACAGCGCCGATGTCGCACCGACCAGGCGTGCGCTGCCGTTGACGAAAAAGCCGTCGATGATCGATCGGTCGCCGACGTCGGAGAACAGCGCGCCGATGCGTCGAAAGCCGCCGGCGAGGAGCCAATCGTTGAAGCGGTCGATGTAGTAATTGTTCACCAGCAGGGAGTAGAGCGCGCCGGTCCGGGCCTGTATTTTCGCCGGCAGCTCGGGGCGCTTGATGTACAAGAGCCACGCGGTCGCGATCCCGGCCAGAGCCAGCCAGAACGGCAGGCCGAGCACGCCGTGCTCCATGAACGGCACGGCGCCGTGCCACTCCTCGCGCATCGTCGCCAATCCGCCATGCTGTGCCGCAATCGCAATGGAGCTTCGGAAATAGTCCCCGAACAGCACGGTGTCGATGTACGCCCAGCCCGCATAAAACGACGGGATCGCCAGCAGCACCAGCGGGACGGTGATCACCCACGGGCTCTCATGGGGCGTTGCGCCGTGCCCGTGCTGTTCATGGCCGGTCTCCTCGTGCCCTTGCTTGGACTCGTCATGGTCGATGTGCGCGGCTTCGGCATGGCGGAAGCGTTCCTCGCCGTGAAAGGCGAGAAACAACATGCGGAAGGTGTAGAACGCGGTTAGAAATACGGCCGAGGTCACGGCGAATTGCGCGTAGCCATGGCCGCCCACCGACGATAGCTGCACCGCTTCGATGATGGCGTCCTTGGAAAAGAATCCGGCAAAAGGCGGGATTCCCGCCAGCGCCAGCGCTCCGACCCACATCGTCGCGTACGTGATCGGCATGTAACGGCGCAGCCCCCCCATTTTGCGGAGGTCCTGCTCGTGATGAAGCGCGATGATCACCGAACCCGCGCCGAGGAATAAGAGCGCCTTGAAGAACGCATGCGTCATCAGATGAAAGATCGCGGCCGGATACGCCGACACACCGAGCGCGACGGTCATGTAACCGAGCTGCGACAGCGTCGAGTAGGCAATGACCCGCTTGATGTCATTCTGGACAATGCCCAGCAACGCCATGAACAGCGCCGTTGTCGCGCCGATGATGGTCACGAACGACAGCGCGGTGTCGGAGAGCTCGAACAGCGGGCTCATGCGCGCGACCATGAATATCCCGGCGGTCACCATCGTCGCCGCGTGAATCAAGGCCGAGATCGGCGTCGGGCCCTCCATCGAGTCCGGCAGCCACACGTGAAGCGGCACCTGCGCGCTCTTGCCCATGGCGCCGACGAAAAGAGCGATGCAGATCGCCGTCATCAGCGGCCACGGCGCACCGGCGCCGACACCGAGCATCGTGGTTGCGATCTTCGGAGCGGCGCCGAAAACCGTCGCGTAGTCGAGCGACCCGAAAAAGGCGACGATGAGCCCGATGCCCAGCACGAATCCGAAATCGCCGACGCGATTGGCGAGAAACGCCTTCAGGTTCGCGTAGATGGCCGGCGGCCGGGTGAACCAGAAGCCGATCAGCAAGTACGAGACCAATCCGACTGCTTCCCAGCCGAAGAAGAGCTGCAGGAAGTTGTTGGCCATCACCAGCATCAGCATGCTGAAGGTGAACAGCGAGATGTAAGAAAAAAAGCGCGTGTACCCGGGGTCGTCCGCCATGTAGCCGATGGTGTAGATGTGGACCATCAGCGACACGAAGGTGACCACGACCATCATCAGCGCGGTCAAGGGGTCGATCAGGAATCCGATCGCGAACTTGATGTCGCCCGAGGTCATCCAGACATAGATATCGCCGTTGAACGCGTTGCCGGCGAGCACGTCGAAGAGAACGATTCCCGAGCCGACGAAGGAAACCGCGACGCCGAGTATGCAGATCCAGTGCGACGCGGCGCGGCCGAGCTTCGATCCGCCGAGTCCGACGACGATTGCGCCGATCACCGGGGCAAGCGCAATGAGCAGGTAGAGGTGCTGCATGCTCATGAGGTTCGCCCGGCAACTGTTTCCGCGCGGGTCTTGAATACGTCAGCCACGTAGGGTCCTCAGGTCCTCGACGTCGATCGAGCCCACGCTGCGGAACAGAAGCACCAGAATGGCGAGCCCGATCGCCGACTCGGCGGCGGCGACGGTAAGAATGAAAAAGACGAAAATCTGCCCGGCCGTATCGTCGAGATAGTACGAAAAGGCTATGAAGTTGAGATTCACGGCGAGCAGCATCAGCTCGATCGCCATCAGCATGATGATGACGTTGCGGCGGTTCAAAAAAATGCCGATGACGCTGATGGCAAACAGAATCGCCCCCAGGACCAGATAATGCGACAGCGTCGGTTGCGAAAGCAGCGACAAGTCGAAACTCCCCCACAGATGTCCGGCGGCAACGCGCCGGACCGTGCTACGTCGATCGAAGCAGCTGCCCGCTCACGATTCCTTTTTCTCGACCGGCATGTCGATCATCCGGAGCCGGTCGGCGCGCCGGACTTTGACCTGTTCGTTCGGATTCTGATATTTCGTCTCCCGCCGCGTGCGATGCGTGAGTGCGATAGCGGCGATGATCGCCACCAGAAGAATCACCGCCGCGATCTCGAACGGGAAAGCGTAATCGGTGTAAAGCTGGCGACCCAGGGCGCCGGTATTGCTGTAGCCGGGCCCCGTCTGGCCGGGGCTCGGCGTCGACCCGGGGGCCAGGTAGCCGCCGATCAAGACCAGCGCCATCTCGACGAGAATCAGAACGCCAACGGTCGCGCCGACCGGAATGTAACCTCGAAATCCCTCGCGCATTTTTTCGAAATTCACGTCCAGCATCATCACCACGAACAGAAACAGCACCATCACCGCGCCGACGTAGACCAGCACCAGCGCGATGGCGAGGAATTCCGCCTGCAGCAGCATCCAGACGCCGGCTGAGCTGAAAAAAGACAGCACCAGCCACAGCGCCGAATGGACCGGATTGCGGCTGGTGATCACGCGCAGCGCCGCAAACACCAGGATCGCGGCGAAGGCATAGAAAGTGACTGTCTGGGCGTTCATCGATAACGCGCGTCGTCGGCCCGATCGGCGGCAATCTGTGCTTCGTAGCGGTCGCCGACCGCGAGCAGCATCTCCTTGGTGTAGATCAGGTCGCCGCGCTTCTCGCCGTGGTATTCGAGGATGCGCGTCTCGACGATGGAGTCGACCGGGCAGCTCTCCTCGCAAAAGCCGCAGAAGATGCACTTGGTGAGATCGATGTCGTAGCGCGTGGTGCGCCGCGTGCCGTCGTCGCGCTGTTCCGATTCTATGGTGATCGCCAGCGCCGGACAGACCGCTTCGCACAGCTTGCACGCGATGCAGCGCTCCTCGCCGTTGGGATAGCGGCGCAGCGCGTGCAAGCCGCGAAAGCGCCCGCTCTGCGGCGTCTTCTCCTCGGGAAAGTGCACCGTTACCTTGCGCGCGAACATGTTGCCTCCGGTCACCCGAAGCCCCTTCCAGAGCTCGACCAGAAGGTAGGTATTGAAGAAGTCGCGCACTCTTTGAAACATGGCCGTTTCCTCAGTGAAACAAATATGCCCAGCGCGTCTGCATCATCGCGCCTAGAAACACGATCCATACCAGCGTTATGGGAATGAAGACCTTCCAGCCGAGGCGCATGATCTGGTCGTAGCGGTAGCGTGGAAACGTCGCCCGTATCCAGAGAAAGATGAACAGCACTCCGCACATCTTGAGCAGTAGCCAGGGCAGCCCGTCGGGGATGGTCGGCCAGGGCGAGAGCCACCCACCCAGGAACATGATCGAGGCCAGCGCGGAGATAAGGATCATGTTCATGTACTCGGCAAGGAAAAACACCGCGAACGCCACACCGGAGTATTCGACGTGGAACCCGGCGACGATCTCGGATTCGCCCTCCGCGACGTCGAACGGATGTCTGTTGGTCTCGGCGATGCCGGACACGAGATAGACGACGAACAGTGGAAACAGCGGCCAGATGTACCAGTGCGACAACCCGCCGGACTGATTGCGGACGATGTCGCTGATATTGAGGCTCGATGCCGCCATGAGCACGCCGACCAGCGCGAAGCCCATCGCGATTTCATAGGAAACGATCTGCGCCGCCGAGCGCAGGCAGCCGAGGAACGCATACTTGGAATTCGACGCCCACCCGGCGAGGATCACGCCGTAGACGCCGACCGAGGTCATCGCGAGGATGTAGAGCAGTCCGGCGTTGACGTTGGCGAGAACCAGGCCGTCGTCGAACGGGATCACCGCCCATGCCGCGAGCGCCGGACCGATCGACAGCACCGGCGCGACGAAGAAAAGCGTCCGGCTGGCGCCGGTGGGAACGATGATTTCCTTGAAGATGAGCTTGAATACGTCGGCGAACGGCTGCAACAGACCCAGTGGACCGACGCGATTGGGGCCGATGCGCACCTGCATCCAGCCGATGATCTTGCGCTCGGCGAGCGTCAGATAGGCGACGGATAAGATCAGTGGAACGGTGATGGCGACGATCTTCGCCAATGTCCATACCGTGGGCCATGCGGCACCGAGCCAGTTCTGCACCGGCAAGAGCAGCTCGTCCATCACACGGGCTCCACGGCGATCGGACCGAACATCGGCCCGAGCATGCTGGTGGTCGCGTGCGCCGCCGCGACGCGCACGCATCCGTCGGGCACACTTGCATCAACTGCGATTTTCATCATCGCCTCACCGCCCGCCTGACGCACGCGCGCGGCCCCGCCGTCGGTGAGCTTGAGCGCGGCCAGGGTCGCCGCGTTGACGCGCGCGAGCGGCGCATGAGCGTCGCGTGTCTTCTGCAGCGACGGGGCGCGGCGGACGAGCGGATCGCCGAAATAAATGGGGACGTCGGCGACGCGCTCCGTCCCCGAACCGGACCCATTGCCTTCGTTCGCGGCAGCAACGCGCGCGTCGATCGCGACCTGGGTCACGTTGGACAGCCTGAAATCGATCTCGTCTTGCGATGGCAACTCGCGGCGCACGGCTTCGATGCTGTCGTAGCCGAAGTCGGCGAGACCCAGCATCGATCCCAATACCCGCAAGACTTTCCATGCGGGGCGCGCCAGGCCAAGCGTTGGCACCACGGCGTTGAACGCTTGCGCGCGGCCCTCGCAATTGACGAAAGTGCCTGGCGTTTCGGTGAAAGGCGCGATTGGCAGCAGCACGTCGGCATAATCGACCGCGCCGTGCTTGAACGGCGACAGCGCGACGACGAACTCGGCCGCGGCGAGCGCCGCGCGAGCGCGTGCGGGATCGGCGGTATCGAGCTCCGGCTCGGCGTGCAGGAGCAGGAATGCCTTCGGAGAGACGCCATCTCCCGCACCCAGCATCGCCGCCGCATTCAGACCGCCTGCGTTCGGTAACGCGCCGGCGAGGTAGCCGCCGACCGTGTTCGCTGCCTCGGTCAGGAAACCGAGACGCGCGCCGGTAAGCTCGGCGAGCGCCTGCGCCAGCGCATGCAGCTGTGCCGCCTGCGGGTGCTGCTGCGCGAAGTTGCCGAGAAAAACGCCTTTGCGAGCTCCGCCTGCCAAGCTTGCGGCCATTGCCTTCGCCGTGTCTGAAGCGTCGATTCCGTTGAGCGCAGGTGGCACCGGCGTGCCCGCGGCAGCCGCGGCGGCAACGACGATCTCGGCCAGCGCTCGCGCAAGACGCGAAGGCGCGACGGCGGACTCGTGCGCGAGCGTAATCAACAACTCGTCGGCCGCGGAATGCAGGATCGATACCTGCGTTCCATGCTTCACCGACTGACGCAGCCGCTGCGCGAGCAGCGGGTGATCCTTGCGCAGGAAGCTGCCGACGACCAGCACGCGATCGAGCGCGGAGAAGTCGGCGATCGACATGCCGAGCCAGGGTACGGGGCCTTTTTCATCCGTGGCTCCCGGATCGGCGGTGAAATCGGATTGGCGGAGACGGAAGTCGATGTTGCCGCTGCTCAAGGCCCGCGTCAGCTTCTGCGCGAGATACAACTCCTCGAGCGTCGAATGCGGCGAGAGAAGCGTCCCGATCGCCGAGCCGCCATGCTGCTCCCGCACGCGCTTGAGTCCGCTCACTACATATTCGAGCGCGGTCTGCCAGTCCGTCTCGCGCCACGAGCCGTCGCGCTTGACCATCGGCGTCGACAGGCGGCTCTCGGCGTTCAGTCCTTCATACGAAAATCGGTCGCGATCGGAAAGCCAGCAATCGTTGATCGCCTCGTTTTCCTGCGGGACCACGCGCATGACGCGATCGTTCTTGACCTGCACGACCAGATTGCTGCCGAGGCCGTCGTGCGGCGCGATCGACCGGCGGCGGGCGAGCTCCCAGGTCCGCGCCAGGTAGCGGAAGGGCTTCGATGTCAGCGCGCCGACGGGGCACAGATCGATCATGTTGCCGGACAGCTCCGAGTCGACGGTGTTGCCGACGAAGGTCAGGATCTCGACGTTCTCGCCGCGATGGGCGAGACCGAGCTCCATGATGCCGGCGATTTCCTGACCGAAGCGCACACAGCGCGTGCAGTGGATGCAGCGGGTCATGTCGGTGGCGATCAATGGACCGAGGTTCTTGTTGAACACCACCCGCTTCGCCTCGGTGTAGCGCGAGCTCGACGCGCCGTAGCCCACCGCGAGATCCTGCAGCTGGCATTCGCCACCCTGATCGCAGATCGGGCAATCCAGAGGATGGTTGATGAGCAGGAATTCCATCACCCCTTTTTGCGCGATCACCGCCGGGTCGGAATGGGTCCAGACTTTCATGCCCTCCGTCGCGGGAGTGGCACACGCGGGCTGGGGCTTGGGCGCTTTCTCGATCTGCACCAGGCACATCCGGCAATTGGCGGCGATGGTGAGCTTCTTGTGCCAGCAGAAATGCGGCACGTAGATGTCGAGCTTGTGCGCGGCGTCCATCACCGTGCTGCCGTTGGCCACCGTGACCGGCTTGCCGTCGACTTCCAGATTCAGCATTTTGGTCTCAGACATAGGCCGGGACCAAGCACTGCTTGTGATCGATGTGATGCTGGAACTCGTCGCGGAAATGCTTGATGAAGCTCTTGACCGGCAGCGCGGCGGCGTCGCCCAGCGCGCATATCGTGCGTCCGGCGATATTGTCGGACACGTTAACCAGTAGATCGAGGTCTTCGTTCCTGCCCTGACCGTGCTCGATGCGATTGACCACGCGCCACAGCCATCCCGTCCCCTCCCTGCATGGCGTGCACTGTCCGCAGGATTCCTCGAAATAGAAGTACGACAGGCGCAAGAGCGAGCGCACCATGCAGCGCGTCTCGTCCATGACGATCACCGCGCCCGACCCCAGCATCGATCCGGCCTTGGCGATCGAGTCGTAGTCCATGTCGGTCGCCATCATCACGTCGGCGGGCAGCACCGGCATCGACGAGCCGCCGGGAATGCACGCCTTGAGCTTGCGTCCGCCGCGCATGCCGCCGGCCATGTCGAGGAGCGTGGCAAACGGCAGGCCGAGCTTGACTTCATAGTTACCCGGCCGCTCGACGTCGCCCGAGACGGAAAAAATCTTGGTGCCGCCGTTGTTCGGCCTGCCCAGATTCAGAAACGCCTCCGCGCCGTGGCGAATGATCCACGGAACCGCGGCAAAGGTCTCGGTGTTGTTGATCGTCGTCGGCTTGCCGTAGAGACCCACGCTCGCCGGAAAGGGCGGCTTGAACCGCGGCATGCCCTTCTTGCCTTCGAGCGATTCCAGCAGCGCAGTCTCCTCGCCGCAGATGTACGCGCCGTAGCCGTGATGGTTGTACAGGTGAAAGCTGAAGTTGCTGCCCAGAATGTTGTCGCCGAGCATCCCCGCCTGGTACGCCTGCTCGAGCGCTTCTTCGCAGCGCTCGTAGGTGTCCCAGATTTCGCCGTGGATGTAGTTGTAGCCGCGCTTGCAGCCCATCGCATAGGCCGCGATGGCCATGCCCTCGATCAGAATGTGCGGGTTGTAGCGCAGGATGTCGCGGTCCTTAAAGGTGCCAGGCTCGCCCTCGTCGGAGTTGCACACCAGGTACTTGTCTCCGCTGTACTGCTGCGGCATGAAGCTCCACTTGAGGCCGGTAGGGAAGCCGGCGCCGCCGCGGCCGCGCAACGCGGATCGCTTCACTTCCGCGATCACGTTCGCGGGAACGATTTTCTCGGCCAGGATCTTTTTCAGCGCCTCGTAGCCGCCTCGCGCGACGTAATCGTCGAACCCCCAGTTGCGGCCGTTGAGGCCGGCAAGGATGAGCGCGTCCGGCCCGTAGTCCAGAAACTCGGCCGGCGCGTTCACCGCTTCGCCTCCGCGGAGAGCTCGGCGATCAAGCCGTCGAGCTTGTCGGGCTTCATCCAGCTGCACATGCGCTTGTTGTTGACCAGCACGACCGGCGCGTCGCCGCAGGCGCCCAGGCATTCGCCTTCCTTGAGGGTAAACAGACCATCGGCGGTGGTTTCGCCAAAGCCTACGCCGAGCTTCTGCTGCAGATAGGCGGCCGCCTGGGCCGCGCTTGACAGCGCGCAAGGGAGATTGGTGCAGATCGTGAGCTTGTACTTGCCGGTCGGCTCGGTATTGAACATCTCGTAGAACGTCGCCACCTCGTAGACCGCAACCGGCGGCATCCCAAGGTAGCGGGCGACGAAGTCCATCGTCTCGGTTGCAAGCCAGCCATGCTCGTCCTGCGCAATGGCGAGCGCGGCCATCACCGCCGACTGACGGCGCTCCGGCGGATACTTTGCGATCTCGCGATCGACACGCTTCAGGGCGTCTTCGCTTAGCATGGTTGATGGTTGAACGAGCGACCAGGTACGCAATGCACGACGCTTGCCCCGGCCACGTTGACGATGGGTACGCTCATACCTCGTCCGTCCAGTAATCCACGTGGTCGCCCGCATGCGTCATGTGGCGCAGGCCGCCACCGAAAGCGCCCACCTTTTTCGAATCCGGGTATTCGCAGACTTCGGCAGGCATCATGGTGCTGACGGAAAGGTAGGCAAGGTCGGCGTCCGAGTCGTTGACGATCTGGTGCGCCGTTTCCGGGCCGCCGATCGGGCAGCAGATCACGTCGCCGGCGCGGATCTTTCGTGCCTCGTTGCCATAGCGCAGCGTACCCGTGCCCTTGACGATGAAGAACATCTCCTCCTCGCCGCGGTGGCTGTGAAACGGGCACGAGCGCTTGCCCGGCGGCACGACATCGTACGAATATCCGAGATCCTTCGCGCCGAGGAGCGGGCCGATACGCACGGCATCGCACTGGAACTTGTCGCCCTTCGAGAAATGCTCGAGCTTCAATTCGTCGATGTTGATGACTCTGGAATCGATCACGCTCACCGGTCGATCTCCCCGAAGACGATGTCCTGCGAGCCGATGATGGCGACGACGTCGGCGATCATGTGGCCGCGCGACATTTCGTCGAGCGCCGCGAGATGCGGAAAGCCCGCCGCGCGAATCTTCAGGCGATAGGGCTTGTTCGCTCCATCGGAAATGATGTAGATGCCGAACTCGCCCTTCGGATGCTCGACCGCGGCATACGCTTCGCCCGGAGGAACGTGGATGCCTTCGGTGAAGAGCTTGAAATGATGGATGAGCTCCTCCATGTTGGTTTTCATTTCCTCGCGTGACGGCGGCGCCACCTTGTGGCTGGCGGTGATCACCGGACCGGGGTTGGTGCGCAGCCAGGCGACGCATTGCTTGATGATCTTGTTCGCCTCGCGCATCTCCTGCACATGAACCAGATAGCGATCGTAGCAGTCGCCGGTGCTGCCCAGCGGAATGTCGAATTGCATCCGGTCGTAGACCGCGTACGGCTGCTTCCTGCGCAGGTCCCACGCCACGCCGGAGCCGCGCAGCATCGGGCCGGTGAATCCCAGCGCCATCGCACGCTCCGGCGTGACCACGCCGATGCCGACGGTGCGTTGCTTCCAGATGCGGTTGTCGGTGAGCAAGGTCTCGTATTCGTCGACGTAGCCGGGAAACCGGCGCGTGAAATCCTCGATGAAGTCGAGCACGCTGCCGCGCCGGTTCTCGTTCATGCGCGCAATCGCCTTGGCGTTGTGAATCTTCGACACCTGGTACTGCGGCATCGTCTCCGGCAGATCCCGATAGACCCCGCCCGGTCGGTAGTAGGCGGCGTGCAGGCGCGCGCCCGACACCGCCTCGTACACGTCCATCAGGTCTTCGCGCTCGCGAAAGCAATACAGGAATGTCGTCATCGCGCCGACGTCCAGCGAGTGCGCGCCGAGCCACAGCAGGTGATTCAGAATCCGCGTGATCTCGTCGAACATCACGCGTATGTATTGCGCGCGGATGGGGACCTCGATGCCGAGCAGCTTTTCTATGGCGAGACAGTAGGCGTGCTCGTTGGACATCACCGACACGTAGTCCAGCCGGTCCATGTACGGCAGCGACTGAAGGTAGGTCTTGTATTCGGCCAGCTTTTCGGTCGCCCGGTGTAAGAGGCCAATGTGCGGGTCCGCGCGCTGGATCACCTCGCCGTCGAGCTCGAGCACCAGGCGCAGTACGCCGTGCGCCGCCGGGTGCTGGGGGCCGAAGTTCATCGTGTAGTTGCGGATCTCGGCCACGATTAACCTTTGCGGAAGCCTTCGTTCTCGGCAAAGTTCTCCTCGCGGATGATTCGCGGCGTCTCTTCGCGCGGCTCGATGGTCACCGGCTGGTAGATGACGCGGCCCTGTTCCGGGTCGTAGCGCATTTCGACATGCCCCGACAGCGGGAAATCCTTGCGGAAGGGATGACCGACGAAGCCATAGTCGGTGAGGATCCGCCGCAGATCCGGATGTCCCGCAAACATGATCCCGTAAAGGTCGAAAGCTTCGCGCTCGTACCAGTTGGCGCCCGGCCATACGTCGATCACCGACGGCAGGACCGGGAAGTCGTCGTCCGCCGCGAAGCTGCGCACGCGCAGGCGCGTGTTGTGGGTCAGCGACAGCAGGTGGTAGACGACCGCGAAGCGTCCGGGATGGGTACGCACGATCGGTTCTGGCGGAGTGGCATCGGAGCTCGAATAGAGAAAGCCAGTTGCCTCTCCGCCGTAGGCAGAATAGTCGACGCCGCAAAGATCGATCAGCGTTGCAAATGAGAACTCGGGACGATCGCGCAGCCCGCGCATGGTATCGACCAGCTCCGCGACCGGGACGACTGCCGTGATCTCATCGAGCGCGACGGTCACGCCGCCAAGCCGCTCGCCGAACGCGGCGGTGAGCGACGCCGCGAGGGTCTCCGTTTTCATCAGCGCGCGATGGTGTTGGTGCGCCAGATCTTGTTCTGAAGCTGCAGGATGCCGTACAGCAGCGCTTCCGCGGTCGGCGGGCAGCCCGGAACGTAGATGTCCACCGGAACGATGCGATCGCAGCCGCGCACGACGGAGTACGAATAGTGGTAGTACCCGCCGCCGTTGGCGCACGAACCCATGGAGATCACCCAGCGCGGCTCGGCCATCTGATCGTAGACCTTGCGCAGTGCGGGCGCCATCTTGTTGCAGAGCGTTCCGGCGACGATCATGACGTCGGACTGGCGCGGACTCGGCCGGAAGACGACGCCGAAACGGTCGAGATCGTAACGAGCCGCGCCGGCGTGCATCATCTCGACCGCGCAGCACGCCAGGCCGAATGTCATCGGCCACATCGAGCCGTTGCGCGACCAGTTGATCAGCGCATCGAGCGTAGTGGTGGCGAAGCCCTTTTCGAGGATGCCTTCAATGGCCATAGCATCCGCCTGTCGGTACCACGAGCGGCCTCCATGGTGCGTTAACGCGAATTGAGCCGTGCGTGTCGGCCGCTAGCGTCGACTCGCAATTCCCCGTCGATCCCCGCGCT
>JRHI01000795.1_pt1 | contig 31613 bp, 32 predicted proteins | sample 215371 | NCBI WGS metagenome assembly JRHI01 (sample SAMN02929681, study PRJNA255918) | sediment metagenome | biome: cave system; feature: Ice Cave; material: Sediment; isolation source: sediment from deep within a dark volcanic ice cave with no known source of... ...
CAAGGTCGATAAATGATTCAACGAATTATTAACTCAGTACACTAGCGGGGCGCCGCTTCTCATCGACCGGCTCGCACACCACGCGGATCATGTACTCGGCAATGGGGCAGACGATGCGTTCGACATCCGCCGCGTACAGCCCGTCGCGATGAAGTGCGAGGATCGCGTCCAGGAATGGATGAATGACGTGAGCACAGGGATAGGGCTTGAAGGAAATACGGCGGCTTTCCCACTCGGTTCCCAAGCCTGCAAGCACGCGATTCCAGGCGAAGGGAAAGTCGGGCTGTTGCACATGCGTCTTGAATAAACCGAAACGGCCCTCGAGTGCGGTGGCGGGCCCCGAATAGCCGCTCTTCGCAAGCAATGCCGCCGCCACGCCGCTGTGCGCGGCCCATCCCGGGTGCAGCAACTGCGCCCACGTTCCGTCGGTCCAGCTCTCGGCGATGCCGGATGCAAAGCTACCGGTGAGGCCGGCAGCATTGACCATTGCCGCTTCATCGAGTCCGTAGAGCCGGCTCGCGAGAAAGGCGGCGCCAACGGGGCCCACGATCGCCGTCGGCTGAAAGCCGGCCTTGTGAAATCCACCCTGGGCAACGAGCCCGATGCGGCAGAGGATCTCGGTCGCGCCGATGAATGCCGTCAGAGCTTCGGCGCCAGTGCAGTCGACTGCTTCGCCGACCGCCAGGGCCGTGCTCAGGAGCGGGCTGCTCGGATGAACGATGCTTTCGTTGTGCGTATCGTCGAAGATGAGCGCGTGCGCGAGCATTCCGTTCGCCATTGCCGCCCACGCCGGTGCAACCCCATCGCCGAACGCTAGGATACGGCTGACACCTTGGCCGCCGAGCGCAAGCGCTGCGTCGCGAACGACCTTGCCGTACTCGAGCGAGCTTGCCGCGAGCGCAACACCGAGGGTGTCGAGAATGCGCAGCTTGGCGTGCGCAACGAGATCGCCTGGCACATCGTCGAGCGTGAGGCGGCTGAACCACTTGGCAAGCGATTGGGTATAGCTCGGCATCCAGGTTTCCGCAGTCAGGATCCGGGAAGGGCAGGGGAGAGAGGGCCTTCCAACATTTCACACAATCCACGCGCCTTGCGGAGCTCTTCCAAACGCGCAACCGCCTGAGTGATCCGGTCGACGACACTGGGTTCGAGAATACCGCCTGCGCACGACCGCAACTTCCCGACCAGTTGCTCGTATGACACAGGACGGCTGGACCCGCCGGGCGGCACTTCGCAGCGCTGGACGTGTGCCTGACCATCGCGCGTGCGGACGTGAACCTCCGCGGGGAATTCGCCATTGTCAGGGAGGTCGGCCGAGATCTGCACGTCGATGCGCGCGGCGAGGTCGCGCAGGGCTTGCTCATCCAGGCACTGCGGTGCGAATTCCTCGGGCGTGAGGCGTCCCTTCAAAAGCGCCGCAGCGACGCAGTAGCGCAGACTCACCTTCGCCTGGAGAGGATACTTCGGTTCTTCTTCACGAAGCGTCATGGCGTTCCAGGGGTGCACGAAGTAGGTGACGCGCTCGATGCCCGATACGCCGCCGGGGAGTCGTTCGCGCAGAACAAGAGCCGCATCCACTGCGGCATGCGTCGGCGCGCCTGAGGGAAACACCTTGAACATGATGCCGGAAGCTTCGAGCTCGAACGGACGCCCGAGCGGCAGCATCTCCGGATTTTTCCGAGCGAAGACCGGAAAGAACCCGTACTTGCCGTGCAGGGCTTCGGCGTCCGCCCCGAAGCCCGCTTCGGCCAGCAGCGCCGCGTGGATCGCGTCGCGTGCCGTGAGCCCGACATGCAGGGCCATCGTCATCGTTCCGAAGTTTTGCCGAATGCCGCTCGCCATCGACGCCGCCACACCGAGCGCGGCGGCGCACTGTTCGGGACCAAGGCGCAACAGGCGTGAGCACGCTGCAGTCGCGCCCATCACGCCGAGCACGCGCGTGACGTGCCAGCCGTGCTCGTAGAGCTCCGGATTGAGCATTCGGCCCAGCTTGACGCCAACCTCGAATCCGATCGCATACGCTTCGATGACCTCCCGACCGCTGCATCCGCGCACTTGCGCGAGCGGCAAAAGGGCCGAGAGAAGGGACGCGCTCGGATGCGCGATCATCGGCGCGTTGTTGTCGTCGAACAAGTCGGCGTGCGCCGAAGTGCCGTTGATCAACGCAGCACTCAGCAGGCCGGTCTTTCGACGCATGCCGTAAACAGAAGCATGGGCGGGCTCTTGTTGCGCGAATTGCAGCTCCGCGACGATGCGTGGCCCATGCTGGCGGGATCCGAGCAGGCTCACCGCGATGGTGTCGAGGACGGCCCGCTTGACGAGGGACATAGCCTGCCCGGGGAGTGATTCGATCGCTTCGCCGGTGGACCACTCGGCGATCGCATGCAAAGGATTGGCTGCCATCGACGTGAGTCAACATGGGCGATCGGGCGGCATCGAACTCAATCGGCGCACGCGCGCTCGCGCCGGTACGCGCTACTCGGCCTTGATGCCCGCAGTGTGGATCACGCTGGTCCAGCGCTTGGTGTCTTCGACGAGCATCTTGCCCATCTCCTGCGGGGTGATACCCGACGGCTCGGCGCCCTGTGCCGCAAGGCGCTCCTTGACCTCCGGCGAGGCGAGCGCCTTGACCACCTCGCGGTGGATGTAATCGATGGCCTCCTTCGGCGTACCCTTGGGCGCCGTCAAACCGAACCAGTTTCCGGCGACGTATCGTGGCACACCGCTCTCGGCTACCGTTGGCACATCGGGCAATGCCGAAGAGCGCTTCGCCGATGTCACAGCCAAGGGAACAGCCTTGCCGCTCTTGATATGCGGGATCGCCGTGGGCAATGCGGTGATAATCAGGTCCACCGTGCCACTGAGCAGGCCGGTCATCGCCTCGCCCATGCCCTTGTACGGCACGTGAGTGATATCGATACCCGCCTCGCGCTTGAATAGTTCCGTGACGATGTGGTTGACGCTGCCGATGCCGGCCGAACCGTAGGTGATCTTGCCCGGATTCGCCTTCGCATAGGCAAGCAGTTCCGGAAGCGTTTTCACCTTGGCGTCCGGCCCCACGATCACGACAAAAGGCGCTTGCGCGGAGATCGTCACCGGGACGAGATCGTTGGCCTGGTCCCAGTTGAGGCTCCCATACAGCCCAGGCAGCATCGTGTACGTTGCATCGGTGGCCACGAATGTGTACCCGTCGCCCGGTGATTTCGCGCCCGCCTCGTAGCCGATGCGGCCGCCGGCCCCAGTCCGATTCTCGACGATGAATGCGGCGCCGGTATTCTTGCCCATGGTCAAGCCGATGATGCGAGCGACGATGTCGCCCGTTCCTCCGACCGCGAAGGGAACAATGATCTTCACGGGCTTGCTTGGATACTCCACGGCCAGGGCAAGCGTGCTTGCGACGAGGAGGAGCGCAAATAAAAGCAGCGGGGCACGCAAGGCGCCGATGAGCTTCATGACATCCTCCTCACTTCTGCTGGATTCCAGGCGCAACGACTCTTTGCGTTTCGGGATAATTCTCGCTACAGCTGCATCACGCAAACTCTAGCTTGTCATCCCAAATATTGTCGGGGAGCGGCAGCCCCGCGAGGTCCGCGGCGGTGAGCGGCGGGTTGGGCACCAGCCCAAGCTTCTCGACCACGAGCTGCAACTGTCTCGTGTGCTGTGCCGAATGCCAAACGCTGCGCTCCAGGAACTCGTGCAGCGTCTGTTCGCCGTAGTAGACATCGGCATGCGCGGCCATGTCCGTGCCGGGGCCGCTACGTTTCCACCAGGCATTGAATCGCTCCTGCACATCCACCCCGAAGCGAACGAGCTCCTCGCCGGAACTTACGTGCGCCGGTATCCCCTGGTTGTACGAGGCAAACTCCACCCGCCGGCCATGCTCGACCAGATCCAGGAATACCTCGATGATCTGGAAAATGTGGGCGGCGAGCTGCCGGTACGAGCGCGGCCGGTCTGGAAGCAGGGTGTCGAGCTTGTCCTCGGGAACGGTCGCAAGCAGGCGCTGCGCGCACGAGAAAACGGTGTTGGCCTGCGCGACGAGATCCGCGGGTCGACCCAAAGCCGGACCATCCCAGCGGATCCCCGCAATGCGGGCGAGGTCCTTCAAGATCTGTCCATCGACCCAATCGTCACCGCGTCGCACGATGGGAACGCGGCGCACGCCGATCCGCGCGAGGTCCTCGAACGCTTCGCGATCCGCCAGAACGTTGATGGATATGAAAGGAACGCCGTGCTTGGTCAGGAATTCCTTGGCCCTCAGGCACGAGCTGCAGCCGGGCTGCCAATAGACCTTCAGAGGCTCGTTGTTTGCGGCGGTTCCCTTCGCATTCATCCGATATACGCGGCACGTAAGTCAACTGATTTATCTTACGCTACGCCTGGCGTTTTTGCGACATTGGCGGGAATTCCCCCTCTCTCGAAATCAGGCGAGTCTTTTGGGTCGGGGTATCATTTTGGCTGGCCGAGATCGCGGATCTTGCAACCGTTGAGTTCGGCGAGAATGCCGGGCAGCACCGGAATGAAGCGCTCGCCGTGGCCTTGGATGTTCGCGAGCTGGTAAGTCTGGTTGACGGCCTGCGCGATGAACGCCGTCGCCGGCGCGCTCTCGGCCAATTTGGTGTAGTAGCGCATGTCCTTGCCTGCGATGCGTAGCGGCCCCCTCAGGTGGCTATCGTCTCCGTCGAGCACCCACGGCATCATCATCTGGAACATCTTGCTGTTTCCGCCGCCCGCGGAAACGACATCGTAGAGCTTGGAGAGATCGACCCCGAGCTTGGTCGCGGTCGCCAGCGCTTCCGCAATGACGCCGCTGGTGCCGATGGCGATGAAATTGTTGATGAGCTTCAGCGTGTGGCCCGCGCCCAGCTCACCGGCTTCAATGATCGTGTCGGCGTAGCATTCGAGGATCGGTTTCAATTCGCGCACCGTCTCCGGTTCACCGCCGACGAACGTGCTGAGCGTCCCTGCTTCGGCTTCCTTCGGCGTGCGGCCCAGCGGCGCGTCGGCCATCCGGATGCCTTTCTTCGCGAGGTCCGCGCCGATGCGCTGCGTGCTGCGCGGGTCGGCAGTCGTCGAATCGACCACGATCAAGCCCTCGGTGGCCCCTTCGAGCACGCCGCTTTCGCCGTAGATCGCATGCTCCACCTCGACCGTCGACGGGAGGCACAGGAACACGACATCGGATACCCGGGCGACGTCGCCGGGTGTTTTCGCCTCCCGTGCGCCGAGCGCGACGAGGTCGTCGACCGGCGCGCGGTTGCGGTGGCCCATGATCGTCAGCGGATAGCCCTTCTGCAGGATATTCTTCGCCGCGCCATGTCCCATGAGTCCGACGCCGATGTAGCCGATTCGTTGCTTCGACATGATTCGATTTCTCCGTTATGAGGTGATGATCCAGGGGCGCGGCGCTGCCGGGCTTGCTTTAGAGCTAGCTCCTGCCTACAACCGTGCGATCCAAGCGTTTTCGCGTCGCTAGCGGCGCGCATTCGCCTGGCTCGCCCCCGAAGGGGGTACCCTTCGCTGGGCTTTTGCGCGCTAGTCATTCGGGTCGAGGACAGCGCGGATGAAGCTTTCGAGCTCGGGCGTCTTCGGTGCCGCGAACAATTCGCGCGGCGGGCCTTTCTCCCAGATGCGGCCCTGGTGCATGAACACCAGCGTGTCGGCGGTGCGCCTGGCGAAACCCATCTCATGCGTGACCAGCACCATCGTCATGCCGGAGGTGGCCAGCCGTTCGAGCACCTTGACGACTTCGCCCACCAGTTCCGGGTCGAGCGCCGACGTGATTTCGTCGAACAGCATGAGTCGTGGTCGCATCGCGAGCGCGCGCGCAATGGCGACGCGCTGCTGCTGGCCGCCGGACAATTGGCTCGGATACGCGTGCAGCTTGTCTTCGAGATCGACCTCACGCAGGACGTCAAGCGCAATCTTCCTGGCTTCGGCGAGTGGCAGCTTGTTGGTGATGGTGGGCCCTAGCGTGATGTTGCGCTCGACCGAATGATGTGGAAACAGGTTGAGGCTCTGGAAGACGATGCCGATGTGCCGTCGCACTTCGCGCAATTCGGAGCCGCCGGGCGGCAGCGGCTTGCCATCGAAGACGATCGAACCTTCATCGATGGTCTCCAGACCGTTAATACAGCGAAGCAGCGTGGTCTTGCCCGACCCCGAGCGACCGATGACCGCTACGACCTCACCGGTCTCGACGTCGAGCGACACATCGTTGAGGACAAGGTTCGAGCCATAGCGCTTATGAATGCTGCTTAATGCCAAGAGCGGCATCGATCCTCCTCTCGAGCCGCAGCGCCACGAGCGAGATCGGCCAGCACAACGCGAAGTAGAGCACGGCAACCAGCGGATAGACCACCATCGGCTGAAAGGTGACGTTGACGATGAGCTGTCCGGCGCGGGTCAACTCGACGAAACCGATGATCGACGCGATCGAAGTGCCCTTGATCAACTGCACCAGAAAGCCTACGGTCGGCGGGATCGCGATGCGAAACGCCTGTGGCAGAATCACATGACGCAGCTGCGCGGTCGGCGCGAGCGGAATCGCCGCCGCCGCCTCCCATTGCTGCCGCGGGATGGCCTGAATCGCGCCGCGCCAGATCTCGCCCAAGAATGCGGCCGCATACATCGTGAAGGCGAGCGTAACCGCCGGCCACGGGTCGATGCGAATGCCGGTAAGCACCGCGAGGCCGTAATACGCGAGGAACAGCTGCATAAGGACCGGCGTTCCCTGCATCACGCCGATGTACGTGGCCGCGAGCCAGCGCAGGACCGCGTGCGAGGACGTGCGCGCGATGGCGAGCACGAGACCACCGATGCCGCCGCCGACAAAGGCAATCAGCGACAGCATCACGGTCCAGCGCAACGCGCCGAGCAGGAACAGGAACTCGGGCCACTCGAAGTCGCGGCTCATCGTGACCAGCCCCGTTCGACCGGACGCCCGCGCTCGAACACTGCCCAGTAGATCGCGTGCAGGAGCAGCCGGGCGCCGACTGCCATCAGCAGGTAGAGACCGGTCGCCACAAAGTAGAACTCGAACGCGCGGAAGGTCGTCGACTGCAGCGAGTTGACGACTGCCGTCAGTTCCTCGGCGGAAATCGCGGCAACGATCGACGAGCCGAGCATCAGCAGAACGAATTGGCTGGCGAGCGCCGGATACACGGTGCGCAGTGCGGGAAAGACGATGATCTGCCGGAAAATCTGGAGCCGGGTGAAACCGAGCGAATATCCTGCCTCGATCTGGCTGCGCGGCACCGCTTCGATGCCGGATCGGACGATCTCGGTCGCGTAGCCCGAGAAATTCAGGCTCATCCCGAGCAGTGCGGCGGTGATCGCCTCGAAGCGGATCCCGATCGCCGGCAATGAAAAGTAGATGATGAAAAGCTGCACGAGGAAGGGCGTGTTGCGGATGAACTCGACGTACGCCGCAATAGCCGCGCGCAATGGCTTCGGGCCCGCAGCGCGCAGAAAAGCCAGCAGTATCGCGATTGCGAACCCGACCGCGAACGCGCCGAGCGACAGCCGAATGGTCAGCCAGGCACCATTCAGCAGCTGCGGCAGGTGGTCCCAGACGATGCCGAACTGGAAGACGTACTTCATCGCCGCGCGCCCGCGCCGTCCGGGCTCTCGCATTTTCTGCGGGGGGCCGGACACAGGTGGCTTCGTCGACTCGGCGCCGCCGATTCGATGGGGTACACGACTGCCTTTAGGACCGCGTTCTGGTCGGCGTGAGCTCTGCCGTCACAGCGCGGGCAGATCGACCAGCGCGAGTTCGGTGTACTTCTTGTAGATGTTCGCAAGCACGCCGTTTTGTTTGTTCAGGAACACCCATACCCTGAGAAACTGGAGCAGATCGAAATCCCCCGGACGCACGGCCGCCGCATAGTAGGCGGTGCGGACTGTGAACTTGTTTTCGATGGTCGCCTTGGGATTGCGGTCGGCCACCGATTTCGCGGTGAATGCGGACATGCCGGCGGCGTCCACCTGACCCGACACCATCGCCTGCAGCGTCGCGGCCATGTCATCGAAGTAGACCAACTGGGCGCCGGCAGGCGCAATGGGGGGAACGCTCGCCTCCTCGAGCGTGGCTCGTGTCAGACCGATCTTCTTGCCGGCCATGTCGGCGGCGTTTTTGATGTTGGTCTTCTTTGCGCCGGCGATCACGATAGAAAGTGCGCCGTGCGGCGGTGCGAACATCACCACCTTCGCCCGATCGAACGTCATCGAAAGCGACGAGATAGCAACGTCGGCGCGACCCGCCAACAGTGCGGGGATGCGTTGCGGGCCCGTGACCTGTACGAGCTCAAGTTCGACGCCGAGATCTTTCGCCAGCTGGCGCGCGGTCTCGACCTCCGAGCCGTCGGGCTGGTTGTTCTTGTCGAGGAAGCCGAACGGCGGCGCCGTGACTTCCGCCGTGACCCGGATCTTCTTCTCCTTGACGATCCGATCCAGCGTCCCGCTGGTTGGGGGCGGGGACGATGCCGGTGCCGCCCCCTGCGCCAGAACTTGCGTCGATTGCGTCACCGCGGCGATGGTCGCAAGCCCCGCGGCGCCGGTGACGGCGGCGCCAATCAGCATCTCTCGGCGTTTCATGATGGTTCCTCCTTTGGACGTTCGATTTATGGTGATGTCGAATTGCAGCTCCCGGCCGGGTCTTCAGGGCGCAGCCGGCCACCCTTCCGCGCGCTGGCGAATTCCTGCGTCAGCGCATTTCTGAGCACGGCGACCTCGTGGCCGATGCAGATACACCGGTAGCCGCGGCGCAGCGCGAGCCGTGCCGCGTCGCCGTTCTGCACGAGCCACCCTAACGGCTTGTCGGCTGCCGCGGTTGCCGCGAGCAGTCGTTGCTCCGCGGCGACATAACGCGGGTCGTTGAAATCCTCGGCGCAGCCGAGGCTGTCGGAGAGGTCGTAGTGGCCGAGCCAACCGAGATCGAGTCCGGGAGTCGCCAGGATCGCTTCCGCGTTCTCCACGCCGCGTGCCGATTCAATAAGCGCGATGGTCAGGATCGCGTCGTTGGCCGCCTTCATCTTCGGGCGAGCCGCCCCGCCGGTGTAACGATCGTGCGAGACGCTGAAGGCCAGGCCGCGCCGCCCCTCCGGTCGATAGCGGCACGCCGCGACCAGCGTTTCGGCCTGTTCGCGCGTTTCGATCATGGGCGCCATGATCCCAAGCGCTCCGGCGTCGAGCACCGGCGCGATCAGGTGATAGGCGCACGCCGGCACCCGAACCATCGGCACGATGCCGGCCCCGTGCGCATACGCGATCTGCGCCTTGACGGTGTCGATCGCGACACCGCTGTGCTCCATGTCGAGCAGCACAAACTCCGCACCTGACGCCGCCAGCACCGGCGCCAGACCCGGCGTGAAGAATTCGAACGCCATGACGCCGAAGGCATTACCCCCTGCACGCAGTCGCTCGCGCACCGGGTTGACGCGCATCGCAGGCGCGGCGCTGTTCATGTCGCGAATCCGGGCGGCAGCGCGACGGCGAGCGGACGCACGCTGTCGGCAATCTGGCGCCGCGTCACGATGTCGAGCGGAATGCCGTCTCGTTCCAGCCGAGCGCGGGTGCGCCGCTCGATTTCGCCGGGCAGCAGAACTTCTCCGCCCGGCCTGACAGGCGGAGAAGCCTTCACCCACGCCGCCAGGCGCGCGATCTCGAGCTTGAACGCTTCCGCGCCGCAGAAGGCTTCAGGGTTGAATACGAGCGACAGCATGTTATTGACCAGTGGTCCCGCGGTTACGTTGTCGGGGTTGGTGGTCTGCCCGCCGGAAAGCGCGCCCGCGAAAATTTCGCAGAAGATCGACAGGCCGTAGCCCTTATGTCCACCGAACGGCAACAGCGCACCCACCGGCGGCCCATAGAACACCGCGGGGTCCTGGTTGGGGCGCCCCTGGCTGTCGATCGTACATCCCGGCGGCAGTTGTTCGCCATGATTCTTCGCGACCTGGATCTTGCCTTCGGCGATCGCCGATGTCGAAATGTCGAGCACCAGCGGCGCGCCGTCGGGACCGGGCGCGCTGGCGGCGATCGGGTTCGCCGAAAGACGGCGGTCGGTGCCACCATGCGGCGCCACCAGAATGCCGAAGCCGGAGGTGTTGACGAAATGGACGGAGGCAAGTCCAGCCCGAGCTGCCTGCTCTGCCCACGCACCGATGCGACCGAGATGTCCCGCATTGCGCAGCGCCACCGCGCAAAAGCTGGATTGCCGCGCCTTCGCGATCGCGAGGACCATGGCCTCGCCGCCGATCACCTGACCATAGCCGAATTGACCATCGATGACGGCATTGCACGCCGTTTCGCGGACAACGACGGCGTGCTGGTTGGCGATCACCATGCCTTTGGCCTGCCAGTCGAGGTACTTGGACACGCGAATGACACCGTGCGATTCGTGTCCGGCGAGGTTGGCATCGACGAGATGGTCGCCGACAATCCGCGCTTCGCCGTTCGCCGACCCGGTCGCGCGGAACACTTCGGCGACAAACGCGCGCAGCTCGGCGACCGGTATGCGGTAAGGAGACGGATCGGCGCTCATCGGCCGGAGTAGGGCACTATGGAAGTGACTAGACGAGCGCCTGCGTGTCCGCATCGACGGGCAGCGCCTGCCCGGAGATGTTCGCACCCAACGGCGAGGCGAGAAAAAGGATCGCATGCGCGATGTCGTCGGCGGAAACAAGGCGGTGCAGCGACGTCTTCGCCAGCGCTTCCTCGCGCACGACATCGGCGGCGACGCCGCGCGCGACCGCCTTGCTCGCGAACACGCCGTCGATGCGTGGTCCCGCGACGGACCCCGGGCACAACGCGTTGACCCGAATGCCGTGAGCGCCGAGCTCGATCGACAGCGACTTGGTCAGGCCGATGACGCCCCATTTCGCGGCCGCGTACGGCGTGCGCAGCGGAAACCCGAAGCGGCCCGCCGCCGAGGACAGGTTCGCGATGCTCGCGTTGGCGCTCTGTTTCAGCAACGGAATCGCCCGCTGCGCGCACAGGAACTGTCCGGTGAGATTGACCGCGAGCGTGCGTTCCCAATCGCGCAAGGCGATGTCCTCGCACGCGGCGGTGGGTCCGGCGATTCCCGCGTTGTTGACCAGTGTGTCGAGGCCGCCAAGCGCGCGTCGGACGTCGTGGAAGAGGAGGGCGACGGAGGCCGCGTCGGCGACGTCGCACGTGCTGCGGGAGAGGCCCGGATCGCTTGTCGCCAGCGCGCGGAGCGCCGCCTCATCGACGTCGCAAACGTGCACGCGGGCGCCTTCGCGCGCGAAGGCGCGGGCGGTCGCGAGGCCGATGCCGGAAGCGCCGGCGGTGACCACCACGCGCAATCCCTGCAGGCTCAGGTCCATCGGCGTCAGCTCCGCTGTTTACATCCGCTGTTTACATCGCGAGGCGGCTCGATTATAACTGCGATCGCACCCGGACGTTTCCGAACGGCCGCCACGAGCCGAGAGCGTCCGCTCATTCCTCGAGGAGAAACCATGGATCGCTCGCCGGTAAGCCGTCGTCGTCGTCAACTCGTTCAGGGCGCCGCGGCCGCAGCCGCGGTAAGCAGCCTCGGATTTCCCGCCATCGTACGCAGCCAGTCCGACGCCATTCGTCTCGGCCATCTGACGCCGCGCACCGGGTTTCTCGGCCCGCTCGGCGAATATGCGGTGATGGGTGTCAACTTGGCGGTCGACGAAATCAATGCCGCCGGCGGCGTTATGGGCCGCAAGATCGACTTGATCGCGGAGGACAGCGTCAACCCGCAAACGGCGTCGACCAAGGCGGAACGGCTGATCGAGCGCGACAAGGTCGTCGCGATCATCGGTGAAATCAGCTCGGCATCGGGACTCGCGATCGCGCAGGTCGCGCAGCGCAACCGCACGATATTTTTCAACACGGGCTGCAACTCCGACGAGCTTCGCGGCAAGTCCTGCAACCGTTTCATGTTCCACACCGAAGCGGCGAACAGCATGTATGTCAACGCCGCGGGCCGCGCGCTGCTGCGCGACGGCATGGTCAAAGGCAAGAAGTGGTACAGCCTGACCGCGGACTACGCGTTTGGGCATGACCTGCTCAAGGTCGCGAAGCGCTTCATGACCAAGAACGGGGGCGAATTCGCAGCCGACGAGCTGGTGCCCACCGACACCACGGATTTCTCCGCCTATCTGCTCAAGATCCGCAACGCCAAGCCGGATCTCGTGATCTCCAATCTGGCGGGTGCGCAGATCACCAACTTCATGAAGCAGTACGTGGAGTACGGCTTGCCGTTTCCGGTTGCCGGGTTTGGATTCGACACCGCGGTGGCGTGGGGCGCGGGAAAAGGCAACGTGCTCGGCATCTGGCCGCTGGTGTGGGACTCGCAGGTGAACACTCCGGCGTCGCGGAAATTCACCGAAGCGTTCGTGAAAAAGAACGGCAAGCCGCCGGAGAACCAGGCGTGGGGCGACTATCTGTCAACCAAGCATCTCGTGCAAGCGATGAACGAGATCAAGAGCACGGATTCGACCAAGGTCGTCGAGCACTTGGAAAAGGGCGCCAAGTTCGACCTCCTCAAGACGCGCGAGGGCTATTACCGCAACTGGGATCACCAGTTGATGATGGAAATGTATACGCTGACCTTCAAGCCGCCAGAGCAGGTCAAGGACAAGTGGGATCTCTTCACGCTGTCCGCGCCGGTGCCGGGGGCGAACGAAAGCCTGGAATCGATCGCGCCGACACGCGAGGAGAACAACTGCACGATGCCCGCCTGACGTGACGTTGACCGCGGATGCTTAAGCCCGCGGTCCCGCCATGATTGCCGCCCAGATCCTCGAGCAGGTCATCAACGGCCTGCTCGCCGGTGCCTATTACCTGCTGATCGCGCTGGGTCTTTCGCTCATCTTTTCGCTGGGCGGGCTGGTCAATCTCGCGCACGGTGCGTTCTACGCCCTCGGTGCGTATCTCGCGATCATGCTGGCCGAACACGTCGGCTTTGCCGGCGCGCTCGTGCTCTCGCCGCTTGCTGTCGCGCTGATCGGCCTGGTGATCGAGCGCTTCCTGTTCCGACGCTTCTACCGCGAGGATCCGGCGCTGGGCCTCTTGCTGACGTTCGGCCTGGCGATGGTGGCGGAGCAATCGCTGCGCTGGGTTTTCGGCGCCGCGCCCATCCCGTTCTCGATCCCGCCGGCGCTCAAAGGACAGATCCTCATCGGCGACTTCATCTACTCGCGCTACCGGCTGCTGATGCTCGCGGTCGCCGCGGCGGCGGTCGCCGCGCTGTGGTACTTGTTGCAGCGAACGCCGTTCGGCCGCGTGGTGCGCGCCGGCGTGCAGAACCCCGACATGGTGGCCGCGCTGGGCATTTCGCTCAGCCCCTATATGGCGAGCATCGTCGGCATCAGCGTCAGCCTGGCGGCGCTGGCGGGCGTGCTGCTGGCGCCGATCTCAGGTGTGCACCCGGCGATGGGCGCTGAAATTCTGACTGCATCGTTCGTCGTCGTCGTCATCGGCGGTTTGGGCTCATTCTGGGGTGTGGTCCTGGCGGCGCTGATCGTCGGCGTCGTGCGCGGATTGACCGTGTATTTCTTCCCGCCGGCGGCTGAAGCGTCGATGTACGTGCTGATGCTCCTGGTGCTGCTGTTCCGGCCGCGCGGGCTGTTCGGCGAGCGGATTCAGCGCTTCGAATGAACGCGCTGCGTTCGCCCGTCGTCCTGGCCGCCGCGGCGATGACCGTGTTGCCGTTCGCGCTGCTGGCGGGCGGGCTGACGATGACCAGCGCGACCGACGTGGTGATCTTTGCCATCGCGTGCATGGCACTCAACGTGCTCGTCGGTCACACCGGACTCGTCTCGTTCGGCCACGGCGCCTGGTTCGGGCTCGGTGCGTATGCGGCGGCGCTCGCGCAACGCCACTGGTTTCCGGGATCCGTGCTGTGGCCGGCGCTGTTCGCGCTTGCGTTTCTCGTGGTCGCCGGCATCGTGATTGGCTTTTTCGTGCTGCGCCGCCGCGGCGTGTATTTTTCGCTGCTCACCCTCGCGTTTTCCGCGCTGACCTACGCGATCGCCTTTCGCTGGACGGCATTCACCGGCGGCGAAAGCGGGCTGGGCGGCGTGACCCGCGCCAACTGGTTCGGCGTCGACCTCGAGAACCGCTGGGTCTATTACACGCTGGTCGCGCTGGTGGGATTGGTTGTGGTGCATGGGCTCGCGCGCTTTCACGCCTCACCCATCGGCAGCGTGTTGCTGGCGATTCGCGAAAACGAGCAGCGGGCGCAATTCATCGGCTATGCGACCCAACGCTACCGGCTGATCGCCTACGTCGTGTCGGCGACGCTCACCGGAATCGCGGGTGTGCTGTTCGCGTTCCATCATCGCTTCGCATCGGCCGATCCGACGGCAGTGTCGTCTTCCGGCGAGCTGCTCGCGATGGTGATCATCGGCGGCATGCGCAGCCTCCTCGGGCCCGCACTCGGTGCGCTCTTCTACATCCTGTTCCGGGAATACCTGTCGATCTGGACGCCACAATGGCTGTGGTTCTTCGGCCTGCTCTTCGTCGCCTTCATCGTGTTTTCGCCGACCGGTCTCACCGGAGTCTGGCGGCGGCTGACGGAGCCGCTGCGGCCCAAGGTGGTGGAGGTCGCGGCGATGGCCGGCCGCGCGATCGAGCAGAATGCCCCGCTGCCGGCATTCCTCACGCCGCGCACGCACACGGCCAGCGCCGCGCTCGAAGCGTCCGGGCTGGCGAAGTCATTCGGCGGCATCCACGCGCTCGAGGATGCGAGCGTGGCGGTCGCCGACCGCACGCTGCACGCGCTGATTGGCCCCAACGGCGCCGGCAAGACGACGCTCTTCAATTTGATTTCCGGGCTGTTCGTTCCCGATCGCGGCCGAGTCCTGCTCGCAGGCGATGACATCACCGGCATGCCGTCGCACGGAATAGTCGCTGCGGGCCTCGTACGGTCGTTCCAGATCACCAACCTGTTTCCCGAGCTCACCGTCCTCGAGAACCTGCGGCTCGCTGTGCAGGCTCGCGATCCCTGTCACTTCAACGGCTGGACCCGCGCGAGCGCCGTAGCGCCGGTGATGCAGAAAACGGGCGAGCTCATTCGCTTTCTCGGGCTGTCGGGCATCGAGCGGGCGGAGGCGGGCGCACTCTCCTACGGTGGGCAGCGCTTGCTCGACATGGGGCTAGCACTTGCGTCGGCCCCGCGCGTGTTGCTGCTCGACGAGCCGTTGGCGGGCCTCGCCGCGGCGGAGCGCGAGCGCGTCGGATCGCTGATCAAGCGGATCTCCGCCGAGCTGCCGGTGCTGGTGGTCGAGCACGACATCGACCGCGTTTTCGCGCTGGCCGACCACGTCACCGTCATGAACGAGGGCCGCGTCCTGGTCGACGGCTCCGTAGCCGAAGCTCGAGAGAGCGCGGCGGTGCGCGAGATCTATATCGGCTCTGGCACGGCTGCGCTTGCGGCACGGCCGCGCGGGAGCGTGGGACGCGAACGTTCACCGATCTTGCTCGAGCTCGCGGCGGTCGACGCCTTCTACGGCAAGAGTCACATCGTCAAGGCGGCAAGCCTCGCCGTGCACGAGCAGGAAATCGTCGCCTTGCTCGGCCGCAACGGCGCCGGCAAATCGACGCTGTTGAAGACGATCATCGGCATCGTGCGTGCCAGCGACGGGCGTGTCGCGCTTGGCGGTGCAAATCTTGCTGGCTGCACGGCGGCGGAAATCGCCCGCCGCGGCATCGGTTACGTTCCGCAGGGGCGAGGCCTTTTTGCCGGCATGAGCGTGCGCCACAACCTCGAGCTCGGGCGCCTCAAGCGTCGCCAGGGCGACGGCGTGGCGTGGTCCGACGACAAGATCCTGCATTTCTTTCCGAAGCTCGCGGCGCGACTCGACACGCCGGCGGATTTCCTGTCCGGTGGCGAGCAACAAATGGTCGCGGTGGCGCGGGCACTGTCGGGGCACGTCCGGGTGCTGCTGCTCGACGAGCCTTTCGAGGGACTCGCCCCCACCATCGTCGAGGAATTGTTCGAGACCTTCGACCGCCTACGCGGGGAGGTGGCTATGGTCATCGTCGAGCATAATCTCGATCTGGTGCTGGCGCTGGCCGATCGCGCGTATGTGCTTGAGCGCGGCACGGTCGTGCATCAGGGGCCGGCGGCCGCGTTGCGTGAAAATCTCGACCTGCGCCGGCAGGTCCTCTGGATGTGAGCCGATGAAAAATAATGCAGCGATGATCGGGGGCGGCCTGATCGGCCGCGCGTGGGCGATGGTCTTTGCACGCGCGGGCTGGCAGGTCCGGCTCTTCGACACAATGCCCGCACAACGCGTTGCCGCCCGCGACTACATGGCGGCGAGCCTTGCCGAGCAGCAGAGCTATGGATTGGTCGACGACGCCGCTCGCGCTTCGGCACGCATCGCCATCGTCGATCGTCTGGAAGACGCCGTCGCGGACGCCGCGTGGATCCAGGAGAATTTGCCGGAAGTGCTGGCGATCAAGCGCGAGGTTTTCGCGGTGCTGGATCGGCTCGCGCCGCCTACGGCCATCATCGCGAGCTCGACCTCGGCGCTGCCCGCGTCGCGCTTCACCGAAGGATTGCCGGGACGCGCGCGGTGCCTCGTCGCGCATCCGGTGAATCCACCGCATCTGGTGCCGATCGTCGAATTGTGCGGCGCACCGTGGACCGCACCGGAAATTCTGGTGCGCGCTCGCGACGTCATGACCGCGATCGGCCAGACGCCGGTGACGATTCATCACGAGCGCGACGGCTTTGTGCTCAATCGTCTGCAGGGCGCGCTGTTGTCCGAGGCCATGCGGCTGGTCGGCGAGGGTGTCGTGTCGCCCGAGGATCTCGACCGGACCGTGCGCGACGGCCTTGGCTTGCGCTGGTCGTTCATGGGGCCGTTCGCGACGATCGCACTCAATGCGCCGGGCGGCGTGGACGATTACTGCGCTCGTTACGGTGAGTTCTTCCGCGGTCTTGCCGCGGATCCCGCGAAGCCCACCGTGTGGGAGAGCGCCAATGTAGCCAGCGTCGCGGCGGCACTCGGCGATCCGCCGGGCGCGATGGAGCGCGAGGCTCGCATGAGCTGGCGCGATCGGCGTCTGCTGGCGTTGCGGCGGCATAAGGCATCCGAACCTGATTTCGATGAAGGAACTACACAATGAGCGCATCCCGCAAAGTGATCATCACCTGTGCCGTCACCGGCGCCATCCATACGCCGTCGATGTCGCCGTACCTGCCCATCACCCCGAAAGAGATCGCGGATGCCGCCGTGGCGGCGGCCGAGGCCGGAGCCGCCATCGTCCACCTGCACGCGCGCGATACCGTCGACGGGCGGCCGACGCAGGACCCCAAGTACTTCCGCGAATTCGCGCCCGACATCGCGCGACGCTCGGACGTCGTGATCAACTTCACCACCGGCGGCGCGCCGACGATGACGATCGAGGAGCGCTTGCGGCCGGCGCTGCTGCTGAAGCCGGAGGTCGCCTCGCTCAACATGGGCTCGATGAACTTCGGATTGTTTCCGATGCTGGCGCGCTTCCAGACCTTCAAGCACGATTGGGAGCGGCCCTATCTCGAGGGTTCGGCGGACCGCATCTTCCGCAACACGTTCACGGACATCGAGCACATCCTTACCTCCTGCGCGGGCAACGCCACGCGCTTCGAGATCGAGTGCTACGACATCGGCCACCTTTATACCGCGAAGCATTTCTTCGACCGCGGTGTGGTCAAGGCGCCGCTTTTCATCCAGAGTGTGTTCGGCATCCTCGGTGGCATCGGTCCGCATCCTGACGATGTCGCGCACATGAAACGCACGGCGGACCGCCTGTTCGGCGACCAGTACCGGTGGAGTGTGCTGGGCGCGGGGCGGAACCAGTTGCCGATCGCGGCCATGTCGGCGGCGATGGGCGGCAACGTGCGCGTCGGTCTCGAGGACAGCCTGTGGCTCGGACCCGGCAAGCTCGCGGAATCGAACGCCGCGCAGGTCCGCGCCGTGCGGCAGATCATCGAGGGGATGGGCCTCGCCATTGCCACTCCGAACGAGGCGCGCGAGATCCTGAAGCTCAAAGGCCGCGTCGCAGTGGGATTCTGATACTTCTAGGCCACCGGCCACCGGGTGGTGGGTTTTGCGGTCGGGACTCTTTGCCGGGTTCAGATCTTCCCGAGGAGGAGCAGGATTATCAGAATAACGACAATCAGCCCGATGCCTCCGCTGGGTCCGTACCCCCAGCTCCTGCTGTGCCCCCACGTTGGCAACACGCCCACCAGAGCCAAGATAAGAATGATCAGAAGGATTGTGCCGATACTCATTTGTCACCTCTTGGAAGACGATTTTCCGGGAATGTAGGATAGCGGTTCCACTTTGCGCACCGGTCAATTTGATTGTCGGGTTGCCACTCGCCCGGAGCGTAGCAGCGCGCGCGGCCAGTGTGCAAGGATGCTGGTTTATCTGGAGAGAAGCAATGACGCCGTGTACGGATAGTGCGACTGTTTCATTCCCAATAGGGCTTGCAGTCGAAGTAGGCGTGGACTTTCGTTGCCCAGCCTGGGTCGGCCATTCGCGGCAAAGGGTCGCCATCGAGACTTGGAGCGTCGATCAGTCGCTCAAGGTCGATATTGACGATGCAGCGCTGGTACATGCGATCGATGGTTACCGAGCTCCAGGGAATAGCAATCATTTTTTGACCCATCCCCAGAAAGCCTCCAACAGCCATCAGGGCGTAGGCAATATGCCCGGAATGGATGTCGAGGACGAGTTCCTCGATCTCTCCCAGAAACTTGCCGGCAGGATCGTACACATTGTCGCGGTATAAGTCAGTCGTTCCCAGCAGAACGGCGTCGCGCCTGGGCCCAGGTCGGAGGTCGCGCGTGGTCATGCGCAGCGGCGGTAGCCGGTTAAGCGTCCCCACCAAGTGGTCATCACGACTGAGCGAACTTGAGCTTCCCATGGCATTCTCCCCGACCTTGCAGCCGTACGCCGGCAGGACAGACCGGCAAATTCCCTCAACTTACGTTTATTCCAGACGCCGGTATGCCGTCTGTGCGATAGCGGACACAAGAGGCGATCTCCCAGGCAATTAGCCGCAAAAACCGCCCGAAGCTCAGCCGCCAGCCTTTGTGCGATAACGGACAAAGGGCTGGGCAAATGGTCTAAACTAGGGTGACGGCAGCTGACAAACCGCGCCGCCGGGTCGCAAAGCGTCGCCCTTTCGTCTAAAGGAGATAGCACATGATTGCACCGGCGACCCACAGCCCCCATCAGAATCATCTGCTCGACGCCCTTCCGAGCAGCGACTACGAGCGGCTGGCACCCCATTTGGAGCTGGTACCGATGAGGCTCGGTGACGTCCTCTATGAATCCGGGGTCCAGTTGCGTTACGTCTACTTCCCCACCACCTCCATCCTTTCCCTGCTCTACGTCATGGAGGATGGCGCGTCGGCTGAAATCGCGATCGTCGGTAACGAGGGTATCCTCGGGATATCCCTGTTCATGGGCGGCGAGACCACGCCCAGCCGCGCGGTGGTGCAGAGTGCGGGTCACGCTTTCCGGCTCAAGGCCGATTTGCTCAAGAATGAGTTCGGGCGTTTCGGTCCGACCATGCATCTCCTGCTGCGCTACACCCAGGCGCTGATCACCCAGATGGCGCAGACAGCGGTATGCAATCGCCATCATTCGGTCGACCAGCAATTGTGCCGGTGGTTGTTGCTGAGTCTCGATCGTCTGCAAACGAACGAGCTCTCCATGACTCAGGAATTGATCGCCAACATGCTGGGCGTGCGCCGCGAAGGCGTGACCGAGGCTGCCGGGGAGTTGCAGGACGCCGGGTTGATCAGTTACAAGCGAGGAAGGATCACCGTGCTCGATCGTCCGGGTCTGGAGGCGCGGTCCTGTGAGTGCTATCAGGTGGTCAAGACGGAGTTCGATCGTCTCCTGCCTTACGTCGTCACGTAGCTCTCCGAACCCCTTTTCCCTGCACCGTGATCCGCCGCACTGAGTCCTTGTGTGCGGCAGCGTCCAGACGGGGCAACAACGTCGCCCTATTCTCGCGACAGTCGCAGTAGGTGAGACCGCTATCGTCGGCATCGGGCATCGGAATTGTGCCCCCATGCTCCAAGTGCTGACGCGTGCGTTTCGCCGACTCCCGCGGAGATTATCGGTGACATCGAACGAACGCGGCCCCGCAGTCAATCGCTTGCTCGAGGCGCTGCCGAGCCGCGACCTGCGCCGAATACTGGACGGGTGCGAAACGGTCGAGCTCGCGTTTGCCGACGTGCTCTACACACCCGGGGAGAGCCTTAGCCACATCTATTTCCCCACCACGAGCTTCATCTCGCTGATTATGCCGATCGACGATTCTGCCTCGCTCGAAGTCGGTCTGATTGGCAACGAAGGCATGTTCGGGATTCCATTGGTGCTCGGCGTGAAGGTTTCGCCAGTGCGCGCAGTGGTGCAGGGCGGCGGATCTGCGCTACGAATGGATGCCGTCACATTCTGTCGCGAACTCGGACGCAGCCAGGCGCTGCAACGCGAGATTGACCGCTATGTCTTCGTCCATTTGAGCCAGCTCGCCCAGAAGGCGGCCTGCACGCGCTTTCATATGATCGAGGAGCGGCTTGCCCGCTGGCTGCTGATGACCCAGGATCGCGCGCACGCGGACACCTTCCGCATCACGCACGAAGTCCTGGCCTTGATGCTCGGCGTCCGCCGAGTCGGCGTCACCAAGGCGGCGAGATCTCTGCAGAAGCGCAGTCTCATCCATTACAGCCGCGGCGATATCACGGTTCTTGACCGGCTCGGACTCAAGGCCGCTTCCTGCGGATGCTACAACGCAGATCGGGAATCGTACGATCGGATCCTCAGTTAGTCGTTCCCGCCGTCTTGATCCGCATATCCGCTGGCACCTCGCATTAGCGAGGCTTTTCATCAAGCCCGCATCCGAAACGCACGCCTAAGTGACTAACGGCGACGCGTCACTTGACACATGTACCGTATAAGGTACAATTCCTCGAGCCATGCTGTGCAACGACTAGATGCGGTTTTCTTCCGGTCGAAGAACGGAACGAGCCGGTCCGCGACTGGTTGACACAGCAGACAACGAATCAAGAAATCAATTTGGCGGAGAAACGCGTCAAGGAGCGGCATCGTGGCGAAACGTAACCCACACACTGGCTCCAGGTTCGACGACCTTCTGAAAGCAGAAGGTATCTGCGAGGAAGTTCAGGCGAAGGCCCTAAAGCGCGCGCTCACAGAACAACTTGAGGAAAGCATGCATACGGCCAAGCTGACGAAGCTGGACATGGCAAGGAAGATGGCGACCAGCCGCTCGCAGCTCGATCGAGTATTGGATCCGAGCAATATCTCGGTGCAGTTGGATACGCTGATCAAGGCAGCGCGTGCTTTGGGCAAGGAAATTGAGATCAGGATCAAGCGCGCCTCGAAAAAGGCGGCCTGAAGCAAATTGGCGGAAACCATCCAGTCGCTTTGAAACCGCGGTCGTGAGGACGCATGCACGCTACTTTCCCCCTCCTTCGGAATACCGATTTTCCGCGTCTGCGTCGTCGGGAACTGGAGACGCTTCAGGTCAATCTCGGCTATCGCTGCAACCAGACGTGTCAGCACTGCCATGTCAATGCGGGGCCCACGCGAAAGGAGATGATGGACGCCGCGATCGCGACGCTCGTGATCGAGGTCGTGCGCTCGCGCAGCATCCGGGTGCTCGACCTCACGGGTGGGGCGCCGGAGCTGAACCCTCATTTCCAGAGCGTGGTCGTCGGTGCCAGAGCGGCCGGTGCGCGCGTAATCGATCGCTGCAACCTGACTGTTCTCTCGGAACCCGGGCAGGAGGGACTTAGCGAGTTCCTCGCGCGCAATGAAGTGGAAGTGGTCGCGTCGCTGCCATGCTATTCCAAGGACAACGTCGATGCGCAGCGCGGCGATGGAGTATTCGAACGCAGCATCGACGGCCTGCAACGGCTGAACGGCCTCGGCTATGGCAAGGCCGAAACCGGCCTTGTATTGAACCTGGTTTACAACCCGCTCGGCCCGTACTTGCCGCCCAGTCAAACCGACCTGGAGCGAGACTACCGGCGAACGCTGGGAGAGAGCTTCGGCGTGGTTTTCAACCGACTTTTCACACTCGCCAACATGCCCATTCAGCGATTTGGCAGCATGTTGATTTCCAAGGGCCAGTTCGCCGCCTATATGCAGTTGCTGCGCGATGCCTATCGGCCGGAAAACCTCGACGGCGTCATGTGCAGAAGCCTGATCTCCGTCGACTGGTTGGGCAACCTGTACGACTGCGACTTCAACCAGATGCTGGGGCTGCCCTTGGGCGGCAAATCCCCCGCGTCCCCGCGACGCCACCTGCGCGATCTGTTACGTGACGACCACCGAAAATTCGACCGCGCGGCGATCGCCGTTGCCGAGCATTGCTACGGATGTACGGCAGGGCAGGGCAGCAGTTGTGGCGGTGCGCTGCGCGCGGCATGAAGCCTATCTTCTGATTGTCGCTGTGTTCATCGAGCGTTAAGCGACGAGGCATGCGAGCGAAGCTGATTGTTATTGGTGCACTCCTCGCGGCGGCCGCCATCGCCTGGCTCGCCTTCGACCTGGGCCGCGTCCTGACGCTGGAAAGTCTGCACGAACGGCAACATTGGCTGATCGACCAGAATAACGCGAACCCGCTCCTGTTCGGCGCATCGTTCTGCGCGGCTTACATTTTGGTCACCGGCGCGTCCTTGCCTGGCGCAGCCATTCTGACCCTCGCTGCCGGAGCGCTGTTCGGTCTCCTCTGGGGCGTCGTGCTGGTGTCGTTCGCCTCCGCCATTGGCGCAACCATCGCATTTATTCTGGCGCGTTACGTGCTGCGCGAGTTCGTCCGCCGTCGCTTCGAGAAACAGAGCGTCACCATCGACGCGGGCATGAAGAAGGACGGCGTTTTCTATCTGCTTGCGCTACGTCTAGTGCCGATTATTCCGTTTTTTCTGATCAACCTGGCGATGGGGCTCACGACGATCCGGGTGACAACGTTCTACTGGGTGAGCCAGCTCGGGATGCTGCCGGGCACGATCGTGTACGTCAACGCCGGCACGCAACTCTCGCAGATCAACGAGCTTTCCGACGTGGCATCGCCCGCCGTCCTCGGATCATTGGCGCTGCTGGGCATCTTTCCGCTGATGGCGAAGTTCATACTTGACCGGATCAAGGCGCGGAGGGTATATCGTCGCTGGGAAAAGCCGCGTCGCTTTGACCGCAACCTGATTGTCATCGGAGCTGGCGCCGGCGGCCTCGTTGCGGCCTATGTCGCAACGGTCGCGAAGGCGAAGGTCACGTTGGTCGAGGAAAAACTGATGGGTGGCGACTGCCTCAATTACGGTTGTGTTCCTTCGAAAGCGCTTATACGCACTGCAAAATTCGTTCATCAAGCGCGGCACGCGAACGCGCTCGGCCTGCGCGACGCGCGAGTTGAGTGCGACTTCGCCGAGATCATGGCGCGTATCCGACGAATCATTGCGACCATCGCACCGCACGATTCGGCGGAGCGTTATGCCAGCCTGGGTGCGGAGGTGCTGCTGGGTCACGCAAAAATTATCTCTCCATGGTCGGTCCAGGTAAGGAGCGGAAGCACAACGCGGACGTTGACCACGCGTGCCATCGTCATCGCGGCGGGTTCGTCCCCGATCATTCCGCCGATCCCCGGTCTTTCCGACGCAGAGTGCCTCACGTCGGACACGTTTTGGGATCTTTCTCGGCTTCCCGAGCGTCTTGTCGTACTGGGCGGCGGTCCGATCGGTTGCGAGCTCGCGCAGGCGATGGCGCGACTCGGCGCCTCGGTAACGGTGGTCGAAATGGCTGAGCGGATATTGATGCGCGAGGATCCCGACGTTGCTGCGGTCGTCGAAGCCGCGTTGGCTGCGGACGGCGTTACGCTGATGACCGGGCACAAGGCGATGCGGGTCGAGAAAGACGCCAACTCCCGGGCGCTGATCGTCGCCGCCGGCGGGCATGAAAAATCACTCGAATACGATGCCATTCTTTGCGCGGTGGGGCGTGCGCCGCGCGTGACAGGATTCGGTCTCGAAGAACTTGCGATTCCCGTTCGCGACAATCGAACGGTCGAAACCGACGCCTATCTGCAAACGCTCTACCCGAACATTTATGCCTGCGGCGACGTTGCCGGACCGTTTCAATTTACGCACACTGCTGCTTACCAGGCCACGATCGCAGCTACCAACGCGCTCCTGGATGGCTTGTGGCGCACCAAGGCGGACTACTCGGTGATTCCACGGGCAACCTTTAGCGATCCCGAAGTTGCTCACGTCGGGCTCAATGAAATGGACGCGATGGAGAAGAAAATCGCCTTCGAAGTCACCCGATACGACCTCCATGAGCTGGATCGCGCCATTGTCGACGAGACCACTTCCGGCTTCGTCAAGGTTCTCACCGTGCCCAGCAAGGATCGCATTCTGGGCGTTACGATCGTCGGAGAACATGCGGCCGATCTTTTGGCGGAATACGTTTTGGCAATGAAGCATGGCATCGGGCTGAACGGTGTCTTCGCGACTCTCCACACCTATCCGACGCTTGCCGAGGCGAACAAGTACGCGGCCGGAAACTGGAAACGGGCACACGCGTCGAGGCGCGGGCTTGCGCTTGCCGCGCGCTATCTCGGCTGGCGGAGAGGGGATCAAAGCTGATGCAAGTGTCCGAATCTTCCGCTCCCAGTTTCACTGCGGGTCTGACGATTGTCATTCCCGTATTGAATGAAGGCGAGCTTGTCGGAAGTGTTCTTGCATCGCTCACGGCGTATCGCCGGCGCGGCGTCGAAGTGATCGTCGTGGATGGCGGCAGTGCGGATGGTACGTCCGAGATCGCCGCCGGCGACGCCGGCGCCGATCAGGTCATCGCGGCGCCACGTGGCCGGGCGCGGCAGATGAATGCGGGCGCCTTGGCAGCGCACGCGCCGGTGCTCTTATTTCTGCACGCGGATTCGCGCCTTCCCGAAGATGCCGACGCGCTGATTCTGGATGGGCTCGCGGCCAGCGGCGTCGAGTGGGGTCACTTCGACGTTCGCATTCAAGGAAGCTCGCGCTGGCTGCCCGTCATCGCCTGGCTGATGAACCTGCGATCCCGCGTCACCGGCATCGCCACCGGCGATCAAGCCATATTTGTCACTCGACAGGCTTTCGACGCGCTTGGCGGGTTTCCCGATCAACCGCTCATGGAAGACGTCGAGTTTTCCTCGCGACTCTTGCGACGCGGGCCTCCGTTGCGTCTCGCCGCTCCGGTAATCACATCGGGGCGGCGCTGGGACACGCGCGGCGTCATGCGCACCATCATTCTTATGTGGTGGGTACGGTTGCTCTATTTTTTCGAGGTGGCGCCCGAGCGTCTTGCGCGACTGTATCAATAGCGGTTTTCCGTGGGCTCGACAACAGTCATCATCTTTGCCAAGGCACCGGTTCCCGGCGCCGTGAAAACACGGTTGATCCCCGCGCTCGGCCCGGCAGGCGCCGCACGGCTGGCACTGTGCATGCTCGAGAATGCGCTGCAGATCGCCGCGGAGGCGAGGCTGGGACCCGTTCAATTGCATTGCGCGCCCGACTTTGGACACCCGGCGCTTCAAGCAGCGGCCGCGCGTCTGGGTGCGACATGTGTCGCGCAGGGATCCGGCGATCTGGGCGAGCGAATACGATCGGCGTTGTCGGAGGCGCTGCGGTCATCCTCTCGAGCGCTGCTCCTTGGAACCGATTGTCCGGCGCTCGATGCCAACGTTCTGCGCGATGCCGACGCCGCGCTTGCCGCCGGGGTGGACAGTGTCTTCGTGCCGACCGCCGACGGAGGATTCGCATTAACTGGCTTTCGACGCGAGGCGCTCGCTGCGATCGATGAGGTCTTTGCCGGGATTCCCTGGAGCACATCCGCAGTCACGTCCTCGATTCGGGAGCAACTTCTGCGCGCAGGCCTTCGCTGGACGGAACTTGCGACGCTGGTGGATGTGGACGAACCGGCTGACTTAGGACATGTCCCGTCAGAGTGGCTCGCCATGGCCGTGGCAGCCCCAGCGATGGAGGATCAGCAGCCGTGATCGCAGGCTCTTGACCCGCGCGCAACCATCCAGGCGTCATCTTCCGGATCGACGGTACCGCATCGTGGCGCCGCTCGCAGTGGACCTCTAAATTTGCGCTGCCGCGGCGGGTCTGGTTGCCGATGCGCCATCGCGCCGACAGACCTATTCCGGTAGCACGTTCTTCGCATCGCGCTCAACCGGATAAGGAACTTTCCATTCCGCGCTCCAATAGTTGCGCTGAGGCTTGAGCGGCATCAGCAGCAGTTGCAGGATCTGATTGTCCCGCGGCTGCGAATAGCCTGGCACACCGATGTCTATCGCCGCCTGGGGTACGTGGAGGTTCAGAGTGCCGTGCAACCGATCCCACCAGCTAAACACCGACGACCAGTTCGAATTCACGTCGTAAAAACGTTTCGAGTGGTGAATACCGTGCATCCGGGGAGTGACCAGAACCAGAACGATCCAGCGCTCGATCGTGATCGGCAGCCGAATATTGCTGTGCTGAAACAAGATATTCAGCTGAAAGGCGCTTTCATACGCGACAAACATCCACGGCTCTCCTCCGATCACGATCACCTGCAGGGCGCGAAACGCCGCGGAAAAAGCAATCTCGAGAAAGTGAAACCTGATGGAGGTGCTGACATCGAGGTCGGGATCCACGTGATGCACGTTATGGAAGCGCCACAGGAACGGCCAGACATGGTTCGCCCGATGCCAGTAGTAGAACGAGAGATCGAGGAGCAAGAACGTTACGACACCCTGCAGCATTACCGGCATTCCTCCTATCCCGGCTAGCCCCCAACCGTTTTGGGACACTTCGCCCAGCAGCCAGGAGGCTACCGGCCGGACGATCATCATCGCGGCGGCAATGGCGAGGACCGAGACCACCGAATTGACGACAAGGCGCCGACCGAGCGGCAGTTTCTGTTTGCGCAACGGAAACGCCCGCTCCAGCGCAAACAGAACCGCGATCGCGATGGTCAGGAGAAGGACTGAGGAGCTCAAAAGTGCGCTGAAACTTTGCGTGAGTCGTTGACGGTCCAGTCGTAATCGATAAAGTCAACTTTGTATCCCTCGGGGATCTTCGCTCCCAGGTGCCGATTAATGTAAGCGGTCAAATCCGGGCTCGCATGCAGGAAGTCCTCGCGATAGAATTTCAGAATTTCGGAGACTTTGACTTGCCTGGCATCGCTCGAGATCGTGAGATTGCGCTTTTCACTCAAAAATAGCTGTGCGGCAGCGGCCAGCTCGCGGTCCAAATTGGCGCTTGTAAATGGCTTTCTGGGGAGTCGCGGGCAGCTGACGGACATGCAGTTCAACGCGAAGTGCACCCGCTCGTCTCGCATGGGACGAATCACGTCGTTTTCGAGGGCGTACAGCGACATCGAGCGGCCGCCGATGGTGAATTTCTTCACCCAGAAGAAACGAAGCTTTTGCAGTCCCGCGAGCGACAGGGGTATCCCGGAGTCGACGACATTGAACATCGCCAGCGCGTTATAGGCGTTGATGTAATACGCGAGGGTTGCTTCGCGGCTCGAAAACTGGGAAGGATTCGATTCGGGACTGGTCGAGGCGATGTAGGCAACAGCGGAATCGAGGTCGGCCGTGGCTTGCGCGACTCCTTCAAAGTCGACGCGACCGTATTGATCGACGAATCGTTCGAGAACCGCGGCCCACCCGGGCGGCACGGCCGGATCGAGGACCTGGCCGCTGGCCATCGCAGCGGGTACGGCGGCGACCATCAATGCGAAGACAAGTCGTTGCACGCGCGTCGTGACGCCCATCATTTACCCGTCGACGCTTGCACGTGCGGCGCTTGCGCGGCGCTTCCCAAGCGCGTGATCGCGCGTCTGGCCTTTCATTCGCTTAAACGGATGTGCGTTCGGATCGGCGCTGACGCGGCCGGGATCCTGCTTGCTCAACTCACCGGTCATCGGATGCCAGTAAACAATTGTCGACCCTCCGGTCAGCGGTACCGGCCGGAGAATGAAGCTATCGCGTTTCGCATTATGCATGCACATTGAAATCGGACCCTCGCCTGTCATAACTTTGAAAGCGCACACGCGAATACGGTCTTCCTCGAGAGCCTGCGCATCCATGAAATTGTGGATAACGAATGAAAGCGTCCTGACGCGGCCACGCGATCGCACAAGGTCGCTTTTCATCGCCCAGGCTTTTGCGGCCAACCACTTGGCCACGGCATAGAAAAAGCGCGGATGCAAGCCGAGCCAAGCGACCAAATTCCTCAGCGCCGCCAAGCGATCATTCCGGGGCAACGCGATCCCCGCGGTCGCCGCTTGAAGCGCGGCAATGAAGCTTACGTCGGAGAACCCGTCGTAAAGCGTGCCGTTTGCCTCCAAACAGAGAGCATAACGGTTGCACCCCGGATGACCGATGCGCGATGCCTCGAAGTTTAACGAGGTCCCTGCGCCAGTCTCGATCTCGCGCCAGACGCTTTCAGGCGAGATGACCGCTCCATGCTCGCGCTGGACGCCGCGTCCGGTAGCGGCTTGGAGCTGAAAAGATGCGGTGCGTATCATTCCGGCATGCGCTCGAAAAAATCGCACCAGCTCGGGGAGCTCATGAAAGTTTCCGTCGTGCACGGTCGTGTTGAACATTACCGAAAGTCCGAGCCTTCGCGTACGCTGCAGATACTCGGTGCGGATGCAATTGAGTGCCTGTTCCGTGGCGAATCCTTTTCGCTGCTGGGTTGTGTCGACATGAAATACGACGTCGACCAGACCTTGTGCCGCCAACGCCGCCAGCAGCGAGCGGCTCGCCCTGATCCCGTTGGTCATCAGCGTCGGACGCATCCTGAGCGAGCGGATGCGGGCGACAATTGCCAACAACTCGTCGCGATCGCGAAGGGTCGGATCGCCGCCGGTAACCTGAACGTCGGTGTTCTTACCGTAATGGCTGAAAATGAGGTCGATGCGGCGCAAGATTTCTTCGAGGGGCACATCCTTCACTGCCTCCGAGTTTTCCGAGAGATAACAAAGCGTGCAGTCGAGATTGCAACGTTGAGTTACTTCCAACGCGACGCAGCCAATGGGCCACCGCGATCCCATTTGTTGCCCGGCAGAGACGCATCCGGCTGATGCGATTGCAACCCGCGCCCGATCCATTGCCGACTCGCCAGGGCGTAACGAGGGATCGGTCGGGAATGCCTTGATCTCGGCGCGAGTCATGAATCGCATCTTGCCTCCGTGTTCAGGGGCGCGGATAGCGCCCTGCGCGGCGTCTGGAAAGCGAGTCTTCTTCGATCACGCCTCGCCACGCGGCGGATAATCCTTGGCGATGACGAAGTCGAGCGCCGCGACGACATCACGCAAATGCGGCCGTGCAAAGGGCATCGACTGGACCGAGGCCAAATAAAGCGTATGGTCGGCTCGCACCACGAATAATCCCGGCTCGCTGAAAAGCGACGGCTCTTCAACGCCGGCGGAGGTCATGCCGCGTCCGGTTGAGATATACAAACCCCACGAGCGCGCCGTCCCGATCGTTAGCGAATGGCCTACGTTTAGCTGCGAAAGCCCCCAGCTGGTCTGCGCCTGCCGCGTGCGCGATTCCGTATCGCAACTCAGTGCGATGGTCTCGACGCCGCGCGTCGCGAACTCAGGAACCAGCTTGTCGAGTTCAGCGATATAGGTCTTGCAGGCCGGACAGTGCAGCCCGCGATAGAAAACAATGAGCGAGAAGCGTTGCGGTGATGCTGCCGCGAGGATCCAGGTCGTGCCGGACAGGGTAGGTGCCACCAGCTCAGGCACGGGCTGGCGCGGAAGCACACGAGACATCGGTATCTCCTTGAAACTGTTGCGTGAATCACTGGCGCAAGTCCTGCGATTCGCGCCCGTAGTAACGCATCGGGCGAGCGCCGCAACCAGCGCACGCCCTGGGCAATTTATCGCGGGATCTTCCGTTTTGGTCGCCGAAAGCGCTCGGTGCCTTACAACCGAATGTTTATAACCGGGCGACCGGCGTCACGTCCTTCGCACATCACCCTGTGCTTCGTCCGGTCCTCCGTCAAGCTTGGCGCCGAAGCGCCGCCACAGCAGGTGATCGAGCGAAAGCTTTCCGGGTCCGCGGCAGAGCAGCACGAGCAGCATCGCCGCCCATTGGATGTGCGTCGGCCACGCCAGCGGGTAGACGAAGACCTCGATGAAGGTGGTCATGCCGAGCAGCACCACCGCCGCGGGCCGCGTCAGCAGTCCCAGGACCAGCAATATCGGCGTCGTGAGTTCAATGGATACCGCCATGTAGGCGGCAACTTCAGGCGGGATCAACGGCACTTTGTATTCATCGATGAAGAGCGCGACCGCAGTGTCCCAGTTTGCGAGCTTGGTCATGCCCGAATTCCAGAACACGGTAGCGACGGCCAGGCGCAAGGGAATGGCGAGCAGGCTGTACGGAACGGCCTCGAGCCAGTGAAGCACGCGTGCGAGCAAGGCCACGCCGGTTGAGCGTGAAGAAGATCCGACTGCGGGACGATTCACGACAGGTGTTCCTGCGGAGGATGATGAGCGACCGCGTCCGCGAGGCTAAACCCGATGAACCGTCCGGCAGAGATGTGCTCCGCAAGCAAGGCCGGCGCATCGATGCCAACCGAGGCGTCGAGTGCCGCCCCCAACGGTTGGCTTGCGCAAAGTCCGGCCGCAAAGCGCCATGCACGTTCCTCGACGCGCGTGACGTCGACACCGGTGGCGAGGCGCTGCACCATCAGCCAGACGGGCCCGGCAGCGAGGTCGACTGCCGCGAGTGCCGCGTCGTCCTGCGCCAATACCGCGCGCCAGATCGCGTCGACCAGGTAATCCGCCCTGAGCAAGGTGACCGATGGATGCGTAACGAAGCGAACGCGGTCGTGATCGGTCGGCTCGAGGCCCGTGAGTCGGACCACATCAAGCGCCTCCACATCGGGTGCATGCAGCGCACGGTTCACTGCCCATTCGAGCCGAGCGACGTCGGGCAGATAGGCGAGCGAGGCCGCCGGTGGAAAGCGCGCGAGGAATTCGGGAAACTCGGCGCCATACTCGTCGAGATAGGCGCCGCGCGGCGGCCGCTCGCGCGCGAAGATCTGGGCCGCGCCCTCGAAGAACTCGGCGCCGACCAGCCGGAAGACCGCCGGGTACGACAGGCGCAATGCGTTGGCCAGGCTGCTGACGAATGTATTGCGATAAACCGAGAGACGCTGCTCGGGCGCAAGCTCATCGCGGACGATGTACGCTGCGGCCACGCTGTCGCCGCCCTGCAGCAGGCTCACCCGGATCGCGTGCTGAACCTCATGCAGCGACGGCATGGGCCTCCCCTTCCTGGATACCTTCGAGGTAGGTGAGCGCCTGCGCTGCCTCATCGAGCAGCACCTCGAGCGACGGGACGTCAGTGTCCCACTCGATCAACGTCGGCACTGGCCCGAAGCGCTCCAGGGCCTCGGCATAGAGAGCCCAGACCGCAGGCGCGACACGTGAGCCATGGTCGTCGATGCGCAGCACCCTCCCGTTGTCGAGTTGGCGCACGGCGTGGCCGGCGAGATGGATCTCACCGATGGCGTCGGCGGGCAATGCGGCGAGGTAAGCTGATGC
>JRHI01000796.1_pt1 | contig 31518 bp, 27 predicted proteins | sample 215371 | NCBI WGS metagenome assembly JRHI01 (sample SAMN02929681, study PRJNA255918) | sediment metagenome | biome: cave system; feature: Ice Cave; material: Sediment; isolation source: sediment from deep within a dark volcanic ice cave with no known source of... ...
TTCGCAACCCCCTTTCCCTATTAGTTGGAATCAATGGCCGCTTGGGTCCCTACGGGACAGTCATAGAACCCCATCCTTTCTCTTCGCTTGATGCGTATGGGGCCTGATTGAGCGCGCCCGTCGTTGGGTGCAGATACTCCGGCGACGTAGGCCATACCGCCTACGGACGCGCTCAATCGGGCCCTACCCTGCGTGACGGATATAACGTACCGTGATAGTTCCGATCAAACAATACACTACCGCCATGGCAAACAACACTTGAAAGCCCACTGCGGGCATGCCCCTTTGCGCAAAAGCGTCAATGAGCGGGCCGCCAATCACAGGTGCTATCACTTGCGGTAATGAAAGAGAAATGTTCCATATCCCCATATCTCTCGCATAATCCTTACGTGATGGAAGGACATCGGCCACCAAAGCCCAATCAACACTTTGGTATGCGCCAGCGCCAATACCAAAAAGCGCTCCCGCCGCATAGATAACAGGCAAAGCGTGTGTAAACATTTGCGTAATAATCACTGCCACCCCTAAAGCGGCTATTAACCCTCCTGAAAGATAAATGACCCGTTTGCGCCCAATCTGATCTGAAAGCCAGCCAGCAGCAAGCGCACTTATGAGGCTCATGAGCGATGCGATAATGACGAATTTGGTCGTCTCTTGCTCAGGATTGGCTATTCCAACAACATCGTGCATGTAGTACTGTATAAACGATTGAATGGTATAAATGCCCAGCATCATCACAAGACGCGTCACAAGCACCCAGGCAAAATCACGGTTCCGCCTCGGATCAAAACCAAACAGGCGTAGAATACCTAGTGAGAGCACAACCATAAGTACACCTTGCTCTACATCACCCGGTATCTGTGCTCCTTTCATGTGCAAGCTATTCCAGATGACGATCAGGCCCCATAGAATAAGTGTAGCCAATGTAATTCCAATGAGAGTGTAGAGTGTCTTGCGTGTTAACAAGGGCTGGTATTCTGTGGGGATGTTCGTACTATATTCATCCACCGAGAAGAGGGTAATCAACATAAACACTAACAAGAATGCGACAATACATCCGTACGCAAAGAGTAGACCTTGGTGATAGACGCTAACGGGCTTGTGCGCATCAACAAACACACTCGCTATAGCGACTCCACACATCGTTCCCGCTACACTCAACATACCCATAATACCAGAGGTCATGCCGCGCTGCTGCTGAGGCACAAGATCGGGTAAGAGTGCATGAAACGGAGCCGTAGCGACATTGCTAGAGAACTGCACCAGCACATAAGCAATAACTAATGACGGAATATCTCGTGCCATAGCCATCCAGCACAAGGCACCGACATTGACGAGGGTTCCCAACAGAATATAGGGACGGCGACGCCCCCAGATTGCTAGATTTCCTCGCGTCCGATCACTCAGTAAGCCAAAAAGAGGATTCGTAAACAGTGCCACAAACGCACCAGGAACGAGTACAAAAGCCAACGCTTGCCCCTTATGCAGTTCTCCAGCAATCTTGAGTACCTGACTTGGCAGAATAATGAAGCCTAGCGCCGCCCAATGAAAATTGAGCGCGAACCAGAAAATGCTAATAGCAAGGATTTGCGTCCAGCGCAATGTAGGCACGACAGCATCTGCATGCGAAGTAGCGTTTGCCGCTCCCTTCAATTTCAAGGTTGCCATACAATCTTTTTCCTCAGTGTTGAAACAACTTTTGTAGTAGACCAACCGCGAGAAAGACGTTTATGGCTAGTTGTGAACGTGCATAGACAAGCGGAGTAGCGGGCAACGCGGTATTGAAGGAGAAAGGCTGCGCGACTTTTGTGAGCTTGAGCACTGCAATAGCTCTCGCACCGCTCCAGAAGCTATCGTACGAGCTATATTTCAATTCCTCAGCTGAAGCTTCGACCCATGTTTGACGTGGATTACTCCATTTCTTCTCAGTAGCGACGTGTTTCAAGAAACCCACAGAAAGAGCCTCTTGCGGAATACCATATTTAGAGACAAGCAAATCTAGGTATTCAGTACTAAATTGGATGTACCACCCACCGTCGGTCAGTTTCCCAAAAGGCACAGTCAGAAGCGCCTGACCACCATCTACCAGGAGATCATAGATTTTGACAATAGCTTTGAGAGGCGCCTCAAGATCAGTACGTCTTTTTTGCTCGCCAAAGCGCCCTGTGGGAGAACAATTCTGTCCCACATGCTCTACCGTGGACACACACACAATCGTTTGATATTTTTCCTGTGCATCAAGATCAATGATATCAATGTTGTCTATACCATGCCCCACCTCAAACTTATCAACGATACGCCTATGTCGAATACATAACAAGTCACTCAAAGCATTTTCATAGTACTGAAGAACATTTCCAACCTCTAGTATGCGCGCCTCACTTGCTTGCCCAATTAGGAAGTCAAATGCAATAGGTACCTCAACCGCACGCTCTGCCCGATTATTGAACGGAATCCGATTGTAAAAGAACTGCTTACCCTGAAATGTAAAATGCCTACTCCAAGTAGAGAGGCGTTTCTCAGATGCAACGTGTGCTGCTAACGATGTTTTCAAAGATGGCTTTCTCCAATCATAATTTTTTGATGAGTATAGAGATATGGCGCTGATTGCACTGCTATCTGATGCATTATATCCCATAACAAATTCCAACGATGACGTTTAACACAATTAAGGGCACTAGTACATTTTACCCTCTCCTAAATGACAGACACATAGTTTTTATCAAAGATAAGATCATTAGACACATATAAGAAGTCGCTTAGAATAATATAGTAGTGCTTTATTTATTGATTTTGTGATTTGAATATGGTATGATTATCTACATGTTGAGAGAAGGGTGAGAACAAAGGAAAAAAAGCAACAGGGATGCAGCTATAACCAGTAGCATAAGGACGTGTTAAGAAGACGATACCCAAACATATCACGTACGTTGTAAAACGTTCTGAATGAGAAGGAAGGAAAAATAGTATGGCAGATTATGCAACACATCATGCTTCAACAGTAGTCAATGCGCCTGTGCAACAGGTTTATGCCATGTTCAGCCATTTCAACGATTTTCCAAAGTTTATGAGCTTTGTGAAGGAAGTCACCTACTACGATAATCAGCGTAGCCACTGGGTTGCCGAGGTTGCTGGCCGCCACGAATGGGACGCTGTCAACGATAACTGGGTGCAGAACAATCAGATCGGCTGGCGCTCAACCAGTGGTATTGAGAACTTCGGAAAAGTGACGTTCCAACCCACAAGCAGTAACCAGACGCAGGTTGATGTGTTCATCAACTATAATCCACCTGCCGGTGTGCTCGGTGACATTGGTGAAAACCTTGGTGTAGGAGCTCGCTTTGATAACGCATTACAAAATGACCTGAACCATTTTGCCAAGATGGTTGACCAAGCTCCTGCAGGTGCGCTCGACCCCAACTCGTCGAACTACCTGTTCCATAGTGACAGCGCAGCTGCTAAGGGCACAACCACCACACGCCAGAATGAGACCATGCAAAACGATTCCAATGCCAACTATGGGGCGAACTACGGCACAACGACAAACGACGCACCTATGATGGATCGCGATATCACTGGCACCACTAATAGTGATCTCAACAATCAATATGGTGGTACAGAAAGTACCATCAATGCTGGCGTTCCGGCAGAAAATCTGCCACCCACTAACGCGCCAATAGGCAACCGCGAAATGACCGGCTATTAAGCTTGTACTCGCGGCATAACTCAATACGCAAACACAGGAAGCACAGTGAATTACCACTGTGCCTCTTGCGTTTGTTGCTGGCAACGAAAATACAGCGCGGAGCGGCTTTTTGTATAAAGAATGAGCTACTACCATTAATGTTAGAAGGCTATATGAAAAACACTATACAGCATAACAACAAAATTGTTCAACAAACAAAACAAGCAGAACAGCAGGAGGAACAAGATATCACCACTCTGGTTGATATCGTCGATGAGAATATAGAAGCTATCGCCGAACTGCATATGCGTGCCGAAAGCAACGTTAGCCAGCATCAGCGTACCATCGAACGTATCACTTCCCTCCTTGGCAGACCGGCCTTCTTTTACTTTACACTCGTTTTTGTCGTTCTATGGATTACTGACAATCTCATAAATATTCGGCTGGGTTGGCATACCTTTGATCCACCACCTTTTTATTGGCTACAAGGCCTAGTGGGATTAAGCGCATTACTTGTCGCAACTACTGTTCTGATTACACAGAATCGGCAGCAAAAATTAGCGGATCAACGCAGACACCTCGACTTACAAGTAAATTTGCTCGTGGAGCGTAAAGTGACCAAATTACTTGCTTTGATGGATGACTTACATCATGACTTACCTGAAGTGGAGCATAAAACTGATCCTCAAGTTGAGGCATTAAAGGAGCCAGTTGATCCCCAAGAGATTGTTCATTCACTTCATAACACTTGGAAGCAAACATCTAAAGAAGAGGTATGATATAAATAAACGTGGCTGTACGTCACTTTTCGGGCAAATCTCTCACACTTTCCAAATTGAAGTGGGAAACAGGATTGACTTTCCTGACATACCATGCTATAGTATGAGTGTTCCCGAAACGAAGGAGCACTACCAGGGAAGCAAAGAGACCCTGGCACTTGGCAGTAAGCCTTGCAATGGTAATCCGAGAGGAGGTCGCATGCGGCTAGCAATGAAGAAACCAATTCGCTTATTTGGAGTGGTGTTTCAGATTGACAAGTAGTGCCCGTAAATGCGGGCGTGCCGAGACCCTGAGCGTCTGATCGTTTTCCTAGCTTATACCGCAGCTAACTCGCATAAATGCTTGAGTAGTCGGTCTTTAGACGGCTTACGTCGTAGGACATCAGAGGTAAGCAGGGTAGTTACTGACTATCTATCAGTAATGTTACTTAATGTGGATTAGGACTCGGTTTGCGTCAATGGGAGTATTATAATAATGAGACACACGAGGGCCGGATAGCCGTGATTATCCGGCCCTTGCTGCATTTTACAACGAATTTGTAAACCGCTTTTAAGCAAGATGCAAGGTATAGGCGAAACGAATAACGGCAATTGTGGGGCCACGTAACCAGTTTGCCAAGAGCATGATGATTGTTGCTGCTATCAGCCCATCTATCGCTCCACCAAGCACATCACCGGGATAGTGTACACCGACGAAGACGCGGGCAAAACCAATAGTACAAGCCACCACGAAAGCAACTACAAAGAAGAGAAGAGGCATAATAAGTAGAGAAAATTTGGCTCCGGGCCATGTGCCATCTTGCTTGCGCCAGAGAGAAATTGAGGTAGGTAGCACCTGAAATAAGAGCACGCCAACAACAGCGAATGCCCACGCAGTATGATCGCTGGGAAACGAGGAATCGGCGACATGACTAATCAGCACATGAACGTGGTGACTCACAAACGGGCGCGGCTCAAACACAAATTGTTCGATTGAGAGATTGATAGCATATGAGAGAATGCAAGCTACCCCTATCCATAATACTGCTGCACGGCGTTGTTGAATAAACGTCTCCTCATCAGTGTTAAGAGGGCGATGATGCCATCGAAGCGGTCTTCCCCATACAACTAACAAGAGCAGAGGAAAAAAGAAGATCAACCAATCAGCGCAGAAAGCCATCAACACATCGAGCCAAGGATAGGTACCAGCGGGTCCATTGATTTCTTGAAAGAGCATATAATTAAGATGTAATAAAACAGAGATCACTAAAGGTCTTCCTTCCTATTCATTTGGATAGGTGCATTATACACGATACCATACTATAATCAACACTCGTTTTTGTACTTGAATGAGTGTTAAATCACTCGCCCAGAGAAAGCACCGCCATAAACGCTTCTTGCGGAATCTCCACATTACCCACCATCTTCATCCGCTTCTTGCCCTCTTTTTGCTTTTCTAGGAGTTTGCGTTTACGACTAATGTCACCACCGTAACACTTGGCAAGCACATCTTTACGCATAGCCTTGACAGTCTCACGAGCGATCACTTTAGAGCCAATCGCAGCTTGAATGGGCACTTCGAACATTTGCCGTGGAATCAGACTGCGCAATTTCTCAACTAATGCACGCCCTTGTGTGTAGGCTTTATCGCGGTGGATGATGAGCGAAAGGGCATCAACCGGATGGGCGTTGACGAGAATATCGAGCTTGACTAGCTCTGATGCGAGGTAGACACCAAAAGTGTAATCGAGCGAGGCATAGCCCTGTGTGCGCGACTTGAGCTGATCGTAGAAGTCGATGATCAGTTCCGCGAGCGGAATGTTGTAGGTAAGCAAGACACGCTCTGCTTCAATGTATTTCAGATCTTTGTAGATCCCACGCCGCGAGGTCACAAGCTCCATAATAGTTCCGATATAGCGTGAGGGTGTAAAAACAGAGATATCCATCATTGGCTCTTCTATATTCTCGATTTCGCCAGCGGGTGGCATCTCGGACGGATTATCCACCTCGACCATCTCGCCATTTGTCTTAAGCACGTGATATTCTACACTTGGTGCCGTCGCCAGGATATCCAGATCATACTCGCGTTCTAGGCGTTCCTGAACGATCTCCATGTGCAGCAAACCCAGGAATCCGCAGCGGAAGCCAAAGCCAAGCGCGTTTGAGGTTTCTGGCTCATAGAACAGTGAAGCATCATTGAGCTTGAGACGGTCCAGTGCGTCACGTAGCAAGGGGTAATCGTTGCCCTCGACGGGATAAATGCCGGCAAACACCATCGGCTTCGCGGGCTGATATCCTGCCAACGGCTCAACGTGTCCCAGAGCTGAAGGCACAGTGACGGTATCACCAACGCGACAATCTTTGACATTCTTGAAGCCAGTGGCGATATAGCCAACCTCACCCGTCGTCAGCTCCTTTACTGAGGTCAAACGCGGATGAAAATAGCCCGCCTCCAGAATTTCGGTGGTGCTACCTGCTGCGATCATCGCGACCTTTTCACCCTCACGCAATTGCCCATCAATGATACGCACATACGCGATCACACCCTTATATGCATCATAGTGCGAATCAAACACAAGTGCGCGTAATGGCTGGTCAACCTTTCCACTGGGCTGCGGCACCTGTTTGATGATCGCTTCGAGAATTTCCTGCGTGCCAATGCCCTCTTTTGCTGAGGCCAGAATGCAATCTTCTCTTGGAAGGCCAATCACTTCTTCAACCTCTTGTATGACTTTTTGCGGGTCGGCGCTAGGCAGATCAATCTTATTAATGATGGGAATCAGGCTTAGATCAGCTTCGAGTGCCAAGTAAAGATTCGCTAGTGTCTGGGCCTCAATTCCTTGGGCCGCATCGATGACGAGCAGAGCACCTTCACATGCGGCAAGACTACGCGATACTTCATAGGCGAAGTCAACATGTCCCGGTGTGTCAATGAGGTTCAACTCATATTCTTCGCCATTGAGAGCAGTGTAGCGCATACGCACAGCCTGCGCTTTGATGGTGATACCCTTTTCGCGTTCGAGGTCCATCTGGTCAAGCGTCTGCTCCATCAACTCGCGTTTGGAGACCGTCCCTGTGTATTCGAGGAGACGGTCTGCGAGGGTAGACTTGCCATGGTCAATATGGGCGATAATACAGAAATTTCTAATATGTGCTAAATCTGTCATTCAATGATGCCTCCACACAACACTTCATCACCTTCCCTGCCGCCATAGAACACGGCTGCTTGTCCAGGGGTGATAGCCCGCTGTGGGTGTACTAATGTGACCTGCACGCGCTTTCCATCCAGTGGTGTCACTAGCGCGGGCTGTTCGGGAGCCTTATAACGCACGCGTACACATGCCTCAAACGGTGCTGTCGGAATTTCTCCACTCAGGTAATGCATAGAACCAACCATAAAGTCGCGCTTCTCTAAAGCAGTAGCCGGTCCAACCACAAGTGCATTCTGTTTAGAGTCGATTGTGAGTACATGCAATGGCTCAGTGGAGGTCAAACCGAGTCCTTTGCGTTGTCCAATTGTATAATAGGCCAGACCGCGATGACGGCCTAGTATCTTTCCTTGTTGATCATAAATTGGGCCGGGCTTGGGCAACGTGATGAGCGGCTTAGTAGCAGTTGCTACACCGACCCCTGCGCCAACTAGCGCCATTTCTGGTTCGTCATATATGCCTTGCGTTGAGGCATAGCGATCAATGAAGCCACGATAGTCGTTCTGCGCAACGAAACAAATCTCCTGGCTCTCTGCCTTGGCAGCCACACTCATACCGCGCTCTGCTGCCATAGCCCGCACCTGTGGCTTGGTGAACTCTCCCAAGGGAAAACAGGCGTGCGCCAGCTGAAACTGGTTGAGCACATGTAAGACATACGATTGATCTTTGTCAGGATCAATGCCACGCCGCAACCGCTGCTTGCCCGTAAGCGAATCATCATCCACCCGCACATAATGGCCTGTTGCTAGATAATCAGCATCGAGGGCCAATGCACGATTGAGCAACACTGTAAAGCGGATGTGACGGTTACAATTCAGACACGGATTGGGAGTGCGCCCAGCCACGTAATCCTCGTAGAACGAATCCACAATCGTCTGTTTAAACTCTTGCTCCACATTGACAAGATAGAAGGGCATATCAAGCATACGTGCCACACGCCGCGCATCATCAACCGACTCCAGGGAGCAGCATTTATTTTGCACGATCCGTTCCACGCCGTCATCTTCTGCTTCAATAACGCCAGGCTCCGACCAGAGGCGCAGCATAATACCGATTACCTCATGTCCTTGCTCTTTAAGTAGCGCGGCAGCAACCGAGCTATCGACGCCGCCGCTCATTGCGACGACTATACGTGCCATAATAATGCTCCCGAATAGACTTACTGAAATGTGTTTGCACTCCAGTATATAGATAGGTAGAAAAAAGGACTAGCCTATTTGGGGCTAGCCTTTTATTGCGATGCGCCTTATTTTCTATAGGTATCGTGTGTAACAAGTATGCCCTTTTGTGCCATATACAGGGTAGCATAGAGCGAGCTACTTGTCAAACATCAAACTACCCCTCGACTACAACCCATCTTTCGTGTATAATGTCGAAAATACCAAATAGCCTACTACTTTACGTGTATTATATAAGAGAAACCATCGTAGGGCCCCCATGCATGGCGCCCGTCCTCGTCGTAGGGACCAGCTTCAGCGCGTCCGTCGTGGACGATGTCGCCGACGTTGACCGTGTGGACGACGGGCGTCATGAATGGGGCCCTACAAAGGGAGAAAACAACGATGCCAAAGAAGTCAGAGGTAGGACGAGGTGGAGCACAGCGCAATAAACCTAAGCAGAAAAGTTTTGAACTAGTGCGCCCAAGCATAGCCTCACAGGAACAAGAAGCGGAAGATGAGTTAGTGATACAAGAAGTGCAAGAAGCACCGGAAGTACCAAGTGCTGAACTCGCGTCAGCTAGTGTCTCTAAAACAACGATGGCACGGACTACACCAAAGCCAGTAGCAAAAACCATCATCCCAGAAGAGGTGGAGGAACCAGTTACGCCGACGCCTGTCGCAAACACTGCCCCCAAAGGGAGTGGAAGTGCATCGGCCCGCCTTGCAGCACGTCGCCAAGCACACACGAAAACACAGCAGCGTGTAGCAGCACCTCTGGTAACGGTAGAACACTATTCCTATGTACGCAAGGATTTGATATTCATTGCGGTTCTGGCAACAATTATGTTTGCAGCCATTATCATTTTGCATTTCATACCAGGAATTGGCGCGTAGGGACCAGCTTCAGCGCGTCCGTCGTGGGGCGTGGTTACTCCTGCGACATTGACGACTCCGACGGCGGGCGCGCTGAAGCTGGCCCCTACGACATGTTGCATCCTGAAAATAACAAAATAAAAGACACTGCCGAAAAACGGATCAGTGCCTTTTCAGTATCTGCATTGGCTTGAACAAGGGTTGCCTCATTCTCATAGCCAGGGAAGTGGCGCCTGGGTTAGTGTACGAGCGGGCTGGTCCCTAATCCTGTGGGGATACCTTGACGGTGCGCCGCTGGAATAGTCACGCCCAATACGCGCTGCATAGCCATAGTATGGCAACAATCGCCCCAATCTTGGAAGAAGCGACACGTACAATTCCACTCACCATTATCAAAATTCGTTGTATGAACATCATTTTCACCCTGGAATGTGGCCTCGAAATGGGTGAACTGAATTCGCTCTGGTTCCTCGGCATAGCGTTTGGCTTTTGCGATCTTGCTGATAATACTTGAGTTCATGTTTGTACCCTCCTTATATAATCTAGCAACCTCTCAGCATCCACGTGTCGTTTCTTAATTATATGCTTGCAGCGGCATAGCTTACGTTCTGTGTAGTTGCGCGTCTGTAAGCTTACGTGGTATCTGCCAGTGTGTATGTGTTCCGTACTCAGTATGAAACTGAATGTAAATTACACCGACTCAACCCTCCTTTCGCAGATAATACTCTAATCGACTTCTACCGTTTCGTAGAATAATGGCCCAAGGAATGAAGAAAAATCGATGAGCCCGGAAGCAATGGGCATATAAACTGATGATTTCGAATGAAATAAAAAAACACCAGGGCAATAAGGCCCCAGTGTGTATTTATGCGTCAGTGTACTTCATCGTTGCCGTTCGCAGCGAATCTACACGTGTTGATGACACTAAACGCATAAGCTTCTCATCCTCGCTCAGGTGCAACTTCATGCAACACCTGCAAAATCAAGCATCATTGCTGACGTATAGTTCCGACTGAACCATGAATATGTCCTGTTGATGGTGATGATTATACCACAGGGATGGGTGAAAGTCCAGTCCTCACAAGGCCAATGTTTCTTCGCTGTACAAAATTGATTGCCAGACACGAGCTAAGCTCATGTCTGGCAATCAATTTTGTACAGCGAAGAAACTTATAATGCTACAACGAAGCGTTCCTCCTCGATCAAATTGTCATAGACATCCACTATCTGGCTGGCGATGCTCTTCCAACTAAATTGCAGCACGGAGCGGCGAGCCGAAGTGTGCATCTGCTCCCATACCTCTGTATTCCGTAGTAGCGCATCCAGGCGTTCGGCAAAAAAACCTGGACAACGTGGCACAAGATAGCCCGTTTCGCCATGCTTCAGCACGGTTGTTAAGCCACCAGCACGAGTCGCAACAACTGGCGTTCCACAAGCTAGCGACTCGACAGCTACCAATCCAAAACTTTCGTGATACGAAGGCACAACCGTCACGTCCGCAGCACTATACAGCGTAGGTAATTCTTGTTGTGGGCGTGCCCCAATAAAATGCACGCGCTGACTTATACCCAGTTCCACAGCAAGTTTGCGTAATTGCTGAAGATCATTATCGCCGTGTAGCTTGCCACCTGCCAGCACAACCTGCGTCTCTTCTTCCATCATAGCGGCAGCGCGTAGCAACAGATCTGGCCCCTTAAAAGGATCAAGCCGTCCCACAAAGAGCAATATCGGTTTGTGAGGCTTCAAGCCCAGTTGCTTGCGTGCTTCCACACGATTTTGTGGTGCAAACAATGTCAGATCAACACCACAAGGCACAACGGTGACACGATGAGGCGGAATACCACAAGAACGAATCATCTGCATGCGTTCATCCGCAGTTGCTGCAACGATGCAATCCACATTCTGTATGAGACGTTGCTCCATGTCCAGCCGTAATTGTGGCTCCTGCTCATGAGGATTTGCAAGCTGTTTGAGGCGGGCTAACGTATGAAACATCGTCACATGTGGAATATGCCAGCGGCGGGCCAACTGCACTCCCACAACGCCGGAGAGCCAGTAGTGACTATGAATTACGTCGTAGGGACTAGATTTATCGCGTCCGCGCCCTTCAGACGCAACGAATTCAGCAATCTGCTGCGTAAAAGCGGGAATGTGGTGATAGAGGTCATGCTTAGGGATAGGTGCTAGAGGACCTGTTTGAATATGGATCACTCGTACGTTCTTGCTCAGATACACGATACGAGGGGTATGTTCGTTTGCTTGACGAGTAAAGATATCAACAGTAGTATGGCGATGGCCTAACTCAAGCGCAAGCTGGCGCATATAGACATTCATGCCTCCCGCATCCTTCGTACGTCCCGGACTGTCAAGCGGAGACGTGTGGATGCTGAGCATGAGAACCGAATATGACATTTCGGGTCTGCTCCTCTCCTTCTTCGATTGTTAGTAACGTTCATTGCAGATACGCGGCCAGCGACCTTCGCCGACAAATTGTGTGTATTCGCTCATGCAACAAACCCCCTTTCTTTTCATCTATCAGAGAGAACAATCAAACAGAATAGTTCTATTTCATAGCATAAAAAAAATATTGCTGTTGAGGCAAACCCATGCATGGGTTTGCCTCAACAGCAATATTTTTTTATCACGAAGAGCGGCCACGGAGATCAACAATGGCATCATACATCTCGCGGATATCGGCTCCTGCTTGCGAGAGTTCTTGCAGGCAATCAGTTCGTGCTTTGAGCACCGCCATAAATGCTTGTGGTGTTAAGCCAATCCAGTTCGCCAGTTCGTCTAGAGTGGCCTGATCGGCATGCTCAAAAGTATCATCAAACTCATTCCACAGTGAAAGGGGAGTTGGAACAACAACATCAGGCTGCTTAGGATCAGGGTGAGGAGTAACAAAATGTGTTGTAAACCAGCGGCGACGCGCTGGATAGATATGTCCAACCAGCCCAATATTCACGATCAAGCCTAGGCGACGCACATCAGCAGGACTCAGGCGCAGGTCGCGCTGATACATATGCAGCACATCATCAATTGTATCGGCATGCACACTGGTAGCAACATGATAGCCCTGGCTCGGCAGTGCCAGATAGCGACGCGCAATACGTCCCCACATATAGATAGGCAAGTGATCGCTTACCTCGTTGCATAGCGCATAGGTTGTAGTTGGATCAATATCGGGCAGACGTGTGAAAGCAAAGTTCTCATACATACCAGACATATAGACCAAGGCGGTACCCTCCGGCAGGAATTGCAGGAGTGCATTCAGCGTGGTGGTCTTCCCTACACCGGGTTGTGGGTCCGTAGGGCCTGCCACCGTCAACGAGGCTCCGTGCTCTAGCAACACCCAGATCAGGGCTGCCGTCTCCACATCAACACTCCCCAACGCCACAATTTGCGCCACTGAGAGCGGCCTGCGGGACTCATAATGCCAATAATACCGTTCGTAGGGATCGCGTGGATCAAACATGCTATGTTCCCCTTCAAGATACAATCAATTGCGCTCTATATTCTACAACTCTCTAGTATATACCCACTTGACCTTTTCGTGTGTGGGAGGTATGCTTGTGCTCAAGGGAGTGGTGGCTAATCATGTCTTTTCCCGCCCGCTTTGGGGATTGAAACTTTCATCGCTTGATTCAACTCCACCCTCGCCTTTGAGCAGCTCCGGCAATGGAGATTTTAGCCAGCTAGGACTGGGGCTCCAGCCAATCGCAACGATGCGTGGTTTCTGTTCGTCTTCCAGTTCAATCAGGCTCACCGAGGCATTATCGATATGCAATGAACCCGCTCGTGCCACATCCAGGTCAGAATAATGAGCTATCAGAAGCTTGATAACATCGGCATGCGCCACGAAGACGGGAAATGCTCCAACTTCCTCGCGCACACGCCAACGTTCAACTGCCGCCACTACACGTTGTTGCACCTGGGGAAACGTCTCGACATCCTCTGGCGCCACCGTTGGATCTCTGACATATTCCTTCCACGCTGGGTCCTTCTTAGAAACTTCCTCGATGACCTGTCCCGCCCAACTGCCAATATCCGTATCCATCAGCTCCGGCTCTTTCTGAATCATCAGTTCGCGCCCCTTTGCAATATACTCAGCCGTATCATAGGCACGTTCGAGTGGACTACTAACAATGGCAGTGATGGGAATGAACGTCAAAGCTTCCGCGAGGCGTGCCGCCTGCTGCCGCCCAGTATCATTCATCACCACACCAGGAAGCTGCCCCGGTAGCCGATGTTCGACATTCCACACCGTCTGACCATGCCGAACAAGCAGCAACGTCTGTTTCTTCATAACAACTTGTATACTTTCCATAGCCGAGTGTCGCACCCTCACCATCCACCATAATTGCACACGCCACCTTACAAAGCGCACACCCACACTAAGTTCTATCCAAAGAATGTGTAGTAGACCGACTGTGAAGCGCCCTAACCACCGCAGTACACGAAATCCATGCATCAATCGAGCCTCTTTCCTCTCCATCGACACACGCATTACATCCCTTCACATAAAGAGCATTCCCTACCAAACAAACAGCCAGCAGTCGAGCCTACGGATTTCCTTGTATTGTACCAGTCAGACGCTTATGCTGCAACATGGTGGGTAAAGTCAGATAGGGAATAATCAGGGAAGAACTCAGTCCTGGCACAGAGTGCCAGGACTGAGTTCTTCCCTGATTATTCCCTATCTGACTAGATTTTTCGCTAGAAGAAAATGGTTACCATAAAAAAACGGCCCGAAGGCCGCAAAGGCTAATGCCTTCCACCTCCAGAAAACTGGATTACTAACATAATAGCATCCGGTGGAAGTACGGTCAATTCTATTTGTAGGGAAGCAAGCTGCTCTACCATGCCTCCCTGATTGACTGAAGATGCTTATTGTTCATCCCCTTTTACGGCTGGCTCATAGGAAAGCACAACAACACCTGACGCGAACGTCTTTGTCTCGACATGTTTCAGGGTTTTCTTCTCGCCCCCTTCTCTGAAGACACGTTTTCCTCTGCCCAGAACAATAGGAAAGACCATGAGCCGATATTCATCGATGAGGTCCAGTTGTGTCAGGGTGTAAACCAGCTCGCAACTTCCGAAAACTAGCAGGTCCTGACCGGGTTGCTGCTTGAGCCTGGACACCTCTTCCGCGAGATTACCTTGGATCAGGCTGGCATTCCACTCCATCTGGGTGAGGGTCGTTGAAGCAACATATTTGGGCATGCTATTGATGCGCTCACCATATGCCCCGGTCCCTTGCATTTTAGGCCAAGCGGCGGCAAAGCCTTGATAGGTCACTCGTCCCAGCAGAAGAGAGTCGCACGCAAACAGTTCATCGAATTTATACTGCTCCTGTTCTTTGCTCCCAAATTGAAAGGTCCATGCGGGGTTTTCTGCGACCCCGTCCAATGACACAAATTCGGATACAATCACTTTTCTCATGTTGGTACTCCTTCTGTATACACACAATGTACTTGCACATTACAAGTGCAGACACACTCCCATTCTTACACCAAGGTGAAGAAGCGGAAGTGCTTTCCTGTCTCTGATAAGAAGAGTATACCCGAAAAGGGAGAGTATACGTCAAGGATTTTTGAGCATCATCCTTCTTGTCTCGGACGAGAGAGCGTACAGCAAGAGGGCGACAGGGAGGAATGTGATTACAGTAAAGACAAGCGCATCATCTGGCACATTAAGCAATGTTATGAAATAAAACACACCTGGATAGGGCCGATCAAGCCGTCCTGGTCCAAGCAGAGCTTGCAAGAAGAAACCTCCACTCACCAGTAGCAGAAGCAGTGTTCCTACAAGCCAGTGCCATTGCTACTTCCTTACCTGGGCAATGATGGCACGAAGAAGCACAAAGAGAGTGACGAGCAGTGCCAGGATACCGAGTACACTCCCTAGCAATCTGATAAACAGCAGTTCAAAGCCGCATCCTTCATCGCAGCCTGCACCATCGAGCACTGGCGACAATGCGTAGACGACGTTCGTGGCGATGACGAGTACCAGGGCGAGAATGGAGCTTCGGAACAAAAGAACATCACGTGCGGATGACTGCTGCCCATTGTCTTCAGGTATCGAACTACGAGAGCGCATGTACAAACCCATGCAGATGAGGGCTACAATCAGGCCGCCAGATGACAACAAGCCTAAGTATGTTTCTTGATAGCTTGCCTTGGCGGTCAGCAGATTGAGTACAATGTATTGGTCGGTGCCTAGCTCGCACACTCGGCTCAGAAGGGATGTCTCGTTCCGAAACCAGTCATTCAATATCTGCAAAGAAGGTGCAGCGACAATGAACACCCGCAACGAACTTATCAGAAGGAGAGCATACGTGGAAATTAGCAAAGACAATTGAGCAGGGCGTACAGAATATGAAAGAAGTTGGCTCACATCGTAGGTGTAAGTTGGAATAAACCAGAGGAGCAGCACGAGCAACACTATTATGAAGAGTAGCCAGTCGATGGGTACTTACAATGGCCCAACCAGCAAAAGCCCTGGTGGTGGAGTTGATATCTTACACATAGCAATAAAGCCCTCCTTGACACGAAAGACGATAAGAGTTCATTAGTAGAGTATATCTCAAGAGGCATTTACGCAAGGAGTGTCAAACGCCCCATTTCAGAAAGGGAAAGTCGTAGGGACCAGCTTGAGCGCGTCCGCTGCCCGAATTGATTAAGCCCTGGTCCGTGTGATAGAGTATCATATATCGACATAGGTTCTATGCTGAGGTTCCATATTGTATGTATGTTCACTAGAGCAAAGGAACACAGGCGATGACACCTTTTGATCCTCTATCCGAAACAGAGAAAGCGGCACAGCTTGATGATGCTGCGTTTGAACGGCCCCAGGTCGATGATGCAGGCCCTATTCCTCCCGTAGGAAGCACGCCACCGGAGATATTGGCGCAGGATGCGGCAGCTGGCCGACGTGGCGCGGCGTGGAGGTTGTTGTACTGGGTGATTGAGAGCGATCCACGCGCAGTCATGGCTATCGCATCGCTTGACGATGACTGCCTCGCGCAACACCTCGTCGAGTTCATCTCTCTGGGAACATGGGCAGGCAAACCGTTTGTCATTCCACCTCCCATTCGTACAGCATTCGCCAGGACACAATTGCGAACGCTCTTTCTGCCACGTTCAGGCATGGATACGGCCCGTGCTGAACGTGTGCTCCTAGCGGCGGCACGCGATCTCCGTCCAGCGGTACGAGAAACAGCGATCCATATCCTGGGAATCATCGGGAGCTACGCTGCTACCCCGACGCTGATCGAGGCACTCCACGATTCGGCACCACAAGTGCGCCTACAGGCAGCTAAAGCCTTGGGGCGCGTCGGCAATCCAGCGGCAGTGCAGCCCTTAATCAATGCATTGCGTGGTGCTGATGAGCAAATGGGGAGCACCATTTTCAACGCGCTGGTCAAGCTAGGGCCAGAGGCAGTTCCAGCACTTCTAAACGCGAGTACCAGTAGTTCGGCATGGACACGCTGGCACAGTATGCGTGCTTTGAGCGAATGTAATGATACTCGATCACTTCCTGCGCTGGTAAGCGCACTAAGCGACCCAGATTATTCCGTCGCATGGATGGCGGCCAAAGGCTTGCAAGGCTTCGGCAAGCGCAGCCTCGTCCCCACACTGGAATTACTCTCAACCAGGAAAACAACTGTATGGCTATCGCAAACCGCGTCATCTATTCTCTCCAACCTCTACCACCTTGACCCTAAGCTCAAATCGTACCTGGAGCCTCTCGTACGGGAGCTACGTGGGGTCAGCTATCAGACAACCACCTCTATAGTAGCGCAAAAAGTTCTATCTCAACTCACTGCCGATGGATTGGTCAAATCATGATTACAAGCAAGATGCGCATGCGATATTCGTATACGCATCTTGCTTGTAATCATGATTTTTAACTATCCTTCTGATCGCTCGGCATCATAGACCATACCAATCGCAGCCCGCCACCGATCTAGTGTGCGCATATTGCCGAGCGTATCATCCCAACGCATAGCCGGCGCCGGAGCTTGGCGAGCAGCAATGGAATGTGCGACAGTATCGGCCTCTAACGTGTATAAGGGCGTTTCGCATTCAATGATAATGCGCTCTTCCTCGTCTGTATTTTTCTTGACGATCAGGATACTAGCGGTGTTGTTTCGACCTGGAATCCAAGGTTCGGGAATAAAAATAGACCCCTCTGAGCCTAAGATACGCACCACATTTTCACCAAGTACCTGCACGCCACAAAAGAGTTGCGCAATGATATCGTCTGGAAATGTGAGCAGCGCCGTCGCGTATTCATCGACACGGCTGATTGGTCCAATATGGCCCGCGCCTTTCACTGTCAGCGGTTCCGCGACATCTTTCCCCAGTGCAGCACCAGCGACCAGCTGTGCCATTGAAACACAGTAGCCACCAACATCAAGAATACCACCACCACCGAGCGCATTATTGAGTAAGCGTTTCTCTGGGTTGAAGTCAGTAGTAAAGCTAAAGGTTGCTTGTATGACACGGACTTTGCCGATGGTTCCCGCTTTGATAAGCTCAATCAGCTTCCTCGTTTGGGGATGGCAACGATACATAAACGCTTCCATCAGAAACACGTCATGGTGTTGGGCAGCCTCAATAATGCTCGTTGCTTGCGCGTAGTTGAGAGCAAGAGGTTTTTCACACAGAATATGCTTGCCAGCTTTAGCCGCTTTGATGGCCCATTCCGCGTGCAGTGGATGCGGCGTTGCAATATAGACAGCCTCAACTGCTGGATTGGCAAGTAAGGCTTCATAACTATCATGACGATGCAGCACATTGAAGGCATTCCCAAAGGCATCAGCAGCTGTCTGTGTGCGGCTAGCAATCGCCACTAGCGTTCCTGTCGTCGATGCGGCCAACCCTTGCGCAAAGACGTTCGCAATAGCACCAGTCCCAAGAATGCCCCAGGCAAGTTTGTTATGCATGAATTATTTCCTATCAGTGGTAGAAATAGCGTTCGTGCCCGTAGGGGCGGGGGTGGCAGCGTCCCACTGTTGAATTACTAATCACGTCGCGTAATCATATCTGGCAAACCACCAGCAAGGGCCAGTTGTGGGCCATTAGACGAGGCAGTGACTTTAGGCAAGGACTGTTCTATGCTCGGAATAGGGCCAGTGGTACAGACATTGGCAGGCTGGTTATGCGTCGCTTGACAGATTGCTGCCGTCAAGTAGTTCGCACTCCCCAACATACCCTTAGACACATCGGTAGTCGTGTCCGTTACCTGATTTGCGATATCCTGATGAGAGAGGTTCAGCAAAATCGTGGGCGAATAGTAGGCACCAGACGAGACATACATATTGGCAATATCGATAAAGGGAATACCACCCTTACTCGACGCGCTGACATAGGGCGGGGAGTCATAGGTAGAGACCAACGCCTGTTGAGCGGGCGTCAGCGCTTGTAGTGGTTGGCCGTTGTTATCCTCGGTCTCGATACCAACAAAGTCAATATACTGACTGGTATAGGTTGCCCCACGGAAGGTATAGGTTGAGATACTTTGCTCGCCAGATTGGTTTTGAGCAAGTGGGCTAAAGGTCCCAAAACGGCTCAGTGAGGCGATGACGGCCCAGCGTTGCGCCGCACAGAACGGACAATAGTCCGCGCCTTCATAGAAGAACTCTGGCTTCCCTGTTGAACCAGTCAATGGAGGGCCACCCTTGACGGGTACCATCTGGTTTTTGACATCGCTTCCACCGTTACCAACTGTTGTCAGCAATTTAGGGTCGATATGGGTAATGGTTTTGAAGGCGTTAGAAGCCGCAGTGGCATTACTCTGGTTGGATTGGTTGGAGAGATAGAAAAAGATGCCAACCACAAGAGCCACCAGTACGACAATAATGCCAATCAACGTCCATGGCGATTGCCAGATAGACTGCTTCGTTTTACGCTTGTTTGCTATCCTACGAGTCTGTTGTGCCTGTATATTCTGATTTCCCCCAGGTCGCTGCTCGCGTGCCTGCTGGCGACGCTGCGCGGCAGAAGTGGAAGAGCCGGTTTGTTTTGTTTTTGCCATCTCTCTCTACCTTTTTCATTGTTGAGTAACTCCATTTGATTTGCGCTATTGTAACACAAACTTGCATCTGACGAAACAGGCTACTGCAAAGTTCGTGGTAGGGACCAGCTTGAGCGCGTCCATGCTCAATTTATTGAGCGAGATCCTATGTACGCTCATACTTGTTGAAAAGATTATTCCCGAACTCGTCCGATAAATCGGACAGCGGACGCGCTCAAGCTGGTCCCTACGACGCCCTCGACGTCGTAGGGGCCTCATTCATGACGCCCGTCGTGGGCACAGACAACGCTGGAGGAATTGACCGCTCCCACCACGGACGCGCTCAAGCTGGTCCCTACGACATTAATATCAAGCAGAGAGAAGGAAAACGACTATGAGCAACACGAACGAGCAAAAGCCAACCATCACTACTGTTGAAGCGACTCTAGATGATATTGAGCGTGCAGCAATGCTCTTTGACGCATATCGGCAATTTTATAAGCAACCTTCCGCTATAGAAGGAGCACGTGCTTTTCTTACTGCGCGTTTGCAAGAGAAAAGCTCAGTAGTCTTTCTCGCACACATAAACGACGTGGCATTTCCGCAAGCTGTTGGGTTCATGCAACTTTACCCTCTTTTTTCTCCTCTCTCGCTGAAGCCGCTCTGGCTTCTCAGTGATCTATTTGTGGTGCCAGAAGCACGGGACGGAGGGATTGGGAAAGCACTCCTGCAACGCGCACGCCTTCTTGCAGTGCAGACACAGGCGGACGGATTAACATTACAAACGGCAAAGGATAATTATGTGGCCCAGGCATTGTATGAGGATCAGGGGTGGGAGCTGGAAAATACATTCTTGACCTACAATTTGTTTCTATAAGACGGGGTTTTCCTGCCGCAGCAGCAGTCGGGTGGGGGAGCGCGCGGGAGAGCAACCCGACCGCTGCAAAGGGGATTGGAGAGGAAATACTGGGGGTTGGGAGAGCATATTTAGTTTTGAACATGTGTTCTACATGAGTAATAGTACCATGAACAAGGAGATTTGTCAAGCCTTATTTAGAACAAATTTTCTTCTTCTCTAAATCTTTAGAGCTGGGGTGCTTGCTTGGAATACTCCTTCTCAAGGTGAGCGTCATACTATTGGACCTTTTTGAGCCATATCATTCTCCTTTCGAGCTTCTCTTACCCGTGAAAACTGAAGCAACTTCTGCTTCACTATCAGATAGACGACGAGAGAGGAGGACTTTGGGCTCACAGTTTGTAAGTAAACCAACGGAAAATTATTTCGAAAAACAATACGAAGTGGTACAATGAGCGCGATGTGGTGAAGCATAAACAAAGATATCATAAAGCATATATTTTTCTAAGGAAGTAGGGTTATTCAGCATGGCAGAGGTTTTACCGTTACGGGGTCTGCGTTATGATCGGAAGAAGGTGGGCGACATTGCGCAGGTGGTGACGCCGCCTTATGATGTCATTAGTAAAGAGGCGCAGGAGCGCTATTACGCACGCAGCCCTTATAATATTATTCGGCTCGAATTGGGAAAAGAGCAGCCCGGCGATAATTCGTTGAACAATGTCTATACACGTGCTGCTGCGACATTTGCCGAGTGGAGGATGCAGGATGTGTTACGGCAGGAAGCCACTCCTGGTTATTATCTATATCAGCAAACGTTCAAGCATGATGGGCAAAGCTACACACGCACGAGTTTATTGGGACACGTACGCTTGGAACCGTGGAGCGCGGGTGTGGTACTACGCCATGAGCACACATTGGCGAAGGCGAGGAATGATCGTTTGCAGTTGTTTCGGGCCTGTGCCGCCAACTTTAGCCCAATTATGAGCCTCTATGATGATCCGCAGGGCAGGATACGGCGGCTCTTGAACGCATACGCAGCTCATGCAGAGATTCAGATTGTGGATGAAGCAGGTGAGGAACATCGCTTACACGCGATTACGGATGTGCAGCAGATTGCCCTTATCCAGGATTTCTTCACGCAGCGTCAATTGTATATTGCGGATGGACATCATCGCTATGAAACATCATTGACGTATCGGCAAGAGGTCTTAGAGCAGCACAAAGAGTTGCACCCCGATGACGCTGTGAACTTTGTGATGATGGCCCTAGTTGACCTGGATGATCCGGGGATGCTCGTGTTACCGACGCATCGTTTACTTTTTAATATGAGCCAGGAGGCATTGGACAAACTATCAACAGAGCACCTCGGCTCTTTCTTTACTGTACAAACGTTAGCGGCAACTGAGAGCAACGAGTCTGTGCAGCGACAGCTAGTGCAGGCGGGACAGGACAAACCAGCGTTTGTCATTCACACTCCAGCACAAACGCTGCTGTTGACACTCAATGAGCAAGGCCAGCAGCAGATGGGCGGCAATGAGCATTCGGCGGCATGGAATGAACTGGACGTCGCAGTAGCGCATCGGCTGATTCTTGAGCGCTTGCTAGGGTTGAACGCGCAGGATATGACGGCAGGAACCCATGTGCGCTATACGCATGACACGGCAGAGGCATTCCAGACTGTAGAGCGAGGCGAGGCACAGGTAGCATTGCTGCTGAACGCAACACGCGTGCGGCAAGTGTGTGATGTGGCGCTGGCAGATGACCAGATGCCGCAAAAATCAACCTACTTTTACCCCAAGCTGATTACTGGTTTGGTGATAAATCCGTTATGGTAAGGATAAGCGTATGATAGTGATTATTGGTGCAGGGCTGGCTGGCCTGACATGTGCTAAGGCACTAGTAGAAACTGGTCAAAAGGTGCTTGTGTTAGAGGCATCCGACAGGGTTGGAGGACGCGTGCGCACAGATTATCACGAGGAGGGCTATCGTCTCGACCGTGGATTTCAGGTTCTGTTTACGGCCTATGCCGCGGCCCAACGCCATCTCGACTATGACCAACTCAAGCTGCGCACGTTTGACCCAGGCGCGATTATTGTCAAAGATGGCAAGCGCTACGAGATTGCCGACCCACTGCGTGAGCCAAGTCACTTCGTAGCGGGGCTGCTTAATCCGTTGATTTCGACGGCGGATAAACTGCGTGTGTTGCGCCTAGTTAGGGAAACGACGCGACTCTCGACCAGTGAGATATTTGCTGGTGAGGGACAGCCAGAGGGACACGATGAGACAAGCGAGGCATATTTGCGCCGCTTAGGTTTCGCGGACGATGGTTTTATCGACAATTTTGCGCGTCCCTTTTATGGTGGCATTTTCCTTGATCGCGCATTGCAGGCCAGTGCGCGTATATTTCAGTTCACATTCAAGATGCTAGCAACCGGCAAGACGATTATTCCAGCAGAGGGCATACAGCGCATTCCCGACCAATTGGCGCATGCATTACCAGAAGGCGCGATACGCTACAATGCACGTGTTGGGGATGTGCTTGTGACCAATGGCAAGGTACAGGGTGTGCATCTAACCAATGGAGAACTGATCGAGGCTGAGCAAGTTGTGATTGCCACCGAGAGTCCTGTGGCGGAAAAATTCGTCAAGAAAGCGCTACCGACACAATCTGTCAGCACAACATGCCTCTACTTCGCTGGCGACGAGCGCTTGTATAGTGAGCGGAAGATTCTGCTCAACGCTGATCCAAATGCCTATGTAAACAACGCGGTGCTGCTGAGCAATATTGCGCCAACCTATGCACCACCACGTAAGCATCTGTTGTCAGCAACGGTCCTCGGTATTCCAGAGGAAGACGACGAGACGGTAGCACGCAAGGCGCTTGGAGAGATAGCACGCTGGGTCCCCGACTCCGACCTGAGCGGTTGGAAATTGTTGGCGGTGTATCGTATTCCTTTCGCGCAATTCGCCCAGCCTGCGGGCGTATTTGACACCTTACCCGACAATCGCACCGATGTGCAGGGCTTGTACATAGCAGGAGAATATACCAAGTCCAGCAGCATCCAAGGCGCGATGCATAGTGGAGAGTATGCGGCGAGGGAAGTGATGAGGACAGGAGTGAAGGTGTTGTAGGGGCGCAATTCATAGCGCCCAGCAAGGACGAGCGTAGCAATGTCCTTGCACTCATGCCGACGTCATATTGTGGGTTTTGCGTCGTCGTGGCTGGACGAGCAGGACATCGCTGCGCTCGTCCCTGCGGGCGCAATTCATTGCGCCCCTACTCGTCTTCAAACAAATCCAACGGGCCGAGGTCGTCGGCGTTGAGGGACTCGGCGATGATGCGCAGGGGGCCTTGCTCAATGGTGATACGTAGTATGGTGCGCGGGAAGGCTTGCTCTTGAATGGGGATGTTTGATGTGGGATGGAGCACGGTGGCAACGGCTTGTATGAGTGTGGCTTCTTGCTCGCGTCCAGCTATCTGAAAGAGGGCAGCTTGGTGCCGCAGGCGGGCATCGTAGATAGTACGCCATTTGTCATCGATCAAGGCAGTGAGTGCTTCTGTTACCAGTTCCTCTAACAAAGCAGCGTGCTCTTTCTCTGCATCTTTTGCTTTTCCTTTGCTTCTTTTACCACCACGCTTATTGCGATTGGTAGGGTCAAAAGGATTCGATAAAGCCCAGTAACGCACCATGTATGGCTCAACGCGCAAGGGCGGTTCATACATCCATGATGCAAATTCAGGCAAAAGGAAAAGTTCTCCGCCGCGTTGAGCTAGAGCTAGCGTCGTTTCATCAACAGGGAGTCTTGCGAGCGCGACTGAGGTAGAGGTTTTCTTGTTTGGCTTGTTCCCTTCAATGGCTGGGCGCCAGACAGAGTAGGCGACAGGCAATTTGTGCCGTGTACGCTTGTTGAGTGCGCGGGCCTCTACAATCAGAGCGCTTGCATAGTCAAAGGGGGTTTTGAAACTGTTAAAGCCTTGTTTATCCAAGTCTGCTACGAGCGTGTCCCAGCGTTCCATCGTGATTTCATCAACGCCGTAGCAGTCTTTGATGCCCCATTGATCTTGATAGAGGACATTGACGCCTTTGAGCAAGTCATCGGGACGCCGCCAGGAGAGCATGATGAGTTGTGAACCGGCTCCATCAACGAAACTGACACGGGCATCATAGGGAGGTAACGCTTGTTCGCGTGCTTCTGTCATAGCAGCATCTTCTGCGCCAGGGGCAGATTGCATGGTGAGGCGTCCCAGCACGACCCGTGCATGCTGCTTGAGTTCGCGGTTCGAGGTTGTGCTCATCAGGTGATTCAATGCGGGGATAGTGTGTTGAAAGGCGAGTGAGCCTAGCTGTTCAAGTGCATCGATAATCTCAATACCAATCTTGGCAGGTTGATGCTCTAAGAGCGGTATCAGGAGGTGCGCAGCTCGTGGGTCGTGGCTACTGCCAAGCCAAGCGATAAAGCCCAGGCGGCGCTCAACGGGCATAGAGGTAACGTCTTCAAGAATAGACTCAATGCCCATCTCGCTACGGTCTACAAGTTCTAGCAGGCGCTGTTGCATTTGGTGTATTGCCGAGATGGGGTCGTTGAGATATTCCACAATACCATCCTCGGCCATCTCCGAGCCAAGTTCCTTCAGCACAGGACCAAGCGATAATTTGGCGAGGTCGCTCACCGTTGGGTCGGCAATCACCTCTTCCAGTTCATCAAGGTCAAAGTCGGTTGCGATCTCTGACAGCACCATGATAGCGGCTGCATGGGCAGAGGCATCGCTGGTATGCAGCAGATGCAACACCTTCTCACGCGCTCCCTGCGTCCACTCTTCGTCAAGGCGGTCAAGATAGTGTGATAGAGTCGCAGAGTCAATGTCGTCACGGCGACTGATAGCCAGTAAAATGCTGTCAATGCTATCTTGAGGCGATCCTTTACGTCCTCGTGGCATAAGAGCGTTCTCCTTACATAATTGGCAATGGGAATGCGTGTGAAGCGGGCGTTATGGACCACCACCCAATGCGTTGCATTGTATCATGTTCTTACAGACAAGTCGAGATTTTTTGAGCACGATTTTTTACTAAAACCGTCCCTCATCTGCATAGAGCCGCACTGGGCGAATCGAGGTTGAAGCGGCAGGCACAACTAACGTACCAAGCGCGTCGGTGAGCAGAGCAAGGCTCATCACAAAGTCGTCGTGGCCCTCGCTGGGGTCAACATAAAAGTCCAGCAAGTCGGGAGCAGGAATACGATAGCGTGCCTTACTTAACTGCTGCTGGCATTCTGCTACAATTCCAGGCGGCGCCTCAGCATGTGTATAGAGTTTGAGCCGTCCACTATTGATCAAAGCCAGTAATTGATAGGCGAGACGCGATTTGCTAGGACGAGTGAAGGTAAACGGAAGAATGCGTTCTGCACCCAGACGTGTGATGAGCAACGAGGCAAGACCAGCGCCAAGCCCTGTTGCATCGATAACCAAGGCACGAATACCCCAGTGCTCAACTAGTGCCGAAGTTGCTGCATACTGTTCTCCATACGGCTTGCCTGTCCACCATACCTGATGCACAACTTCAAGACATGGCAGATTCAATTCGTTGAAATGCACACGGCCTATCGTAATGATAGTGCTATCCCGACTCCTTCTCGTTGTTGCATGCTTGGCGGATGTTGTAGCGTCAGGAACAGAGCGTTCCTCTCCGGCAACATCCATACCAGCAATATACCAGCCATCACTACTCGGCTCATCCTCCCAGGAGTGTGTCCCGCGCAGTAATGTGTGCTGGAGAGCATTGAGGAAATAGCCTGCACCACTGATCGGGCGGAGCCAATATTGTGTTTGAATGGCGATGTGCTCTTCACCGAGGCGTGCGATTTCTTGTTCTACAAACGTGCGATAGGCAGGGTTGATAGCCGCAAGCGTGCGCCAATCGAACTCGAAATGCTGCTTTTCGCCTGTGCGCTGTTCATGCTCAAGATTAACCGCCCGTTGTTGCGCGAGTAGCGTGCTGTCCGACCAAGCAGTTCCGTAAAGGATTGTGGTCGAGTTTTTTACAGCTGCCATTGGTCGAAAATCACGATTAAATTTTTCGTGTGCCACATCCTGAGCTTCATCGATTTCAAGCAAGAGGTCAGCAGTCGCACCGACGACATTACTTTCGGCGCCAGCGGAGAAGAACATCACACGTGGTCCGGCGTGTGCGTGGAGTAGTGCTGGATCAGGTTGTGGAGCGAGGCCGATGATATGCCTATGACTTTGCCAGATGCGATTACGCGTGAGAGGTGTATCAAGCATGGTGAGTAAACGCAAGCGACTATTCGTGATCTGTGGATTGAAAGTGGGGGCCGCCTTCACAATTGTGCCCTCTGGCATGCACACCAGCAAGTACGCTTCAAGCACGGCTGAAAGCTGATTCTTCCCGCTCTGGCGCGACATCATAACAGTGTAGATGCGGCCTTCTCCCTTAAAGACAGAAGCCAGAATAGCTTCAGCAATCTCGCTTTGGTATGGATAGAGAGGGCGCCGCAGAATATGCTGTGCAAATCGTGTGATAGAGGATGGAGTGTATTTCATAGGAGTGTGTGAATGTGGAGAGTATATGAGGAATGTTTAGAAGAAGCAGTGAACACTGCTTAGTTGTTAGTGTAACATGTGATGACGAGAAAAGCAAGAGGGGCAACAAACAAGACTGAGGAGGGAGAGAATCACGCCTCCAGAGGATATCAAGTGGTTCTCTCTGCTGCTATACTTGTCCTATCACTTCCACTCATGAAGAGAGGGAAGACACATTTAGCATTTCAAGGAGGTCCACGTAAATGAGTTTCATCGCCCATCAATCCCAACAGAAAAATACAGTACCCCTGATCTATCGCCTCCAACGCCTGTTCTTCGCCGCTTGCATCGTCCTGGGAACGGCAGCCACGCTTGTCTTAGTTGCTACAGCTCCACAATACTACAGCTTACAAAACGGAGTTGCCGTAATGGTCGCTACATTCGCGACCGCAAACACCCTCATGCTTCAGGCCCATCTTCTCGCTGGAGTGTTCACCGTGTATCTGCTGCCTGTGAGCTTGCTGGCAATGGCGTGGCTTGCAATGCGCCGCGCTCCCTGGTTGGCGAGTATCGTTATTTTCGTCGTTATCATCGGTATATTGCCTGTGGCGGCTTTCTCCGGCCAGGATGCACTTACCTATGACCTCACCCACATGGGGAGCAACCCATTATTCCTCGCGATAGCAGAACAGTTCAATAACGATGGAGTCATGAGCTATTACAATGCGATGTTTATTCTCGGCACAGTCTTCGCCCCGACGCTAATTGGGATTGCGCTGTGGCGGTCGCGGGCAATTCCCATCTGGGCTGCCGTTCTCATTACGTTTAGTCGCCTGCTCGTGTTTCTCTATCCTTTCCTGTCGAATCTCCCTGGAATCTATATCCAGCTTCTGAGCTGGGTGCCACTCTTCATTGGCAGCATTCCCGCTGCTCTGGCAGTATTGAGGACGCCGCACGAAGTGAGCTAGTTAGTGGAGGACAAGATACCACCCTCATTTCTCTCGGAGTGGCTCATCCGCCAGGGATGAGACTCGGACAGGTGTCCATTTGAATACGCGGAGAAGATAGAACAGAGAAGGCAGGACAATTGCCATCCCGATCAGCATAACTATGAGAAGAGTCGTGATCATTTCAGGAGTGTTGGCAGCTTGTTCAATAGTCAGGTCCGGCGGAATAAGATAGGGATACTGAGAAACCCCCCAGGAAATGAGCAACAACGCCGTCTCTAAGATGACAAAGAGACTTGCCAGACGATAGCGCTTCACGATCAGCGCGACCAAGACAAGCAAGCCCATCAAGCAGGTCACTCCAACATAGACAAACGCGTGCGTTAGTAGACCATTCCACAGCCAAGGAGCCTCGGTCACGGAAAGGGCAAGGCAGATAATTCCCAACGCACTGACCAAGATACTGCAGATCAGAGCCTTGAGCCGATAGGATGCGACAAAATCCTCTTCCTGCCAATTGTGTGCTTCTGCAGTGAGATAAACTGCAGCTAGAGTCGCACATTGCAACACCGCCATCACGCCGACTGCTATACTAAAGGGTGTTATCCATCCCGAGAGTAGGCGTGCCTGGGTCAGACCGGAGGTGTGGACCTGCCCGCCCGCGATAGCTGCCGCCGAGATACCTAAAAAGAAAGGAGTCAGTACGCTGCTGATACTGAAAGTGCGGCTCCATAGTCTGGAAGAGAGATCTTCTGGGCGCAAAGGGTGCGTGCGAAAGATGAAGCCAGCACCGCGCAGAACAATCCCAATGAGAGCGAGGATCAAAGGAATAAAAAGTGCACTCATGAACGTTGCGAAGGCTGCGGGAAACAGGTTCATCAGCCCAACAAGGAGAAAAATCAGCCAGACATGATTGGCCTCCCAGACTGGACCCAGCACACGCGAGATAAACTGGTGCTGGCGTCTGGCTGTTGGCCCGGAAGCCAATAAATCCCACACTCCAGCCCCAAAATCGGCCCCCCCAAGCACAACATAGGCAATAAAGCCTGCCCAAACCAAAGCGAGCGCGAGAATGGCAACGCTCATTCGACACCTACACTTTCTTCTATCTCGATGCGATATGTCTCTTCGAGCGACTGAACAAGGGGAAGAGGTTGGCGTGCTAGCCCTACAAGGAGACGGATCAGTGTAAAGGAGAGCAAAAGATAGATGATCACAAACACAAGAAAGCTGTACGAAACCCAAGGCGCTGGCGTTACCGCGTCGCTAGTGCGCAGAAAGCCATTAATAACCCAAGGTTGTCGTCCCATCTCTGTCACCATCCAACCACAGATGACCGCAACCACCGTGAGAGGACCAGCCAGGATTATCCCCCAGAGGAGCAAGCGCTTCTCTAATACACGCTGTTTTTGCCGCCAGTAGAAGAGCCAGAACAGGAGAACCATCAGCAGGGCAAAGAAACCACACCCTACCATCGCGTCAAAAGAGAGATGAACATAGGCAATGGCATTGGGCCAGTTTTGCTGCGCGAAAGCATCCAGACCACGAACATGTCCGTTGAGATTGAGATAGAGAAGCAAGCTCTCACCATGAGGGATTTCCAGCGCATAGTAGACCTGACCTGTTTGAGGGTCGGCAAGCCCGCCAATGCGCAGAGGTGGGCCGTTTTCTGTCTGAAAATCACCTTCCATCGCAGCAAATTTGATGGGCTGAGCCTGGGAGAGGAAACGAGCATTGAGATCACCAGTAAAGATTTGCAGGGGGGTGGTGATTAGGGCAATGAGCAAAGCCAGGAACAGACCTTTCTGATAATACTCCCCACGTTTGCCACGCAGGAGGGCAAACGCATACACGCCTGCCGTAACGAATGAGGTCACGACAAAGCAAGCCAGAAGCATATGAATGGTTTCGTAGGGCATGCTGGGATTGAACATAGCCTGCCAGGGATTCACATCCACAATATGCCCATTGCGAATAGTAAAACCGGCAGGCGTATTCATCCAGGAGTTGGCACTAATAATAAACCATGCTGAAAGCATCCCACTGATCCAGATAGGAAACGAGCAAAGCCAGTGAACACGCGGGGAGAGTTTGTTCCAGCCATAAAGATAGAGACCAAGAAAGATCGCTTCCACCAAGAACGCAAACCCTTCGAGCATAAAGGGTAGACCAACCACCTGACCGGCAAATTTGGTATAGGTCGGCCAGAGCAATCCCAACTCAAACGAAATAATAGTGCCAGAGACGGCACCAATCGCGAAGAGCACCGCCGCTGCCTTTGCCCAGCGGCGTGCCAGCAGAAGCCACGTGGAATTTCTGGTTTTCAGGGCCAGTCCTTCCGCGATGCATAAGAAGAGCGGCAGACCAATCCCGAATAGGGAGAAGATAATATGGAAGGCCAGCGATGTTCCCATCTGAGCACGAGCTGCTAAAAGGTTCTCCATCAAGGTTAACTCCTAATGAATGCATTCCACGGCAATCTCAATGTTGATGATGTCACCCACAAGGACTCCCCCTGTCTCCAACACTACGTTCCAGTGTAAACCGAAATCTTTGCGATTGATCGTGGTTCGGGCCGCGAAGGAGATGACTTCCTTACCGCCAAGATTCTTGCTGCGCCCTGTAAACGCTGTGTCAAGCACGACCTCACGGGTGACTCCGTGGATTGTCAGGTCTCCAATCACCTGTCCATGGTCATGGCTTGTCAATTCAACACGGGTACTTGTGAAGGTGATCGTGGGATATTTCTCAACCTCTAAAAAGTGCGAGGATCTCAGATCATTGTCGCGCATGGCCGTGCCTGTATAAAGGCTTGCCGCACTAATTTCAGCCTCGACATGAGAGCGTGATGGATCTACCTCATCGTAGATGAGCGTGCCGTGTACGTCTTTGAAATGACCCTTGACCGTTGTAATCATCAGATGTTTTGCAGAAAACTCTACCAATGTGTGCGGGGCATCGAACTGCCACTTCTGTTGGGTTTCAGCACCTGTTTTATTGTAAGTCGCCATGTACAAACTCCTTTTTCTGCTTTCCGTTTCTAGTTTTCTAAAGAAAAGCATACCTTGGCGATCTTCACACAGTCTTCGCGCTCACTTCGCACTGTCTTCGTCTAAGTTTATCGAAGCAATGAAGGATGTGCTGTATTTGTATACGATAGGGGCAGCAATTCATTGCGCCTATAGTACTCTGTCCCACTTCATGTGACGGACAGGAACATGGCGTGGTAGGGGCCCCATTCATGGCGCCCGTCGTGGCAAGGGTCAATTCCTCAGACATTGTCCATGCCCACGACGGGCGCCATGAATGGGGCCCCTACCACGTACTCCGTCACATCAAGGTTGTCAGAACAATAGGCGTCAAGTTAAGAAAGAATGAGCTTGGCGAAGTGAGACGTTCCTCGTTCCCGTAGGGGCGGGGGCGGTCTTACAAGTATAGGTTTTTTGGACGCGCTTTAGAGGCTCTTGTAGAC